>Ga0209450_10000223_pt1 | contig 31021 bp, 25 predicted proteins | sample FrelakmetLWP11LW_FD_187149 | JGI IMG/M metagenome (GOLD analysis project Ga0209450, IMG submission 187149) | Freshwater lake sediment microbial communities from the University of Notre Dame, USA, for methane emissions studies - LWP11 LW (SPAdes)... | ecosystem: Environmental > Aquatic >...
AAGCCGAAGCCCTTTCAGACTTTCAGACTTTCGACTTTCGACTTTTGACTTTCGACTTTCAGCCTTTATATCCCCAGCTTTTCCCTTATATCAACCGGAACGGCGTCCTTGTTCACGAGGATGTAAATGGTCTTGGCGCGGACAAAACTCTCGGACATGTTCAGGTAGCCGCCGAACGGATTCCTTTCAGTGCCCCATGAGTTTTTGGTGATGTAATATTTAGTCCCGTTCTGATCCTTTACCATACCGGTAAGATGCATAAGGTGATCATCGGTTGTGACGAAAGTCTCATAGCCCTTCTGACGTATCTCCTGGGTTACATTTATCTCCGGATAGGGTTTCTCAAACTTGTATACCTCGGCCATCCTTTCCTGTTCGGGCATCTTCTCAAAACGTGCGCGGTCGGTGGCAGAGTAGCTGTCAATATGAACCACGTCCGGAACAATTGCGACGCCTTTGGCATGTGAGAATCCTTTTTCGCTGACATCGCCGTCCCATCCTACAGTGTAACCCTTTGCAAACGAGTTGTCTATTATAGTGATCAACTCATCAAGAGTGACGTTATAGAACCGGTTCATCTCCCAGTTGTCGGGCACCTCAAGGAGCCCCTGTGTATAGAAGGGGAAATGGGAGAAGGAGGTAATATTTACGTAGTTGTTCATGTCAAGGCCAAGACTGGCAGCAAATGATTTTGCCGTATATGTCTGTCCCTTATATGTAAAATTTTCAGGGACGTCACCGAGGTAGATATCAAGGACGGCATCAACCACCTCATCAGATTCGGTGCTGACACTTTTTCTCTTCACCGGGACGGCAGTTACGGCCTCGATATATGACTGCAGTTCGCCGTGATTATGAACGGCGGAGTTGTAGCTTATCCCGTTATAGACCTCTTCAGGCATGATACCGCACTCGTTGAAGATCCTTACCCATGAGGGCGAAAGGCTTCCCGGCCCGAGGTTTCCCTTACCCTGGCGCAGGTAATTGTCTGTGACGCGGTTTTCATATGTTTTTCTGACAACGAACATCTCCGAAAGGTCAAACTCCCCTTTTCCAAGGCGCAGGAGCTCAGACTCCATAAAGGATGTGGTGGCAAAGCACCAGCATGTGCCTGTTGCCGCCTGGTTTTTCACCGGCGAAGCAGGCAGAGAGACCACGGTTGTGAACTTATAGCCTTCAGGTGTTACAGCAGCCTCTTTACCGGCTTTCTGCGCTGGCAGATGCGTGACTGCAACAAGTAGCGCAATAACTGCAAATAGTGACTTTTTCATAAGGGACAGATTGATTATTAACTCTTCATATCATCCAAAAGTATTTAAATATTCTGACTGATAAAATGTTCTTAAGCAGCATCTCATCACTCACGGGTCACATTGTCGGATAAAAGGCGTTCTCGATATGGTCGATCTCGCAGTCAGACCCGCTGAATATTACGGTTATGATATCAAAGCGTGCTTCCTTCGCGAGGTTATACCTGTTAATATAATTTGAGGCTGCAAATATTATTGTTCGCTGTTTGGGGACATTGACAGCATCACGGGGGTGCACCTGGTAATCTGATGCTCTTGTCTTCACCTCTGCAAAGACAATGTATTCGCTGTTCTCGGCGATGATATCGATCTCTGTCCGTCCTGACCTCCAGTTTCTGTCTCGGATCGTATAGCCGTGCTGTCTCAGATATCCGGCAGCGAGCTCTTCACCCCTGGCCCCCATAGCAGCGGTGTCGCTCATCTCAGATCTCAATGAGTCTGTTCTTGATAGCATAAAGGATTAAGCTGGCGGTATTCTTTGATCCGGTCTTGGCCAGCAGGTTTGCCCTGTGTTTGTCGACGGTGCGCTTGCTGATGAAGAGGGCATCGGCGATCTCATGGTTTGACAGTCCCTCGCATATCTTCAGAAGTATCTCCTTTTCCCGTTTCGACAGGCTTGAGCTCTTCACCTCCTGCTCCCTGTTCTTGATCCTTTTGATGACATGATACAGGAGTTCCTGAGAGAAGAAGTTGCCCCCCTTATGAACGGCAACAATAGCATCATGGACCTCCGATATGTCAGAATCTTTAAGGATGAATCCTTTTGCTCCCGCATCCAGCATCCTGTAATAGTATTCCTCCTCGCCGTACATTGACAGGGCGATCACGCGTGTTTCGGGCGCCTGAACGGCGAGTATGGCTGTTGCCTCAATGCCGTCCATCTCCGGCATGCTGATGTCCATCAGCACTATGTCAGGAATAGTGTTATCAAATATTCTCAGCAGTTCGCTGCCGTTTGACGCCTCTGCAACCACCTCGAACTCATGATAACCACCCAGAAGAATCTTCAATCCGTTCCTGAAGAGCTGATGATCATCAGCCAGAGCAATTCTGATCTTGTCCATTTTCCTGCAATACTTTATGCCCTGCGGGCAATTTATGTTCCAATCTTCCGTCTCCGGTCTCCGGTCTCCGGTCTTCCGTCTCCAGTCCTCAGTCTCCAGTCCTCAATCTTCCGTTAATCAACAAATTACAAATGCCGATTGCCGACTGGAGACTGCTGACTGCTTACTGATCCACCCTTATGAGTGCACTTGTCCCCTTGCCCTTCGAGCTTTCAATGACGAATACACCGTCAACAGACCTTACGCGCGTCTCGATGTTGGGCAGTCCCATTCCTACCGCCTCTTCAGAGGATAGTTTTTCGGTATCAAAGCCCCTGCCGTTATCAAGATACTGCAAGGTAATTATTTTTTGGTGCCTGTTAAGGTCCATTTCGATCTTTGATGCACCGGAGTGTTTCATTCCGTTGTTTATCAGTTCGCAGGCCACTCTGTACAGCACAACCTCCTTGTCGGTGTCAAACCTTTCACCCTCCATGTTCGTCCTGAAATCCACCGTCACGCTCCTCGCGCTGTTCACTTTGGCTGCGAAGATGCTTATGGCGCTTGCCACACCCAGGTTGGTGAGGACATGAGGACTCATATTGTTGGAGATCTCTTTTATGGTATTAAGGGCCTCATTTACAACGTGGCTGGTATTATTAAGTATTTCAACGCCGACAGGGTCCTTCACCTTTGGAGTGAGAGCCGACAGTGACATCTTGACGGTTGAAAGAAGAGGCCCCAGTCCGTCATGGAGGTCCTTTGCAAATCTCTTTTTTTCTGTCTCCTCAGTATTGATTATTGCGTTAAGCAGCCTCCTCTCGGATCTGAGCCTGTCAGTCTCGGCCCTCTTGAGGGAATAAAAGAGCTCCCTGATAAGCACCACACCCGTGATTATCATGACAGATATGAGCACATTCATCCATTCATCCACCATCATAAGCTCGAATGAGGGTTTGCCGCGGAAATACTCAACGAGCTGGATGAAGGTTCGTATAGCCATCAGGACGAAGGATGTAGAAAGGAGTATCCATGAGAGCCTGTACCTTGTTATCTTCATAAACCTGAGCGCTATTGAGGCGGCTATTATCTGCAGCGCTATCGAGATGAACAGAGCGATGAGTCGGACCATTGTAATAAAAATTTAATTCATACAAAAGTAGGAGTTTATTATATTTGTGTTGAGTTATTGTAAACCGGATTGCTGATAACTCCTTAATAACGCGTTAAAAACTTGTTAATAATTACGAAATATCAATTTCTGCTAAGTCTGCCCGGAAGTGTAATTTAACCCTCTGCCCGAGAAGAACCTGGCACCAAGACCAAATAATTTGATTTCAATCTATTACGACAAACAACAACCATAAACTATCTAACTAAATTCAAATTATGCGAACAATTAAGTTTACATTTATTCTGTTGTCGCTGTTATTAGGGTCTGTGACCTTAATGGCGCAGGTGACGACATCGTCGCTGAGCGGCAAGATCACTGACAGCAATGGAGAACCGATGGCCGGTGCTACAGTTGTTGCAGTACATGTTCCGTCGGGAACTCAGTATGCTGCCCTGTGTGACGCTGCAGGAAACTACAGGATCCAGAACATGCGTATCGGTGGTCCGTACAAGGTTGATGTCTCTTTTGTCGGGTATTCATCAAGTACCTACACTGACATCTATCTCAAGCTTGGAGAGAACTATGTTCAGAACGGTCAGATCATTGAGACAACCACTGTTCTGAATGAGGTTGTCGTCACAGCAGGTCTCAAGAACTCAATTCTGAGTTCGGAGCGTTCCGGGACCATGACCAACGTCAGCGGACGCGATCTTGTCAACATGCCTACTGTCAGCAGGAGTATCCTTGACTTCACGAAGTATTCACCTCAGGCTCAGGGCAACTCCTTCGGAGGGAGGGACGGCCGTTTCAATACCATCACCATTGACGGTGCCGCCTTCAACAATAACTTCGGGCTGAGCAGCAATCCGCTCCCCGGTGGCGAGGCACAACCTATCGCACTCGATGCCATTGAGGAGATATCGGTCAATATTGCACCTTATGACGTGCGTATGTCACAGTTCACAGGGGCAAGCATCAACGCCGTCACCAGAAGCGGTGACAACTCATTCAAGGCATCAGTATATACATACATTCGTCCCGAGTCATTCACAGGCAATACGGTTGACGGAAATGAGGTAACAGGTGCCAGGGAGAGAAGCTCACAGACATACGGTGGCAGAATTGGCGGTCCGATTATCAAGGACAAACTGTTCTTCTTCCTCAGCGGAGAATACGGAACAGAATCAGTACCGGGTGTTTCATGGAGACCGAGCACTGATGGTGTCGCCGTTCCTGACCAGATGATCTCAAGAACATTAGAGTCAGACATGGTCCGCGTAAGAGACCATCTCCTTGCTACATATAATTATGATCCGGGCAAATACAAGGATTTCGATCCTTTCGAGAATGTCAACACCAAGATACTCGCCCGTATTGACTGGAACATCAGCAAGAATCACAAGTTTACGTTAAGATACAATGATGTTGTCGGCACATCTGATCAGCAGACCAACGGCAACAGCGGCCCGCCCAACAATGCGCGCAACTCAAACAGGATAAGCAGCCAGTCAATGGCATTCTCAAATGCATTCTACGGGTTCAAGAATACTGTCCGCTCTTTGACGGGTGAGCTTAACAGCAAGTTTGGCAACAGGATATCGAACAAGTTCCTTGCCAGCTATACCTTTATACAGGATACCCGTACAAGCAATTCAGACCTCTTCCCCTTCGTCGATATTTGGAAGGGGGGCGACCAGTATATGTCATTCGGATATGAGCTCTTCACGTTCAACAACGATGTCACGAACAAGACGCTGACCATAATAGACAACGTGACGATAAACCTGAATAAACACACTGTTACCGGGGGGTTGTCATTTGATCATATGTACTTCCGCAACTCGTACATTCGTGAAGGTACCAGCTACTACCGCTACGCTTCGGTTGACGACTTCATCAACGGCGCCGATCCGACCGGATTCGGGGTTACCTACGGTTATAACGGGGAAGATGCACCGGGTGCATATGCGACGTTTGGATTTGCATCATTATATGCCCAGGATGAGTGGCAGGCACTGCCAACCATCAAGCTTACCTATGGCTTACGCCTTGAGATGCCCTTCTATCTTTATGATCTGACGCCCAATCCGGCAATAGCGGCTCTCACCTTCGCCGAAGGCAAGAAAATGGATGTAGGCACATGGCCTGAGACGCAGCTTGTTGTTTCTCCGAGGTTCGGCTTCAACTGGGATGTCAAGGGTGACAGGTCGCTGCAGATAAGAGGAGGTACCGGTATTTTCACCGGTCTGCTTCCATTCGTATGGTTCACCAACCAGCCTACCAACTCAGGTACGATCCAGTCACCTGAGATCGGATGGGGACCGGGCAATGCTAATCTTGTCGGACTTGATTTCAACCCTGACTACAAGGAGTTCATCGCCAGCAGGCCTGATCTCTTCCCGCAGAGCCCGAGCACATTGCCCAATAACTCATCTCTGGTGCAGGTGGGAAAAGAGTTCAAATTCCCCCAGATATGGAGATCAAACGTGGGTGTTGATGTGGAGCTGCCATGGAGCATGGTCTTCACTGTTGAAGCCATCTTCTCAAAGGATATCAACGCTATCGTTCAGCAAAACATAAACCTTGCCGCACCGACAGGCACCATGACAGGCCCTGACAACAGGGAGTACTGGGCAACAACAAATGCTGCCAAGGTCAATACCACAGTTGCAAGCGCAATGGAGCTTGACAATACCGACGAAGGCTACCAGTATTCAGTCACAGGACAGCTGACCAAGAATTTCTCCAAGGGATTCTCCGGGATGTTTGCCTATACCTATACAATGGCATACGACCTTACAGCCAATCCGGGATCAGCAGCCTACTCTGCATATTCTTCAAACACTGCCATCGGGAGTCTTAATGATCCGGGTCTGAGCTACTCAAGCTTTGCCACACCGCATAAGCTCCTGGGGAATGTTTCTTACAGGATAGAGTATGCGAAGCATTTTGCAACCACATTCTCGCTTGTTTACCAGGGCTATCAGCAGGGGAGATGGTCATACACCTATTCCAATGACCTCAACGGCGACGGTGTATCATCTGACCTGATGTATATTCCTGCAAGTGCAACCGAGATTAATTTTGCAAACTACACCTCTGGTGGCGTGACAATGACAGCGGCACAGCAGCAGGAGGCTTTCTGGAATTACATCAACAGCAATGAGTACCTCCATTCCCGTAAGGGTGAATATGCAGAGAGATTCGGTGAGGTTCGTCCCTGGATGCACAGGTTTGATGCAAAAATCCTTCAGGATATCTTTGCCAACTTCGGAACAAGCCACAAGTATACCGTACAGGTCAGCATCGACTTCCTGAATATTGGGAATATGATCAATGATGCATGGGGCACCTGGACTTACAACCCGCTGGCAAGCTTCGACAATGTACGTCCGCTTACAGTTGTTACCAGGGGTACGGCAACCACAGCTCCTGTATACAGGCTCAATGCAACCTCTCTTACTGACTTCGCCAATAAAACGACCCTCAGCAAGAGCATAAGCACCTCAAGCACATGGGGATGCCTGCTTGGAGTTCGCCTTATCTTCTAATATTCACATAACCAGTTGTTTACAGAGGCCGGGAAACCGGCCTCTTTTTTTTACTCACAGCCGGTTTATAAAGTTGATATGTATGTTAATAAAAGAGAAGTTTTATTCTTGCCTGCTCTGTCACGCATGCCTATTTTAGCAAAACCCGATCAATTTTACCGGTGGTCAACTAAGTAACTTATTATCAAACTTTAAGATTTTTTTTAATGTCTATGGGAGATACACTTGTCCAGAAGCCATCCGTCGCCCCTGACGAAAAGGTTGTAAAGAAGGAAGAGAAGAAAATGAAAAAGGAAGAGGCGGTAGCGGAGAAGAAATCCAGGACGGCAGAAGGTAACGGTAAAATGATCTACTCTTACGAGGAAGCTATAAAAGGGGCACGGGAGTATTTCATGGGTGACGACCTGGCGGCGAAGGTATGGGCAAGCAAGTATGCCTTGAAGGATTCATACGGAAATCTGTATGAGAAGAGCCCTGATGACATGCACCGCAGACTTGCATCAGAGATCTACCGTATTGAAAAGAAATATCCCAATCCTATTACGGAAGAATCTATTTATCAGGCATTCAAAGACTTTAAATATATCATTCCTCAGGGCGGACCGATGACCGGGATAGGCAACGATTACCAGATCGCCTCCCTCTCCAATTGTTTTGTCATTGGTAACAAGGGCGACTCCGATTCATACGGAGGCATCATGAAGATTGACCAGGAGCAGGTGCAGCTCATGAAAAGGCGCGGCGGAGTGGGCCATGACCTGTCACACATACGTCCCAAAGGCTCACCGGTGCTAAACAGTGCCCTTACCTCAACAGGGGTGGTTCCTTTCATGGAGCGATATTCGAATTCGACACGTGAGGTGGCACAAGACGGCCGCAGAGGCGCACTGATGCTCTCAATCTCAATAAAACACCCCGATGCAGAGAGCTTTATTGATGCTAAGCTGGAAGCCGGGAAGGTTACCGGGGCAAATGTTTCGGTGAAGATCACCGATGAGTTCATGGAAGCCGTTGTCAACGGCAGGAGCTTCCGCCAGCAGTATCCGGTGAAATCGGAAGAGCCCAAATTCGTAAAGGATATTGATGCACGCAAGCTGTGGAATAAGATTGTTCATAATGCCTGGAAATCAGCCGAGCCGGGGGTCCTCTTCTGGGACACGATCAGGCGCGAGAGCGTTCCGGACAGTTATGCCGATCTCGGTTATGAGACCGTCTCAACGAACCCGTGCGGCGAAATACCTCTGTGCCCTTACGACAGCTGCAGGCTGATAGCCATCAACCTCTACGGTTATGTCAATAATCCGTTCACCCCGGAGGCTGAATTTGATTTTGAGCTCTTCAAAGAGCATGTGCATCTCTCACAGCGCATCATGGATGACATCATTGACCTTGAGCAGGAGAAGATAGATGCCATCATTGCCAAGATTGAGAATGACCCTGAGGCGCAGGAGCTCAAGCAGGTCGAGCTGAATATGTGGAAGAACATAAGACACAAGACCGGTGAGGGGAGGAGGACAGGCATTGGCATCACCGCCGAGGGGGATATGCTGGCGGCACTAGGACTGCGTTATGGCACAGACGAGGCAACGGAGTTTTCAGTGAACGTACATCGTATCCTTGCTGTTGAGGCTTACAGAGCCTCCACGGAGATGGCAAAAGAACGCGGCCCGTTCCCCATCTACGACAGTGAGAGAGAGATCAATAATCCTTTCATTACCCGTCTGCGTGAGGCTGATCCTGACATGTATGCCGCGATGGAAAAGCATGGAAGGCGGAACATTGCCCTGCTGACTATTGCCCCCACGGGCACAACCAGCCTCATGAGCCAGACAACATCCGGCATTGAGCCTATCTTCATGCCTTTTTACAAACGCCGCCGCAAGGTTAATCCAAATGACAAGGATGTGAAGGTCAGCTTTATCGACGAGGTGGGAGACCATTGGGAAGAGTTTGTCGTGTTCCATCACAAGTTTGTCGACTGGATGAGGGTAAACGGGTATGACTTTGACCAGGTGAAAAACATGTCAGAGGTCGAGATCTCTGAGATAGTCGAGAAGTCACCCTATAATAAAGCCACAGCCAACGATGTTGACTGGGTGGCCAAGGTACGCATGCAGGGTGCCATTCAGAAATGGGTTGACCATTCCATCAGCGTCACCATCAACCTCCCTTCCGATGCAAAGGAAGAGCTTGTTTCAGAGCTCTATCTCACGGCATGGAAGGAGGGATGCAAGGGGGCTACCGTTTATCGCGACGGCTCAAGGTCAGGTGTTCTTGTATCCAACAATAAGGATGATAAAAAGCCCGAGTGGTCGCCCGAGAGGCCAAAGGTGCTTGATGCCGACGTCATACGGTTCCAGAATAATGAGGAGAAGTGGATCGCCTTCGTGGGGCTGAAGGATGGAGTACCGTATGAGATCTTTACAGGTCTGCAGGATGACGAGATGTTCCCGATACCCAAGAGCATTGTCAAGGGAAAGATCCTAAAGAACAAGGATGATGCGGGTAACACGCGCTATGACTTCCAGTATACCGACAAGTACGGTTACAAGAACACGCTTGGAGGGCTTTCACATATGTTCAAGCCTGAGTTCTGGAATTATGCGCGCCTTATCTCCGGTGTCCTCCGCTATGGTATGCCTGCCAAGGACGTGGTTGAGCTGGTCTCATCGATGAAGCTTGACAATGAGTCAATCAACACATGGAAGAACGGGGTCGAGCGTTCGCTGAAGCGTTATATTCCCAACGGCACGAAGGCCAAAGGGAAGTGCAGCTCATGCGGATCGATATCTCTGGTCTACCAGGAGGGATGCCTCATCTGCACCGACTGCGGCACATCAAAATGCAGCTGATTATTTAATAAATCCCATATTAGTGAAAGAAGAGAGGCCCGTGCAAACGGGCCTCTCTTCCTTTGATACCTGATTCTCTTCAGAAGGCCGGCAGATGCAACTGTGAGATTGATCTATCGATCTCTTCCGAGGTTACTTCATGATCAGGAAGGTTTCCTTCGAAGTATTTCTCATATGCAGATATATCAAAGTGTCCGTGCCCGCTGAGGTTGAAGAGGATGCTTCTTGACGCACCGTCAATGTCAGCCCTGCGTGCCTCATCAAGTGCACCCGCTATGGCATATGTCGATTCCGGTGCCGGCAGGATCCCTTCTGTCCGGGCAAAGAGCACCCCTCCTTCGAAGCATTCTCTCTGGAATTTTGCCTTTGCCTCGACAAACCCGTCCTTCAGCAGCTGGCTCACAAGCACTCCCGCACCGTGATAGCGCAATCCTCCTGCATGGATCTTATCAGGTATGAAGTTATGCCCCAGGGAGTACATCGGGAGGAGAGGTGTCATACCTGACTGGTCGCCGAAGTCGTACATGAATTTTCCTTTTGTCAGTTTTGGGCATGAAGCTGGCTCAATCGTCACCAGCCGTGTCTTATTTCCTCTGAGCAGGTTCTCGCGAAGGAAGGGAAATGCTATTCCGGAGAAATTTGACCCTCCGCCGAAGCATCCCAGGACTACATCCGGGTAGTCATCTGCCTTTGCCATCTGGATAAGGGCCTCCTCCCCTATGATGGTCTGGTGAAGTATGACATGGTTCAGCACGCTGCCGAGGGCGTATTTGGTATAAGGATCCTGCACTGCCACCTCCATCGCCTCAGAGATTGCTATGCCAAGGCTTCCGGGTGAGGAAGGATCTTCTTCAAGGACCTTTCTTCCTGCAGCGGTCATTGTGCTCGGCGATGGCACCACCCGGGCGTTGTAGGTGTTCATCAGCAGCTTGCGGCCGGGCTTCTGGTCATAGCTCACTCTCACCATGAAAACAAGCAACTCGAGTCCGAAGTGGTTGCAGGCAAAGCTCATTGCGCTTCCCCACTGGCCGGCGCCCGTTTCTGTGGTGATCCTCCTGACCCCTTCCTTCTTGTTATAATAAGCCTGAGGTATAGCGGTATTGGCCTTATGTGATCCGGAATAATTTCCTCCCTCATACTTGTAATAGATCCTGCTCTTTGTTCCAAGTGCCTTCTCGAGATTTCTTGCCCTGAAGAGCGGGGAGGGCCTGTAAGTCCTGTACAGATCGATGACCTCTTCAGGAATGTCAATAAATCTCTCCGCGGAGACCTCCTGTTTTATCAGCTCCATCGGGAAGATTGGTGCCAGGTCCTCGGGGCCCACCGGTTTGCCTGTCGCCGGATGAAGGGGCGGCAATGGCTTGTTGGGCATATCTGCCATAATGTTATACCAGTGGCGGGGCATCTCCTTGTCGCTTAACAGAATTTTCGTGATCTTTTTCATATTCATTATATTAGGGTTATTTAAAAACAAAAGGCACACTGTGATCAGCGTGCCTCTTAGGATAATTATCTTATGATATTATATAATGGCGTGAATCACAGCTTCATCTCATGAGCTGCGCCAGCGCCACGTATATATGGTTGTCGGTTTCACTTATGCAAAAATAAGAAAATAACCATACAAAATTTATCTCTATGTTTTTATGCAGGCAATTATGGCCTACTTCAGGATCTGCAGTTCTTTGCCGATTTTGATGAACGCATTGACAGCCTTGTCAAGATGTTCAGGCTCGTGTGCTGCCGATAGCTGCACCCTGATGCGCGCCTGGTCTTTCGGTACCACCGGGTAATAAAATCCGATTACGTAAATACCCTCATTGAGCAGCCTGGAGGCTACCTCCTGGGAGAGTTTCGCATCATAAAGCATGACTGCGCATATGGCTGACTGTGTTGGCTTTATGTCAAATCCGGCCTTCAGCATCTTCTCCACGAAGTATTTCGTGTTATGATGAAGCCTGTCCTGCAGATCGTTGTTCCCGGTCATCATCTCCAGCATCCTGATGCCTGCAGCGGCAACGAGGGGAGGGATGGCGTTGGAGAACAGGTATGGCCTCGAGCGCTGGCGCAGCATCTCGATGATCTCCTTCTTGCCGGTGGTGAACCCGCCGATGGCTCCTCCGAAGGCTTTGCCCAGGGTACCGGTGATGATCTCTATTTTCCCCCTGAGGTTGTATAGTTCTGTAACGCCCCGGCCTGTCTCGCCAACCACGCCTGCGGAGTGGCACTCATCAACCATGACCATAGCATTGTATTTGTTTGCCAGCTGGTAGATTTTGTCAAGCGGAGCCACGTTGCCGTCCATGGAGAAGACGCCGTCGGTGACAATAAGCCTGAAGCGCTGTTCCTGTGCAAGTTGCAGCTGTGTCTCAAGATCTTCCATATCAGCATTCTCATACCTGTACCTCTGGGCTTTGCAGAGCCTGACGCCGTCAATAATTGAGGCATGGTTCAGTGAATCGCTTATAATTGCATCTTCACTTGTTAGCAAGGGCTCGAAGACGCCGCCGTTGGCATCAAAGCAAGCCGCATAGAGTATGGTATCCTCGGTTCCGAAAAACTGAGCCAGCTTTTGCTCCAGATCCTTATGCAGGTCGCCCGTGCCGCAGATGAAGCGCACCGACGACATTCCGTACCCGTGGGTGTCGAGGGCACTCTTCGCCGCCTCGACGAGCTTCCTGTTGGCTGAGAGACCGAGATAGTTGTTGGCACAGAAGTTAAGCACTGTCTGCCCGGTGTCAAGCGTGATCTCTGCACCCTGGGGTGAGACAATTATACGCTCATTTTTATAGAGGCCTGCCTCCCTGATCTCGCTGAGATGGGTAGTGAGATGCTCCCTGTAATTATCGTACATCTTTGAATGATCTTCACATAAAACGACTGCAAAGATGGCGTTTTACTGCGATTATTCCATGACGATAATCATCAATATCAGGTGAAAAAAAATGAAGCCGTACCTTAAAAAAGCAGCCTGTTACAATCCGTACTTTTCAATAATCTGATCTTTTGTGAGGCCAAGAATGCCATATTTCTTCCCCACTTTGATAAACGCCCCGAGAGCTTTGTCAAGATGGTGGATCTCATGACCGGCAGATATCTGGGTGCGTATCCTTGCCTGTCCGTTAGGTACCACGGGGAAGAAGAAGCCAATGGCATAAATGCCCTCATTGAACAGATCCCTGGAAAAGTCCTGTGACAGTTTTGCATTGAAAAGCATCACCGGGACTATCGGGGTATTACCCTCCTTAAGCAGGAAGCCAGCCTCCGTGAGACCTTTCCGCCAGTATGCCGCGTTCTTTTCGAGCTTGTCGCGACGCTCGGTGCTTGCTGAAAGGATATCGAACACCTTCAGCACACCCGAGACGATTACAGGCGCGATGGTATTTGAGAAGAGGTATGGACGGGCTTTCTGCCTGCACATCTCCACTATCTCCTTTCTTCCTGACACACATCCTCCTGATGCTCCTCCAAGCGCTTTGCCGAATGTGGTGGTTATGACGTCAATCTTGCCGAAGACATTGCAGAATTCATGGGTTCCCCTTCCTGTTTTTCCGATGAATCCTGATGCATGAGAGTCATCGACAAGCAGCATGGCATCATATTTTTCGCACAGTTTGACCATTTCGTCAAGCTTTGCGGTATCTCCGTCCATGGAGAAGACCCCGTCGGTGATGACAAGCTTCAGGCGTTTGTCGGCATGGAGCAGAAGCTTCTCTTCAAGGTGCTCCATGGATGAGTGTTTGAAGGTGTCGTGCTGAGCGCTGCAGAGCCTCATTCCGTCAATGATGGAGGCATGCACCAGCCTGTCGGAGATCATTATGTCCTCGCTGGTGAGTATAGCCTCGAAGACACCCGCGTTGGCGTCCATGCATGAGGGGAACAGGATAGTGTCTTCGGTGCCCAGGAATTCAGTCACTCTTCTCTCCAGCTCCTTGTGGATGTCCTGCGTACCGCAGATGAAACGGACTGAAGACATCCCGTAGCCTCTTGTGTCAAGTCCCTCGTGGGCTGCCCTGATCACCTCCGGGTGACTCGATAGCCCCAGGTAGTTATTGGCACACATGTTTATGACCTTTTTCAGGTCTGAGCCTGAAGGGAACTCAACCTCAATGTCGGCAGACTGTGAGCTGTGAATGAACCTCTCTTCCTTGAATATACCGGCATGCTTAATCTCCGCCAGCTGTGTCAGGTAGATATTTTTGATCTTGTCAGGGTAGCTCATGACTATGTATGTTTGGTTATTTCAGATACTGGTTTACCAGCGCCACAATACTGTTCACACTGTCAAATGCCTCGGGGGTGGCCTTTGAGGGAGGGATCTTGATCTTGAACTTATTCTCAAGGAAAACAAGCAGTGACACCATTGAGAATGAATCGACATAGCCGCTTGATATGAGAGGTGTCTCGTATGTTATTGTTACATCGTCATCATCAATGTATTCCTTGATGACATACTTCAGGACGAGATCCTTCATTTCGTTAAGAGTCATTTCTTCCATAGTTTGTTGTTTTAAGATTAACAGGGATTAGTCAGGGTAATTGTTTCAATCATTTTCGAGGGTGGATATATCGCCTATCTCTTCTCCCCATTCCCTGGCATGGAGAACACGTCTCATGATCTTGCCGCTCCGTGTCTTGGGCAGTTTATCCATGAACTCCACAGCCTGCGGCATTGCCAGGGGTGAAAGTTTCTTCCTGATGAAGTTCATAATATCAAGCTCAAGATCAGGGCTCTGTGTAAAGCCTGGCTTCAGGGTGATGAACGCCTTCACGACCTCCATGTTTATCTCATCAGGCTTTGATGTCACGGCCGATTCGCCGACAGCAGGATGTTCCAGAAGTGCAGATTCGACCTCGAAGGGGCTGACAAGGTGCCCCCCGGTGTTAATGACATCATCGTCACGGCCGATGAACCAGTAGTAGCCCTCGTTATCGATGGAGGCCCTGTCGCCTGAGAGATACCAGCCGTTAACAAATTTATCCTTGTACTTTTCAGGGTTATTCCAGTATGTCCGCATCATTGAAGGCCAGCCGGGTTTAAAGGCTATCAGTCCGGCCCTGCCGTTCTCGGTTATAGGATCATAGGTTACAGGGTCAAGTACTGTGCCTGTTATGCCGGGGAAAGTTCGTCCCATTGATCCGGGCTTGACCTTCATGCCCGGGAAGTTGGTAATCATTATTGAACCTGTTTCTGTCTGCCAGAATGTATCAAGGAACGGTTTGCCGAACACTCTGTCTGACCATATCACAGCCTCAGAGTTGAGGGGTTCACCCACGCTTGCCAGGTGACGGAGTGAGGAGAGGTCAAATGATTTTACAATCTCATCACCGGCCTTCATCAGTGACCTTATTGCTGTCGGAGCTGAATACCATACTGTCACCCGGTGCTTCTCAATGAACTTGTACCATGCCTGGGCTGAGAAGCCCGAGTCAAGAACACACTGAGTAATTCCAAGACTCCAGGGGCCTATTATCCCGTATGATGTACCTGTAACCCAGCCCGGGTCGGCAGTACACCAGTAGATGTCACCGTCGCGCAGGTCAAGCACCCATTTTGTTGTAAGATACTGGGAAATAAGCGAATAATGAACATGTTTGACTCCTTTAGGCTGGCCGGTTGTCCCGGATGTATAATGCAGGACCGAAGGGGACTCTGCCGTTGTGGGATGAATGTCAAGATTCTCAACAGGCTCTGACTTCTCAAGGTTAAAGAGCACCTCTCCCTTCTCAAGGTCTGAGGCTTTTACTCCGTCGACTATGATGACATATTCAAGATTAGGTAATTGCGCACGTATCTTCCTTACCTTGGAGAGATGTTTCTTCTGTGTGATGACGGCTCTTGTCCCGGCATTTTCAAGTCTCACAAACAGTGATTCATCACCGAATGCCGAAAATAAAGGTTGTACAATAGCCCCGATCTTCAGTATGCCAAGGAAGGAAAGATAGAGTTCGGGTATCCTGTCCATAAAGAGGCATACCCGGTCGCCGTCATTTATCCCCAGCCCTCGCAGGTAGGAACCGATTGTATTGCCGGCGAGCCTGATGTCATTGAAGGTATATTTCTTCTCAACGCCACCGAATCCTTCATAATAAAGGGCGATCTTGTCCGGATCTCCTTTAAGGCAGATCCTGTCACTGCAGTACCATCCGATGTTGATCCTGCCGCCCGGTTTATATTCAAGTTCCTGTTCTGCTATACTCCAGCTGAAATCCCTGGATAACTCGTTGTAGGTTGGATGATCGGTCATAGATGTCATTTATGAGTAATCTCGATGACATCAAGGTAAAAATAATTTATTAATTATGAGTAATGTCAGGAAATTTTTACCCAGGAAGTGTATAGTCTGAAGGTCTGATGTCTGAAGGTCAGAAGGTCAAAGCGTATTGGCTTTCACTCCCAGTTCAGGATGACTTTTCCGCAGTTACCCTCTTCCATCACGTCAAATCCCTTCTGGAAGTCATCAATATGGAAACGGTGGGTGATGATCGGCTCAAGGTTGATGCCTCCGATGATCATCATCTGCATCTTGTACCATGTCTCCCACATCTCACGGCCATATATGCCCTTGAGGGTAAGGGCCTTGAATATTATATCGCTCCACGGAACCTCGAAGTTGGAGGGGAGGATGCCCAGCAGGGCAATATTGGAGCCGTTGTACATATTCTCAATCATCTCCCTGAAGGCAATGGGAGATCCTGACATCTCGAGCCCCACATCGAATCCCTTCATGTGCAGGGGTTCAAGCACATCATGAATCTTCTCTCCTCTCTTCGGGTTTACTACCATTGTGGCTCCCATTTTTTTAGCCAGGGCAAGCCGGTAGTCACTCAGGTCGCTTGCCACGATGTGGCGAGCCCCTGCAAAGCGTGCTATGGCTATCGCCATGCTGCCTATCAGGCCTGCTCCTGTTATCAGTACATCCTCTCCCAGGAGCGGAAATGCAAGGGCAGTATGCGCTGCATTGCCGAACGGATCCATGATTGCGGCCCAGTCATCGGGTATCCGGTGATCCAGAAGAACTACGTTGCGTGCAGGGATCTTTACATATTCGGCAAACGAGCCGTCGATATGGACGCCGATCCCGACAGTATTTTCGCATACATGCTCCCTTCCCCGTCTGCAGTTACGGCATGTGCCGCAATAGAGATGTCCCTCGCCTGTCACCCTGTCACCGACTTTCACATTGGTGACACCGGGACCTGCCTTCTCAACATATCCCATATATTCATGACCTATCGTCATAGGTACCTTAATGGTTTTCTGAGCCCACTGGTCCCATTCATATATGTGCAGGTCAGTCCCGCAGATTGCTGATTTTTTCACTTTAATGATGACATCATTGTACCCCGGTTCGGGAACGGGTACTTCCTGCATCCATAATCCTTTGGCTGCCTTGGCCTTGACCAGAGCCTTCATCTTATTCATAATGCCTTCTGTTTAATCGTTATCATGTAAAAATAATAGAAAAAGGGATGTGAAATAATGATTTTTAACGTTATGGCGACTGACAACCCGGATATCGCTTAATTCATTTGTGAAGAGAAAATGGACGGCATTGTTTATCTTTGCCCCATTCCGTTAAGCTTACAGGTATGACAGACAGAAAAATACGTGTGCGTTTTGCCCCCAGTCCCACCGGACCCCTTCATATCGGGGGAGTGCGCACGGCACTCTATAACTTTCTCTTTGCACGCCATTATGGCGGTGTTTTTATCCTCCGTATTGAGGATACCGACCAGGCACGCTATGTCGGGGGTGCCGAAGAGTACATCATGGAGGCTCTTGAGTGGGCTGGGATAAAGGTTGATGAAGGTGTGCGGGAAGGCGGGCCGCATGCCCCCTACAGGCAGAGTGAAAGGAGGGAGATATACAGGCAATATGCCGCGGAACTCCTTGAGAGAGGCGATGCCTATTATGCTTTTGACGCTCCGGAAGAGCTTGAGAAGATCAGGCAGGAATGTGAGGCCAGGGGGGAGACCTTCAATTACGGATGCATCACCCGCGGAAGGATGTGCAACTCGCTCACCCTGGGTGAGGGCGAGGTTAAGCAAAGACTCGAATCAGGAGAGCCATATGTTGTCAGGTACCGCATGCCTGAAAATGAGGATATCTATTTCACTGACATCATCAGGGGCGATATAGTTGTCAATACCTCAACGCTTGATGACAAGGTTCTGTTTAAGTCTGACGGCATGCCTACATATCATCTGGCAAATATCGTTGATGACCACCTCATGGAGATATCGCATGTGATCAGGGGCGAAGAGTGGCTTCCCTCTCTTCCTCTCCATGTGATGCTCTACCGCTCATTCGGATGGAGCGCTCCGCTGTTCGCCCATCTGCCTCTTCTTCTCAAGCCGACAGGCAAGGGCAAGCTCAGCAAGCGTGACGGCGACAAGATGGGATTCCCTGTCTTTCCTCTTTACTGGCCTTACGGAGAGACGGCGACAGGATACCGTGAAGAGGGATATTTCCCTGATGCTTTCGTGAATATGCTGGCACTGCTGGGCTGGAACCCGGGCACGGAAAAAGAGATCTTCTCGATGCAGGAGCTTATTGAAACCTTCTCAATTGACCGGGTAGGCAAATCGGGCTCCAGATTTGACCCCGAGAAGGCCAGGTGGTTCAATACAAGATATTTCCAGATGAAGAGTAATGAAGAGCTGGCAACACTTTTCATGCCTCTTGTGACTGCAAAGGGATTTCATCCTCCGGCAGACAAACTGGTCAGGGCAGTATCTCTGGTCAGGGAGAGGGCCGGCTTTATCAGCGACCTGTGGAAGGAGACAGACTTTTTCTTCATTGCCCCTGAGGCTTATGACCGGGAGGTTGTGAAGAAGAGATGGAACGAAGATTCTCCGCGCATCGTCACAGAGCTGCGCGAAGTAATGGCCGGCATCGAGCCGCTCTATTCAGACAATTGTGAACGGATAGTCAAGGATTGGATAAGTGCAAAGGGTCTTAATACCGGCACTGTGCTGAACCTCTTCAGGCTTATAATTGTGGGTGCCCTGCGCGGTCCTCACCTGTTTGACATCGTGGAGTGGATAGGAAGGGATGAGACTCTGCGACGCCTAAGTAACGGGGTGAAGCATCTTTCACAACAGTCGTAATGAACGTTGGAAAAGAGATAGAATATATTGATTTCCACACTCATCACGGTGACGGGTCGTCAGATACCGTGGTCGTCAGGAACGTCATGTCAGGGGAGGAGATACCAGATGACTTTAAAGCAAATACCCTCTTTTCCGCAGGGATTCACCCGTGGCAGGCGACAGCAGACAACATTAGATGGCTTAAGACAGAACTGATACTCACTGCTGCTAACCCTCATGTTGTGGTCATTGGCGAGGCAGGTTTTGACCGTCTGCAAGGGCCGTCACGGGAGTTGCAGCGTGATCTCTTCCACTTTCAATGCATGCTGGCAGAGGAGATGCACAAGCCCATGGTCATACACTGTGTCAGAGGATGGGATGATCTGCTAAGTGCACGCAGGGAGATAAAGCCTGTGATGCCATGGGTCATTCACGGATTCAGGGGCAGGCGGCAGCTGGCTGAATCACTTGCCGCAGAGGGGTTCTGGTTCTCTCTCGGAATCACTGGCCTGAAGGAAGAGATACTGGAGTCGGTTTCACATGACAGGCTCCTCCTCGAGACAGACGAGACCGGAGGATCAATAGCAGATGTTTATCTCCGGCTCTCGGAACTGGCTCACTTTAATGGCGGGCAATGCGCAGGGCTCATAAGGACCAACTTCAACAACCTGTTCAGGAAAGGGCGATGACGGAACACTGGTTGTCACGCACCGAACTGTGCCTGGGAAGGGATGCTCTGATGAAGCTGAAGGAGGCTCATGTTCTTGTTGCCGGTCTTGGCGGTGTGGGATCATATGCAGCCGAGATGGTATGCAGGGCCGGGGTAGGAAGGATGACAATAATTGACGGTGATGTTGTGACACCGGCAAACCGCAACAGGCAGCTGCCGGCACTGAAGTCAACTGAAGGGATCCACAAGGCGGAAGTGATGGGAGCGAGACTGAAGGATATCAATCCGGACCTTGATCTGAAGATAATACGTGAGTTCATACGGGATGAGCGCATGATTGAGATATTGGAAGCGGAGAAATATGATTTTGTCATTGATGCAATCGATACCCTCTCTCCGAAAGTTTTTCTGATATACCACTCGCTTCGTCTTAAACTGGAGATTGTAAGCTCAATGGGTGCCGGCGGTAAGTTTGACCCTACCGCCGTGAGGGTAGCCGACATCTCTGAGACGAACTTCTGCAACCTCGCACGGATACTCAGGAAGAAGCTTCACAAACTTGGAGTATTTGAAGGGTTTATGGCTGTATACAGCCCTGAACCTGTTGACAAGGGAAAAATTATAAGAGGCTCTGCTGAGACAAACAAAGCCTCAAACGTAGGTACCATTTCCTACATGCCGGCCCTTTTCGGCATTGTCTGCGCCTCTGTCGTCATACGCCGGCTGGCAGGCATTCCGCTCGATATTTAGCTTTTGGCCTTTGCCTCTTTTGCAGTATACCCCAGTTTTTCAAGCGCTCTCTTAAGCAGCTCAGGCTTCGTCTTGCTTGCCTGATACTCAATTGTAACCTCTTTTGTGGACAGGTCACACTTGACATCCTTTACTCCCTTCTCGAAAGGGATATTCTTCATGATGGTGTTTACACACGCTTCACAGTCGATGCTGGTATTGAACTTTACTGTTGCCAGGTCCTTGCTTTTACCCTGAGCATGCAGTGAGAGTGTACAGGCAAGCAGAAGGAGGAAGATCGTGAGTTTAATGGTGGTTTTCATATTCTTATGATTTTTATTGTATTATTCAAGTGGTCTGTTAATAGCGAATCTGAATCCGGCGTAAATCTTTCTGCCGTGCACCGGTCCCCAGATCATTGTGGCGTCGAAGTACTCACCGAAAGGATCGTCGGCAGCAATAACAGGATCATGCTGCATGAAGTTGGTAATATTCTCTGCACCCACATAAACACTCCATCTTTTGAAGTATTTGGTTATCTGAGCATTCATTACCGGGTAGGCTTCAAAGCTGTCATGTCTCATGTAGGGTTCAGGGTTATCCATTGTTGAAGGAACCCTTCCCGGGCCGTTGTAAAGCAGGGTGTAATCAAACTGCCATTTGCGCAAGTGGGTGGTATATGATGCTGTCAGCAGCCCCTTGTACCTTGATGTCAGAGGCTTCTCGAGCAGCTCCCCGCCAATGGTCTGTTTCACAATATTCCACCTCCAGGCAGCGGTTATGTCCAGCCCGGCAAAAGGCTGCATCTGTGCTTCGAGTTGAAACACATTTGACCATGAAGGACCGTCGAGGTTATAGAACCTGACCTCGTCGACGCTGGCATCTATATCTGTTACGATCTGGCTGACAAAGCTTGTACGGTATGCTTCCCCGGTCAGCCTGAGTTCCCGGCCACCGACAGGTATATATCCGGTGAGATTGATACCTGCGTTCCATGCCTCTTCAATATCAAGGTCAGGGTCGATAATTATGCTTCGGCTGCTGGCAAGGTAATACATGTTTTCTGCCAGTACATGTACTGTTCGGAAGCCTTTGCCTGCGGATGCCCGGAAGGTGATTGACGGGGTTATCTCATATCTCATGTGAATGCGTGGAGTGAATGCTGCACCGTGGTCATTGTAAAAGTCATAACGCACACCTGCAAGAAGAGTCATCTTTGCAGAATCAGTATATGTGTACTGAAGAAAGACGCCGGGGACAGATTCTATTGTCTCCCTTGACAGATCAACCATTACATCGTTATAAGGAAAGGAGTAAACACCCTGTGTCTCATCATAATGGTCGTACCTGTAGCTGGCACCTGCGTCAATTGTGTGTTTTTCAGCAGGATAATACTGATACAGCAGGTTGGTGAAATAGCTCTTCTGTGTGGCATCATACATATTGATGCCCATCCACGACGACATGTCATGATATATTAAGCTCTGAATCCAGCCAAGTGACATTTTATCACGAAGGCCCAGCATGCCTCCCAGTTTCGTGAAAGCCTCAGCCCTCTCGGTACCGATGTTGATGCCATAGTTGTCACCCCAGGTGGCATCCTCGCCACTGTATGCAAACTGTCCGCCGATACGCTCCTCTTTAAGGTATTTTATGCCAGATCTGAATGTCAGGTCCGGGCTGTTGTAGTCCCAGCGGTTGAAGAACTGGTATGTTTTTACATCAGGTTCGTCACGGAAACCGTCATTGTTATGATCCTTTGCTCCTGATTGCGTTGCTCCGTGAGCGAAGAGCATCGTGCTCCAGTATTCACTGAGTTTCACTGATGCGTTTGCATTTGATTCAAACCGTCCTGCATCGCTAACGAAGCCGTTCACAAATACTTTTTCACTGGTTCCCGGTTTCTTGTACTCCACGTTGATCTGACCGGTTATTGACTCGTTCCCGTTACGTACCGAGGCGGTGCCCTTAGAAACTTGGATTGATTCCATCCATGGCCCCGGGATATAGGTAAGGCCGTAAGCGGCTCCCAGGCCGTACATAATCGGGATATTCTCCGTCAGTATCTGGGCATAAGAGCCGGCGAGGCCAAGGAGTTGTATCTGCTTGGCACCGGTGGCGGCATCGGTATAGTTGACGTCAACGGAGGCATTAGTAACAAAGCTCTCTGACAGGTTGCAGCATGCAGCCTTGCATAGTTCTGCAGCCGTAATATTTACAGTTGCAATTGTGGCCGCCCTGTCAATATGCGCTCCCCTTGCACGCCCTGTGACGGTCACCTCCTCTATCAGATTGTCCTCGGCCAGGAAGATTTCTATGTAATCGAGACCTGGTACAATCTTCAAAGTGTCTGTCTTATATCCGACGAAGCTGACGACAAGCTTCTCGCTTCCTTTCGGTTTTTTTATTGTAAAGAAGCCGGCACTGTTGGTTGAGGTACCGGTATTTGTTCCTGCCCATACGATGCTGGCTCCCGGCAGTCCGATGCTGTCAGATGCCTGCGGGCCGCCTGCTATCATCACCTTCCCCTCGAGGGTGCCTTGTGCAAGGGCCAGCAGAGGTGAGATCAGCAGCAATATTATCGACAAATATGTTTTCATAGGATTGAATAAATGATTAATAAAATTAATTCCACCCGCAGTAGATACATAGCATGCTACGTCTCTACTACTACGGGCAGGTCAAAATGTCCTACGATTATATCAGGAGATTATCTGGCAGTGGAATGTTGCCAGATCGCGGCCGTAATGCCGTATCGGATTTTCGGTGTATATTCTGTTGGCCCCGGCAGGCTGTTCCGCAATGACTGCAATTATCACTGCGGCCATAAAATAAGGCATTACCTCGGGTTGCACTTCCGTGCGGATGAGTTCAGCCGTGATGAGTCTTTCTGTCTCCTGCGTACAGCAGTCGTCAGAAAAAACAAGCTCGTCTTCACTGTGCCGGTGAGAAGGTTTTTCTGAATCATGGTAGCAGCAACATGCCTCTTCAGAAGCGCTGGCAGCGGGTACACCGCTTGAGCCGCAACATGCTTCTGATTCAGCTCCGGCAGCAAGTATTTCACTTGTGCCGCAACTGTTGCAATTGTGCTTAATGAAAGTAAAACCCTGACTGCCTGAAAGTACCAGCGCAATCAGAATAACAGAGATAAATGGTGATATTTTCCTCATTTTACTCATGAGGGCAAATATATAAATTAATAATTAAATACTTCGATATCTTAATTTATTTTAACATTATCTGTCATAAAAGCTGAACTTAAAGGGAGCGTGATTGATTCGGCATTTAATTATTCATTTTGTATCTTTGAATGAGGTAATCATGATTATTAATAAAAACTTTAAATCATGGGAATTGTAAAAGAATTCAAGGATTTTGCCATGAAAGGCAATGTTGTCGACATGGCTGTTGGTATCATTATCGGTGCAAGTTTTGGTAAGATTGTGACGTCGCTTGTGAATGACGTTCTGATGCCTCCGCTGGGCATTCTTCTCGGGAGGGTTGATTTCAGCCAGCTTAAGGTGGTTATTCAGAAGGGTCAGGCAGCTGTTATGGACGGTGCCGCCGTGGTAAGTCCTGCAGTTGATCAGGTAGCGATAAGTTACGGTGCATTCATACAGACTGTTATTGACTTTATCATTGTAGCCTTCTGTATCTTCCTTGTTATCAAAGCCATGAACAAGGCGATGGCTAAGAAGGAGGCAGAGCCTGCAGCTCCTGCCGCACCTCCTCCTCCAAAAGATGAGGTTGTTCTTCTCAAGGAAATACGCGACCTGTTAAAAAAATAGCAGAAAAGATTGTGTGCGTATTAAAATTGTTTACAACTTTGTGGCGCATAAACCATGGCTAGAATAAAAAAATACAGGTGGTGGCACAGACTTTTCCCTGACAGGGGGTAGGCTAAAGTGTCATACTGCTGAATAAAAAAGAGGGTGTTCAATACTGACGCCCTCTTTTTGTTACTCCGGATAATTGTTAACGGAACCTGTAAATGAAAGATTACTGGATGTAAAAACTGTACTCGTAGGTCAAACCATTTTCACGCAACCACCTGCGAAGTGCTTTTGCAATCTTTCTCTTCCGGAGCAGTACGATGCCCATTTCCGCCGCTGATATCTGGTAATATGTCTTCATTTCGTCTCACCGCAGCGCTATTATGCCCTGCCGTGTCAGAGGTATAAATACAAATCTCAGGCCTAAATTATGACATCAGGTGAGGCGATCAAAGAGTTTTTTGATCTATGGAGCTCACGGGGTGATTAATGAATCAATATCTTCGACGTAGGCAGTTGGCTCATGAAAGAAGGCAGGACGTGCAACTTGCGCGTCCCAAAATTATCGTCTCGAACAGTTATTCGCCGACTATCTTGATGAGTTTTCCTGCCTGTACCTGGTCTGTAAGCTCAAGGTTATTAAGCAGGGCCAGTTCATTCATCTTTTCTTTTTTCATGCCGTAATATGCCAATGCATCAGCCAGTGTGCCCGTACGCTGTACTTTTTTCACATGCACCCTTTGCGGTTTGACGCTGAGCCTTGCAGGATCAGTAAGTACGGAGAAGCTTTTCATCGTCGACTCTAACACAGGGATATAGTTTCTGAAGTCAGCTTCTGTCGACACTCCGTGAAACAGGTACACCTGGTTATTGTACTCAATGTAGTAGGAGAGAAGCATAACCGTCTGCTGCTGGCCGGTCGACTTATCCTGCGAGACTATCTTCGAAGCCACTGCCAGGGCGGGCATGCTGCCGACGGCGGTCTGTTTCGATTCCAGGACTGTCAGGCCAAGCTGATCGGCTGCATTCTGTGCTGCCTCATTAAGGGTCTTCCGGGCAGAGAGTGTGAATACAACTATTGCCTTTCCGTCTGAGGGAGCCATATTAACCTGGGTTGGAAGATTTTCCATTGCCCAGCCTGCCGGTATTGTGAATTTGAACCTGAGCTCAGGATGATAGAATACCCCTCCGTCAGCAAATCCCTGGCGCGGATCCTCGCCGTAAACAATACCGTCGATCATCTGAAGGTAATTGTCTGCGTTGACCTTGAATATTGTTTTGTTAAGTTTCTGCTGCCATTCCGTTGCCTGCCGGTTAACCGAGTTATACCTGTCGCCCGGATCGGGATGGGTCGAAAGGAATGTCGGCACTCCACCCTGCGTTGCTTCCATATTCATTTTCTGGAGCACCTGGAAGAAGTCAGCCATTTTGTGTGCATCATAGCCTATTTTTGAAGAGTATTCAACTCCGAGCCTGTCAGCTTCCCGTTCATTGTCGCGGCTGAAACTCAGGAACAGCAGCTGCATGCCCTGCATGGCATATTCGGCATACTGGGCAAGCTGCTCCGAAGCGATCATTCCACCAATAAGAAGGAGGGTCCCGAGCTGTTGCTTACTCTGCTGGCTTACGGAGTGACGGGCTGTGATATGCCCCATTTCATGTCCCAGAATGCCAATGAGCTCTGCCTCATTGTTCAGCTGTGCCAGAATGCCCCTGGTGAGATATATGTATCCGCCCGGTACGGCAAATGCATTCACCACCGGTGAATCAAGTATCTTGACGTGATACTGAAGGCCGGGGCGATGTGAGATCTTTCCCATCTCATCTCCCCTGTTTTGCAGGAACCTGAGCAGGTTGTCATTCCTGTATTCGCCGAAGGTGGCTATGACCTGCGGATCATACTGAAGGCCCATTGCAACCTCCTGCTCCTCTGTCACAAACATCAGCTGCGTCTTACCTGTCACCGGGTTGACGGCACATGAACAGATCAGAGCAACAGCCGCTGCAATCAGGGATACCGTAATAATGGACTTGATCTTTTTCATCATAATAACCTTTAACTGTTATTTTGAATTCTTCCTGTAATACGTGTCTGCAATATCTTTGTATATGAAAAGATAATTGTTTGCCACGCCCTCTCTTCCAAACATTGCCCTGAGAGGTTCCCAGTTGCAGGTCCCTTTCCCCATGTCGTCAGGAAGGCTGAACACTATCTCATGAAGTTCCTCAACGTACTGAGAGTATTCAACAACATTAACCGGCTTGTTGTATCTGCTTACGAGGTCTGAAAGGTTGCCCTGAAGATCATCAAGGGTCCCGTGCCACCTAGGATAATATGATAATCCTATAATGTCGAAGTTTACTCCGCGTGCAATCATGTTATCAAGCCAGAACACCGACTCGGCATTCTGGCCACCAAGGGCAATATGCATCATAATGATGATATCCGGATTGACCTCATTCACTGCTTCCACGCCGGCCTTCAGCAGCTCTGAAAGCTGATCGGGACTTGATATATGCCCGTCGGGCCAGAGCATGCCGTGGTTGATCTCGTTGCCTATCTGTACCATTTCAGGAAGAGTACCCTGTTTCTCAAGTTCAAGGAGGACCTCTTTAGTATATTGTCTGACCTTCTCCCTGAGCTGTCCGAATTCAAGATGCTGCCATGCAAGAGGCTTGTTTTGTTGCTGGGGGTCAGCCCAGTAGTCGCTATAATGGAAGTTCAGCAGGATTTGCATACCAGCCTCTTTTGCCCTGCGGGCCATCTGTTTGGTATATTCCAGGCCACAGAACCCCTTTCCGGGTGAATATCCCTTTTCATTTTCAGGGTTCACGAATAGCCTCAGGCGGATGCAATTCAGTCCATTATCAGCCAGCGCTTTGATGGCATCTGTTTCCTGTCCGTTAACGGTAAACCTGGCGCCTCGCTCTTCAAACTGCGGAAGAAAAGATATGTCAGCGCCCAGCATGCGGCTGATCTGCTTCCCGGTCTTCCTGATCTGTGATTTTTCCGGCTTGAACATCTGAAACCCGGGATCGATGGTATGTATCTCATGTGACGATGGCTGGAGGCTGTCAGCCTTTACCTCAAGCTTTATTTTGTCGGGGGTTGTTCCCGCCCTGAAGTTAAACGTGAAGGTCCCTTCCGAGAGGGTGGCCTGCCAGTATCCCGAAGTGTCTCCCTCAGAGATATATTCTGGCTGCGGCCCCTCATCTGCTGCTGTTACCGAAGCATCACCGTCAATATAAATTCGTATGGGTGTGGCGGCATTTCTGATCTCTTTTCCGGCACTGTCTGTCACGGCAACCCTTATGCGTGCCTCATCCCTGCCGTCTGCCAGCATGGTTGTCCGGTAGGCGCTCAGCCCGACAGAAACAGGAATACCTGTTTCGACACTGTAAGCAGAAGACCAGTCCTTTGCAGGTGCCGGATCCTTTCTTTCAGAGGAACACTGAATGAATATTAAAAACGCCATGGCGACTGGCACAACCGATCTCATAATCAACAGATTAGTAAAATTTGATTAATCAGGTATATTTAACTCAAAGTTAAGAAAATGGCAGCCTCTTTCGCCAAGTTTATTCACATTTTGTCATTCCATGAGATTGCTCCTGCTGAGCGAGTGGGCATACCGGAAAAGGTGCAAGAATCTAAAAAAAAGAGGGTATCCTTTTGAGACACCCTCTTTTGCAGATGGTTACGTGATTTATTTTTTGGTGAGGATAAAATCCCTTACGGTTTTACTGCCTGCCAGTACACTTATGTTTTCGTATTTAACAGTGTCATATCCCTCTTTTGTTGCGAAGATCGAATATGTTCCTGCAGGCACGCCGATGATTGCATAATAACCCATTGTGTCAGCGAAGGCTGTTGCCACAGTGGTATCGCGGGTTATCCATACCTTGGCTTCCTTGACCTTAACTTTGGCTGTGTCTTTGACCATGCCCTCAATTCTGCCTGCGGTGGTCATATTGGCAGCCCTGATGACTGGCTTGAAGATGAAGCCGTTATTATGATCCATGTTTCCTCTCAGGACAAAAGACCTTGAAAGATCCACATCGAGAAGAAGTTCTTCGGTCAGATCGCCGGAGACATTAAGTGCAGGTGAAATGAAGATCTTAATGCCAGTCTGCTCACCGCTTGGTACTTTTACCTTATAAGGATCTTCAATATCCTTTAACTTTAGTCCTGCCTGCATAACATAAAGCCTTACCAGATCATATTCACCGTCCTCGATCTCCATGTCTATCAGAGTTTCGGTGAGACCGTTCCTGAGATCAATCAGGTCTATGGTAACAGTATCATCAGAAAGAACCATGAAAGGATTGCCGTCGGGGACGCCGTCACCTGTTCTCCTGATCTCGACTTTTGTTATGGTTACAGTCGCAGACTCAATATAGCTGATGTCAAACGGATCATCGGTTATCTTGATCACAAGCCGGCTTTTCCCGTCGGCCTGGTCATTATTGAACATCTCGTTGCAACCGCTCAGCATCACCACAAATGCTGCGGCTAAAACTGTAGAGAGGATCTTTTTCATTTTATTATCGTTTTAAGTTTGTCATAATAAGGCTTGCAAGAAATGAATTGTATATGAAGATTTGATGAAATTCATTTTAAACTCTGATCTTTGAATCACAATTATGTAAGGCCATGGAAGGGAAAGTTCTTTACAGGATCCATGTCACAGGCAGAGTCCAGGGTGTTGGATTCAGGTGGAGCACTGTATATGAAGCAAGGAAGCTGGGCATTTGCGGATATGTCAAAAACCTGTCTGACGGAAGTGTCTCTATTGAAGCGGAAGGCAGCCAGGAGCAACTGGATGATTTTATAAGGTGGTGCAGCAAAGGACCCGGCATGGGGTTCGTCAGCGATGTATCCGTTGAAACCAGGCCACCTGTCAATTACAGGGATTTCAGGATTGAACACTGATACTACGGAGATTGTTTTGGGATAAGTCTTGCAGGGGTGAAGGGCCAGGAATATTGAAATACAAATACTACAGGATATGGAATATTATTTCAGCACAACATTGAAGGGATCATTTGAAGAGGCTGTCAGCAAGGTGACAGAGGCACTCGACAGTGAGGGTTTCGGAGTAATCACCAGGATTGTCATGCATGAGAAGTTTAAGGAGAAGCTGGGCGTTGACTTCAAGAAATATGTCATCCTCGGTGCATGCAATCCGCCTCTTGCATATAAGGCTCTGCTTGCCGAGGATAAGATAGGCACCATGCTTCCATGCAATGTGCTTGTCATTGACCAGGGGCATGATAAGATTGAGGTGGCAGCCGTGAACCCTGTGGCCTCGATGTCAGCAGTCGGCAATCCCTCCCTTGGCGTTGTCGCCGGCGATGTTACCGGAAGACTTAAGCGGGTTGTTGAGAAGCTTCAGTAAGGGGTAAGTCAGAGATTTTCTCCAGGACGAATAGCCTGTAGGTCCTCTCATTCATGAACTTTTGCGGATTGATGCTCGAGGATTCCTTTATGACCTTTCTGTCGATCCATTCCCTCAGTCTGCCTGACAGGTAGTATAGCCCCGGTTTCTTGTACCTGAGCTTTTCGTATCCGTAATGTTTTAGCGGCAACAATAGTCTGTCGACATACATGTAAACGAAACGAAGAGTGGGTAGTATGTTTGGGGTGATATCCTGCTCATGCTTTATTTCCCATCCGTAATCCCTTACCATCTGGCGGAAATCATCTATCAGATGCAGTTTCTTCCCCGGGACAGATTCGTTACGCCTGAAATAATCTACAATTATCCATCTCCCGCCCGGGGCGATTATCTCATCTGTTTTTTTGAAAGCCTCCGCAAGCTTAATGTACTGAAGTGACTCGGAATTTATCACTGTACCATATTTTTTGGATGATACGAATTCTTCAAACCTGCACTGGTGGCTTTCAAGAAAAGGGTAGTTAAGGTTTATGAACTTTATCTGGCTTTCATTTGGGGTCAGGACATCTGCCTGTATCCCTTTATTGTGGATCATGTCAGCGAGTGACCCGAGTCCGCAACCGACGTCGAGGACTGGCTTACCTGTATCCTGAATATGCTCCATGATCATTTCTGCATACCTTTTCTGAGCGGTCTCCAGCATGTTCATTGAGATATCCTCAGGCTCTGCCTCCGGGTCTTCAAAATACCCGTAATGGAGCATTTTGCTTGTCAGGATCTTTGAATAAAGGTACAGTTCAAGATCATAAGATGATTTATCATACCTTGAGTTTTCTTTTTTGAATCTCAGTGCCCTGAACCATTCCAGTGGGTTTAGAAAGGGACTTAAATACTTAAATTTCATACAAATAATACTTAAAAATAACTATCTCCTGAACCCTGCTTTCTGCTGCAGCGTATTTTTGGCGAAGTTAGTTATTCCTTAATCTCTCACCCATTATACATACACTCTTTCACTTCGCGGCACCAGTATTCATGTCGCCTGCCTATGTCTGACCGTATTCCGTCAATCAGACCCTTTCCGTTTTTCAGGTACTCTTCAGTTTCAAAGAGTCTGAAAAGTTCACTGAGGGTATCAAGCATGAATTTATTGCTGACGGCAACTGTTTCTCTGAACCTCTGCTTCCTCTTTTCCATGTCCGGGTCAGAGGTGCCGAAATGATCGTGAACCAGAAAGTAGTTTCTGACCCACTTTGAAATATTGGCAAGACCGTGTGCATCTATGATCCAGTGGCCGAAACACGTAATGACAGTGGTGTAAAGATCGTTCAGCGATTGAGTGCTGAAATCATAGTCAAGGTACCCCGGACTTTCTTTCAGCCGCCCCTGTTCGCGCAGTTCTTTCTCTACGCGTGTGTCAAAGTTGGGCATTAACTTGAGAAAGGTGAGCGTTATGTAGCCGTCAGCGCAGATCTTTCTCAGGA
>Ga0209450_10000224_pt1 | contig 30858 bp, 34 predicted proteins | sample FrelakmetLWP11LW_FD_187149 | JGI IMG/M metagenome (GOLD analysis project Ga0209450, IMG submission 187149) | Freshwater lake sediment microbial communities from the University of Notre Dame, USA, for methane emissions studies - LWP11 LW (SPAdes)... | ecosystem: Environmental > Aquatic >...
GTTTCAAAGAACTTACAGCGTCTGGCCGAGACCACCGATAAATGGCTGGCCGATAAAAAGCTTCCCGAAAAATACGCGGGTCTGCCCGCCCACCTTCGCCTGATGTCCGAGGCTTACAGTTCTCCCGAAAGCCGGCCTTCCGCAGTCGCAGCTTTGTGGGATAGGGTAGTCGAGAGTGGCTACGATTTAGCACGGACCGGTTGTCCTGTCATTTTGATTCCGCCCAACACTCCATCCGTTGCCGGAGATGCCAGTAAGGTTGATGTTGAAGCCCGTGTTGCGGTCAGCTTCAATCCTCCGGAAGGTCTGGAACAGATCTTTGGTGATATGGAAGAGCAGGTCAAAAAATTCAATGCCGACCATCAAAGTTTGCTTTCGGCCGAACACGACAAACCAAAAATCGCTCTCTACGCTTTGCCAAACGGCGGAGCTGGCCCGAACCTTTTTTATGAGACTCCCGCGGAATCAGGCGGTGTAGTGTGGCTGCATTACAATTCCACCGCCAACGTGGCTGTGAGTGACCAGTTGCCCTATTTACGCGGTATGATGGCAAACGAAGAAATCGACACGCAGGATTTTGTTCAGGGTTCTTACGTCGAAAACGGCATTCATGAAGTAGGCCACACTCGCATTCCTTCCTACGATGAGAGTACCATCGCACGCATTGGCGAGGGGAATGAGAAAGAGGTCATCGAAGAGCTTAAGGCAGAAACTCAGGGTATGCGTACCTTCTTGGAGGTTCATACCGAAAAGAATAGGGAGATATCTCCCGAAGCCGCTCGTCGCACCATGCTGGCAAAACTTGGTGTACAGTTCGATGCGATTGCCAACAAAACCAATGATGCCGGAAGTTTTGGAGAGCGTTACCATATGCCCGGCGTATTCATTTCGAAAGCTTTACTGAAAAGCGGAGTCCTCGTTTACGATGAGGCAACTGATACCTACGCCATTAAAGATTACCGTCGAGGCCTGGACGAGGTTGCGAAGATCGGCGATATGCTAGCCGAGCGCTTCTACGCCAATCCCAATTGCACACCTGCTGACGTCGAGAAATTTGTGAACGAAGAGGTTCGCCCGCTTTCGGATGATCCTGAAATCCGCCGGCTAAAAGAAAAGCTTGGTATGGCCCGTGAACGGGCTGCAAAAAAATTATAATTATTTTATTTCGATCAAAATTGAGTTATGGCTGAAACTGCAAGAAGTTTATACGACGACGAAGATAACGAGGTGACTGGTATCAGGAAAAGACCTTCATTAAATATAATGGATATCCTTACCCGAATGGATGATGAAGAGATTGAACGGGGTTTGGCTGTTTTACGAGGTCAAGCAGAACAGAATGGCCAAATGAAGTTGTTTGACGCGTTAGACGAAGATGACTTACTGAAAATGGAAGCACTGAACGGCTTGACGGAGGAGCAATTAAGAGAACTGGCTCAGGTAAAACACAATATTGGTTTTCACGGAGGCGTACCAAAAATATTAGATTACCTATTCAAGCTCACGGGCGATCCAAAATTCAAAAACTGTTTAGGCTAAAGCGAATCCGTATCGTTTCTCCACCTCCTCCCAGTCGATGTTTTTGTCGAAGGCACTCATGTAGTCAGGTTTCTTCAATCCGTAATCCAGCATAAACGCGTGCTCCCACATATCCATTACCAGTAACGGCGCACAACCGGTCAGATGATTTTCGGCATGGTCACTGACCCACACGTTGTAAATCTTGTCCGCCTTTTTGTCGTAATACATGACCACCCACCCGATGCCGCGCAGGCCGGCGGATTGATAAAAGTTCTTCTGACAGTTGTCAGCGGACCCAAAATTCTCCGCCATTTTTTTGTATAGCGGGGAGTTATCTCCCAGTTTCTTTTTATCCTTCGTCAGGTTGCCAAAATACAGTTCATGCAGACGCATGCCGTTAAACTCCCAACCAAACCTTCGTTTCATCTCGGCCAGTTCCGGTGTGGCGGACTGCTCACCGGTCAGTTTTTCTGCCAGCAGATTCGTGTTTTTAATGTAACCCTGATAAAGAGTGAAGTGGTTATTTAAAAGTGAATCACTAAAACCTTCCATGCCCAGCAGGTGAGAAAAATTCATAGCTTCGTACATAATTCAGATTGATTAGACTTTAAGTATTTTTATTATAGCGTATCTTCAAATGAAATAATATTGCATTTGAAAGAAAATTTCTTTAAAGTGAAATTGCCCCATCAATCCGACTCCTAAAATGGCTTACCTTGAAAAATCAATTCAGATCCTGAAAGACGGTGGATATAAGATAACCGGCCCTCGTATTGCGGTTCTCGAAGTACTTGGCAAGGCAGAAGCCCCTCTTTCAGCTTATGACATTGGTGAGAAGATTCCAAAAAATATTCCGGCCAATGTGGTGACTGTTTACCGGGTGCTCGAGGTTTTTGAAAAACTGGGAATTGTGCACAGAATCCATACCAAAGAGGGCTATGTCCGTTGTGATTTTGAACAAAAACACGGATGCCATTACTTTGCCATCTGCGACAAATGCGGTCGTGCCAGTGAGTTTTTGCGCAAAGAGCCCTGTCTCATCGACAAAATCATTCCTAAGAATCTGCCCTTTAAAAACCTGAAGCACCTGACGGAAATTTCGGGCACGTGCAATCAATGTTATTAATTTCTTATATTTCAATCAAATGTCTACCGTCTGGATTTATTCGTTAATCAGTGTTCTTATCGTCAGTTTTGCCTCGCTTTTGGGAGTTCTTACCATTGTTTTTAAACAGTATTACCTAAAGGGTTTTCTGCTCTTTATGGTCTCTTTTGCGGCAGGTACTTTACTGGGCGACGTTTTTCTTCATCTATTGCCTGAATTAGTTTCAGAATCTGATTTCAGTCTATCGATGGGGTTAAGCATTATTCTGGGTATTCTGATTTTTTTCGTGCTCGAAAAAGTGGTTCACTGGCGCCATTGTCATATGGCCGTGACAAAAGAACACATTCACCCTTTGGCTGTGATGAATTTGGTGGGTGATGCCCTTCATAATTTTATCGATGGCGCTCTGATCGCGGGCAGTTATCTTTTAAGTATTCCGGTTGGCATAGCGACAACAATCGCAGTGCTTTTTCACGAAATCCCTCAGGAGATGGGAGATTTTTCGGTTTTATTGCATTCGGGCATGAAGGTCAAAAAGGCACTATTCCTGAATTTCATGTCAGCTTTGTCGGCCCTTTTGGGAGTGCTGCTTGTATTGGCGGCAGGTCTTAGCGCCGAAGCAACAACCGAGTATATTATCCCGATCACCATTGGCGGCTTTCTATATATAGCCAATGCCGATCTTATCCCTGAACTGCACAAGGATGTGAAAGTATCCAACTCAATTATCCAGCTTATCAGTATAGTTTTTGGTGTAGCCGTCATGGGTGCGTTACTATTTCTGCCCTTTGAATGATCAGTAGCCGTACAATAAGCCTTTGATTCACTTGAAAATCGGCTTACCGGGAGCTATACTCGGATCAAATTAAAAATAAAAGCATGACCACCAAACAAAAACCTCTCTATTTTTGGGCTCGCATCGATCATTGGATCCGCGAGGCTTTTCAAAATGAAACGTCAGTTGCGTACCGCATCGTCAATGACATTGTCGTTTTCCTGATATTCTTCTCCATCATCTCTATTATGCTGTCGTCGGTGGATTCGATCTACACGGCCTACCAGAGCTATTTTGATATTTCAGAAATGATCGTCGTAGGTTTATTCACTATTGAGTACGCTGCCAATATCTATGTGGCTCCCGTCAAAACAAAATACATTTTTGGTCCCTGGGGTGTGATCGACTTTCTGGCCATCGCGCCGTCCTACCTCACTATTGGTGACTTCCGTGCGATCAAAGTTCTTCGTGTCCTTAGAATTCTCCGCTTCCTTCGTCTGATGAGAATGCTGAGGCTTCTAAAATTAGCGAAGACGGTTATAAAAACGCAAAAAGGAGAAGAATCGACAAATAAGTTCGAAACTCTCAAAATGGATCTGACGATCTACTTCATTGCCCTTTTCTCGGTCCTCACTATCTTCAGTACTTTAGAATATTATTGTGAGAAAGGTGTCGAGGGTACGGCTTTTACGTCGATCCCAAAAGCCATGTGGTGGTGTATTGTGACGATTACGACCGTCGGTTATGGTGACATGTACCCGGTCACAACTCTTGGTAGAATTACGGCCGGTGCCGCCATGCTTTGTGGATTAGCCCTCTTCGGCTTACTCATGAACGTCATTGGCAAGACCATGATGACTTCCCTCTTTGGTTCTGAAGTCGGGGGTGAGGTAAATGTGGCTGAGCTTGAAAAGGGGGTAAAGAAGGCGAAAATCAAAAAATAGGCGAATCGGCAAAAGTCTAGCCTAAATATGAGCTTATTTAAGCCAAATAATTGCTATTGCTTTTTTGAGCGTAGCAACGATATATTGAGCTAAAATAATTTTTTAACCGCTTACAATATGCAGCAAGAATGCTCCTGCGGCGACAGCTGTCCTCCTTGCGAAAAATGCGACAACCCGCTTTGCGAATGCTATTGTGATTTTGATGGAGACGGTGATTCCGAGAAAGAAGAAGACAATGATGCTAGCGACAACGATGGCGATGAAGACGAACAGGATGTTTGGTAAATCCATAACTCAAGTATTATGACTAAAAAAGAAGAGATCGCCTTGGCCCTGCACAGAATTGGGGCGATCAAGTTTGGTGAATTCACCCTTAAATCCGGTATCAAATCACCGATTTACATTGATCTACGCCTTCTCATTTCTTATCCTGCCGTACTCAAGCTGATTAGTGAGGCGATGGTAGAGATTGCTAAGGGCCTCAAGTTCGATGTAATTGCCGGTATCCCATATACGGCACTTCCGATCGCCACCGTCATGTCTACGAGTCAGGACTGGCCCATGGTTTACGCCCGCAAAGAAGTAAAAGACTACGGCACCAAAAAAAAGATTGAAGGAGTTTATAAAGAAGGGGATACAGCTCTTATAATCGACGACCTTATCACTACGGGTGGAAGTAAATTTGAAACTATCGAGCCTTTCGAGGCTTCGGGTTTAAAAATCACGGACTTCGTGATTTTGGTGGATCGTGAACAGGGCGGGGCGCGGATTTTGGAGGATAAGGGATATCACCTGCACAGCGTGATTGGAATCAATGAGTTACTTGACATTTTGCAAAAAAACGGTAAAATTGACGACCAAAGTTACCATAAAGCGAAGGAATTTATTTCTTTAACACAGGTCTAAAAAAAGCCACCCCCTCCATGGCCCAACTCCCCCCTCCAACCGAATCTCAACGAGAAGTTCGCGATCTCAGTCTGGATCTTTTTAGTCTGATCGAAAGAATCACGGAATCTGATATAGATGACTTGCGTGCCCGTATAAGGCCTGAGCTCAGGAAGTCCTTTGATGCCGAGGAAGAAGACGGAAGGCTGGTGCTGACCGCTCTTTTTAGGATGGGTTATGAGAATCTTGTTAAGTTCAGATCCAAGGATAAAAACGTATACGTCGTGGGGCTCCACGATATCCGAGGCCGTCTGACCTTTCTTTTTCATGCAGTTCCCGAGATCGAGGAAAGGTGGCAACAGGAGAAATAATCCGTGTATAATAGGCTCGTTAATTATATGCCTATGTTTTTCATGGACGCGCACTCCCGGCTTCAGCTGTCCGACAAGAATTATCTGAAAGCGGTTCAACTTTACGTATGGGGTGCTTATCTTTTGGATAACCCCAAAACCGATGTCAGTACGAAGGCCTTTTTAGGCGCCGCCCGGCAAATCATCACTGCCAAAGTCCGTGCCAATGAAGACGGGATACTGGCCGGTATGCAGGAATCCGAGTGGCTTCTAGGAAAACTTGGACTAAAAATTTTGAAAGCCAAAAAAGACGGAACGCATCTTAAGAAAGGGGAATGCTTGCTGGAAGTACAGGGGCGTGCCTCGGTTATTTTGGGGGTCGAGAGAACCTTGCTCAATTTGCTTCAACGGATGAGCGGAGTGGCTACAAAAACCAAACGACTCAAACTCAAAATGCCTAAAGGCGTTCGACTTTTGGCAACGCGAAAAACATTGTGGGGACTTCTGGATAAGCGGGCTGTCTCGCTGGGTGGCGGAAATACTCATCGTCTCGATCTGGGCGATGCCATCTTGATCAAAGACAACCACATCGATCTGGCCGCAAACTTTAAAAAAGGGCTCAAAAGGGCCTTCCGGAGAATATCTCAGGTCCGTTTTCTCGAAGTCGAACTGCAGTCCGTCACAATGGTGGAAGAGTTTCTGGAAATATTCAAAAAGCTCAGCAAAAGTCTGCGCGAGAACGATGATGTAGCGGTCATGCTCGATAACTTTGGTCCGCGCGATGTCCGCAAAGTTATCAAGCCGCTTGTCGATGCAAGACTGTTCGTCGAGCTTTCGGGAGGAGTGAACGAGCGGAATATTGCCCGTTACAACATTGCCGGAATATCGGCCATTTCTTCTGGATCTCTGACCAGCCGCGCCGACAATCTGGATTTTAGCCTTGAGATTGCGTCCGATAAATAACTATCTGATGGAAAATGATGTGAGAGAAAATTCGGATGAGATTATTCCGAGAAAACGAAGTCCCTATTTCGCGCTGATTGCCTTATTTACGGCGGTGGCTATTTTCATCCTTTCTATTCAGGCCTACTTTTATCTGATCCGCCCACAGCCCGTGAACGTCCCAAAGCTGGCGGAGGTAGCCGGCCTTTTGGGTTCTGAACTGCAACAGCCTTTTTCTTCGTACCGGTCCGACGCGCTTACACAGGTGATCAGAGAGACGCGGGACAATATCAAGCAGGTGGCCAACTTCATCGTCTCAAAATCCTGTAGCGAGGCCGACCCGGTCTGCCAAAGTAAGGCCCTTTTTTACTTCGTGCGCGATGAAATTAGCTATGTGCCCGACGACCGTTTTGCGGATCAGCTCGAAAATCCCCTGACCACTCTCAAGACCGGTGGGGCGGATTGCGAAGACATGGCCATACTGCTCATCGCTTTAGAGAAAGCGGTGGGAAACAAAGTTAGGCTGGTTTTTGTGCCCGGACATGCTTACGCTCAAGTCAGTATTCCGGATTACAAGGGTGAACAGTGGAATAATCTGGAGGCAACCTGTAAAACCTGTAAATTCGGCGAACTTCCCAATGACATCGCCATACAAAAGAAGGATTATCGGGAACTTTAACTTGTCACTTCCCCCTTGAAAAAGACCCTCATCATCGACAACTACGATTCTTTTACCTACATACTCAAACAGTATGTAGGTGAGCTCAACGGAAATCCGGAGGTTTTTTTCAATGATCAGATCACGGTCTCACAGATTAAAAAAATGATGCCGAGCCACATTATTCTGTCGCCTGGCCCCGGAACCGTGGAACACAAAAAGGACGTCGGTGTCATGTTCGAAGTAATTGAAGCCTTTCACAAAACCATTCCCATCCTGGGCGTCTGTCTGGGGCATCAGGCCATCGGAAAATTTTTTGGTGCCAAAATTGTCCACGCCCCCAAAATCATGCACGGAAAAAGGTCTACGGTTTTTCACGAGAACAAGGGGATTTTCAAAAACGTCCATAGCCCGCTCGAGGTCATGCGTTACCATTCTCTGATGATCGACACACCTTTTTGGATGCGCTCGGACGAGATAAACGTAACTGCCTATACGTCTGATTTTTCGATTATGGCCATGGAACATAACCGCTACCCGGTTTATGGACTTCAGTTCCACCCCGAAAGCCTGGGGACTCAAGAAGGAAAAAAGATTCTGAAGAACTTTCTAAAATGCCAATGAACGAAAAAATGGACTCATCGTCGGAAGGCTTCTGTGTGCTGCATACGGGCATGGGGACTGGGCAGACCTACGTTTACGCGAACCCCAAAACGAAGCTCGCCGGTATTCCCGAAAAATCCGACAAGTTATCCGCATATATCGGTTATATGGCATACCCGAATCCGACTCTGAAAAACGAAATTCCCGCGAGCCGTTTTTACGGATATACCAATTCATCTTCCGTATTGCCCGACGCCGAAGCCGTTTATAAGACGGACGGAAAACTGGAACAAAGCGTGAGTAAGGCCGAATATATTAAAAAGATATTGGCCGTCAAAGAACTGTTGGCCGATGGCGAAATTTACCAAATGAATTACGCCATTCGTTTTCGAAAAAAATTCTCAGGCGCTCCGTATGCCCTCTTTCTAAAGCTGATCGAAAAGAACCCGACCAGTTTTTCCGCGTTCCTCAACTGTGGCGATTTTCAGATCATCAGTAATTCTCCTGAACGGCTTTTTAAGGTCGAAGGGAATCAGATCATGACTCAGCCCATCAAGGGGACGATCAGTAAGTCGGGTGGTCAGAAGGCTCTCGATCAATTGATGGCCAGCCCAAAGGAGCGAGCCGAACTCGATATGATTACCGACCTTGAACGAAACGACGTTGGCCGCCTATGCAAATACGGAACCCTTCGTCTTACCAAAGAACGCGAACTGATGGAACTCAGTAACTTGTGGCACACCTATTCCGAGGTTCAGGGCGATCTGCCCAAAAAAATTTCGCGCGCCGAAATCATCAAAGCCATGTTCCCCGGTGGCTCGATTACCGGCTGTCCCAAAAAGCGGGCGATGGAGTACATCGAAAAACTGGAAGGTCTACCCCGCAATATTTTTACCGGCTCCATTTTTCATATCAGGGGCAACACGATGGATTCCAATATCTGCATCCGCACAGCCCTCATCAAAGATGGCTGGATCGAATACTGGGCGGGCGGAGGAATTGTGGCCGACAGCAATCCCGATGCCGAATACGCGGAATGCTTATTGAAGGCAGAGAAATTCTTGAGTATACTGTGATCATAGGGCTTTAGCATTTAATGGGCTAAGGACATGATCATCTCGATCAACGGACAAATCACCGACGAAAAGAACGCGTGCATTCCTGTTACCAGCGAAGCATTCCTTTATGGTATCGCGGTTTTCGAAACTATCCGCACTTACAACAAAAAAGTTTTCCGCCTGGATGACCATTTAGCCAGACTTTACGTGTCCGCCGATATCATCGGCATCAAGCCAAAATGGGACTTCAAAAAGACTTATACCGAAGTCGTCAAAACGCTGGAGCTGAGTAAAAAATGGAATGAGGTAAAAGTGAGGGTTATTTTGAATAAAGAAGACTTGATTGTGATGGTTGAGAAGATTCAGGAAAAACCCGCGGAAATGTATAAAAATGGGGTAAAGTGTGTTTCGTTCTATGGCAAAAGAAATATGCCTCATGCCAAAAGGCTGGGGGATAGTTTTTCTTATATTGCCAAAAAATACGCCGAATCATGCGGGGCCTACGAGTCTATTCTGGTCGACGAAAAAACCTATGTCCGTGAATGTGCCTACGCCAACATTTTTTGGGTGAACGGAGGCGAAGTATACAGTACAAACAAAGAAATCCTTTTCGGCATCACGCGCGAAACCGTCGTGGAGTTGGCCGGTAAGGTCAATTTTGAGGGCATCATGTTTAAATCCCTCCTGCATGCCGACGAAGTTTTTATGACTCAGACAACCAGCGGAATTTTACCGATTACTGAAATCAACGGTCAAAAAATCGGCGACGGCAGGCCCGGTCCCGTTACCAAGGGGCTGATGAAGAAATTCGACAAACTGGTGTGGGGCAAATAGTAAGGCTATTAGACGTCTACCAGCTAACAGCTCATAGCTACCAGCTTTTTTTACATCCAGTACACTTGTTGCCTCGCACTTTTGGGTACTCTTGCGGTATTGGAGGAAGGTCCATTTTTCCCCGTATCCTCATTCCTGTTGGCGTGACTGCCAGACCGCCAAGGGCTGTTTCGCGAATCGTTTCGCTCATCCGCTGGCTGATATTCATCATAGCCTCCACGACTTCGTCCATCGGCACAAAGCTTTCGACTCCCAGTATGCTCATGTCCGATGCCGCGAGGGCGATGCAGCAGCCAATGGCATTCCGTTTTACGCACGGCACTTCCACTAAACCGCCGAGCGGGTCACAGGCAAGTCCGAGCATGTTTTTTAGTGCCAGTGCGGCGGCATTAATGCACTCTTCCGGATTCCCGCCCCGCATCTCAGTTACTCCAGCCGCGGCCATAGCGGTACCCACGCCGATCTCCGCCTGACAGCCAGCCTCGGCGGCCGAAAACGTTCCGCCGTGCTCTAAAATGGCCACGCCAATAGCCGAAGCGGTAAAAAGGGCATTGAGCATTCTGCGTTTGCTTGACTTCATATGCTGGGCGGTCGAAAATAGGACCCCTGGCACCACTCCCGAGCCGCCTGCTGTTGGAAAAGCCACGATTCTGCCCATACGGGCATTTTGTTCGGTGGTGGCAATGGCGTAGGCCATGGCGCGGACAGTTACTTTACTGCTCAGCATTTTGCCTGGCTTTTTTACCCCGGCGAGCATTTTGACGGCGGATTGACCTACTAAACCGTATTTTGATTTGCGGTCCGACGCTATGCCCTTACTAATGGCATTCCACATCGTATCGCGAACTTGTTTCATCTTGTTTCGTACCCACGGTTTGGATTTATTGAAAAGCTCTATCTCGCGCAGAATGGCCACCTGCGAAATCGGCTGTTTTGCCTGTTTGCAGACCTCCAAAAGCTCTTTGCAGTTATTGAACTGGTAGCTCATTTGATGAGTTTGGTTAGGGATCGGACGAACTCAATGCCCGGCAATTTTTCAAGCTCCATGACTTGGGGGAGTTTCAGATACCCGTCCTCAATGCTCAGGGTGGTCAGACACCGGTGTTTTCCGCGGGCGGAAAAAATGGTTTTCTCTTCCGCCACTTTCAAATGCCATTCTTTCAGCTTTTCATGAAGCTCGGTAAGGGCTTTGGAAAGCCCATTGTCGTGTCCGATCAGGAGTGAAAAAAATCGTCCCGCCATCAATTCAAAATCGACGGGCGTATCGTTAATGTGCGTCACCAGAACCTTTCCGCCTCCCACCGAAGAACCCACCAGACTGACCGAACGATTCCTATTTTTTAGAATGATACGAACGGTGTTGGGATGGTGCTCCGTCATATCATCCTTCACGGGAATAAATTTATACTTCAGCTTTTTTTCGTCGGCCAGTTCAAAGGCATTTCTAAGCCGCTGATCACTCGTCAAAAACCGCATAACGCCTGCAAGCAGGGCTTTGTCGGTGGCGTGCCCCTGATAGACTGTTGCGAAGGAACCGTACAAGTAAAAAACAGCCTCGGTCGGCGTGCCGTTAAATAAGGCGCGGGCGATCTGGCCTATTTTGCAGGCACCGGCCGTATGGGAACTGCTGGGTCCTACCATGATCGGGCCTGCGACATCGAAGAGTGATACAGGCATTTTGGTTGGGTAACTTTATTACCTCGAGCATATTATAAATGGGAGTATTTTGTCCATTTATAATTTCATATTTAGCCTAATGTATACTGATAGCATGAAAAAGGCAGTTCAAATTATGGGAATCCTCAATCTCACACCCGATTCTTTCTCGGATGGGGGTGGGTTTAATACTCTTGAATTGGCCAAAAAGAGAATTTTAAAAATGATGGCTGAGGGGGCGGATATTATCGACATCGGTGGTGAATCCACGGGCCCCGGTTCAGAAAATGTTTCTGCGGAAGAGGAACTGAGACGAGTCCGACCCATCATTGATTGGGTATCTCAAAAACGACATCAAAAAGACATCATTTTCTCGATTGATACCTACAAAGCACTCGTGGCCGAGTACGCGCTATCTCAGGGCTTTTCGATGGTCAACGATGTGACCGCCCTGCGGGGCGATCCAAAAATGATCGAGGTGCTCGTTAAATATCAGCCTACCGTGGTTCTGATGTACTCCAAAGACCCCACTGCGCGGACCACTCACGACAAAGTTGCCTACGAAGACGTTGTCGGCACCATTAAAGACTTTTTGACCGAACAAACGAGTGAACTTTTAGAGGCGGGTTTTCCGCGAAAGAAAATCATCATCGATCCCGGCATGGGGGCCTTCATCAGTTCGATTCCGGAATATAGCTTCGAGGTCATTCATCACCTTAAAGAAATCAAAAAATTAGGTTACCCGATTCTGGTTGGCATCTCCCGCAAGTCCTGCCTGGGCGGAAAACTGGAAGAGCGCGATCAGCCATCCGTCGATTGGAGTCTAAAGGCTATCAAAAACGGCGCCTCCATTATCCGCATTCACAATGTCGGCCTGATGCGAAAAGCCCTTCAGAAATAGGTTCGTAAGTGCTATGATACAGCCCTAATTTAGCGCTATGTTTGTCACCAAAGAATTCACCTTCGACTCCGCCCATTTTTTGCCCAACTACCAAGGCAAATGCGAGGATATGCACGGGCATACTTACCGCCTACAGGTAACCGTGGACGGGCCCGTGGACAAAGACGGCCTCGTGATTGATTTTGCGCTACTCAAACAGATCGTCAAAAAGAAAGTGCTCGACAAACTCGACCACAAACTCATCAACGACGTCATCAAAATCCCTTCCGCTGAGAACATCGCGATCTGGATCTGGAAACAGGTGGCCGGCACCGCTGAATTTCCAAAAAAAGTTGATCTGCACGAAGTAAAAGTCTGGGAAACCGCTAACTCTTTTGTTACCTATCATGGAAAATAAGCAGACGGCTTACTTATCATTGGGTTCCAACATCGACGACCGCATGGCGTTTTTGGAAAAAGCTGAAAAACTGCTGAACGCCCACGCGAAGATTAAGATCCTCAAGACATCCAAAATCTACGAAACCGAGCCTTGGCCCGAAGAAAAGGGCGAAAAGTGGTTCTTGAATCAGGTTCTTAAAATCGAAACCTCGCTGTCCCCCGATAAGCTACTCAAAGAAGTTCAGGGTATCGAAGAAAAGGTGGGCCGGATTAAACGGGAACACTGGGGGCCTCGTGAAATCGATATCGACATTCTGCTTTACGGCGACCAGATCATCGACACTCCCGACCTCACCATTCCACACCGGCATCTGGAAGACCGCCAATTTGTGCTGATACCGCTCGTCGAAATAGCGTCCCACTTGATTGATCCGATGACACGCCGAAAGTTCACCGATATTCTGGATGAGGTTAAAGATAGCGATGCTCATAAAGTAACCCCTTTTCTATAATGGATCAGAAGAAAATTGCCAAACTTGTTAAGGAGCTCCTTCTGGAAATCGGTGAAGACCCAACCCGCGAAGGACTTCGGGATACTCCTGCACGAGTCGCCAGAAGTTACGAGAAATTGTACGAGGGTTACAGCGAAGACCCCAAAAAACTGATCACGGTTTTTAGCAATGAGGGCTACAACGAAATGCTGATTGCCAAAGACATCGACTTCTATTCGATGTGCGAGCATCACATGTTGCCATTTTTTGGGAAAGCTTACATCGGTTACATCCCAAACAATAAAATTATCGGTCTTTCCAAAATTCCGCGCATTCTCGAAATGTTTTCCCGCCGTCTCCAAAACCAGGAACGTCTGACCAAACAGGTGGCTGACACCCTGAACGAACTGCTTGGCCCCAAAGGGGTGGGCGTGGTGATCAAAGCTGAGCATTTGTGTATGAAGGCCCGCGGGGTCGAAAAACAGAATTGCGAAATCACCACCTCGTCCTTCACCGGCTTGTTTATAAAGGACGATCGCACCCGGAGCGAATTCCTAAATTTGATCCGTTAAATTCCTACTTTTTTAGTACCAAAATCTGACTGATCCAAACGTCGTCACCTTCATTTAGCAGTTCATCGTGCTCTACGCCAAAAGCCAATGACTCAGCCTCTTCGGTCAAATGGCGGGGAAAATGATTGTAAGCCTCAATCGTATATTTTCCCTGACCGTCCTTTAAGGTCATCGATTTGCGGTAGTGAATGTTTACAATAACCGCTTTGCCGCCGTCTTTTAAAACCCGATAACACTCATCCAAAAACTTTTCCGTTTTTTTGAGATGAACCAAAGCCAGACACGAAAACACCATATCAAATTGACCGTCCTCAAAGGGCATAGCTTCCATATCACCCTCCACCGTTTCAATCGTGGGGGCTTTGCGGTGAAGAATAGCGAGCATCTCAGGCGACAGATCCAGAGCCGTCACCTTGGCTCCGGCCGCCAAAAGCTTTAAGCTCACCCGGCCCGTGCCCGCCCCCGCATCCAGAATATCTTTGCCGGCAGATTCGGCAATATAGGGGGCGAGCTTGTTTTGTTCAAAGCTATCCCAAAATTTTTCGAGCTCGTCATACTCATACGCGTAACGCGCATAGCCCGCTTTGGGGTCAATTCCTCTCTGCATGGGGTATATTAGTTGCCGGTGGGGATGGTGATATCCATCTTTTCACCGTTGGGTCCAGTAATGGTCATTTTGCCGTTGTCCACATTGACCGATCCCTGACCGTCTTCCGTGTCGACATTCATTTTAAAGTTGCCAGCAGCGCCGCCAAGGCTACCGCTAGCATTACCTCCCCTAAAGTTGATGCTGCCCATGCCCATGCCGCCAAGACCAATGGCTCCCATAATTGGAGCAAGAATCATTCCGACGATAGCCATGGCAATAACGGTAACAAGCAGAGATCCAATCGCGCCGCCCGTTGTCAGTTTGTGAATGGTCTTAAGAACAACAAAGACGATGACCAGACCCCAGATACCGCCAACAATTGAAAGAGCGGGTAGGATGCTGAGCCAGGTAACAATCATTCCAAAGGCCATAACCCTGAAGAATCCGTCATGTGTACCTTGTCCTTTAAAGATGCTCTTGGCCACAATACTCAGAACATAGATTCCGATCACGGAAGAGATGATCTGATAAATAACGGTTCCCAATAAAAAGCCCCAGGAAGGAGAGAAGAAGCCTCCGAAAAACTTGAGTCCCAGTCCGCTGATAATGGCGGCCAGCACAAGAATACCGTAAGCATAATTATTCTTAGTCTTATCGAGGGCCACCTGGTGCATGACCTTATCCTTTAAAAGGGCCACTTGAAAGGCCGTTTTTACCTCGGCAATAAGAGTATCTTTTTCCATTGAAATTACGATTTATGAATTATAATGCTCAGATTCTACTACATCCTAAGATATAATAAAAGCAATGGAAGAACTTATCATCAATCAACGGAAAATTCCGATCACGGTAAGAAGAAGCCATAGGGCTATGCGTCTTCGACTTCAGATCGATTCGGAAAAGCCGGAACTCGTGCTCGTGATTCCGCGGTACGCGCTGGGAATTCAAATCGAAAGCTTTATAAAAAAAGAAACTCCGTGGATCGAAAAACACTGGGCTAAAGCCCTCAAAAAAGCCAAGCTTCGCCCCAAGCATCATCAGAAAGATGGCGATATTTACTTCTATTTTGGCGAACCCCTGACGCTCAGGCTCATTCCTTCGGTCTCTTGGAATCCTGCCATTCGGGTCAACGGCAGTATGCTCGAAATTTCTTTGCATGAGGCCACCACCGTGTCGGACGGAAAAAAAGCCATTATAAAGATCATTCAGGACTTTTATGTAAAAAAGGCCGAAGAGGTTATCCACGATAGGCTTCAGTTTTTTAACGAGCACTACAAACTCAAATACAAGCGAGTCACTTTCCGCAACCAGAAAACCCGTTGGGGGAGCTGTTCATCGGATAAGAATCTTAACTTCAACTGGCGCCTGATCATGGCCCCCATCGAAATCATTGATTACGTCGTGGTGCATGAGCTATGTCACCTCAAAAACATGAATCATTCAGCGGCTTTTTGGAGGCTTGTTGCTGAGGCAGTGCCGGATTACAAGGAACGGAGAAAGTGGCTGAAAGAGAACAACATGCTCCTCAGTTATACTTGATTCTTGCACTCGGAGCGGTCAATCTGACAGTCTGGCGAGGCAGTTTTTTCGATAGACTGTCGGGAGTTCGGGATATATGCCATATCGTTAAGTTTTTTTCATGCACCATTTGTGCACCACTTATGCACCCACTTGGTGCATCAGAATTCAGGTACTCAAAGGGGGAACCTCGCCTTTGTTCCGTCACCTATTGTGATAGAATAATCCTATAAAAATTTTTCCTATGAAAAAACTTTTACTATCCTTTTTTGTCCTCCTTGCCCTTACCCCAGTGGCCTTTGCGGGCGACTGTTTTCAAGATCCCATCTACGACCGCGACTGGAATGGCGAAGTGACAACTGGTATGTTTGTGCGCGACGTGGCCTGCATGGACGGGTCCAAAGTCCTTACTACGGTGCCCGTGGGACAGGTGGTCAAAGTGATCGCCGAGACAGATGGATGGTACAAGGTTCAAACCAAGGATGGTCTTATCGGCTGGGTGGGGCAGTGGCTTTTGACTCAGACCAGCAAACCATTTTCCGGTAGTACTCCCAGTACACCTAAAGAACCTCTTTATGACGTAGTCGGAAACGTTTACGAAACGGCCGTGCGCTATTTGGCCGGTAAGAAGATTGTGCAGGGTTATACAGATGGCTCCTACCAGCCTCAAAAACTTGTGAACCGCGCAGAGTTCACCAAAATCATTGTGGGTGCCAAACTCGGGAGTGAACCAGCCAAACCAAGCTCGAATTGCTTCTCGGATGTGAATAAAAATGAATGGTATGCCAGCTGGGTCTGTTATGCCAAAGACAACGGTATCATCGGTGGATATTCCGACGGCACCTTTAAGCCTTCCGCCAATATCAATCTGGCTGAGGCCGCGAAGATTCTGGTCAACACGCTGGCAGTTACCAAAAGCACCGAAGCGGGCGGTGAATGGTACGAAGTTTTCATCAAATCCATGCAGAATTCCGGCTACATTCCCACTACTTTTAACTCTGTTTCGCAAAATGTTAATCGCGGCCAGATGGCCGAGATGATTTACCGGATCATGGAGCAGATCAAGGACCAGCCGGCCAAAATTTTCACCTTTACTCCGAAGACGGGGGTTGCGGATCTTGCCTGTCTGGATGACCAAATGCCCGCTTCCGTCGACATGAATAAGGTTAGGAGTGAATGGATAAGATGGCACAATGAAGCTCGGGCAAATCGTGGGATTAAAGCCCTTGGCATGAATACGGGTCTTAATTATTCATCTTCTTTGTGGGCCAAAGCGAATAAAAACGCCGGGGATCTGACCCACACACGTCCCGGCAATCAATCACTCACGGACTGGTTCACCGCCGTCGGCATAAATTTCAAAAAACTTTCGGGAGTCGTCTACGGTGAAAATCTGGGATTCTATACCTACCGCTGTAGTTCATCCGATTGTACCGATGTGGTCATTGCGGACGCCCACAAAATTTTCAACGCCTTCATGGCCGAAGAAGGTACTAATTATACGGGGCATTATGACAATATTGTTCAGTCTGACTTCGTTGATCTGGGCGTGGGTATGGCGGTAGATGAAGCTCAGGAAGCACTTTATATCACGACTCAGTACTCGTTTGGTGTCGACAGCTATCCGTCTGATATGTGTAAATAGTTTTTACTAAATTTAAAAAAGCCTGACCGGGAATGTCAGGCTTTTTTCGTTTGAAACAATTATCTTGCCATGAAAGGAACTGGAACAGGACCCGTTCCCTGATCAGGATTCTGATCCTCAAAGCCTTTGATCAGCGGAACCAGAATATTACTGCGGTACAGTTGGTAGTCGGCCGACTTAACCACCGGGAAAGAGTAGGCAGGAATCAGGTATTCCTCGTTTCGGTTGCCGTCCTGCACCCATTTGTAAAATTTGTAGTAAACGATTTCGGGATCTCCCAGTTTCACGTCGATCACTTTAGCTTCGGGTGAGCCATTATCGTAGTAATTCGCGCCGCCTTTTTTGGCCCAGTCCAGCAGTTTAGTGGTGTCGGTTTCGGTGTCATAAAGGGACTTCTCTGAGCTTCCGGCCCTCAAATTATTCACAGCCGAAACCTTTTTATCCCGCACGCTGATCGAAACGCTGATACCTGACGCGGCTCCATCGCTCTCGGTGACAATTTTGCCATCGACTTTTTCTGGATAAACCACCGTCATGTAATCCGGAACAAAAACAGGGACCTGCTGGGCAGCCACGTCCTCGGCAGCCTTGTACATAATATTTTCGGTTCTGTTTACTCGGGCCGCACCATAATTTTCCAGGCTGATTCCATGCTCCTTCATAAAGCTCTCGGCAATGCTGATCAGGGCATCATCCGATGGAACGTCTTCCGGTTTTAGAGCGAGACGCTGGTAGCAGGCATCGTCGGTACAGTTGATAAAGGGGTTTGGCCACTTGTTCCAGTTTTGATTAATATTAATTATGCCGTCCGTAAAGCTGACCTGAATGGTGTAGCCGTATTCTTTGTCTTCCGAAACAGAAATATAGTCCGTTTTCAGGTTCCCGAAGCTTTTTATACTCATCAGTCCAAAATCAAAGCCCTTCAAAACGCTCGTAAAATCGTTGTCATTCACGCTCACAGGCAGACGCCTGATCACTCCCATCTGGCTATCGGTCGTTGCGGGAAGCGGACCATCGTAGATATAGAGGTACGTCGGCTGTTCAATACCAGGATAGGGGGCCATCATCTTTGAATCAGCCACACCTCCCGCTCCGCTGTTAACGATTCTACTGCTCGATACGCCTCCTCCCGTATTCAAAGCGCGGGGGGCGGTCGGAGCAGCTTCCGGGCTTGGTGCCGAAGATCCGCTCAGATCAAAGGCAGTTTGCCCCACGGTTTTTATTCCGTTCAAAAATAGGGCTGACCGACTTGGTGGCAGGTAGGCCACTGTCAGGAATAAAATGGCCATGACCGCGGCGCCGGAAAGGCTAAAGAGTAATTTAACAAGCCAACCTTTAGGTTCGGAGGCAGCCTCGCTTTTTGCAAGGGCCATTTCGCTCAGCTGACTCCGTAGAGCCCGGACAAAGTCCTCGTCAATCTGAACATCCGGCCGGACTTCCATAAGTTCTTTTAATATGCCCCGCAACTCCTTATCGTGTTCCTTCAGACTGGGGTCCATCTCGTAAAGGTCTTCAAGCATTTGGTTCATCGTTGTATTCATAAATCTGGTGTTAAAGTTTGGTACAAAACCTAGCGGACGTAAAACAGAAGGAGAAAGAGCGCAAAATTTCCTCCGAGTTTTTCAACCGTTCTTTTAAAATTCATTTTGCAGGCGGCTTCACTTTTGCCTGTAATTTGGGCGATCTCTTTAAAACCAAGATCCCCCCAAACGCGAAGCATCACGACTTCCCGCTGTTCGGCCGAAAGTCCGGCCAGTATTTTTTTGACGGACTCCAGCTTTAAGGCCAGATCGGCCTTTGCTTCCGGATCGTCATCCGAATGCAGGTCCCAGGCATCCTCAATATTTTTTGAGGGATGGGAAGTCCGATAGTGATCAATGATCGAGTGGCGGGCAATCTGGTAGAGCCAGGTTTTAAAGCTCGCTTTTTTCGAATCAAACTTGCGGATGTTTTCAAGGGCCTTTATAAAGGTAGTGCTCGTTAGATCCTCAGAAGTCTCTTTGTGTCGTGTCTTATAAAAGATGAAGCGATAAATGGGGCTTACATAGAGGTCATACAGTTGAGTGAAGGCACTCATGTCTCCCCGCTGGCAAAGGCTCAGGGCCTGAGATTCATCCATAATTCTTGATAAAAAAGTGATACAAACGGTTGACTAGTCTTTCGTCGTCCACAAACAGTATACGATGATGATTGAGAAAAGTAACAATTGAAGGTCTTGCATTTTTCAAGTATTTCTCTAAACTTTTGACGCGTGACGCGCGCGGAGGGATGGCAGAGCGGTCGATCGCGGCAGTCTTGAAAACTGTTAGGCCCGCAAGGGCCTCCAGGGTTCGAATCCCTGTCCCTCCGCCAGCAAAATAACTCAGAACTTGGAAAGAAGTTTTTTTGTGGTAAGATTCGAAGGGCGAGGGGGGTCGAGACGAAAAAGGAGCGCAAGCGACTATTTGAGTCCTCGACGAAAGAGAGCATCCCTGTCCCTCCGCCACTCAAAATAGTTACCAATTATTTATGAATATTAAAAGCACCTACCTTAAGGGTATAACTTTTGGAATCGCCTCGGGAATTGTGACGACGCTGGGCCTTATGGTGGGTCTTTATTCCGGCACCGGTTCTAAACTGGCGGTTTTGGGCGGTATCTTAACCATCGCGATTGCGGATGCCATGTCGGATGCTTTCGGAATGCATCTTTCCGAAGAATCCTCAAAACATACGAACCAACCCGAGATCTGGGAATCCATGGTCGCCACCTTTTTGGCTAAACTTATTTTTGCTCTCACCTTCGCGGTCCCTGTGATATTTCTCGATCTGAAGATGGCCATGTATATCAGTTTTGCATGGGGAATGTTATTACTTGGTATTATCAGTGTTTATATTGCGAAGTGGCGCGAAGAATCAAAGACTCATGCCATTTTGGAGCATTGGGGAATTGCCACCGCGGTCGTTATCATCTCTTATGGTGTCGGAATCCTGATCGACAAATTCTTCGGGAATATTTAAAGAATGGATGTAAAGATTGAAAAATCTTGGAAAGAGCTGCTCCAGCCGGAATTCGACAAGCCTTATTTTGAGGGTCTGACGGGCTTTGTTCGGAATGAATACCAATCCAAAAAAATTTTCCCGCCCCCCAAAGACATCTTCAAGGCCTTCGATTTATGTCCTTTTGACAAGCTAAAGGTGGTTATTTTGGGGCAGGACCCGTACCACGGACCGGGGCAGGCTCACGGTCTGTGTTTTTCGGTCAATCACAACGTCCCCATGCCCCCCTCGCTGGTGAATATTTATAAAGAAATCCAGTCTGATCTTGGCAAACCGATGCCCGACCACGGAAATCTGGAGCATTGGGCACAGCAGGGCGTCTTTTTGCTGAATGCCACCTTAACTGTTATTGCCCATATGGCTGGCTCTCACCAAAAAAAAGGCTGGGAGACTTTCACGGATGAAGTGATACGATTGATCACCGAAAAGAAGGAGCATGTGGTCTATATGCTGTGGGGAAATTACGCGGGCGACAAGGCCTGGATGATTGATGATAAAAAAAATCTGGTTCTAAAGGCACCGCATCCATCTCCGCTGTCGGCTCACCGCGGGTTTTTTGGATGCAGCCATTTTTCAAAGGCGAATACTTATCTGGCTGAACACGGTTTGGAGCCAATTATTTGGGCCTAAAAGCCAGAAGTTTGCTTGACTTTAGATAAAAAAATGGTACTATAATTGTCCTACCATTCTGCTCTTTTACAATTCGCTTTTTTGAATCGGGACGTCCTTTTCTACTCTCCGAAGCCCTCCCAAAGGTGCTACGGAGGAGAGGGGAAACGATTCCCCCGATTCAAGACAAAACTGTTCTACCCCATAACGGAGGAGGCAATGATGAAAAAGCTACTTATGTTGGTGACTGCGGTTCTTTTCTTTGCGACGGCATCATGTGGCGGAGATGAATTCTCGGCCACACCGAGTGCTGGCGGAAACGCTGGCACCGGCGGCTCAGCCGGTAAGGCTGGGAGTGGAGGGACTGGCAAAGATGCCGGCCACGACGCTGACAGTTCGACTGGTGGCTCTGGTGGCTCAACTGGCGGAAGCGCTGGAACTGGTGGCAACACTGGTGGCACAGGTGGCTCAACCGGCGGTTCGGCTGGCGATGGTGGCACTGGTGGCACGTCCACTGGTGGCTCTGGTGGATCAACTGGCGGAAGTGCTAGTTCGACCGGTGGTTCAGGCGGGAGCAATCCCTGCCCTAACATCACCTACGACGCAGTGGCAGCTTTGGCTTCTCAGCCATGCGCCTCTCTCTTTGCTTCCGGTTGCGGAACTTCGGACCCCGTGGCACGTGGCGAGTTCATGGCTGTTGCCATGTCACTGGTCCCCGCGGCCAAGCTTCAGGGCTACACCGCTCCGACGGTCGCGTCCTTCTCGGACGTTCCCGTTGGAAATCCGGCATTCGCAGCCGTCGAAAAGGCCGTGTGGCTCGAAGTCATTTCGGTCACTCCCTTCTTCCAGCCGGCTGGTTCCACAACAACCTGTTACGCCGAGGGCGTCATCACCAAGGTACAGGCTCTGCCTGCGATCTACGCGGTGGTGTTCTCCAATCAGGCGAGCGGTCCTCTGGCAACTACCAGCGGCCCCTCAACAACAACCCGTATGCATTTGTACGGAACCTCGACTACCAATCATCTCACCCAGATGGTAAGAGTAGTCAACAACCTGGCGGCGGACTTCACCGTTCCTCAGGCTACCACAGGCCTCGAGGCGGTCGTCATCCGTTGTGAGATTCCACCCGGAAGTTCCTACACTTCCTACCCCCTGCCTCTTGATGGCAGTGGTAAAGCTGAGTTCGCGACGCTCGACTGCTTCAGTCAGTCGGGTGGCATGATTGAGCTCCAGCTTCAGATGGATCCGAGTCCTTCCGGAGCCGGCCAACAGGCCCGCATCGGAATTGACCCGGGCACGCTCCCGGTTCGTGGAGGTCAGGCGAACGCGCCAACCAAGACGATCAACTAGGGGGAATCGAAATTGGCCAGTCTCTGACATTCACTTCGGTGATTGTCGGGGCTGGCCTTTTCGTGATATCACTGGACAGGAATACGTTGACTTATTCCGCAAAAATAGTATGGTATAACAACCATGGTCTTTTACAATTCGAATTCTTGATTCGGGACATCCTTTTCTACTCTCTGGTGTCTTCAGCTCATTGAAGGTCATCTGGAGTGAGGGGAATCGATTCCCCCGACTCAAGAAAATTTTTGCTCAAATGAAGGAGCGTTACCATGAAGTATGTATATCTGTTCTGTCTCGCTCTAGGTTTTTTGGGTTGTGGCGGGTCTTCCCAGACGGACGAAACTCTTTCTGGCTCAACCTGCCAAGTGGCGCACTGCCACTGCCCAACCGACTATACGCCGTCCTGTAAGGACGATACCTGCCTCTGTCTGAAGACCGAGGTGATTACCATCGACTCTGGTCCCGCAGATACCGGCCCCACCGGTTGTCAGTCCCCCGCGGACTGCCACTGCGACCCGAGTCTCTACGAGACTTCCTGCTTTGAAGGCATCTGCTACTGCACCGAGCTCATCCCGAAGATCAGCATTGATCTCACGGCCGTTAGTTCGTGGAGCCGGGTTGCCATTGCTGGGCAGAAGAACTTGATGAGCGCGTCTTACAAGGTTCTGGGCACCTCCCAGCAAAACCCCCTCAAAAAGCTCTCGGTCGTTAACAGACCCGATGGTCTGGAATCGGCAATACAGTCAACTTTAGCCATTGAACGGGTTTCCATTTCCTGTGCTCCTCCATCCGGTACGGGTGACGACATTGTCACCGAAGCATCGCTTGTCAACGGAGTGGCAAACTTCGACGGACTGAGTTGTTATGATCAGACTGGTAACGGTCTTACGGTCATGGTGAACTACGACGTCGCTGATTTTCCGTCCGTGGGCGACAGTCTTTCCGGTCAACGATTCCGGCTTGTGCTGGATGACAGCCAAGTTGAGGGTGATCAGCATGAGGTTCAGACGCGCGTGGTCCGAAAGACCCGCCCCGAGTTTCATGTATTGCCAGGCAGCCTGACGCTGATCAACGGAGAAAGCACGCTCTGTGCTCTCCAGATTGGCGCGGACTACCACGGTGCCCTGGGCATGGCCCGCTTTGTCTGCGAATTCATCAGACACGAATCTGATGGTGGGACACCCATGGAGTTCAACAACTTCAAGCTGTACCGCGACGGAAGTATCGTCAGTCCAGTATTCATCCATGATTCGTTGGGGCATGATCTCACTTCCGGACAATTCCTCGAGGGTTCCTCGGTCATCATCGCCTTTCAGGCAGAAGAAGTCGTCAGCGGCGGATCAAGCGCCAACTATCTGCTCAAAGCGATGACGACAGGTGTAGATGATGGGGACACGCTTGTTCCATTTATCCCTAACGGGGACATTGAGCAGCCTGTCACGGGCAAGACGTCCGAGACCACACCCAACACGGCAAGACTGATTAGCCCGATTTACACGGTGGGGCTGTTCACAAATATCCTGTACTTCCAGACTAGCGTCGAGGCTGGCCGAAACATCATTTGGTCGGATTTGTCCGCGAGCAACCACGCTTATGGCATCACGGAAGGCTCCTCTTCCTACGATTGGACCAACGGCTGGGGGCTCGAAATCGTTGCAGTTCTGCCTTCGGCGAACTAGAAAGGGGGAATCAAAAACGGCCATCTTTAGCATTCGCAATTCTGCGGTGCTGGGGGTGGCCTTTTCGTCAAGCAAATTAGCTAAAAAAACACTTTTCGGCCTTCTACCTTTGTGATAAACTCATTCGGGTAGTAGCGAGGGCGATTTTTCGCCAGCTGTAAGCCAATATTTAGCCCATAAAAAAGCCTTATCTGTGAGCGACAAAGAAGAGAAAAATCTTAACGAGGAAGAGACGACTGAAAATGAGCCCGAAAAAGAGGAAAAAAAGGACGACGAAATACCCGTCAATCCTCTTTCTTTGAGTATGAATGACATACCCAAAGACATCGTAAACGAAATGGAGGAGTGCTACCTCGATTACGCCATGAGTGTGATCGTTTCACGCGCTCTGCCCGACGTTCGCGACGGTCTTAAACCGGTCCATCGCCGTATCCTTTTCTCCATGCACGAAACGGGCCTCCGATCGAGTGCCAAATTCCGCAAATCCGCCACCGTCGTCGGTCACGTTCTGGGTAACTACCATCCACACGGAGATTCTGCCGTTTATGATTCCATGGTTCGTATGGCACAGGATTTTGCCATGCGCTACCCCTTGGTCAAAGGTCAGGGTAACTTCGGTTCAATGGACGGCGATAGTGCGGCCGCCATGCGTTATACCGAGGCCAAAATGGAGAAGATCACGGATGAGATGCTGGCCGACATCGAAAAAGACACGGTTGATTTCCGCCCCAACTACGATGGACGTCTTAAAGAACCAACCGTCCTTCCTTCTCGCATTCCCGCCCTGCTGCTCAATGGTTCCGTGGGTATCGCGGTCGGTATGGCCACCAACATTCCACCTCACAACCTCACCGAGGTGATGACGGCCGTTAAACACCTGATCGACAACCCTGAAGCCACCATCGAAGACCTCATGCAGTTCATCAAGGGTCCTGATTTTCCGACGGGCGGCATGATCTACGATATTGATGCCATTAAAACCGCTTACGCGACAGGTCGTGGAAGTGTTGTTATGCGTGGTAAGGCCGATATCGAGGAACAGAAGAACGGCAAGTTCCACATTATTATTACCGAAGTACCTTATCAGGTTAACAAAGCCACCCTCGTCGAGAGTATGGCCAACCTGGTTCACGAGAAAAAAATCATTGGTATCTCCGATCTGCGCGATGAATCCAGTCGTGAAGGAGTTCGTGTGGTCGTCGAGCTTAAGCGTGACGCTTATCCCAAAAAAGTTCTCAATCAGCTCTACAAATACACCACACTGCAGAGTTCTTTCGGTTTCAACATGATCGCCCTGATCGACGGTATTCAGCCAAGACTGCTCGACCTCAAAGTGATTCTCGAAGAGTTCTTGAAGCATCGGCAGGTGGTCATTAGGCGCCGTACTGAATACGAACTGAAGGTGGCCAAAGCCCGTGCTCATATTCTGGAAGGACTCAAAATCGCTCTCGATGACATCGACAAGGTTATCGAAACCATCAAAAAGTCGGCCACCAAAGAAATTGCGAAGGAAAACCTGATCAAAAAGTTCAAACTCTCCGAACTTCAGGCCAAGGCCATTCTCGAAATGCGCCTGCAAACATTGGCCGGTCTGGAACGAAAAAAGATCGAAGACGAACTTGCGGAGAAACTCGCCTTCATCATGGAATGTGAGTCTATTTTGGCCAGTGCCAAAAAAATTCTCGGCATTGTCCGAACCGAGGTCGACGAAATCATCGAAAAGTACGGTGATGTCCGAAGAACCGAAGTCATTCCTCATGCTGCCGGTGAATTCAATGCCAAAGCACTCATACCCAATGAAGATATGATTGTGGCGCTCACTCGTGGTGGCTACATCAAACGAATGTCCCCATCGGTCTACCGCACACAGGGTCGCGGAGGCAAGGGGGTCATCGGCATGACGACCAAAGACGAGGACGAGATAGCCAGTATGATCCACGTCAAAACACACGACGACATCTACTACTTCACCAGCCGAGGACGTGTCTTCAGATTGCCGGCCTACGAGGTTCCGGTGTCCAGCCGGACCGCCAAAGGCCAGGCGATCGTCAACCTACTCCAGCTTGATACAGAAGAGGTGGTTACTTCCATCCTTGATCTGACCAAAAAGGAAGGATCCTTCTTGTTTATGTGTACCCGAAAAGGAACGGTCAAAAAAACGCCGGTTAAGGATTTTGATAATGTTCGCAAATCCGGTCTGATTGCTATCAAATTACGTGATGGAGATGTCCTTGATTGGGTCAGACCCACGTCCGAGGGCAACCAGGTACTCATCATTACACACAATGGTCAGGCCATTCGCTTTAAACAGGAAGACGTCCGGCCGATGGGCCGCGCCAGTACCGGTGTCCGCGGAATTCGCTTAAAGGGCGATGATCAGGTCATTGGTATGGAGGTTGTTACGAACGAGGAAACCAGCCGATTACTTGTTGTCATGGAAAACGGACTCTCCAAGACCACTCAGGTTAAGGAATACCGCTTCCAGGGTCGTGGAGGCAGTGGTGTTAAAACCGCCAATGTCACCCCAAAAACCGGAAAAGTCGTGGGCGCACGTGTTTTGGATAAAACCATGACAGGTGACCTCATCATCATCTCCACTCACGGACAGATGATCAGACTTCCTATGGACCAAGTCCCGACCTCCGGAAGAGCAACACAGGGCGTCTATGTCATGCGCATGAATGAAGGCGATAAAGTCGCTTCGCTATCGCTGATTCTTGATGAGACTCCTCCCGTTGTTGAAACAGGAAAACAGGAATTACCCCTAAACAAATAACGTTTCTTTTATGAAGCGATTCATTCGTTTTACTTTACCCATTATTGTCCTTCTTTGGGCAGTGCCGGTTTTAGCGCAGGATTATTCCTCTGACCTTTCACTGGAACCGGGGAGCTTACGAACCGAAAATAGCATTACGGTCGGTAAAACGGTGCGGATTTACGCGAACGTCAAGAATAACTCCACTCAGGATCTTTTTGGAACGGTAAAATTTTATGACGAAAAGCGCGGGGAATTCATTGGCGAAGATCAGCCTGTATCCGTTGTGGCCAGCAGTACCGACGACGTGTTCGTTGATTGGGAGGCAAAAGCGGTCGGTGAATATCCCATCACAGCCCGTGTTATTCCTTGGACCGAAGCGGGGAACAATCCCGAAAATGATAAGGTGACCACTGCCATTTATGTTGATGTTGATACGGACGGAGACGGTATTGCCAATCGGCAGGATCCGGATGACGATAATGACGGAGTAGTCGACACAAAAGATGCGTTTCCTCTCGATCCAAAAGAGTCGGTCGATACAGATAATGATGGCATTGGTAATAATGTGGATACGGATGATGATGGCGATAGTGTCGTAGATGCTCAGGATCTCTTTCCTCTCGACGGCAAAGAATCTGTCGACTCCGATGGTGACCAGTTTGGCGACCATACCGATGTCTTTCCGAGTGACCCGGCGGAGTGGCTGGATAGCGACAACGACGGACTGGGAGATAATGCCGATCCGGACGACAATAACAAGGGGCCTGTCGTAACCATCGAAACCGAGAACAACGTCGTTCCGGCTGGTACTCCGGTGACTTTTAATGCCCTTAAAGCGCAGGATCCGGATGGTAAGATCGTTTCTTACGAATGGGATTTTGGAAAAGGCGTCGAGAGCACGAGCGTGATCGTTGATAAAACTTTTGATAAACCGGGAACTTACGACGTGACCCTTAAAGTAACCGATGATAAAGGCGAGTACCGTACGGCTAAATTGACCATGACAGTCATTTATCGGTGGCAAACCTTTGTGCTCATCGGGCTCGGACTTATGCTTTTCCTGCTCTTGATTTATCACCTGATGAATTCAAAAAAAGTCCTTGATAAGAAGAAGAAAAAGGCGTAAAATCCCATGGCAAATATCCCTAGAAAGTAATTTATGAAAGCTGAAATTCACCCAAAACTTAATCCTGTCGTGTTCGTTGACAGTTCCTGTGGTGCCGAATTTGTAACGGTGTCGACCATGTCCTCCAAGACCACCAAAAAGATCAATGGAGTCGACCACTACGTTCTTAGTGTGGATATTTCTTCCGCTTCCCATCCATTCTATACCGGTAAGCAGACGTTGATCGATACCGCCGGTCGTGTCGATAAGTTCAGAGCCAGAATGGAAGCTTCCAAAAAGATTCAGGAAGGTTCTAAGGCTACCAAAACCCGCAAAGAAGTTTTGAGCAAAGAGACTCCCGAAGAGAAGATCAGCCGAAAAGCCAAAGAGAACACCGAGAAGAAAGAGGCTGAGAAGGAAGAGGTGAAGAAAGCTCCAGCTAAAAAGGCCGCTCCTGCCAAGAAGCCAGCTGCCAAGAAAGCGGCTCCAGCTAAAAAGGCTCCAGCTAAAAAGAAGGCTTAAATCTCTTTGTTTTCCTTTCAATTTTCTCCTAAAATGCCGATTTGTCGACAAGTTAATTTTTTATGGAGAACCGAAAAGAGCGCCTTATTAGCCATGCTCCTGGCCATGACAGCGTGCGAAAAGCCCAGCACTACGCCCACCTACCAACCGGTGGTTGATGCTTCCGGTTTAAAGGATTCACCGAGTCCGGTCATCTCAGGAAGCCCAAAGCCTGTTGAAAGTGCATCGAAGGAGGCGATCGTCGAAACCACGCGTGAGAAGGCTAAGCTTGTGCCTCAGAAGGAAGCCCTTAAAGGTGCTGCAGAATACGATTCCACTCCCACTAGGCGTTCAACCGAATCCAAAAGCTGTCCGGGTGACATGGTAGACGTCAAAGGGCAATTCTGTATTGACCGCTACGAAGGGGTCATTTTTGACAAAAAGGAATCGCGACGAGTCTCCCCCTTTTATCATCCTAGTTATATTCATTCAAAAAGCGAGTTTGAAAGTTGGCAAACCCTGTACACGGAAAAAGCCACTCCGCAAGGTTTAATAACACCAATTCCTCAGCCGGAGGCATGGCAATTGCAGGGTGATTTCGAAGTGATTGCCGTCTCAAAGGCAGGTGTTCTTCCAAATGGACATCTGAATGGCACTGTGGCCGAAAAAGCCTGTAAGAATGTGGGAAAAAGACTTTGTAGTCAGTTGGAATGGGTGAAGGCCTGCAAAGGGGAAGATGAGACTCAATTCCCGTATGGCGACACTTATGTGGCAGGTGAATGTAACGTTAATCATGCTCCCCACCCCATCAGCCTGCTGCATGAAATGAATGGACTTTATCTTAATGACCCCCGTTTGAATCGTTTACCTTCCTATCTTGAAAAAACGGGTGCGCGCCCCACATGTGCCAGTCGGTGGGGAAATGATGCCATCTACGATATGGCGGGCAATTTGGACGAGTGGGTTGATGACCCGAAAGGAAGATTTTCAGGGGGATTCTATTCCCGTGCAAGCAAAAAAGGATGTGATCAGAGTATCTCGGCCCACCCCCGTGTTTATTATGATTACAGTCTGGGCGTTCGCTGTTGTCGGGATGCCATTAAAGCCAATGTGACCCCATAGCATCTCTGCTATATTTCTTTGAGCGCTTTCCGTATTTTTTCCTCGAACACTGATTCGTCAAAGCGTTCGGCAATTTTGCGTATCTGCCTATAGTCGTAATGCTTTTCGTTGACCATTAGTCTGGTCAGACCTTCCAGAAGTGAATGTTCGGTGGGCTGATCAAAGAACTCACCTGATTTGCCTGCCTCCACGCTTTCCAGCACGCCTCCCATGCCGTAGGCCAGTACCGGTTTGCCGGCCGCCATCGCTTCCACCGGGGTAATGCCAGAATCCTCCTCGCCCGGAAAGATCAGGGCGCGGCAGTTTTGCATGTATTCGCGAACCGTCTCGTCCGGCTTGCGGCCCAAGAACTCAATATTCGGCTTGGCCATGGATTCCAGCAGTTTACGCTGAGCCCCGTCCCCAATAATCACCAGTTTTCGGCCCACCTTATTAAAAGCCTGTACTGCCAGATCAATCCGTTTAAAGGGGGTCAGGGCGGAAACAATCAAAAAATAATCTTCGTGGTCAGCTGTCGGAGTGAAGGCTTTTACGCTCACGGGCGGATAAATGACTTCCGATTCCCGCCTCCAGTATTTGGCGATCCGTTTTTGGACGTGCTTTGAATTGGCCACAATTTTGTGTGGCCGGCTGGATGACCGGTAATCCCACAGGCGAATATCACTGAGAATATCGGCCGTAACCCAGCGCATAAATCCCGACATGTGTTGGGTATATTCATGCGTATAATCCCAGGCATACCGCATGGGGGAATGACAGTAACAAAGATGCTTCACCTCTCCCGTCTTAATGCCGTGTACAAAGGCGGAACTGCTCGAAATAACCGCATCGAATTTGCCAAAATCAAATCGTTCAACGGCGTCGACCATTTTGGGCAGAAGGTATTTCGGACTTCTCATCGCTTCATAGTATTTTTGCAGATGGCTGGGGTGAATTTTGACACCTTTAAACCATTCATGCGTCACCTTTTTATCCTCAAAAAGCGTGTAAACGGGGCTATTCGGATAAATATCCAGAAGCTTCCTTAAAACCCGTTCACCGCCTCCTAGTTTCACCAGCATTTCATGTACCAGGGCGATCTTCATAAATACACTTAATAAGCCCTTCTAAAATACATCAGCTTATCAAAATAAAGAAATAGATCACTGCAAAAAAAGGAACTTTCTTGTTATAATGAATAGGCACTAACCGCTTTTAAAAATGAATAGCCAAACAGTCGACGTTATCATCATCGGAGCCGGACCTGCCGGTTATACAGCCGCCATTTACGCTAGCC
>Ga0209450_10000225_pt1 | contig 30729 bp, 25 predicted proteins | sample FrelakmetLWP11LW_FD_187149 | JGI IMG/M metagenome (GOLD analysis project Ga0209450, IMG submission 187149) | Freshwater lake sediment microbial communities from the University of Notre Dame, USA, for methane emissions studies - LWP11 LW (SPAdes)... | ecosystem: Environmental > Aquatic >...
GATGCCGTCCACGTAAACGACGAGGTCCCGGTCGGAGGCGCCCTTAATCTCCAGCGCGTCGAACCCTGAAAACTTGAGATAGGGCCCGAAATAGCCGCCCACGTTGGAGTCGATGACCGCGCCGGTGAGCGGCGACAGGGTCGCGGCGATGCTCTTGCCCGAGCCGGGGTAGGCGGGGGTCCCGCCGAGAGGGCCGCAGGCGATGCACACCGGGTTTTCGGGGTCGTTCCAGCGCGTCGTCGGTTTCACGGCGTTCCAGAGCAGCCAGAGGTCGAAGCCCTTGCCGCCGATGAAAAGATCCTTCATTTGCGGCGTGACCGGCCGGGCGGCGATGTCCAGGCTAGACAGGTTCAGGTGGAGGGTCTGGTTGGCGTAGCCCCGGTCGATGGGGGCGCGCTGGTATGGAAAGGTCTTCTCGAGGTTGAGTTCGTAACCGGACATGGTGTTCTCCTTTGGTCGCTCGTTGCGCGAGGTGTTTTGGTGTTCAGTTGTTTTGGTGTTTGGCCAAACAACCTAAGACCGAGATACCCAACTACCCTTTTCAATTTTATTTCAGTTTCTCCATCCCCTTGAACTCCCGATACGGCGAAAACTCCCCGAGGATGATGTCGTCGTCGGCGGTGCCGGTGCGGGTGACCATGCGCGCCACGAGCTCGCCCACGCCGGTGCCGAGCATCAGCCCCTGCCCGCACATGCCCGTGGCATGTAAGAGCCCGGCTATGTCGCGGTTCCAGCCCACGATCGGCGACCCGTCCGGGGTCATGGGGTAAAGCCCGCGCCAGGTCCGGCGGACTCTCAGGTTTTTCAAGCGCGGCAGCAGGTGGACCAGTCGGGTGCAGATCTGAGGCAGGAAGGCCGAGGTCTCGCGCTTGTCGGTCCCGACGATGGGCGGGTCCGGCGTGATGCAGAAAACGACCTGGCCGTGAAGGTTCTGGTAGAAGTAGAAGTTCTTGGATCCCGGCGCCGGCCGGACGTCCACCACCATGCTCTGGAAGAAAGGCTGCACGGGCTCGGTGATGGCGGCCTCGTGGCAGTCCGGGACCACGGGGATGCGGATCCCTGCCGTTTCACACAAGGGCGCCGACAGCGGTCCGGCCGCGTCCACCACCACCGGGGCCTGGTGCCGGCCGCGGTCGGTTTCAACCCCGACGGCGCGGCCGCCGTCCACGAGAACACGGGTGATCTTCTCCTTGAACCGGAACTCGACCCCCCGGCGCACGGCGTGGCGATAATAAGCGTTGGCCACCAGCAATGGGGACATGGTGCCGTCCTCCGGGGCAAAGGTGCCGCCGAGAAGCCCGTCGGCGTTGATCCCGGGGACGATGGCGCCGACCTCCTGCGGCCCTGCGAAATCGATCTTCAGGCCGTAGGATTTCTGCAGCGGCAGCAGGTTCCTCAGCATGTCCGCATCGGCCTGCCGGTAGACCGGATACAGGTAGCCGCCCTGCAGCCACTCGATGTCGTCCCCGTGCACCTGCTTCCAGGCAGACAGGATTTGCAGCGAACGCAGGCAGGTCAAAATCTTGCCGGGAGCCGAATGCGTCGCCCGCACCCCGCCGATGGCGTGCTTGTTTTCGCCCTGCCCCGGGGACGGGTGCAGGTCGATGACGAGGGTGCGCAGCCCCTTTTCGCCTAAAGCCATGGCGGTCGGCATCCCGACCGAGCCGGCGCCCACAACGATCGCATCGTAGGGTTTATTCATGGGGCCCCTCCGGGATGCCGGCGAAGGCGCCGATGGGCACTTCCACGAAGAGCGGACGGTCCACCCGGTCGGTGACGGTTCCCAGATCGACCCCCTCCTCCTTGAACATGCGCCAGATCATGGGCCGGCAGGTCTTGGAGCCGCAGGCCCCCATGCCGGCGCGCGTGAGGGCTTTGAGCTGGTTCAGGTCCCGGACGCCCGCGCGGATGGCGGACCGGATCTCGCCCGCGGTGATGCGCTCGCAGCGGCAGACGATGGCCTCGTCCGGCGGCGGGGCCTTCTCGTAAACGGCCATGGGGTTGATCTGGCGCTCCTGCACCCAGATGCCGACGGCGCGCTTGGCCACCGGCCGGTCGACCCGGATGTGGACCATGAGGGTGCCGGGGTATTTCTTGCGGGTCTTAACCTTCTCCACCGCGTAATAGCCCAGGATGGCGCCGTCCACGTCGGTGACCGGCACCTTCTGGCCGACCGCCACCTTTTCGCGCCAGACCTCGTAGGGCAGGATGACGAGCGGGTGCTCGGGATCCTTGCGGTAGTCGACCAGCGTGACCGAAAGCCCCGGGCAGACCGCCACACAGCTGGCGCAGCCGGTGCAGGTCTCGCTGTCGGTGAAATAGGGCAGGCCCGTGATCGTGTCGTTTTCGGTGTGAATCGCGTGCTGCGGGCAGACCGAGGTGCACGGGTTGCAGGGCACCTCCTGGTAGCAGTGGAAGACCGGGAAAACGCCCTCCTCCTTGGGGGGCGGCTCGCGGCGAACCACGCTGCCGGGCCGTGACTTGAGCACCGTTGCCTTGTCCTCCCACTCCTTCGGGACCTCTCCGGTGTATGCCCCTAAAGACCGGGCGATCCTCAGGCCCTCGATCTTGCCCGTGAACATGGCGGCTGAGGCTTCGGCGATTTCCTGGGCATCGCCGGCGTGAAAGACGTCCATGCCGAACTGCTTGGCCTTGAGGTAGAACTCGTTCACCTCCGCCAGGCCGACGGCGATGAGCACCGTGTCCACGGCGAAGGTCTTTTCGGTACCGGGGGTCACGTTCCATTTGTCGTCGAGCGCGGCGACGGTGGCCGAGGCCACGCGGTCCGCGCCGGTCGCGCAGACGATGGTGTGGCGGGTGCAGATGGGCACCCCGAGGCGCATCAGCTTGTCGGCGTGGACCTTGTAGCCGCCGACCTGGGGCAGGGCCTCGATCAGGGCGACCACCTCGATGCCGGCCTGGATGGCGTGGTAGCCGGCGATCAGCCCCACGTTGCCGCCGCCGACGATCAGCACCCGCTCGGAGGACTTGACCCGGTCGCGGTTGACCAGGGTCTGGAAGGCCCCGGCCCCGTAGACCCCGGGAAGCGTGTTGCCCGGGAAGGAGAGCATTTTCTCGCGCGCACCGGTGGCCGCCATGAGCTTCGCCGGCTTGACGGTGAGGTAGCGGCCGTCGCGCACCACGCCGACGATCCGGTCCGCGAACACGGCCACGGCGGTGGTGTTGAGCCAGACCTCCACCGAGGGGTGCCGGGCGATCTCCGCGGCGAGGATGTTGCCGATCTCAAAGCCGCGCGTTCCGGCGTAGGAGTCCTCCACCGACCCGAAGAACTTGTGGGTCTGCAGCACGAGCTTGCCGCCCAGGCGGTCCTTGTCGTCGACTACCAGGGTGCGCACGCCGAGCTTGCCGAGCTCGATCGCCGCCGACAGGCCGGCCGGGCCGCCGCCGATGATGAGCACATCGGTTGTGACGGCCTCGACCGGCGCCGCCTGCGGCGGCGCGTCCTCGTCGGGCAGCCGGGGCAGGCCCTCCACGCTTTGGACCGCCATCCCGGCCCGCAGCGGCGTCATGCAGGCCTTCACGGGCCGCCCGTCGGCGATGACCAAACACTGGGAGCACTGGCCGTTGGCGCAGAAGATGCCCTGGGGGCTGCCGTCCTTCGCGTGGTGGCCGAAGATGTGGACGCCGTTGGCGATCAGGGCCGAGGAGATCATTTCGCCGTCGAATCCGGACAGGGGGGCCGCGTTCCAGCTAAAGGGGATCGTCTCTCTTGCGGGTATCTCTAAAATGGGATGTTTGCGGATCCGCATCGGGTTCATCGTTTCCTCTGGGCAGCTCTTTTCGGCGCGGGGGTTTTGCGCCGGGGCGAAGCGGCCGTGTCGACCGGCTCCGCCTGGGCGCGGCGTTGCATGTAGCTGTTGAAGCGCCGGACATGCTCGCGGGCGAACCGCCGGGCGTCATCCGCGGCCCCTCGATCGATCGCATCGACCAGCTCGCAGAGATCGCGGAAGTTTTCAAGGAGCTCGCGGTCGTCCATCGACAGAAAGCGGTCGTAGTACCGGTGGATGTTATCGTGGATGGAGGTGAGCACGCTCTGATAGATCGGGTTGCGGGTAGTGGCGGCGATGGTCATGTGGATCTGCTTATCGACCTCCAGGAACTCGTCGCGCCGCTGGCGGCCGAATTCCAGGCACCCGCGGGCGACATCTATCAGATCTTTCAATTTCCGGATGTCGGATGGGTTGCGGCGCTCGGCCGCCTGGGCGGCAATGCTGCCCTCCACCGCCTCGCGAAATTCGGCTAGGTGAAGCAGGGAGACCTTCTGGGAGCGGATGAGCAGCCCCAGGCTCTCGCTGACCCGACCGGCATCCACGTCCCGGACCACGGAGCCGCCGCCCACCCCCAGGCGGATTTCGATCAGCCCCTTCTGCTCCAGCACCCGCAGCGCCTCCCGCAGAGTGCCGCGGCTGATCTGGAAGGTCTCCTTGAGATCCCTCTCGGAGGGCAGCGTCTGGCCGGTCTTGATGCGCCCGGTCAGGATCGCCTCCTCGATCTGGGCAACGACGTCCTGGAAGATCTTGGTGGGCCTGGCGGTCTGGAACATGCAGTGGTGTCCATGTAGTTTTGTAATGGTTAGACCATTTATATTCCAAGGCGCCGCCGCGTGTCAAGCGAAAACAGCTTGACTAATGAGGGCCGAGCTTTTAACAGGGTGTTGAAAAATGGCGCCTCGGGCCTTGATCCGGCGTTGCGCGGTTATTGGAAATGCCCACATATCAGACGATATGCTGCGCTTTCCCAATCGCCCTGTGCCTTGGTTGACGGTCTGATGCTTGTTTTTCAACACCCATGTCAGAGCACATTTTTCCTGCACATTGCCGGTAAAATAGTAGGGTCAGGGTCCCGGAGCGCCGGGCGCCGCAGTTATAGAATCAATCGGTGGTATTCCTCCCTTTTCCCCCTTTGGCAAAGGGGGCTAGGGGGATTTTAAAAATCGACAACGCAAACAGATCCGTGAGGGAGATATGAGGACATGGTGATCGGGAAAAAACTTGCGATGCTGGGCTCGGGCAACATGGGGGAGGCCCTGGTGAGCGGGCTGGTGCATTCCGGCTCGGCCCGGCCGGAAGACATCATCTGCACCGACGTCCGCGTGGAGCGGCTGGCGGAGATGCGCGAGCGCTACGGCGTGCGGACCTCGACCGACAACCTGGAGGCGGTGGCGGCCTCCGAGGTCGTCATCTACGCGGTCAAGCCCCAGCTCATGGCCGAGGTGCTCAAGGAGACATCGGACCTTCTGGACATGTCCAAACTGATCATCTCCATCGCGGCCGGCGTCCCGCTGCGGGCGATCGAGTCCCTGCTGCACAAGGAGCTGCGCCTGATCCGGGTCATGCCCAACATCGCCGCCTCGGTCAAGGAGTCCGCAACGGCGCTGTCGGCCGGCAAGCATGCCAAGAAGGAAGACGTCGAGCTGGCGATGGCGATCTTCAACTCCGTGGGCAAGGCTGTCTTCCTGCGCGAAAACTACCTGATGGACGCCATCACCGGGCTGAGCGGCAGCGGGCCGGCCTACATCTTCATCATTGTCGATGCGCTGGCCGACGCCGGGGTGAAAATGGGGTTGTCCCGGAAGGATTCCCAGTTCCTTGCTGCCCAGACCGTCATGGGGGCGGCCAAGATGCTCATGGAAACCGGCGAGCACCCCGGCCAGTTGAAGGACCGCGTGACGTCGCCGGGGGGCACGGCCATCGCCGGCATTCACACCCTTGAGAAGGGCGGGCTGCGCACCACCCTGATCAACGCCGTCGAGGCGGCCACCCTGCGCTCCAAGGAATTGGGTGAGATGATGATCAAGTACTTCGCCGATGCGAACAACAACTAGAACGCTGACCAATTTCATCAACCTGCTGACTTTATTTAAACGACGCGAAAGCATCGCCCTGCGTGTTTGCGAATAGAAAAGCGCAGGGGGGTGATCATTTCAGATTCGTCGAACTTTTCTGTTTCGCCCGCCATTCCCCCGGGCTCACACATTTGTTTTTAGAGCCCACATACCGCGGCCGGCATTTACTCGGCCGGCGGGTGGAGAGCGCTGAAAGAAGCCTGCCAGGACGGAACCCGGCTTGCCGGACACCCCATGAAGCAGGCCAGGCTATCCGCAGAGAATTTCCCCAAACTGGTTGAATAGCCTTACACACCTCACTTATCATAATTTGTAATTCAAATTGACAAATTATGATTTGAATGGCATCTTAAACTCCATGATTCCACGTACTTTGGAACAGAAACTGCGCGAACTCGCAGGCTATTACCCGGTGGTCGTGGTCACGGGCCCACGGCAGTCGGGCAAGACCACCCTGTGTCAGATCGTTTTTCCGGCCAAAACCTATGTGTCACTGGAAGCGTTGGACACCCGCGAGTTTGCTCGGAGCGACCCACGGGGGTTTCTTGCGCAGCATGCGGAAGGCGCCGTCTTGGATGAAATCCAGCACGCACCTGAACTCCTGAACTACTTACAGGGCGACATTGACGCACGCCCGAATCCAGGTCGTTTCGTCCTGACCGGCTCGCAGCACTTCGGCCTCTCGCAGTCCATTTCCCAGACGCTGGCGGGGCGCTGCGGTATTTTAGTGCTGCTGCCGCCCAGCCTGGATGAACTGCGAGCCTTCCCGACCGCACCAATGGACTTGTTCTCCGTGCTGTGGCAGGGAGCTTACCCCAGAATCTACGACCGCAACATCCCGGCCCATCAATGGCTGGCCGATTACACCCACACTTACGTGCAACGCGACGTCCGGCAAGTCATCAACGTCGCAGACCTCCAGGCCTTTTCAGGGTTCCTGAAACTCTGTGCCGGGCGCACAGCACAGGAAATCAATTTGTCGGTGCTCGGGAGCGATGCGGGAGTGTCGCACAACACCGTGCGCGCCTGGCTGTCCGTGCTGGAAACCAGCTATCTCGTCCATCGTCTGCCGGCGTGGCATCCCAACATCCGCAAGCAGGTTGTCAAAGCCCCCAAGCTGCATTTCTTCGACAGCGGCCTGGCGTGCTACCTGTTGGGCATCCACGAACCGGCGCAGCTGCGCCTCCATCCACTGCGCGGTGCCATCTTCGAAAGTTGGGTCGTCTCTGAAATCTACAAAGCCAGCGTTCATGGCGGCATGCTCCCCAGGTTGTTTCACTATCGGGAAACACGTGGACTTGAAATCGACCTGCTCATCGAGCAGGGAGAGGGGTTGGATGCCGTCGAGATCAAATCGGGCGCCACCATGGCCGCAGATTTTTTCAGAAACCTTGAGCGCTTCCCCGTTCGCTTGAAAGACGCGGGCAAAAACTTCCGGATTCGAAGCCACATCGTGTACGGCGGCGATGAATCCCAGCAGCGCTCCCTGGCCCAGGTAATCTCCTGGCGCAATGCCCAGCGGTTGATAATGGATTGTTGAGCGCAAATGATAAAAAAGCAACGTTGCAACAATGTCTCTATAATCCCCCTTACCGGGGGTATTGAAAGACTGAAAAAAGAGTTTCAGGTCGAGCTGAAATGGACGGCGTTCCCGCTCCACCCCGAGATCCCGGCCGAGGGGGTCACGCTGGAGCAGCTGTTCGCCGGGCGGCGCGTGAACATCCCCGAGATGCTGCAGCGGTTGGAGCAGACCGCAAGCAGGCTGGGGCTGCCGTTCGGAGCGCGGCGCATGAGCTTCAGCTCTCGCCGCGCCCAGGAGGCGGCGAAGTGGGCGGAGTCCCGCGGCAAGGCGGACGAATTCCACCACGCCGTTTTCCGGGCTTATTTCGTGGACGGGAAAAACCTGCACGAGATGGAAACGCTGTCGGCGGCGGCCCGGTCGATCGGACTGGATGGAGAGACGCTCGATGAGGTCCTCCGAAACAAGACGTTCAAAACAGCCGTCGACCAGGACTGGCTGAGGTCACACCATCTCGGCATCACTGCGGTCCCGACCTTTCGCATGAACGGCGAGAACCTCGTCGGCGCAAAGCCCTACGATCAGCTGGCGGCCTTTCTAACCGCCCAGCGGGTGCCGGTTGCACAGGGGAAATAGCACTATCTGCGACTTGCACTTTAAGATCTTCGCTATCGCCGATCCCGGGGGCATTGCGAACATCGGCGTCAATCACATTGCCGAGGCCCGCGGGCCGGGCGGCAGGGGAAGACCAACGATATGAGCGCCGACAACCGCCTGCGGGACCTGTTCGCAGCAAGCCGCAACGCCGTGGTGTTCACGGGAGCCGGCATCAGCACCGAGTCCGGGATACCGGACTTTCGGAGCCCGGGAGGCATCTGGAGCCGTCACAAGCCGATCTATTTCCAGGACTTTCTGGCGAGCGAAGAAAAGCGCCGTGAGTATTGGCGCCTGAAGTTTCTCGCGGACCGGGACATCCGGAAGGCCGCGCCCAATGCCGGGCACCTTGCCGTGGCGAAGCTCGTGAGCTCCGGCAAGGTAGGGTTCGTAATCACCCAGAACATCGACGGCCTGCACCAGGCCTCCGGCATTGCCGAGGATCAGGTGATCGAGCTCCACGGCAACACGACGTATGCCGCCTGCCTGGACTGCGGCCGGCGCTTCGAACTGGGGCCGATCCGCGCGGCGTTCGAGCGCGACGAGAGCCTGCCCGCCTGCGACCGCTGCCGGGGCATCGTCAAGACCGCCACCATCTCCTTCGGCCAGGCCATGCCGGCGGAGGCCATGCGCCGGGCGGAGGAGGCCACCCTGGCCTGCGATCTCTTTCTCGCGATTGGCTCTTCCCTTGTGGTCTACCCCGCCGCCGGCTTCCCCGAGCTTGCCAACCGCAACGGCGCGCGTCTGGTCATCCTCAACCGCGACCCCACCCCGCTCGATCCCATCGCCGATCTCGTGCTGCACGCCGAGATCGGCTCGACTCTGACCGCCGCGGCGGAGGCGGTTTCATGATTTGCAAGTTGGATTTACAAATTGTGCAGGGTGGATCTATTGGCATTACAAAGCACCGAAATACTCTTGCCGGCTGTCGTCATGGGATTGAACTTGTTGGCCCACGGGACAACGGTTGAGGAGATTCTTTCTGAATACGAGGGGATAACTCAAGAGGACATCCAAGCCTGTCTGTTATTTGCTACCCGTTCGCTTGAGAATACGACTTTCATGCCACTTGCCGAGACAGCATAATGCGTTTTCTTGTATTATAGCATGTTGGATAGGACCACCCGTACCAGGTCGACCGCTACGTTCGGGTCGATGATGTCTTTGACGGCTTCGCGGGCCATTTCCACGCCGGTCTCTTCCAGCCAGAGGCCGAATTGATCCCTCAGCAAGGTCAGACGCTCCCGATAACCGGGCAAGCTCTCGCGGAATCCCTCCAACTGTCCGGTAAACACCAACCCCAGAATACTGCCAGCCTCAAGGAGCAGGATCACGATCAGCGGCAAGGAGATCCATTGCGGCACGCGTTTGCGCCGCAACCAGCGCAAGGAGGGCGTGAGGATGACCGCAATGAATGCGGCGAAAAGCACCGGCGCAACAATCGATGCCGCCGACTGCAAAACGACGACCGTAACGGCGATGGCCGCCGCAACGATCACGCCCCGGGCGATGGGAGAGAATCCATTGAGGAGGTTCATCGTTTGATCCCTCGAAGTTTGTCAGCCATGCTAACATGTTATTGAAGAAAAAGCACCAGGTCACCTGCAGCGTTTGCCACAATGGCTCCGCGGTGTTACACTACCGGTGATCTGCAACCATACCGTATGGAGATTCGTGCCGGATGAAGAGGGTGAAGATATTGATCCTGTTGTTGGCCCTGCTGGCCGGCGGTTCCCAGAGCGTCCTGGCTGCCGCCGAAAAAATCGACTGGCACACCTACGAGAGCGGCCTGGCACGCGGCAAGTTCGAAAAAAAGAAGGTGTTTCTCTATTTCCATGCGGAATGGTGCACCTACTGCGCAGAAATGGATCGCACCACCTTCAAGGATCCTGCGGTGATCGCCGCCCTCAACCGCAACTTCATCCCCATCCGGGTGGATTCGGAGCGTGAAACGGCCGCCGCCGCCCTGTTCCGGGTCAAGGGGTTGCCGGATTCATGGTTTCTCGCCGAATCCGGGGAGGTGATCGGCCACCGCCCCGGTTTCATCCCGGCCGACCAGCTGATGAAAATTTTGAATGCCGTCATGACGGCCCCGGCCGCCAAATAGGCCGATGAGCTGATACAGCCTCTCTTTATTCGGGCGGATCGCAGCCGAGGGGCCCCGGGGTGGAGCGGCGCCCGTCAACGGGAGATCCGGCGGATGATCCGGTAGAGGGTGGTCGCGATCAGAAACCCGCTGGCGATCACCAACAGGCGGGGAACCCAGATGTGGGGAAGGGCTGCTTCGGCCTTCCGTGCGACGGAGATCCCGATCAGGCCGAAATAGAAAAGGGCCCCGAGCACAGCAAGGACCAGGCTGTAGACCAGCGCGGGATGGTTCAGCCAGAAGGTCGGTCTCCTGGAGGGCAGGCTCCGGCCGGGGTCGAGGCTGCGGATTATCGGCGGCTTGCGGTGCTTCAGCCGATCGATCAGTCTCAGGTAAATGGCTCGGCCCTCCGTTGGTTGGAAAATGATCGATACCTATTAGGTCGATGTGTAAAAATCAAGCAAATATAAAACGAGCTCGCTGTGCCATTCGACGGCTGGGGGTTCTCTGCCTGGCCGGGCTTGCGATCTGGGGGATGGGAGGCTGCGTCATGCCGCTCAAGTCGAATGAAGATAAACCGCCGGCGGCGGCGCCCGGGGCTGGAATCATCATCTCCGGCCGGACCGGGGCGCCGGTATCCTGGGATGAGATGACGGCCGACCTGCTCACCGTGCGGGTCGTCTACGTCGGGGAAAAGCACAACCTGGCGGCGCATCACGCGGTGCAGTTGCGCGTGATCCGGGCGTTGCAAGCCCACGACGCACGGCTGGCGGTCGGCATGGAAATGTTCGACCGTACCTATCAGGCCGACCTGGACCAATGGTCGGCCGGCAGCCTCGATGAGGACCTCTTCCTGCGCAGCACCCATTGGTACGCCAACTGGCGATTTGATTTCGCGCTCTACCGCGACATCCTCCAGTATGTGAAATCCGCCTACATCCGGCCCGTGGCCTTGAACCTGCCATTCAACATTCCCCCGAAGGTCCGGGTCGGCGGCATCGAGCACCTCTCCCTCTTCGAGAAGGGGTTCCTGCCGGCGCAGATCGATACCACGGTCCTCGCCCACCGGGAATTCGCCCAGAAGATCTTCGGTATGCACGATTTCAAAACCGCCGTTACGTTCGAGGATTTTTATCTGGCCCAGTGCCTGTGGGAGGAGGTGATGGCCGAATCCGTCACCAACAACCTCGGTGCCGGCCGCATGGTGGTCATCGTCGGCAACGGCCACATCCAATTCAAATACGGCATCCCCGAGCGCGCCTTCACGCGCAACGGCGTCCCTTACCGCACCATTTACCAGGCTTCAGCCGGCGAGGTGGTGGATCCATCCATCGCCGATTATGTAATTTTACCCCAATGATTAAAGATTTCAGCCGCCAGGCTTAAATCTTTAATCATCACTACATGTTGAACGATTTTCTTGACTTCCCGCAACATATTGTGTAAAATCCATTCAGAACTTAAAAACGGCCCTCACCTGAACGCCCTCGCCCAAAACGACCTAAAATTTGATGGAATCCTCCCCCATGGCACTGGAATACCGGGACCGGACTGATGGAATGAAATACCGCCCGCAACGAGTTTACCTGAAAATCCGCAGGAGTAGCCCCCGTGTTCGAACAAATTGAAAAACGCGACGGCAGGATCGTAGAATTCGATTCGTCAAAGATCACCGCTGCCATCACCAAGGCCGGCATCGCCACCGGCGAGTTCAGCGAGCGTGAGGCCAAAAAACTCACGCTGCGGGTCCTGACCCTGGCGCATGAGCTGCGGCTGGGGCCAACCCCGAAGGTGGAGGAGATCCAGGACATCGTCGAGCGCGTGCTGCTGGACTCGCCCTCCTACAAAACGGCCAAGGCGTACATTCTATACCGTGAACAGCATGCCCAGATCCGCAAAATCTCCACCCGGGCGAATGTAGACCTGGTGAACCACTACATCGAGAAGCTCGACTGGAAAATCCGCGAAAACAGCAACATGAGCTACTCCCTGCAGGGGCTCAACAACTATATCTCCTCCGAGGTGACCTCCGAGTACTGGCTGAACAGCATCTACCCGCCCGAGGTCCGCCAGGCCCACACGGAGGGCGACCTTCACATCCACGACTTGAACCTGCTCTCGGTCTACTGCGTGGGCTGGGACCTGATGGACTTGCTGCGCCAGGGGTTCAAGGGGGTGGAAGGCAAAGTGGAGAGTTCGCCGCCCAAACACCTGCGCAGCGCCCTCGGCCAGATCGTGAACTTTTTTTACACCCTGCAGGGGGAGGCGGCCGGGGCCCAGGCCATTTCCAACTTCGACACCCTGCTCGCCCCGTTCGTGCGCTACGACCGCTTGAGGTATCCGGAGGTCAAGCAGGCCCTGCAGGAGTTCATCTTCAACATCAACATTCCGACGCGGGTGGGATTCCAAACGCCCTTCACCAACATCACCCTCGACCTCAACCCGCCCTCCATTCTGAAGGACACCGCCGTGGTGGTCGGCGGCGTGGAGCGGCCGGAGACCTACGGCGAGTTCCAGGCCGAGATGGACTTGGTCAACCGGGCCTTTGCCGAGGTCATGATGGCGGGCGACGCCAAGGGGCGGGTGTTCACGTTCCCGATACCGACCTACAACCTCACGGCGGATTTCGACTGGGACAACCCCAACCTCGAGTCGTTGTGGCGCATGACCGGAAAATACGGGATCCCGTATTTCTCCAATTTCATCAACTCCGACATGTCGCCGGAGGACGCCCGCTCCATGTGCTGCCGGCTGCGGCTCGACAACCGGGAGCTGCTCAAGCGCGGCGGCGGGCTTTTCGGCGCCAACCCCCTCACCGGCTCCATCGGTGTCGTGACCCTCAACCTGCCGCGCATCGGCTACTTGAGCGACGGCGAGGCGGATTTCTTCGCCCGTCTCGCCCGGCAGGTGCGGCTGGCGGCCGAAAGCCTGATCATCAAGCGCAAAGTCCTCGAGCAGTTCACCGACAAAAACCTGTACCCCTACTCCAAGTTCTACCTGCGGGAGATCAAGAAGTCCTCCGGGATCTACTGGAAAAACCACTTTTCAACGATCGGCATCATCGGCATGAACGAGGCCTGCCTGAACTTCCTGGGCAAGGACATCACCACCGCCGAGGGCCAGCAGTTTGCGCTGCGGGTGATGGATTTCCTGAGAGAGGCCATCGCCGGCCTCCAGCAGGACGGCGGGACGCTGTTCAACCTGGAAGCGACCCCGGGCGAGGGCACTTCCTACCGGCTGGCCATGCTCGATAAAAAACGGTTTCCGGACATCGTCAGCGCCAATGAATCCGATGTGCGCGGGCAGGCCGCCGCCCCCTACTACACCAATTCCAGCCAGCTGCCGGTCGGCTTCACCGACGACCTGTTCCAGACCCTGAGGCTGCAGGACGAGCTGCAGTGCAAATACACCGGGGGCACGGTGCTGCACATCTTCCTGGGCGAGCAGGTGAAAGACACCGCCATCATACGAAAGCTGGTGCGCAAGATCGCCGCCCAGCACCGGTTGCCCTACTTTACCCTCACCCCGACCTTCAGCATCTGTCCCTCCCACGGCTATCTGGACGGGGAGCAGCCTCTTTGCCGACGGTGCAGCGAGTCCACCGAGGTGTACTCCCGGGTGGTGGGGTATCTGCGGCCGGTGAAGCAGTGGAACAGCGGCAAGCAGGCCGAGTTCGGGGACCGGAAGAACATCCGGATCGCATCCTGATCCGAAACAAACCCACAGGAGAACGCGCCGTGCGTATCGGGGGACTTCAGAAACACTCCTTCATCGACTATCCGGGCAAGGTGAGCTGCGTCGTTTTTCTGGCGGGGTGCAACTTCGACTGCCCCTATTGCCACAACCCGCAGTTGGCCGGCGATCCTACACGGCGGCCGGCCGCGGTGGCGGCGGAAGACGTGTTCGTTTTCCTCGATCGGCGGCGCGGGTTCCTGGACGGGGTCGTCATCTCCGGGGGCGAGCCCACGCTGCATCCGGACCTGCCGGATTTCTGCGCGCGGGTCAAGCGCCTGGGCTACTCCGTCAAGCTGGACACCAATGGCAGCCGGCCGCAGATGCTGACACGGCTCATTCGCGAGGGCCTGGTGGATTACGTGGCCATGGACATCAAGACGGACCCGGAGCGGTATGAAGGCTGCGTCGCCGGCCGTTGCGACCGCTCCGCGCTGTTGGCGAGCATGCACGTGATGATGGCGTCGGCTCTCGACTACGAATTCCGGACCACCTGCGTAAAGCCCCTGGTCACCCCGGGCACCGTTGAACGCATCGCGCGACTCATCCAGGGCTGCCGCAGGTACGCCCTGCAGCCCTTCAAGGAAGCCACCCTCCTGAATCCCGAATTTTTCAGCACGTTCGACCCCGCGTGCTCTCCTGCCGAAATGGATCGCCTGAAATGCATCGCGGAGCCTTGGGTTCAAACCTGTCTGGTGCGGTGAGACAGGATCCATAAAAAAATCTTGTCTTGCCCCATAAATCATGTTAAGCGCCAACGGTGATGAACCTTCGGAGCGGTGCGTTCAGCAGGCCCCGTCGATCCAAGGTTTTCCCCGGTGAATCCCATGAATGGTTAAAAGGAGGAAGGTCCCGATGGACAGCGGCAGCAAATTCCTGACGTTCACCTCGGTTATCATGTTGGGGTTGATCCTCCAGGTGGTCCTGGCCGTCGCCGATCAGCGCGACAACCCGGAGAAGGCCGCCGTGGAATTCGCCGAGGCGTATTTCTGGCTGGACGCCTCCATGGCAGACCGGCTCTGCAAGCAGCTGGCACAGACGTCCGAGAACGGCGTGGTGGCGAACTATCTGCAGCGGGTCGACCAGGAAGCCCGTGCCATGGGCTTCCAGTTCAACTATATGAAACAGGGCATCTTCCACATTCAGACCCGGACCACCCTCAAGGACGTCGACACGGCCGAAGTCAGGTTCAAGGGCGAGCGCCGCCGCACCATCAACCCGGTGTTCGGGCTTGTGGCCCGTTGGTTTTCCCTTGGCGAAACCCATCCGGTGGAAGAGACCCTGACGCTGGTCCGGGAGGGCGGCCGCTGGAAAGTCTGCGGCAAACCCTTCCGCCTGATTGAAAGCTGACCCTTTCTCCGCTATAATCAATCCCGGACGTGCCGGTTTCACTCTGCGGAAATCGGCACGTCCGTCCGTTCACCCTTTTCTTCCAACCTGCAATGGCCGATACGCTGTCCCTTTACACGCAGCTGCGTGAGCGGGCGTGCCGGATTGCTGTCCGGTTTCCGGCGGTCGATTTTTACCGCGATGAGGCCGGCGCGGTGGACGTCTCGCGGAGGATTTTTACAACCGACCCGCTGGTCGTCCGGCTGCGGCAGCAGGTGACGGCCCACCTGGAGGACGATTTCGGCCACGGCATGCTGCACGCCACCAAAGTCGCCCTGGACGCGGGCGCCTTGACCCACATCGAGGGCCGGGCCGCCGGCTACACGAACGATTATCTGGCACGCCGGGTCTGCGTCGCGCATTTTGCCGGCCTGCTGCACGACATCCAGCGCAAGCAGCGCAACCATGCCGAACAGGGGGCGTCCTTCGCGGTCCGCCTGCTCGCCGAATACCCGCTGGGGGCCGATGAAATCGAGGACATCTGCATCGCCATCCGAAATCATGAAGCGTTCAAGGCCACGGTCGGCGTCAACACCCGGGAGGGGGCGCTGGCCTCCGACTGCCTGTACGATGCCGACAAGTTCCGCTGGGGGCCGGACAACTTCACCGACACCCTGTGGGCCATGGTCGCCTTCCGGCGACCGACCCTGCGCGACTTCGTGAGGCACTACCCGGCCGGAATGGAGAGCCTCTCCCGCATCCGAGCCACCTTCCGCACCTCGACCGGCAGGGCCTACGGCCCTCGGTTCATCGATGCGGGGATCGCCATCGGCGAGGAGCTCTACCGGGTGATCCACGACGAATTCTCCGCCTACCTTTGAAAGCGGTTTCTTATCGGGCCGGCGAGTAAAAATGCCGCTCCGTGTTTCGCCGGTGCGTGAGATGATGGAATTTGGCATATCTACTTGCCGGAGCAATAACCGCTTTCGTGTTTGACACCCTGAGGCAGTTCTTCTATACTTCTTTAAATTTTCTCGTCGGATCTGCTTCTTCCCACCCCCATCATAAAAGGAGGCTGACATGTCCCAGCAAGCTTGGCCCACACCCCATTGGCCGGAAGGCGTCCCGCGCGAAATTACCGGTTACGACAAGCCTCTCTTTTCGATCCTGGACGACACGGCCCAGGAGTTCCCGGACCGGGTGTACACCGTTTTCAGCGATGCTTCGCGGACCTACGCCCAGGTCAAGGACGCCGCGGACCGGATCGCCAACTTCCTGGCCGGCCGCGGCATCCGCAAGGGCGATCGCGTGGCCATCTTCCTGCCCAACCTGCCGCACTATCCGCCGATCTACTTCGGCATCCTCAAAGCCGGAGCGGTCGGGGTCACCTGCAACCCTTTATACAAGGCCCAGGAGCTCCAGCACCAGCTCAAGGACTGCGGCGCCAAGGCCGTCTTCTGCATGGATCACCCCGGGTTCTACCCGACCACCGTCAAGGCCATCGAAGGAACCGGCGTCGAGACAGTGGTGATCTGCGGGGTCAAGTCCTACCTCCCCAAACTGAAAGGGATCATCGGCGGCCTTTTGGGGAAGATCCCCCAGGCAGAGTCCTACCTGCCCAACCACTTGTTCTTCGACGATGTGCTCGCGGCGGCCAAACCCGAACCTCCCACGGTCGACATCCGCCCCTCGACGGACCTGGCGCTCATTCTTTACACGGGCGGCACCACGGGGATTCCCAAGGGCGCGTGTCTGACCCACACCAATTTCACCTACGACCTCGCCGGCATCAACCAGTGGATGCAGCTCGTGCACGAACCGGGCGCCAAACCCGAGACGCAGCGCAGGGCCTTTCACACCTATCTCGGGGTCCTGCCCTGGTATCACAGCTTCGGGATGACCTGCGCCATGCTTTCCTCCTGCGCCAGCGCCAGCCGGCTGATCTGTGTTCCCGACCCCAGGGCCGGGAACCCGCCGTTCACCGAGGTGCTCAAAATCGTCCAGAAGCACCGTCCTACGCTCATGCCGGCGGTGCCGACCATTTTCATGGCTTTCACGAATCATTCCCATCTGGAAAAGTTCGACCTCACCTCGCTCATCGGCTGTTTTTCAGGGGGCGCCCCGCTGCCGCCGGAGGTCTGCCGGCGATTCGAGGAGAAGACGGGCGCCGTCATTTTCGAAGGCTACGGCCTGAGCGAAACCGCGCCGGTGGCCACCGCCAACCCCACCAACACCCGCCAGCGCAAGATCGGCAGCATCGGCTTCCCGCTTCCGGGCACCCACATCAAGGTGCTGGACGTGGCGTCGGGTTTGCAGGAGTTGCCCCGGGGGCAGGACGGCGAGATCGCCATTTGCGGTCCCCAGGTGATGAAAGGCTACTGGAACAGGCCCGAGGAGGACGAAAGAGCCTTCCGAGCGATCGAGGGCCAGCGCTATTTTCTGACGGGCGACATCGGGCACATCGACGAGGAAGGCTACGTCCTCATAACGGATCGCAAGAAGGACATGGTGCTCGTGGGCGGCTTCAACGTTTACCCGCGGGACGTGGAAGACATTCTCTTCCAGCACCCCAAGGTGGCCATCGCGGCGGTGGTGGGCGTGCCGGACGCCAAGAGCGGCGAGGCGGTAAAGGCCTTCATCCAGCTCAAACCCGGTGAAACGGCCACGGTGGAGGAGATCATGGCCTTCTGCAAGGACAACATGGCCGGCTACAAGCGGCCCAAAAGCATCGAATTCCGGGATTCGCTGCCGATGTCCAGCGTCGGCAAGGTGCTGCGACGGCTGTTGCGGGACGAGGATCGGGGCGCAGCCAAGTAGCAGCGCGGCGGCCGGGGACTCAGTTCTCGGGCTTCGTCCGGCGCCCCACTGCGGGTTTTTTTATTCAATCTCTGTTGGAAGAGTCTAATTCCCCGCGGCGTTGCCGCGGGGAGGTTCCTGTGGACCCGGCAGAACAACGAGGGGTAAACACGCTTCATGAGAAATTCGTTCGCTCAATGGTGTTCAAAACATCCCTACACCGTCACCAGCCTGATCTTTCTGGCGGTGATCCTTCTGGGGTGGCGGGTCCTGGGCTGGGGGGAGCGGCACCTCGGGTTCGTGCTGCTGCTGTATTTTATCGTCACGCTGGGGGTGCGGCTGGACGAGATCACCCGCAGCATCGGCGGCCCATCGGCCAACCCGCACGCGCCGGCCGGCGACTCCGACACCGTCATCGCCCACTTGAGGGACATCAAGCAGCTGCTGCACCGCATCGATTCAAGGCTGCAGCGGCCGGAGTCGGATGGCGAACAGAGGCATCGACCTTAGACCTCACCTCCTGCGGGTCATCCCGGGTCGCCGGTTCCCGGGGTGATCCGATCACCGGCTTCCGCCCCTGCAAGGATCGTCATCATGGCCTTGAACCTGGATGCCGTATCGACAACGGGTTATTCGAATACGGAGAGCCCGTGCGGACGTGAATCCCGGCGCGCGTTTCAGCGGCGGGCCGACGCCAACCGCGCCACGGGGTTTCCGAAGCTGCAGGGCATCATGGCCGCACATTTGCCGCAGACGTGGGTGCTTTCCGGCAGGTCCGAAAAATACTCAAGGCCGGCGCGGTTGTGCTTGAGCCGTTCCCAGCAACGGCGGCGTTCGAAGCCGTTGGTCTTGAGGGCATCCACCGGGCAGGCGGCGACGCACAGGCCGCACGCCTTGCCGGCCTTGAGCAGGCAGGCCTCACGGGTTTCGATCAGCGGGTGGTCGCCGAGCTCGGCTTCGGTCACTAGGCTCCCCAGCCGGCCGGTGCAGCCGGCCGGCGTGATCAGCATGTGGTGGGTTCCGAAGCGGCCCAGGTCGACGAGATGGCCCAGGTGTTTGTGGGACCAGCGGGCCATCAGCTTGTCTTCGTTGAAGTTGTGGGTGGCCGGCGTCAGCCCGCACCGGAAACCCTGCTCCTCCAGCAGCGTCCCCAGCGCCTGGCCCAGGCGGTTGATCAGATCGTTGGTGTGCACGTAGGCAAGGCCCCAGTTGCGGCAGGGCCTGCCGCCCTTCTGGTTTTCGCGTGCGAGCTCTTTTTTAAACGGTATGAAAAAGACGATCACCGATCGGGCGGACGGCAGCAGGTCGCGCGGGTGCAGGTGGTCGTCGGCCGCGATGCGCGCGAGTATTTCGAAGCGCTCATCGACAGGGGCTGCCGCCAGCAGCGGGGCGCGCCACCAGCCATGCACTCCCGAACGGCCGGGCTCGGCCGCCACGTGTTCCTCCGCAAACCGACGCAGGTCTTCGACGGACACTGGAGCCATAGGTCCTCCGGTTCACGGGGCAGTGCCGGCACCCCGCGGGCCGGTAAATGGGTTGTTCAAAACTGGAACAGCTGCGTGCCGCAGTCTTAAATCATCGTCCGGCTTCCGTCAACGTCCGGAGCGCAACCCGCGGCCTGTCGCCAGCCATTCCTTCGGCAATGGCTCACGCCAATTTCCGGCACCCCTATCCGCCTGTGCCCGGACGCGGGGGGGCCTAGCTATTGCCGGTCCAATAATAGCTTGGCGATTCCAAGATAATGGGATAAACTGATTTTTATCATCAACCTCAACCGAAATGGGAGCGGGTTTTCATGAAACGAGCGGTCTGGGCCATTTTCGTGTGCGGGATTCTGTTCGCCGGGTGCGCATCGGTTTTCGACTTCCGCCGTGAAGAGGTCTTTGAGGACAGTGCCAAACGTTACGGCAGACTGATCCGTTGGTCCGACTTCGAAACCGCCCGGTCCTATCTGGCGCTGGCTGAATCCGGGGCAAAGACCCCCCTTCCCAAGAACGTGCGCGTCACGGACTATGAGGTCAAGGAGATGGTCTATGCCGAGGGCAAGCGCCGGGTGCTCCAGGTCGTGGACATTTCCTACTTCCTGGCGAACGACCCCCGGATCAAAACGCTGCAGGACCACCAGGCGTGGGAGTTCGACAGCGACAAGGAGGCCTGGCTCCTGAAGAGCGGGTTCCCCCGCTTCTGAGGAAAGGACGCGACCGCTGGCGCCCGCGTTCCCACCGGCGGCCGGCAGGTTCCCATCATCCCGGTCATGAACATCTGCTTCTATGCGCCCTTCAAACCGCTCGGCCACCAATCGCCCTCCGGAGACTTGGTGACGGCCACCGGCATCTTCGGGTATCTGGCCGCCCATGGCCACGAGCTGGTGCCGGCGAGCTCCCTGCGCTGCCGGTGGATTTTCTGGAAACCCTGGCTCTGGCCACGACTGCTGTGGGAACGCCGGCAGGTGGTGCGGCGGTTCAAGGCGAACCCCTGCGATCTCTGGTTCAGCTACCATTCCTACTACAAGGCGCCGGACCTGCTGGGGCCGGCCGCCGCCCGCCGGATGAGAGTGCCGTACGTCCTGTTCCAGGGGATTTTTTCCACGAAACGCCGGCGCGACCTGAAAACCCTTCCCGGTTTTCTCCTCAACCGCAGGACGCTTCTGGCCGCCCGGCACGTGTTCACCAACAAGGCGGTCGATCTTCGCAACCTCAAGCGGCTGATCCCTGAGGAGCGCATCACGTATGTGTCGCCGGGCCTTCGCCCCGCCGAATTCAGCTTCAACCCGGACGCCCGCGCGCAGCTGCGGCGCGAGTGGGACGCCGGCGACGACCCCGTGGTGCTCTCGGTGGCCATGTTCCGGCCGGGCGTCAAGACCGAGGGCCTCGGATGGGTCATCCGCACCTGCGGCGAGCTGCTGGGGCGCGGGCGGCGGTTTTCGCTCGTCATTGTCGGCCACGGCAAGGAGCGGAGAGGGCTCATGAAGCTCGCCGAGACGGCGGCCCCGGGACGAATTCGTTTTGCAGGCCAGGTGCCCCGGTCGGAGCTTTTCCGGTATTACAGCGCCGCCGACCTCTTTGTGTTCCCCGGCATCCAGGAGTCCCTCGGGATGGTCTATCTGGAGGCCCAGTCCTGCGGCCTGCCGGTGGTGGCGTTCGACAACGCCGGCACCCCGGAGGCGATTCAAAACGGCCGAACCGGCCGGCTCGTGCCGCTGTTCGACGGCCCGCGCTTTGCAGAGGCGATCGACCGCCTGATAACAGACCCTGACCTCCGGCGGCAATGGGGGGAAAACGCCAAGGCCTATGTCCGGGAGTTTCACGATCTCGACACGAATTACGGTCAAATGGAGAGGCAATTGCAGCAGATCGTGCAGAGCCAGCAAGGGAGTCGCCGGCCGTGCTGAAGCGCTGGAAAGCAACCCCCTGTTCGGAAGGGGCCATCGACCCGTGAACCGTTCCGTCGACCCGGATCCGCAGCGCACGACAGCTGTCACGACCTTCGGAGTGATCCGCCACGCCGAGACGGTTTGGAACCGCGAAAAGCGCATCCAGGGCCACCAGGACTCGCCCCTGACACCGGAAGGCGAGATGATGGCGGACCGCTGGGGGCTGGCGCTGCGCAGCTTCCACTGGGACCGCATCCTGGCGAGCGACATCGGTCGAGCGGTGGCAACCGCCGGCCGGATCAACACCCGCCTGCAGGTGCCGATGGAGGTGGATTCCCGGCTGCGGGAGCTGGACTGGGGGTGCTGGACGACCAAGACCGTGACCCAGCTCCGGCAGGAGGAGGGCGAACGGCTGGCGCTCCAGGAACGGGCCGGCTGGGACTTCCAGCCGCCGGAGGGCGAATCCCGCCGCAGCCAGCTGGCGCGATGCCGCCAGGCGCTGCTGGAAGCCGCCGGCCGACACCCGGGGGACTCGATCCTGGTGGTCACCCACGGGGGGGTCATCAAATGCCTGGCCCACGGCCTGTGCGACCGAGGGCCGCTGGCGGCCGAAGAGATCGGCTCGACATCGTACCGGCTGTACTGGGTAGCCGCCGCCGCCGGCCGGCTCTCGCTGGACAGGCTCAATGCCGTGGTGCTGCCATGAACCGGCCGCCGCCGTCTCGGGAGCTGTCGCCATGGACGTGCTGATGATTCATGACGTCAGAAGGGAATACTTCGATCTGCCCCTGGACCGGTATCGACTCACCTTCGACGACGGCCTGTATTCCCAGTATTACTACTATCCCTTGCTGCGGGGCCTTCCCGAGCCCCTCACGTTTTTCATCACCACCGCCCTGATCCGCGAGGCACCGGCCCGGCCGCAATTCACAGGGCGATTCCTCGAGCACATGAAAACCGGCGCCTATTCCTACCGGGCCTACATCGAGAAGGACCTCGAGGGCTTCATGACGCTGGAGGAGGTTCGCTTCCTGGCGGAGCAAGCCAACGTGCGCCTCGGCGCCCACAGCCACTTTCACGACCTGATTCTCACCGATGTGCACCCCCGCAAGCCCAAGCCCGTCAGCCCCTGGAAGTCCGCGCGGTTCAAGGAGGTGCCCGAGCCGCTGCGCCGGGGGCTGAGCATCCGCTCGCGGCTGGCGTTTCGAGGGTTTGAATTCCACCAGGGGCGGCTCGCCCCGAGGTCGGAAAGCGATTGGATGGACGACATCCGGCGCGACACCGAGCTGTGCCTGGGCTGGTTTGAAAAGCATCTCGGCCGGGCCCCGAAAGCCTACTGTTTCCCTTTCAACGAATACTCGCCCCCGTTGATCGAAATTCTACGATCCTCCGGATTCGAAGAATTCTTTGCATCCCGCTCGCCAAAGGACCCCCGCATCATCGGCCGGACGGACATCGACTCCCTTGATATTCCGCTTGTATCCGCGGGCGTTCTTCTCTAAGTTCGAGCCGGACACGATTCCGCGGTCCGTGAAATCCATTTTCCCCGGTGGAGCCTGGGATGAAGATTGCGTTCTACTGCCAGCACGTGCTCGGCGTCGGGCATTTCTTCCGCAGTCTGGAGATCTGCCGGGCCCTGACCCTGCACCGGGTGGTGCTGATCACCGGCGGATCCCGCCCGGATGCGACGCTGCCGCCGCATGTGACCGAGGTCCGGCTGCCGGCGCTCGAGATGGACCGAGAGTTCAAGGGGCTGCGGGCGGTTTCCGGCGCGGACCTCGATGCCGTCCGGCGGCTGCGGCGGGAACGGCTGACCGCTCTTTTTGAGACGGAACGGCCGGACCTGTTTCTCGTCGAGCTTTATCCGTTCGGGCGCAAGGCGTTCCGGTTCGAGATCGACCCGGTGCTCGAGGCCATGGCCGTCGGGCGCCTGCCGCGCGGTGGGATGGTGTGCAGCGTGCGGGACATTCTTGTCGAGAAAGAGGCCCGGGAGAAGCACGAGGCCCGTGCCGTGGGCGTGCTCAACCGTTTTTTCGACGCGGTACTGGTGCACGCCGACCCGCGGCTGGTCCGCCTGGAGGAAACCTTCAGCCGCATCGAAGCGATCACCATCCCCTTGGTTTACACCGGTTTCATCACGCCGATGCCCATGGCGGACGCCCGGCAACAGCTCCGATCGGCGCTCGGGCTCGCACCCGCGGACCGGCTGATCGTGGTCAGCGCCGGAGGCGGCAGCGTGGGGGCTCCCCTGCTTGAGGCCGCCGTGCGCGCGTCTGGGTATCTGGACTGCGCCGGGAAGACCCACCTGCAGGTATTCACCGGACCCTTTCTGCCGGAGGGCGATTTCGAGCGGTTGAAGCGCGCCGCCGGAAAAGGGGCTGCCGTCGCGAGGTTCACCCCGGAGTTTTTGTCCTATCTGGCGGCGGCCGACCTGTCGGTCAGCATGGCCGGCTACAACACCACCATGAACCTGCTGGCGGCCCGGGTCCCCGCCCTGGTGTGGCCGTTCGCCCAGAACCGCGAGCAGCGGCTGCGCTCCGAACGCCTCGAAGCCATGGGCGCCCTGCAGCTGCTGCGGGACGCGGATCTCGAACCGTCGCGCCTGGCGGCCCTCATGGGCCGGCGGCTTGAACGGCCTGAGCGGCCGGAGACCGGCCTCGACCTGGACGGCGCTCGGGCCACTGCGCGCTGGATCGACGCGTGGCGGCCGCCGACCGGCGGCGGAGGCGCGCCGTGACCATCGTCTTGTATTGCCAGTACGTGTTTGGAATGGGCCATCTCTTTCGCAGCGTCGAGCTGGCACGGGCCCTCTCCGGTCACCGCGTCGTTCTCGTGGCCGGCGGCCAGGAGGTCACCCTGGACCTGCCCGGGCATGTCGAACGGGTGCGTCTGCCCGCCCTCTTCATGGATGAGCATTTCACCACCCTGATCTCCGGGGTCGCCGGCCGGTCCGTCGAGGCCATTCAGCGGCAGCGCCGGGAGGCGCTCGCAGCGCTTTTTGAGCGGGCCCGGCCGGAGATGTTCATCGTCGAGCTCTACCCGTTCGGCCGCACCGCATTCGGCTTCGAACTCGAACCGCTGCTGACGGCAATCCGCCGCAACGCCTACGGCCGGGTGCGCACCGTGTGCAGCATCCGGGACGTGCTCGTGGAGAAGCGCGATGCAACGGCCTATGAAGCCCGCGTGGTGGACACCCTCAACCGGTGGTTCGACCTGCTGCTGATCCACTCCGACGAGGGCCTGCTGCCGCTCGATGACACCTTCAGCCGGATCGGGGACATCCGGGTGCCGAAGGTCTACACGGGGTTTGTGGCTCCACGGCCGGACCCGGAAAAAGGCCGGGAGCTGCGCCGCAGCCTCGGCCTTGCGTCCGGACAAAAGCTCGTGGTCGCCAGCAGCGGCGGCGGCCGCACCGGCTACCGCCTGCTGAAGGGCGTGTTGACGGCCTGCCGGCAGCTGCAGGGCCGTCGCGGGGTGCGGCTCGTTCTCTTCACCGGCCCGTTCATGGCCGACGGGGAGTTCAACGACCTGCAGGGCATGGCGGGCGAGGGTCTCGTCGTTCAACGCTTCACCTCCCGCTTCCTGGACTACCTGAGCGCTGCGGATCTTTCCATCAGCCTCGCCGGCTACAACACCTGCATGAATCTGCTGGCGACGGGGGTGCCGGCGCTGGTGCTGCCCTACGCCCGCCAGCGGGAGCAGCCCCTGAGAGTCGAAAGGCTCAAACCCTGCCTGCCGTTGACGGTTCTGAGCGAGGATGACCTCGCGCCGGAGCGCCTTTCCGCGGCCATTGAAAGCGGCCTGCAGCTCCAGCCCCGGCTCGGCCCTCCGCCGGTAAATCTCGACGGAGCCGCCCGGACGGCCCATTATCTGGAAAATTGGCCGGATGGCCGGCAGCCTCTGACGTGACAGGGGGTTACACCCTTGATGACACCCATCGGCGGACTTCGGTATCGAGACGGCGGGGCGGTGAGAATTTCAAGGAATCATTCTTATTTACTCGAAATAGTCCTTGTGATATCCAGTTTTCGTTTGCCCGCCGGGATGCCCGCAGCACTTAAACGGACTCGGGCGGTCGGCGGGTGCTGCCGGAGTCTGTTGTCCGGCGGTCGATGAGCGAAAGGGCCAGCGGATGAAAGAGCGAATTTTCGCCGATTTTCCCAACCGGTCGAACCGCGTGCAGCGGCTGGTCGTGCTGCCGTTCGGCAAGTCGGTGGACATTGCCTACAAGAGCATCAAGGTCCGTTTTTTCCGCTCCCTGATCACCACCCTCAGCCTGGTCCTGGCCGTGTCTTTCCTGACTTACACCGACGTCAGCAACGATATCGCCAACGGCATGCTGGCCGGCCGCAACCCCGAGATGCGCCAAGCCCTCATTCGGGCAGGGTTCGACCTGGATCCGGGCACCACCAACGTGGCGGCCAGCCCCAAGCAGCGCTGGATCATCATTCTCTCGCTGCTCGTGTGCACGGTGGGCATCGTCAATGCCCAGCTCATGGCCGTTACGGAGCGCTTTCGGGAGATCGGCACCATGAAGTGCCTGGGGGCGCTCGACCGTTTTGTGCTGAGGCTCTTCATCCTGGAAGCCGGCATGCAGGGCCTGGCCGGCGCCGTTGCCGGGTCGCTCGCCGGCGCGGCCCTGGCGCTGGCGGGGGGGGTGATCCGATACGGAGGCCCGGCCGTCAGCCAGGCGGCCGCGGCCGATGTGGCGGCTTCGATCGCCTTTTCAACGGGCATCGGCATCGGGCTGAGCCTGCTGGGCGTATTCTACCCGGCCCTGGTGGCGGCAAGGATGCAGCCGGTCGAGGCCATGCGGGTGGAGCAATAAAAAAGGGTTCAAGGATTCAAGGGGTCAGGGGGCCAAGCGAAAAAGCGACCGTCTTCCATCCCCTGGACCCCTCGAACCCTTGTCCCCTTTGTGATCGGCACCTTTTATCTGAATGGTCCGCATTGATGGAATTCAGAAGACAGGTCGAGGAGAACAGTATGCCCGATGTCAGCCGCATCGTGCGAGTGTCCAACGTCACCAAGAACTTCAACCTGGGAAAGATCGAGGTCCAGGTGCTGAAGGGCGTCGACCTGCTGATCGACCGGGGCGACTACATCTCCATCATGGGGCCGTCGGGCTCGGGCAAGAGCACCCTCTTCAACATGATCGGCGGACTCGACAAGCCCACCTCCGGCAAGGTGTTCATCGACGAGGTCGACATCGCCCAGCTCGATGCCTACGAGCTGGCCTGGCTGCGGTGCCGCAAGATCGGGTACATCTTCCAAACCTTCAACATCATCCAGGTCATGACCGCCCTCGAGAATGTCACCCTGCCGATGATCTTCGCCGGTTTGAACAACGATGCCGCCGTGCAGAAAGGAATGAAACTCCTGGAGCAGGTGGGGCTTGCCGATCGCCACAGCCACAAGCCCTTCGAGCTGTCCGGCGGCCAGCAGCAGCGGGTGGCGATCGCACGGGCCCTGGCAAACGACCCGGCCATCATCCTGGCGGACGAGCCCACCGGGAACCTCGATCTGACGACGGGCGAGGAAATCATCGCCCTTCTGAAGCGGTTGAGCCAGCAGCGCGGGGTCACGGTCATCTCCGCCACCCACGATTTCAAGATGCTGAACGTCTCCGACCGGGTGGTATGGATCCGCGACGGGCGGGTCGACAAAATAGAGGACCGGGAGGAGCTTTCGATCTCCATCGGACGGATTGGGACGCGCGAGTGAGTTCTGGATTCGGCAGAATAAGGCCGCACCCGACGACGGCCATCGGTCTCGCGATGCTGCGATGCGTGCGGACGGCCGCCGTGTTGCTGTGGTGCGCCGGTTTGGTCGGGGCGGCACCCTGCGCCTCCGCTGCTTCGGACGCCGGCGCACGGGTGGCGGAGACCCTCCGCACCCTGGCCGCTTTCGGCGACCGCAGCACCGGCGCGCCGGGAAGCGAAAAGGCCGCCGCCTTCATCCGCGAGGAGCTCGAGCGGCTTGAGATCGGGGAGGTCCGGTCCCAGCCGTTTGCCGTTCCGGTCATCCGCTGCGGGGAGAGCGTGCTCAGCATCCCGTCCCGCCGAATCAGCGTCCCGCTTCACCCCATCGCCGGCAACGCCATCAGCCCCCCGGCGATTGCCGCCCCCGGGCTGACCGGCCCGCTGATCTATGTCGGCAGCGGCGAGCTCGCTTCCCTGAACGGCAAGCGGGTCGAAGGCGCGGTCCTGTTGATGGAGCTCGACTCCTCCCGGAACTGGCTCGATGCGGCCGATCTGGGCGCCCGTGCGGTGATCTATGTGGACCGGGGACAGTCGCCGCGGTTTCTCTTTGAAGACAAGTTCGAGCTGTCCCCCATCCAGTTCCCTCGTTTTTGGATGCCGGCCGGGGAGCTGCTCCGGGTCTTCGGCGATGTCGCGTCGGCGCCGGCCGGCCTGGTGGCCGGCGAGGTCCAGCTGCGTGCCGAGGTGCAGTGGCAGAACGTCATCGCCGAAAACATTTACTGCCTCGTCGCCGGCACGTCTCCCGAGCGGCGCAAGGAAGTGCTCCTGGTCGAAGCTTTTTACGACAGCACCGCGCACGTGGCCGGTGTTTCTCCCGGCGCCGATGAGGTCCTGGGGGCGGCGACGCTGCTCGAACTGGCACGGTTTTTCAAAGAGAACCCGCCCGAGCGAACCGTGCTGCTGGCGGCCACCTCCGGCCACGCTCAGTCGCAGGCCGGCTTGCGGGAGTTCGTGTGGGGCCTTTCCGTGCGCTCCAAGGATTTGCGCGACGCGAAAAATGAGCTGCGGCGCCTGGTGAAAAAAACCCGCTTGACGGTCCGTGCGCTCAAGGAGTTCCGTTTGGATGAGGCCGGCCCTAAACGCCAGGCGCCGGCGGCCGACGCCGATGCGGCCGAGGGCGCGGCCGGGGAGGAGGGCGGCGGCGACGACCCTGCCGCCCTGCTCAAGGCGGCGTTGGAGGACCGTCTCAAGACCGACGCCGATGGGGTGTCCCGCCGGCTCATGCAGCTGCGCCTGGCCGAGCATGATCGCGATGTCCAGCGCATTCAGGAGCTCACCTCCGAGCGGCAGGTGCTGCGGCGCCTGGCGTGGCGCGCCTCCTACGAAGGGCTCTCCTCCGAGGAGAGACGCCTGCTGCAGAGGGCGGCGGCCCAGGCCCGCCAGGACCAGGAGTCCGCCCTCGCCGATGCGCGTGCCCAGCTGCGTCTGGTGGAGAGCGCCGGCACCCTGCGCGGCGCCCTGCAGGATTTTGAGATTGCCGCGTTCGTGTCCCTGCACCTGTCCAGTCACGGGGACGGCTTCGGCGCGTTCAACTTCGGCTGGCTCTATCCGCTGCGGCCCCGGATCAACCGGGTCCCCGCCTATGCCGCGCTCGAGCAGGCCCTGCGGGAGGGGGCGCCGGCCGTTGCGCAGGCTTCCGGCCAGACCGGGTTTTTTAAGGACACCCTGCGTCCGAGCCGGCTGAGGTCCTGGCAGAGCTACTTTGTCGATCAGCCGGCCCTGGGCGGGGAGGTCGCTGCGCTGGCGGGCTACCACGGCATCACTCTCGCCACCACCGGCGACGCCCGCGCGGCGTGGGGGACCCCGGAGGACGTCCCGGAACGGGTGGACATCGACTATGCGACGAAGCAGAGCGCCGGTGTCTGCGGGCTGATCGGCCACCTGTCGCGGGCGCCGAAGCTGCGCGAGGAAGATGCCCCGCGCAACGGGTTTTCGACGGTCAGCGGCCGGGCGAAATTTCTGCGCCACGGCGAGCTGTTTGCCGACAAGCCGGCGCCGGGGACGGTCCTGCTCTGCTACCAGGGGCTTTCGCGCTTTCACACCATGGTGGACACCCAGGGGCGTTTCAGCCTCAAGGGCGTGGCGGACAAGACCCACAGCTTTCACAAGGTGGTGATCGAGGGCTATCGCTTCGACGAGCCCACCGGTCAGCCCCTCTGGACCATCGACAAGAAGCTCACCGGCAAGGACGCCTACCGCGTGAAGATGAACCGGCGCTTCATGGAGACCGATCTCGTCATGTTCGCCGGGGACGGGATCACGCTGTTCAACCTGCTCGAGCCCCGCACTTTCCGGCATCTGACCAAGGCGGACGTTCTGGACGGCCGCCGCGAAGCGGAGCCGCTGCACTGGTTCATGAGCCGGCTCGACACCTGGTCCTCGATCATCACCACCGTTTTTCTGGAACCCGGCACCCCGCTCAAGATGAGCTTGTCCGACACGGTGCTCCGGCGCAAACTCGTCTTGATCAATGCGAGCGAGGAGTGGCCGATCGGCATCGGCTACCGGGTGGAGGATTTCCCCCGGCTGCACCGCACCACCTACCGGGTGGCGCGGGACATGTGGGCGCTGCTGACGCCGCGCATCGCCAATCTGGAGGAGAGCGGTATCTTCAACGAGCGCATCCGCCGGCTCGAAGAGGACGGGCGGGCGGCCCTGAAGACGGCGGATGCGGCGCTCGCGGCGGAGACCTACGACCGGTTTTCGGAAGCCAGCGCCCGGTCCTGGGCCCTGGCCATCCGGGTTTACGATGATGTGGAGAAGACTCAAAAAGATGTGCTCTACGGCGTGCTTTTCTACATCGCCCTCTTCGTGCCGTTCGCTTTTTGCCTGGAGCGCTTGCTGTTTTCCTATGCGAACATCTACCGACGCATCGTGGCATTCAGCGTCATCCTGATCGTGCTGATCGTCCTCATCTACAACGTGCACCCGGCGTTCCAGCTGGCCTACAGCCCGATGGTGGTGATCCTTGCCTTTTTGATCATGGGGTTGTCCCTCATCGTGACGCTGATCATCTTCTTCCGCTTCGAGCAGGAGATGGCCGGGCTGCAGACCCGCGCGCGCATGGTCCAGGTCGGCGAGATCAGCCGCTGGAAAGCGTTCGTCGCCGCGTTCCTGCTGGGGGTGAGCAACCTGCGCCGGCGGCGCGTCCGCACGGCGCTGACCTGCATCACCCTGGTGCTGCTCACCTTCACCATCATGAGCTTCACCTCGGCCAAGTCCATGCGGCGGCATGCCCGCATCTTCTACGGCCCCGAGGCGACCTATCAGGGGTTTCTGCTCAAGAACGTGAACTGGACGACGCTCCCGCCCGAGGCCTTCGGGGCGATCGCCAGGCATTTCTCCGGCCGCGGGCTGGCCGTGCCGCGGGCGTGGCGCGAGGAAGACGACGTGACGCGCCCGAGCGTCGTGCCGGTGCGGGCCAACGGCCGCAGCGTCGAGGGTCAGGGGCTGATGGGATTGTCGCACGCGGAGCCCCGGGTCTCGGGCCTGGACGCGATCCTGGTCGGCGGGCGCTGGTTTGCCGCGCACGAGCGGCAGGTGGTGATGATGTCCGAGCGGATGGCGGCCGGCCTGGGGATCGATCCGCGGCGCCCGGAAGGCCAGGCGCCG
>Ga0209450_10000226_pt1 | contig 30707 bp, 36 predicted proteins | sample FrelakmetLWP11LW_FD_187149 | JGI IMG/M metagenome (GOLD analysis project Ga0209450, IMG submission 187149) | Freshwater lake sediment microbial communities from the University of Notre Dame, USA, for methane emissions studies - LWP11 LW (SPAdes)... | ecosystem: Environmental > Aquatic >...
TCCACAGATTATCTCATGTGGTGTCACTCTGTGTGTTTCAAGTTTATAGAAAAAATAAAAATACCTATGGATCATAATAAAATATTTATTTTTAAATAATCAGATACTACATTGATAGATATGACTCAAAATGATTTACTGGGAAGAATAGTAAATCACTTTTGAATTTTTTTACCAATGTTGTATTTCTGGACACCCTCTTATTTTGCGAATCAATTAAATCCTGAAATACCATTTAATCATTTTAGTCTATCCACAAGATAGACTAAAATAGTTATGGTTTCAAAATATATGGTTTAACTTTGTCTCTGTTGTTGACATTTCGTAATCGTTTTTCAGGAGAAATTACATTTGAGAGACATATAATGTTTCAACATGGTTGATTAACGTAAAAGGTATAATAGATAGTCATATGTTTTGAACGATAGACCCCTTACTATATTTATTATCCGACCATACATTTGTGTTGCGATTTGATTGAATGATGGTGGTGAATGTAATGCAATGTTTCCCAATGATGTTGGATTGTTCATCGCATCCCTAGATTGTCGCAATTTTCGTCAGTTCATAAATTTATGTTGAATTGTTCTCATAGAAACATTATATTTTTATGGTTATTGATACACACTTGATCAGCATACTTGGCCGCAATATGCATGTCATAATTACCGTCAATAATTTGTTGCATAATTTTTACATCATCTAATAAAGAATAATTCATCCCGCCCATATATGAAACATTAGACACCAATTCCCGCTTTTCCATCCAAGTTATATTCTACATGCATATTAATTTTGGCAAACAAACGAAATTATACAGATAAGTGAAGTTACATAAAATTATTACACAACTCATTTATACATAATGAGTATTCTACAAACTAAGAAAATAGCATTTTATACTGTTTTCTTCGGAGGAGATAGTAATTGGGCCAATGTTGTACCTCCACTTCCGTCTGAAAAATATGCATGTTTTTTTTTCACAAATAATCAAAATACATATGATCGCGCGATTCAAGCAAAATGGAGTGCTGTGTATATAAATGATGTACCTATTTATAACGATGATGTCAAGGATGCTTTCAGTGCTAAGGAATTGAAGTCATGTCCACACCATTGTGAACTATTCAGCCTATATGATTATTTGTGTTACTTTGATTGTAAAAATATGGTGGTTGTAGATAAAGTACTCAAAATTATTGAGCAATTAGACCAATCCAGTCAATCAGTGGTTTTTCCGAAACATCCCAGTGATTTTCATGATGTATGGGATGAGTATAAATTATGTCTGCAATACCCAAAATACGCCAGTGAAAAAGATAAATACAGGGCATATTTAGGGAAATATCTGGGTAAAGGATTCGACCAACACATCGATACACATTACACCACACAATTAATTATTAGGAAAAATAATTACAAAGCCAGAGAAATTGGTGAATTATGGTATTATCATATATGGGAATGTGGTATTGAATGCCAAATTAGTTTCAGTATTGTTCAACAACTATACAAAAAAGATATTATGGCCATAGATTACCAAAGTTGTTATTCTTATCTATGAAAATATGTCAACATCTAATATGTCAACATTATCTTGTTAAAAGTATCTGTTTTCCCTGTATATAAAACGAAACACTTGATACTCAAAGGAATCCCATTATCAATGATTGATACATTTATGGTCATAAAAATTGAATCAATTGTAAGATATGATCATACATCATTGTATATTGATATAATGGTTTTTGAATTTTGGGGTATTTCTGGTGAATTTAAGAAAAAAGTTGAGCTGTATATACCTACAGTTAGCCAACATATTGGCTCCCTTGGTATGTGCATACCAAGCGATGTTAAATATGGGAACGGATAGCTGAAGATATTATTCGATTAGCCTATGTTAATAACAATAATAATTCTTTTTCTGGACAGGTGAGATTAGGATCATATTGTGATGAAACAGTGAAACGGCTTCATCACAATGGATTTATTGGTGTTGAAATTATTATTACAGCATCTTATAATATGTTCTTGGATTATCGGCTACCAGTAGACAGGGTTCAGTTGTTATTGAATGGGCAAATATTTGCCACAGCTGAGATATGTTTGGGACAATATGGACAAGTATACGCATTATTTTTAGAGAACCCATACCCATTTCAACAAATAAGGCCTTATTTGTTGAAAATTGTTTCATAGCTGATTATTGTCAATGGACAATAATCATTCAACATTCCAACAAAGGTTTTTTATTCAATGGGATGGAAATCTATTGGATTTTTGGTGACCCACAAAATATTCCACCTGTGCACCAAACAAACAATCATCCAATGATCTATGTGTTTCAATATGGTAATACTAATTGGTCATATCATTCTCCATTTCAACACAAAAGGTCCGAACAAATGATTTATCATGAAGACCATTTATATACAAACGAATTTATGTTAGATCAAAATGGCAATGTTGTTGGAGTAAGAATATGTCACTGACTCTTATCTTGAGATAGAGTATTAAAACACTCTTCACACAAACATACATGTCCACAACTGGAGAAAAATATTTGGACGTTTCGATCCCAACAGATAGAACATTTAACATCAATACCACATACTTTTCTTTGTTCACTATTAATTTCGCTCAATGTTCTACACAACGGACACTGTACGTGTCGTAAAACTTGACTTTTAAGATGGATTATGTGTGTCTATTGAGACATCATCTTCATCCTCATCTTCATCCTCATCCTCATCCTCAGGATCATTCTCCTCAGAGGAATCAGAATCGTTTTGCCTATCAGATGACTCTATGTTAGCTTGAGCCAGCTCAAGCTGTGACTGCTGATAGAATGATCGTATAGCACTTCTAAAAAATTCATTGAGCCCTTCATCCATTTCAATGTGAAGTGTTGTCTTATTTAAGAAGGTATCAAGTCTTTGACTATCTGGTAATCTGTCTACTTCTCGGATAACATTCGAGAGTAGGACTGGAAAATCTTCAGGTGCATCGAGAGATGATATAATGTGTTCTACCAAATGTACCGCATTTGAACTAAGTTGATTCAATCCTAGCGCATCTTCAATGTGGGTTCCCATTTAGATAATAAATGGGATGTGATTTTGTTATTGTCATGAATCAATTTTTAGCTTGTTTTTCAATCATACATCCCTATTACTTGTCAGGTTATTCTTATGATGATGTAAATTCTCCTTGGAAACAAGAGATGGTGTACCATCTGGTGCATTAAATGGAACTGGTGGAGGTGTATGTGGTATCAAATGTATTTTCATTGACACCTCGGGTGGTTGACTTGCTGATCTGATTGGAACTAATATTCTTCCGTATCCATTGTTAATGGATGATAAACATCTACCAAATTATTGACATTCAATTTTGACAAAGCAGCCTTATTTTGATCATTTAATAAGACATATTGATTCGCTTTATAAAACGGATCCAAAACACACACCAACGATACATCCCACAGGTCCCCCACACATCCAACCAATAAATCCATAAAATAATGTTTTCCCATCAATTGTTATGGGAAATAAATTATGTTCAAGTTCAATCAATTCATAGATTGATTCCCCTATGTGGATTAATAAGTATGTTATGTTGCCTATTTTCAAGACAATGTTCCCATAATTATTCTCAATTTCCAGGATTGAACTGGGTAATCTCTGGACTTGTTGCGTACAATTATTCTCAAATTTGAGAAGGTAAAACTTTTTATCTCCTTGAACGATTTTGTACTTAATCAAGCCGCTCATTTTATTTATATTGTCACACTGAAACAATACAGATATTCAATTTTTATTTTGAGAAAACAAAGTAAATTTTGTCAAACATACTCGATAAAATTATCCGTTAGTAATCAAAACGGTGAAAATGCTCTGCTCTTGAAATACCAAACCAATGTCACTCAACTGTGAACTGATTATCACACGTGTCACAGGTCTCAACATTTTGATCATCACAAAACACATAGTTTGTATGTCCATTTTGGCATACATATTTACAGCCTTTGCGGCAGACTAACTGCCAACAACAGTCGCTGTCAGCACAGGCTTCTCTCCGTTCAAGTGGAATATATTGTCCACAATCTTCGCATTGACCGAAATATTTCCAGTATGTTGGATCATATTCAGAAATTTTTGACGAACAATAGTGATTTGTGCCATGCGATTTCACGTTGGCTCTGAAATGAATAGTATACCCCAAAAGAATCAAATTCAAATTTTTCCCTTATGTTAGTTTTTCTTCAACATGTCAGCATATGAAATACCTCCTTTCACGTACAATAAAACTGGTTTAGCTGGTTTAACTGGTTTAACTGGATCAACTGATAAATTACTACGCGGTACCACGGGGATGACTCTTTTGGAGATGAAGATTTTGATTCTTGAAACACCGGTGGCTGTTTTCCAGATGATGCATCATTTTCACATTGGCTACAACAGTACATATTACCTGAGTCATGTGGTGTACCACACCATTCACAAGCACATACTCCTTCTGCTCGGCATCTAGCACAAATGTGATAAATCACATGTCCTGGTCTCTCACCACACCAGGTACATTTTGGAATGGCAACACACCGTGGACAATACACACTATTTCCACTCACTGGTTCTTTCAAACAATATAGACACTTCTTTGGAAATAGTTTATTGTGACAAACTTGACAAAATTTGTGATTTGGTGTGACTTTATTCTGCCCACATTCTAAACATATGTTACGTTCCCTCAGAAAATAAAAACATCTACCACACCAAAGTCCTCGATCTGATTCGAGAAGTTTGGTGCATTTTTACATTTTTACCGTCGATGGTCGTCATAGATACAAGATGTTATTTGATAATTTGTTAAATAAGTTTATTGTGTTATTAATATCAAGTTAGTTGACTAATTTCCACAAGTAAATTATCTTCTCTGGGTGTTTGAGTAGATACATCAAATGTGAGTAAACGTGCAATTATATCTTGATGTTCAGATCGGATGTTTTGTTGGTTATTTATGATCCATTGAACAATGTCAAAGTATACATTATGAATTTCTTTTTCCTGTATGGGTAAGGGTAACTGATGTAAGTCATCATACATGTCAACTAGATAATCTAATCGTTTCCCAAAATATCTTTGATTATGAAGTTCACCAATCAGCGACTCAATTGCTTCGGCAATTAATCGATACGCGATCACATTGACATCACCGTCATATCGAATTTTTTTTGCTAAATATAAGCGGGCTATCCTCCATTTTGCAGGAGGTTGATCAGACAACATGTAATATTTTTTAGCTAGGTTGGTATTACTAATACCCGGTCCAAGAGTAAAATCATAACATTCGCCTAATGTTAGGTAAAAAACACTCATTAAATATTTATTGTGATAATATGCTTGAGAATCACCACTAGAACGGCATAACTCATCAATATTAATGTGTTCGTCATCCAAAGTAATTAAAATAGATTTTAATTGATCAAATGCTTCTTCCCTGTCATTACCAACTAAATCGAGACTCTGTTTGATCTTTAATAAAATTGATGCATATAACTGTTTCTGATGTTTTACCATTATACAGACATAATACACATATTTTTAAATCATTTCAATTTGACATTCCCGGTAAATAATCGTTGCGGTTCCTTTGGCGATAATAGAGATTGTTAATGGCATTATTGTTTCGATTGGGACTTTAATTTTAAGTTCAGCTAGATCTATACGATTAAAATCTAAACCCATCGGACGCCAATGGGTATTTTTCTCTGTTTTTAAATTATAACAATGATTCAAGATCATTGTGACCCGATCCGGGTCAATCACTGGGTTCCAAAAATCAAAATGATTGATATGTAAGAGCATCTCCTCACATTTAACATCTTTATCAAAAATAATCGTTACATCATCAATATAACCATTGAATGCTAATGGTGTCCGTGCCACACATTTGGTATCCATTATGAACTTAATTGATTGTGTTGTCTTGACTGTCTGGACAATTTTAGACGGTATATTTTCACAATCAGTGACATATCCCGTGAAAGATAACACTATATCTTCTAAAAATATAGAAGACTTGAATGTGACAGTGATTGTCAGATTAGGACAATATTTTAGGTAAATTAACTTATTGTCTAATATATTTAGGGGAAGTATATCCAGATTATCCACAACAGTAGGTAAATATTTCGAAATAATTTTGTCCCCGATGGTTAGTACATAAGAGTCAACCATAGTGACATCAAACGGGGTCATTCCTTTATTTGTCAAATAAAATTGGTTAACTAAAGCACATTCGCTCTTTTTGTCAACATGAAATACACTTTGTTGTCCAAACCCTTGAGATGAGGGTACGACTATTGAACTTGCATATTGAATATGTGGTAATTCTGTATCTTCATATACTTGTATGGGATATGCACAGAAACTGAATGACATTGATGTGATCAATGTCATTCAGCTGAGCTGATATCAATTCAATTTTTCTTGTGTGTTTCTTCTATACGATTGGACATATTTCAATTGACTCACATTCACTCATGTCGAAGTATATCACTCGATTGATAATAGATTTTGGTGTTAATTGAGTTAACAGATAATATACGTCAATCGATAGTCACTCAAGTCATAGTCTTCCTTATTATTTGAAACAAACTGACACTTATGTATAATGTCTAGAACTTGGTAAGCATCTTCAATATGAACATCTTCTCGCGAACAATATTGTAACAATTCACGTTCCTTTTTTTATCCAAATTCAGATATATAAATTCAAAAACTTGATATTCTGAATCCCGACAACAATAGATGTTTTCTATTTCTATCTTAACTAGATTTAAACAATCTCCACATGTATACATGTCATTTTCTTTCATTAGTCCATTTTGTTGCCAACAAAAAGTACAAAAAGATGTTGCCATATATGTCAACGTGTACTCTTATTATCGTCAATGATTTCACATTCGCATCCTTTACAAATCATTTTATGGTTTAAACCATATTTTGTCGGATAAAGGAATCAATTTTTGAGTGATTATAACCATGTATCACTTTTGACATTATTTTCGCCTTAGGATCGCAACCTTGCGCCATAGTTCACCAAATGCCAGTCGATTAACACATATTAACTTCAATCCCTTCGGGTTGAACATTTTGGATATGTCGTGCCAGATACATTACTTTGATAAGAAACATCAAAGTAATAACAAAATAGGTGAGTATTTCAATAAACGAACATTTGGTAATTTATCTCAAACTAATACGAGACTCTGCTATGTTCCAATCACGTGACACAATCCACTTATCATTATTATCATTATGGTGATAACATTGTCTCAATTTGCTTTTAAAATGGATTTTACTACGTGATGGAAGTTGTTTTTTAGCTTGTTGATAGTGTTGACGAACAAACTTTTCTTGTCTTTCAATTTCAGTCGAATTGTAAGAAACCATTTGTTATGTTATAGATAAAACATGTGAAAAAATTCAATTTTATTTATTGGTTGTTATCAAATCAGATTTAACAACAGTAAAATGTCGATACCTTTTTCTAATAGTGTATGGACCATTTAAACTAGTTTATAAACTAACTTACTAAACATTATATCAACAGTTTCGTTACCAATAATGGTGATTGCGTCACACATATCGTTTTCACAAAATGAATGTTCTCGTTCATCATGTTTTACGAAGGAGCCACATATTTCATTACAATAAGATCAACATCTGTTCTGAATGTTTTTTTCCATAGTTTTTTGATTTCTTCTAAATCTTCAAAACATGGAACATGCTTCCATATACAAATCACAGCGACATCAGAACTTTCATGGTGTAAATTTCTCGAAACAGAACCAACCAAACCAACATAATGGGGTATTGTTATGTGATCGTAATTGGTCAATATATCATAGATAATTTTCACAACATCTTCTCGAATAAGTCTTTCTCGGACTATTTTTACGACGATGACTCTTTTTGTGTGTCACTTGTTGGTAATCATCCATCTGAATTTTAAGTATATGTTAAAATATATCAGAAAAAACAATCATTTTTGTTTTTATGTATATGTAGCCTATTTACGCATCAGACCCTTATTTTGTTGATGGGTGAACACAACTAATTCTTTCTCTAATTGATCAATTTTCAGGGATTGTTCCCAGAGTTGGTTGGTTAAAGTTGCAACTTTAACTTGTAATTCGACCTTATCGGTCGTTAAAATATGGATAGTTTTTTCTAATTGTTGAACATATTGTCGTTTGCGTTCTCTGCTTGCTTTAAGAGCATCAGATATTCCTTGACAATTTGTAGAATCAGAACTAATATTACCATTAGATGTAGGTTTACTCATTTGAATCTAATCATAATTGAATGATATTAGATTTGAATCATTCAAATTTTTCATTTATGAATTCCTCGTGTATATGTTATCTGGATGATTCCTCAATTTTCGAAATTTTGAATAAAATAATATGACTTCATTATATATGAATTGTTTGAAAAAAGGTTTATCAATTCTTGGTCTCATTGCCAAAATAATTTTTCCTGTGGGAAAAGTTATTTATCACGCGCGGTACAAATTTAGAGAGTGTCCAAAAATTAAAATTATGAAAATACAGGGTTTGCACTTGATAAAAAATATTTACAAAACAATATTTTTAAAATTTAATTTGAATTAGGAATTTCTTATCATGTGATAATGGTGTAGTTTACGTTCAGAGGGTGTCCAGAAATACGATCTTCGTTGAAAAGATTAAAATAATTTGTATTTTATATTCTTGCTTAAAATCAGATTCAGTGTTTGATTTTAAGAGATTATTCGATAGTTTCTCAAAATATCCTCAACCAAATTCTATAAGGATACGTTTGATCACTTAAAATCTATCTTCATTCAACGGATTTCAGATGTGATTGAACATCACAAAAAGCAGCATGTGGGGAGGAAAAACCCGTTAATTTGATGCAAGTCCTCAATTGTATGTTTTTTTATGGCTGATAATGGTATGAAGATGTCCTACATCAAAGACCAGTTCGGGATTGTCAAAAGCACATATTACTATTATTTTAATTTGATTTCTAAATATCAAATACTAGAACAACTGTATAGAGAATTGATTGTTGAAATACTAGCTTAGGTAAGAATGACCTCGTAAATACTGATACATTCCTGTGAAATCCATGGACGGATCACAAGGATTAGGAAGAAACCCAACTGATCGAGGAAGAAAAGGACTCAAAGTGTCTTTGATCTGTGACCAAAATTTAGTCACACATCCAGTACATGTGGATGATGCTAAAATCTTACCGGAGACCATTGGTGTATCCATTACAGATCTGGCTGGTTTGAATTGTTTGGCTGATTCTGGATATGCAGGCCGCAGATATATTGACCAGATAGAGCACAAACATAAGATACATCTCATCTCAAAACCGAAAAGAACAAGATCTTCCTCAAAGATGAGTCATCACCGACCAACCGAAGAAATGACTATGCTCAATCACTATCGTAATCGACTTGAGCGATTGAATGATAATATTAGAGGACTGATGATCAAATACACAAAGACCATTGATTCATATCGGACATATTGGTATTTAGCATTACTTTGTATCACATGTTATCAATTGTTCGTCCATGAGTAAACACCCATAGATTATCTCATGTGGCGTCACCCTATGTGTTTCAAGTTTATAGAAAATATAAAAATACCTATGGATCATAATAAAATATTTATTTTAAAAATAATCAGATACTAAATTGATAGATATAACTCTAAAATAATTTACTGGAAAATAGTAAATCATTTTGAATTTTTACCAATGTTGTATTTCTGGACACCCTCTAAATGTTTAGAAAATAAATTTGTGAAGATCAAGAATATTTATTCAAATGACAAATTTGTTATTGTGTGAGTATATTATATTATGTTATACATATATACACCATTATCACTTAATAAGGAATTTCTTATCATGCGATAATGGTATATAACATATATATACACCATTATCACTTAATAAGAAATTCCTCAATCAAATAATCCTTCAATTACACCTACAGATTGATATGTGAATAAGGAATTTCTTATCATGCGATAATGGTGTATAATATATATATATATATATATATATAACTTAACATGTCTGAACGTGAACTTATCAATGCTATAAAGAACGATGATTTCCCGATTATTGTCAAATTATTGGGTGAAAATATAGATCTAAACAAGAAAGTTCCTGTCTGGGAAAAGAGGAGATCATATAGTTTCACATTATACCATCATATTCTTGCATATCTACTAAATCCAAATACGCTCACGTCAACAATAGATAGTATCTATCCATATTTGCGAATCAAAGAAGATATAAATCGTTTTATTAACGAACTTGGGGATGTTCTCATATTTCATTATCAAGAAAATCCAAATATGATCAAAAAAAATACTAAAGATTCCAATTTCAGGGGTATAGGTGAGATCGCATACAAATATCAAACAGATTCATTATATGATTGCAGAAATCTTTACCATTTGATTGAAATCAATGGATTAGAAAAAGAAGAACTGATGATTTATTTACAGGGAATAAGACCATCTCCAATCTGTCCTGGATCACCACAATATAGTAGTAAACGCGCAGCCTTACCGAAAACAAAAATTACAGCTTTTGAGAACACATCTATACCAACCATTACCCCGAAAGGATTAATAATTAGTAAAATGATTGATCAAGAAGATTGTTTTTGTTTGGATTATAATTTTGGTATATATATTAATACATATATACCCGTGATAAGATATGGAAGAGGTATTAAACAAGGTTATTATGGACATAATGTTCAAATCAAAGAAATGCCACAATTTACATGGTATTATATTGAGCCCGAGAGTGGTGTCTATTTATATAGCCCAAAAACGTTGATCACAAAAAATAAATTGACAGCAATATTAGAACTCATCAGGATGTCAGATAGCTTCAAGGAAATGGACCGATTGAAAGAATTAGCACAACATGAGAAAAACAAAGATACAATCAAATTGATGAGGATACAATATAATAATGCACGCGATCGAATTGCGTCTGAATTAGAATTACGAGATGAAGTTTTAAAAGAATTTGAATATCAATTAGGAGTCCCTCTAGGCTCGCTTGAGCCTATTTTCGACTCAATTGAAAAACAATTGTCACAGCAAGAAAAAACTATAATTTTTGATACATGTGATCTGAAAGTTACGAACGATCTTGAAATTATTGATTCCATCAACGGAACAGTCAAGCAATTAGTGTTTGCTGGTGGACTATTTGACCGCCATGATCAAGATATCACCCGATTAGCAAAATTGTATAATTTTGATGTTGTTATATTGACTCGCCAGAGTGGAACATATAAGCGTTTAGTGAGTGAATGTGTAGATTTGCGTCCAAGAGATATTAGTTACTCAAATTTGTACTATATAGATCAATGACATGAAAATGTTACACCGTTCTCACACAATAACAAATTTGTTATTTAGAGGGTGTCCAGAAATACGATCTTCGTTAAAAAGATTAAAAATAATTTGTATTTTATATTCTTGCTTAAAATCAGATTCAATGTTTGATTTTAAGAGATTATTCGATAGTTTCTCAAAATTATCCTCAACCAAATTCTATAAGGATACGTTTGATCACTTAAAATCTATCTTCATTCAACGGATTTCAGATGTGATTGAACATCACAAAAACAGCATGTGGGAGGAAAAGAACCATTGATTTGATGCAAGTCCTCAATTGTATGTTTTTTATGGCTGATAATGGTATGAAGATGTCCTACATTAAAGACCAGTTCGGGATTGCAAAAAAACACATATTACTATTATTTTAATTTGATTGCTAAATACCAAATACTAGATCAACTGTACAGAGAATTGATTGTTGAAAATACTACCTTAGGTAAGAATGACCTCGTAAATACTGATACATTCCTGTGAAATCCATGGACGGATCACAAGGATTAGGAAGAAACCCAACTGATCGAGGAAGAAAAGGACTCAAAGTGTCTTTGATCTGTGACCAAAATTTAGTCACTCATGCAGTACATGTGGATGGTGGTAACATTCATGATGCTAAAATCCGACCAGAGACTATTGATATATCCATGACAGATCTGACTGGTTTGAATTGTTTGGCTGATTCAGGATCTGCAGGCCGCAGATATATTGACCAGATAGAGCACAAACATAAGATACATCTCATCTCAAAACCGAAAAAAACAAGATCTCCTTCATAGATGAGTCATCACCGACCAACTGAAGAAATGACTATGCTCAATCAATATCGTAATCGACTTGACCGGTTGAATGGTAATATTAGAGGGTTTAGAGGACTGATGATCAAATACACAAAGACCGTTGATTCATATCGGACATATTTGTATTTAGCATTACTTTGTATCACATGTTATCAATTGTTCGTCCATAAGTAAACACCCATAGATTATCTCATGTGGTGTCACTTTTTGTGTTTCAAGTTTATAGGAAATATAAAAATACCTATGGATCATAATAAAATATTTATTAAAAATAATCAGATACTACATTGATAGATATGACTCTAAAATGATTTACTGGAAAGAATAGTAAATCATTTTTGAATTTTACCAATGTTGTATTTCTGGACACCCTCTTAACGTTGAAATTTGTGAAAAGACGACGAAGATCAAACATTATAATAATGTTAATATATGATATACAGGGTTTACACTTGATAAAAATTTATTCAACCATAAAATTTTTATGGATAAAATTACATTGAATTACTGTGACAAGGTAAGATGAATAAACACCATAGAAATTATTATCAAAATCAAGATTTTCTCCATTGTGTTACAATATTAGATTATCAATATGTTGATATCCAAGGAAAGAAAAATTATCAAAGGCAATTCGAATTATTAATGAACAGTTTCCATTAATCACAGTACAGATGATTAGGAAAATATAAAGAATGGATTGACTTGGATCGACCGTCATGTTTAATTCATGACGATAATAGAAAATATAATGCAAAAAGAAAGTTTATCAAATGAAGGAGAGATGATTGTTAAAAATATGATTTTGTCAATGAATCAATCATGTAATCAAGTGACATTTAAAAAAGTATCAGAACTGACCATCAAACAATGGCAATTAGAAAAACCAAACGGTGATCCGACACATTTATTTCATGCAAGTAACGGGGGAGGGGTTCCAATTTTCTGAAGAGACATGATCTATCATCTCAAACAATTTCACTGAGATCATCTGCAAGGGGACATAAAATCCTGAGGATTATCAAGTGGTGGTGCTTGAATATAAAACACGATTCCATAATTTTATTGGAGAAATGGTTGGATGCATGTTTATAATATTGATGAAACCTCCTTTGGTGGTGAGTCTGGCATGAAAACTATTACAATGAAAAACTCTATTAATCAACCGAGAATCATCAATACATTAAAAGGCAAAGGTATCAGTATCTGTCCAGTTATTACTGCAATGGGTAAAAAGGTCGGGATCTTTCTAAATGCCAAAGGAAAACGGCAAGATCATTGAACAAATATGGTTCATATGTAAATCACAATCAATGCATCATGACATACACAGATAAAGGATGGTTTAATGAACCAACCATCCTCACAGTGATTGAATATATTGGACGACATAGTCAAGGACACAAATCATTGTGTATTTTAGATGCTTATAAAGCTCACCAAACACATGCAATTATTGAGAAAGCACATTCATTGAATATTGAATTGTTGGAAGTACCCAAAGGATTAACTGCTGATTTACAACCACTTGATTATAAAGTCAATGGTCCTTTTAAAAATAAGATGAAAACATATTGGTATGGGAAAAGTATAATCAGGATGTCAATAATATTGGTGAACATTTATGCGAGATCATTATCCAATCATATCGTTCTTCATCCACACATTTAATCATAATCCTCCTTTAATTGTATGAACGTCATTTAAAATCAATCTTACAAACCTTGAACTAGTGCGTTGATCAATGAAAAAGAAAACATACAATCAAAGGAGTATATTTGTTCATTGCTATTTGAATTTTTGATATAGTTTATATAACATGGACAATAATTTTTGAAAGTTTTTATTTTTCACTTGGATATTTTTATCATGCGAAAACCCTGTATTTTTATCCATAAAAAATTATGGTTGAATAAATTTTTATCAAGTGTAAACCTGTATTATCTATTTCAACCAATTTTCATCACCACATGATTGTCCTCGATAACCTTGCATAATGATTGGTGTTTTATTTGATTCACTACACTCAAAATGTTTAACATATAAATCAATATTCCGCACCTTTTAAACCATCTGCTCCGTTTATAGTTAAATCCGATTTTGTTTGTGGTAATCTGATGGACATATTGATATGAAGTGTATCTGCATGAATCTCCACATTTTCAAGATCATCATTGTCGCAATATGACATCAGTATTTCATTTGAGCGGCATACCAGAAAGTTTAACATTTCCGGTTACTCTGTCCAGCAATTAAAATTCTTCTTCCGATTGCTTGATGTAGTAATCGTCATATAATTAGCACTCCACGGACGGGCAATGGTAATACTTCATTGATGATATGAGTTTCGGACAATGAAAACATTATATATATATATATATATATGTGAATTGGTCGGTCGTGAATTGGTCGGTCGTGAATCAGAACCGTCGCGGAGCAATAATTCATTATTTTGAAGTAATTTTTAATTTGATATATTTACTTTTAGATCCGTTAGTATCGACGGAACAAATCATATATTTTTGCATATGTGGTGAACGAGTATGTTTTCTCCATTTTAGATGATAATGTGTGAATATTTGTGCAACCACATGATGATTGATATTGTGTGAATGACTTTTATGCCATTTACTTTTCAGGACATAACGTTTTTGTGGTGACATTTCCTGATCTTTCCATGAAAGTGTCGTGGAGGTAAGGGTGTGACTGGTGTTGGTTGCAAAAACACTTTTGTTTTCTGGTCATCAGTGACCGTGGATTCACCATAATGACCTGTAACTGTCGCGGAACTATCAATAAATCCACGATTGACATCATCTTGAGTTAGATAATATGTGGCATGCCCGCTGGTTGAGATATTTGGTGCTAAATTTGTTTGATCCAAAGTCACCAGCATACCCAAACTATCGACCACGGTCAAATTATTTATTGGGGTGCTACCTGAATTTTTGATAGAATATTGGTAATTAACGATAGAACCAGGCTGATTTCCTGTCGATACACCTTGGCAATATTCGAATAAAATTACAGGTTGTCCTAATTTACATACTACAATATCTGATCCTTCGCCAAAACTACTTTGACCAGATACAGTACCATATGTAATGTATGCAATATATACATATCCATTGGTATCAATAACCATATTTTGCAAATTATTTTGGTATATACTGAAATACAAATCGTCATCATGCTCAGTATTGATTAGTGGATTTTGTATTACCCATAGACACTGTCCTGTATTTTTGTCTAATTTGAATACTACTATGTCAAACCCACCCGAGTCAGTTTGTCCTGAAACTGTACCATCTGCAGTATAAGTGACATAAACATAACCTTCTCTGTCCAATGCAATTTGTTGATATGTGTTGTTATTGTCTGTATTGAATGTTGGTTGTTGGGCAGTCCATAGACATCGTCCGGTTAAGCCATTTAATTTAAAAACAACTTCATCGAAATATCCAGTTTGTGTTTGTCCAGATACAGCTCCAGAATATGCCATATAAACGGCATACACATTGTTATCTGCATCAATGACTAAATTATAATACCAGCCGTTAGTAAAATCTGCATTGAACGATGGCTGTTGTGCTACCCAGAGACATAATCCAGTATTAGCGTCTAATTTAGACACAGCGACGTCTTGACTACCTGTTAACATTTGGCCAGATGTAGTGCCTGTTGTGGCATACATAATGTATGCATTGCCTGATTGATCAAGAGCAATTTTGGGTCCTGTTTCATTAAATGATGTATTAAATGTTGGTTGTTGTGCTGTCCACAAACAATTGCCATTTTCACCATGTAATTTAAAAATTACAATATCACTTCCACCACTGCTAGTTTGGCCGGAAACAGAGGATATTGTGTGATAACAGATGTAAATATCTCCATGCTGGTCAATGGCTAAATGTGGCCATAAATCATCACCAGAATTGAAACTGGGATTTTGTACAACCCAATGACATACTCCATCCTGACATCCTAATTGGAAAACTACTATGTTGGATCCACCAACTGATGAAACTCCCCGATAATTATGACCACTCGTGGATATATAGTTAGAAATAGTACCACCCGAAACATAACAGACACATAGATTACCCAACGTATCAAGAGCAATTTGTGGGTCAACATCACCAGCATTTGTATTAAACAAAGGGTTTTGTGTAGTCCAGTCACAGTGGCCAGTTTGTCCAGCCAATTTAAAAACGACAATATCCCAAGATCCATTGGTACTGTAGCCTGAAACCGATCCTTCGGTGCAATAACAGATATAGATATCTCCGACTTGATCAACCACAATTTGCGGATACAAGTCATCTTGTTCTGTATTGAATGAATGTTGTTGTGTGACCCAAATACACTGACCATCTGTATGTGACAATTTAAAAATGACAATATCAATACCACCTGTGTGTGTTTGCCCTGTCACATAACCATTGTCACTACAATAACAAACAATAATATCACCATTGGTATCTAAGACAATGCGTGGAAAATAATCATTCATTTGTGTATTAAATGACCCCTGTTGTCTGACCCATTCGACGATTGGCACTGACATTTATAAAATAGTCTTATATAATTTATAAAAGATTTGAACCAGTACCTTATTTACAAATAATCATTTAAGTCAGGTTATGATCGTGGGGTTAAATGTTCGTTTTGAAATAAATATGTTTGTGGTTGAACCCCGCGACAGACACATCCGTTTGTACAAGAATCGGAACTATATAGACAACATTCTGGACGACACCGATAATTAGAAAAATAAAACATTGACGGATCATTAGGAGTCGTTGGATGATCTTCATGAATTAACGGAATACCAAATCCTTGATAGATGACCGGATTCCTATATCCGACTTGATTTATATATGGATAAGGATTCGGTTTTCCGCTCATTGACACAGGATTCCCATAACCAATATCATCATTTACTTCACTGAATGACTCTAATTGGTCATGTTTTCTAATGAGACCCATCAAACAAATTATGAGTAAAATAATGAGTAATATGATGACTATCATATTTAAACGTATATATTAATCTATACAATATAAATTTGTGATCTCGTCACTTAGAAATTACATGATATAATATAATATTATGGGTGATCATTTACTAACATTATCTCGACGTGTGTGGCATCCGAGAGCTGTCACAGCATCTGCTTGGAGATCAATCGCTTGTTCTGATAATGGTGCAATACTCATTGCTTGTCAGGATAATGGTGGAAAAGTTTATACATCACAAGATTATGGAATTACTTGGAAGATTAGTAATGCCACACTCAAAGGGTGGACTTGTGTTGCTGCATCCAGTACTGGAGCACAATTAGCAATATGTGCGAAGGGGCCAGATTATATCTATACATCAAATAATTATGGCGGTACATGGACTGAAAGAACAGGTGCTGGGAAAAGATGGTGGCTGAGTATTACTATGTCGAGTGATGGGACTAAATTGGCGGCATGCCATATAGATTCATCTGGAAATGAAGGATGGATTTGGACATCAACTGACTCAGGTGCCACATGGACATGCCAAACGTCCGCTGGATTTCATCGATGGTCAAGTATCGCTTCTTCTAGTAATGGTATTAACTTAGTTGCATGTGACAGTACACCTATCACTGGTAGAATTTATACTTCTTCCGATGCTGGTGTCAATTGGACTTTACAAAATGAGGCACCAGCAGGGCAATGGTATGTTGTTAGTTCATCCAAAAATGGAAGTCAATTGGCGGGTGGTTTAATTAGTGGTAATATATGGGTTTCGCCTGATTATGGTATAACATGGATACAACAGTCACAATCAGGTACTGCTGTATGGCGCGCTTTGGCTATGTCTGGTGACGGGAATACAATTCTCGCGACTGATGGTAATACTAGTGGCATACCAAGATATTCATACGATTTTGGCAATACTTGGACTTACATTACGGACATTCCAGCAACCGGATATTTAGGTGCGACTTGCTCGTCAAACGGTTCATTAATGGCTCTGGGTGCCATTAATAGTTACATATATGTCAGTCAATTAGTAGAAGATATTGATCCCATGGTCAATTGTTATTTATCAAGTTCCGTGGATGCAATCGGTAATGTCTATGTAGCATATTGGAATAATACTGATCAATATGGTCAGCCATATGCTGGAGGGACATATGATATAGTTGTCACCAAAATTACTCCTTTGAACCAAATTCACTGGATACGTCATCAACCATCCTATAATACGTCTGGCCTGGGATGGGCGCCAGCTATAGCCAACGATCCCTCAGGAAATGTTTATGTAGTGTTTCCGACAATTGGTGTATGTTCCGGACAAATCCACTCAGGCGGATGGGATATCGCTGTGTTTAAAATGGATACTTTTGGTAACCTTAAGTGGGTTAAACAACAGTCGTTATTCAATACCGACCAGAATGATTTATATCCATCCATTGCTGTTGATGTTAATGGTAATGTATTCATTGCATATAGAACAGATGGTACAGTTCCTGGACAGGAACATACAGGTGGATATGACATAGTCGTGTTCAAATTGGATACAGATGGTAATTTTAAATGGGTAACACAAAATTCATCATTCAACACGTCTTATGATGATACAGATCCATCGATTGCAGTAGATACACCAGGTAACATTTATGTCACATATAGCACTACAGGTGGAACTGCCTCAGGTCAGACAATAACTGGTTCATCTGATGTAATTGTGTTTAAATTAAATGCTGCTGGCTCAATTTTATGGGTACGTCAACAACCATCCTTTAACACTACAGGGGACAATGAATTACCTGTCATTGCGGTGGATCCTCATCAAAATTCATATGTTGCGTATATTACTAATAGTACTGCATCGAGTCAAGTATACACTGGTGGTACAAGTGATATAGTTGTCTTCAAATTAAATGGTGACGGCGTATGTCAGTGGATTATACAACAACCATCCTTTAACACAACTGCATCTGATGCTTATCCGGTAATTCAGACAGATATTAATGGTAATGTCTATGTTGCATACTGTACATCTGGTATTACTTCTGGTCAAACATTAACTGGATGGACATATGATGTAGTTATTTTTAAAATAAGCACTGAGGGATGGTCACAGTGGGTGCAACAGCAGCCTACTTTCAACACAACCGGTGAAAATCTGAACCCATCTATCAAAATTACTTCTGCTGGTGCTATGTACTTAACATACCCAACAGATGGTTCGATTAATGGAGTACCAACCAATGGACCATATGATATAGTTGTTACCAAAATGTTGACTGCTGTTGAGTCAAGACCATTCATTGCGTGTGATAGTGAGAACAATATCATTTTCTCATATGGTACTGATCAACATAAAGCAAATAACCAACAAGATCTGGTTATCTCGAAAAAGGATCCTAATGGTATGACATTATGGGAGTTAAAAAATGACACATTTAATTCTTCTAAAAGTAATCAGAATCCTTGTATTGTACCATTTGGAACTGATTTTTATGTTGTGTATCAAACGAGTGGTGAAATTGTCCCAGGCGAGTCACTATTCCCATTCGATATAGTAGTCATAAAAATGGACAAAAGTGGAAACATTTTGTGGATCCAACAAAATCGCACATTTAATACAACACGTTCAGATGAATTACCTTCAGCTGATGTTGATAATATAGGGAATTTGTATGTTGCATATCAAACTAAGGGGAGAGTATCTGGTGGGTATCGTACTGCTCTAAAAGACCAATTTGATATTGCTTATTTCAAATTATCTCCCAGTGGTAGCACTCTTTATGTAAGACAAAGTAGAATATATAATTCATATCGTGGTAATGAAACGCCTTGTTTGAGAGTTGACAAATATCACGATTGCTTTTACATCACATATGCATGCTACGGTAGAATTGTTGGGCAACAATTCAGTGGCTATAGCGACATAGTTATTGCAAAATTTGCAAACTCTGATGGTGCCATATATCCACTCGGCGGTGGATATTGGGTCATTCAACAACCAATCTTCAATACAATATTCTATGATCTTAATCCGGTCCTATGTATAGATGCAGTTGGATATATATATATATGTTATACAACTGATGGAGGTGCTGTTAGTGGTCAAATTAATGTTGGTATGTCCGATCTGGTTATTTGTAAATTGGATTCCAAAGGAAATGTAATTAAAATGACACAGAGTCCAGTTTTTAACACAGCACAAAATGAGTTACATCCAGCAATGACATATCATGGTGGATACATTTATGTGACATATCAAACTAATGGCACTGTTTCTGGACAAATACAAACAGGACAATCTGATATTGTCGTTATGAAGCTCAACTCAGTGACCTTAGGCGTCGTTTGGATCCGTCAAAATCCAAAATTTAATACGACAGCCGATGAAACATATCCGTCCATTGCCGTGGATACTTATGGAAATGCATATTTTGCATATGAAACATCAGGAAACTTTTATGGACAACAATTTGGTAACTCTTATCGAGCAGTTATTGTTGGTAAAATGACCAGTACTGGCACATTCTCATGGGTTAGGAAGTGAATTATGTTCTCAATAATAAATTCATCAGCAACGTATCATTTATAGATCTTTAGTCACAATTGGATGATTATCTCTCATTGATAATGTTGTGAAAAAACACCATTTTTAATATCAATATAATATGGTTTTCCTCCGATCGTGTTATCATTGTTCAAAAAATACACCCATTCATCGATTCCAGTCAATTTATTATAACTAATGCAACGTAAATTCATAATGTCATGTTTGTTCATTATTTCATAAATTTTCATAAATCTCTCTTGATGTAACACGTCAAGAATTCCAATAGTTTTGCATAGGTTACCAGTTCGAGATTCATAAGTTATCCACTTATTTTCCAAAATATCAAATGTATATCCGAATCTTTCTTGGTTGATTATTAGAAAATAGTGTTTGTTCTCTGTATCAAACATATTGCGCTCTCCCAAACTAATTGAGGCCACCGGCAGTTCATCGATACATATGTCAGCCAATAAATTCGTCACAATTGAACTTATTAATGTTTCGTTAATTTTTTCCATATTGTATGTGGTATAATATGGTAAAAGTGAAATTTCTTTTTCAATTTTAATTGTATATAATATCTATTGATCTTGTATCAAGTTATTTTTTCGCTTTAACGTAACCGTTCTTGACGCGTGGATCCTTGAGCGCATCTGAATACTTAATTCCATTTTGCTCTGAAAACTTGTAAACATGTGCAATCCAACGATTAGTTATTTGTTTTCCATTTTTGGTGACATAGTAGACTTCTCGTGATCCTCCCATCTGTAGAGATCCTGGGGTAGGAGGACCTAAACTATTGTTAATTTGGGCGCTGGCAATTGAGTTATAATATGCGCCTGTAGGAATAACACCAGAAGTGCCTGTGGGGAAAGTTGTATTTGCTTGTAATGGATTAAACATTGGAGCATCATTGATATTATTGAGGGTAAAACGTGATAGTTGTGCAGGATCTGCCCCATATGCATAAAAAGATTGCGCATAGTCTGTCGACCCAGCACCTCTTTGTTTTGTCTGGCGTTTCGATTGACGTTTCACTTGACTTTTCATATATATATATTATATACATTTTTCAGTGAAATATTTACTATAATTCTTAATTCTTATCATTTAGAAAAACATCTTTTAATATATACATAATGGCATATTCCAGTGTTACGGAGATACTTCCAGGATTATGGTTAGGAGATACTTCCGTTGCCCACAATGATGTTTTTTTAAAGGAAAAACAAATACAATTCATCATAAATTGTTCAGATGAAGCAAAATATCCAAATAATCCAGCCATTAAAATAAAATATCGTATACAATTTGCAGAAACATATACATCCGATGATTGTCTGCAAATATGTCGATTAATTGATGAGTACTGCAATCTTGTAAAAAATAACATCAATTCTTACAATATTTTGGTATACTGTTCGACCGGTAACCGACATTCATTAATTATAATTATTAGCTACATTATTAAATATGGTATGCTTGATTTATCAACAGCTATTGAATGTGTTAAATCAAAGAGAGTTAGTACTCACAATGAAATAAATGATTATATACCTTTATTGAAGGTGTATCAAAAATTATTAAGAAGATAAATTTTACTATTTGAGCTTATCCAATTTACTTGACAAATCAGCGATCATATCAGCCATATGGGCAAAACGATCCTGTCCAACCTGAATTGTGCGTAACGCATCATTAGTTGATGATATTTGGTCGCTGTACACATTTGTTGCACACATTAATGTGTGCAACAAATTGGCGCACAGTATTTTCAAGCGTACTCACTCTTGACATCAGTTGAGGTATTAATTTATCAATACCAACATGTTGATCGGTCTGCCCATGCATACAATCAATGTCTCTCTCAAGACATTCGGCTGCGGAGTGCATATTTTTTTCAAAAATAAAATTTCCAGTCTGTTTTTTAGTTTTATCAAAAAATACCTCTACATCTGGATCTACCTCTTCCTCTATATCTGGATAGATCTCTTCATCTTCGTCTATATCTGGATCGACTACGTCCTCTACATCTGAAGTTATATCTGGATCTGTATACATGTCTGGGCCAGAATAATCAAGATCTGGTAGTGTGTCTGGTTCGCGACATATAGTAACATTTGAAACTTTATGACTAAATGGCACAGATACTTTGATTTCCTCCACAATTAATTCTGTCTCGGATTTGAGAATAATATCGAATGTGTGTCGGGGTTTATCAATATAATCTGCTTCCAATGAGATATTAAATTCTGATTGTTTTTCGCAATTCAATCCATTGATCAGAAGTTGTTCAAAAATATCAACATTTTTATTCATATGTTGACACAAGGTATCATTGTTGATCGTGAGTGCATATACATTACTCATTGAACGATCAGTGACTTGAATATGTAATTGGTCATTATATTTCTGAAAATAAAAAGTGACATCCTCCACAGTAAATGTGTTCATTGTTAATGATAATACAATTATATATGAATCATATTTAAAAATCAATTTTTGTCAACCCAGTTCAAATAATATCCATCCACATGGTTTCTGCGATCGTAAGATAATTTTAAATAAAATTGAAATTTAAATGATTAAATTTCTGTTTTCAATAGTAATAAAATGGCCGATTGTAAAATTGATATCGTGAAAATATTAGCACAATTCGAACAAGAAACCACCCCCCATCAATCTCCAGATATCGAAAATGATTGGGATTTCGAAAAAAGAATGGTGAGTCTCAACCAGAGCATATATGAATGCCCTTCTTGCCACTATTTTGGACTATTTGTTGACGAAGGTATACTGTTGTGTCGAAATTGTTTCTATGAATACGGTGGGATTATTGATGATACTGCCGAATGGCGTAATTATAGTGTAGATGATCATCGCATGTCGGATCCAACGAGATGTGGAACATATGTTAATCCATTGATGATTGAATCATCATATGGGACCACTATTGGATACACTAAGAATAACTATTTCAATCATCTGAAACAACTTAATAATTGGCAATCTATGCCATATCATGAGAGAAGTCTGAAATTGGTATTTGATCGCCTGACACAAAACGGTTTCAACAATGGATTGACACTAAACATCGTCGAATTTTCACATAAACTTTTCGCAGAAGTCAGTAAAATTCAAAATAATATTGGTGAGACTAAACTATCAAGGGGAGATATTCGTGATGGATTGATAGCTGCTTGTTTATTTTATGCTTGCAAAGAATATGAAGTTTCCCGGTCACCACAAGAAATTGGAAAAATTTGTGGTGTGAGAACATCTGACGTCACGCGTGGAATCAATCTCTTTTACGAGTTAATGAAAGATAGTAAATCGATTAATCTCAATAAATACATTACAAAATATAGTGATTTTATTGAGCGTTACTGTAATAATCTTGGTATTGACGCCAAAATCACTACTGAAATAATGGCTTTAGGGAAGAACGTCGATGAATTGAAAATATTGACGAAAAACACACCACAAGCTATGGCTTGTGGATGTATCTTCTTCGTCGTGACTATGTATAATATGGGCATTACGAAAACAAATATCGCCGAAAAATGCGGAATATCTGTTCCAACAATCACTAAATCATATGAAAAACTACTACCATATACTCATGAACTTATATGATTGTGTTCCATACAAATTTCCCCCATTGGAGGGACAAAAGCTCTGTGAGCGAAACCGAAATGACATTTTTGATATAATCTGATTGCTTTGTGATTGTTTTTTTTGACAAATAAATAGATATCACACATGTTGTATAATTCAATGATATAATCCATTAACTGTTTTCCATAACCTTGTTCTCTATATGGTTGATTCACACCCACATTGTATACAAAAATTTTATGTGGATCTATTATACCAATTGTACAAAATGCGATAATTGTCCCACCCTCAAGTTTAATACCATACCATTTGGCGTTTTGTCCAAAAATACCATTTTTATTTGTCACTTCCGGAAAGATTGTGTGATACAATTGACAAAAGTCTTGATCTGGAGTAAACTCAATTATTGACATATATCCTATACAGTAAAGTTGTTATTATATATATTTGGAGGGAATCCAGAAATTCAATAGAGCAAAGTAATAACTTGCTATCCTTATGATAATCTCTTAACTTCCATGGTCACAATCAAACGTAATTGATAACTGTTGGTCGTCTATTTTGGCTTTAAGATGAACAATTAACTCATACCACCAATCACCTTTAGACCTTTTAGCCATCAGGATTCCTTCTATAACATCTCCCCAAGTAATACCATTTACATTATGTTTTTCCCAATGAGATTCGTATGATAATGAGTCAATAGCATAAACACGCTGACAAAATCTTCATCTTCATCTTCATCTTCATCTTCATCTTCATCAAAATCAACCGAACAAATTTTGATTCTTTTGGCTGAAGGTGTATCCTTATCCAGTTCATTGATTCGGTGTGATCTATGATCCTCGTTGAACCCCCCATCATTTGTCACTGCAACGTTATAAATACCAGGCAGAACAACACTATCAAACCAGTCACCGTTAGTTAGGTACTTATCTATATAAGACCTTATTTTACCCGCGACTATATCATCACAATATAGATTGGCCCGTTCAGAATTGATTGGATCGTTGTCAAATAATATTTCTCCTGTGGTATAATCAAAATTCACTTGTCCTTCTTCTTTTAGAAGGTTTATAACTCCATCAACTATTGGAGTTATATAGGGTGTAAAAGATTCATGAAGTTCTTCTTTCCGTAATTGCTTCTTCATTATAAGGTAAATTATTTTACAAAATATGTTCTGAGTCTTGATTTCAATTTTTCACTTCGGTTCAAGTGTTGTGAAATATAATTATCAGATAAAAATTGAATGATTATATATCGACTTAATGATTGTTAATCTCATTTAATAAATGTCTATGACGGATATACAATCTAAAGCAAAATTTTTATGTAACTTGTGTGATTGTGTTTCAATTGGCAACAAAGGTGATCAAATTACCCAAAAAGTTTTCGAAAAATACACATATGCTAACTGTTACGCAGACAGAGTAGCAACGAAGAAAGCTGTACCAGGTACACTACAAATTAAAGGTGATGGGAAAAAAAATCGTTATATTGTCAACATGTTCGTCCAGTTTTATCCAGGACAACCTAAATATCCCAATGATAATATAGTCAAACGATGTGAATGGTTCAATACATGTCTCGAAAGATTGTTGGACATTCCGGATGCTGAAAGTTTCGCATTTCCAGACAATATTGGAGAATATGAGACAGCTGATTACAGTGACCGTTTCATAAACCTGATTGATGATTTCAGGAAAAAATATTACTTGAAAAATAGACAGACAGTTAAAATTGTTGATTACTGTGATGAAAATATCCTTTCTAAAACAGAAAAAAGCAATGTTATATATGCGGATCCCATCATTAACTTGAGAATGACAGACATTGAACAATTTGATCCGGACATAAAACCTGAAAGTAAGAGTAAGATTGATGTCATTTGCCATATTGATCTCAAACAATTAATTTATGTCGGGACACTAGATCAACCAAAAAGTGCTACTCAAGAAACAATTAAAACTAATATTAGGATATCTACATCTGAGATTAAAGACACGAATGAAGTTAAAATTGTGGATATTCCGGCCGATAAACCGGTTGACGAACCAGTACCTAAAAAAGGTAAAATCACAGCAATTTTAGCCAATGAACAAGCTAATACACTGATACCAACTATATCCGAGAAAGAGAATAATTCAGCGGGTGTTCCAGCCGAAAAAACAAAAAAAGTTGCCAAGAAAGTCATCAAAATAGGGAAAAAACTGGATAAGAAACCTGAATCTAAACCAGAACCCAAATCTAAACCAGAACCTGAATCTAAACCAGAACCTGAATCTAAACCAGAACCAGAACCAGAACCAGAACCAGAACCAGAACCAGAACCAGAAAAGAAGAATGATTCGAAGAAACATGAAGATGTAGCAGAGGAACACAGACGAATTTATGAAAAAAATACTCATTGGACAAAGAAAATTTCAGAATTAGCTGATGATATTGATTCTTCGTGGGAACCTATTTTTAAAGATCCCCAAATAATGGGCTTATTGTCTCAATTAGACCGTGATTTTACCAAAGAAATGGAAGGATTTGGTGATTTTATTGAAATTTTACCCATTCCACAAGCAAATATCTTTAATGCATTCAAGAAATGTCCTTTTAATAAAGTTAGAGTGTTGCTCAATGGACAGGATTGTTATGCTGACCATTTAGATCAAGCTATGGGGTTATCGTTTTCAGTGCCACCAGGTGTGAAAATACCTCCTTCATTGGAAAATATCTTTAAAGAATTGACAACAGATATTAAAAGTTTCAAATATCCCACATCAGGGGATCTAACTAAATGGGCTGAACAGGGTGTCTTATTATTGAATTCGGCACTAACCGTCAGATATAAACAAAAAGAAAGTCATATGAAAATGTGGAAAGCATTCACGGATATGATCATCCAATTAATCAGTGAAAAATCAGAGACACCAATTGTGTTTATGTTGTGGGGTCTGTTTTCGAAAGGGAAAAAACCACTAATTGCAAATAAATCAAAACATTTAATTCTTGAAGCAAGTCACCCTAGTCCACTATCTGCCAATCGGGGAGGTTGGTTTGGAAACCAACATTTTAGTAAATGTAATGATTTTTTAACAAAGAATAAAATGACCCCTGTTGATTGGAATTTATAAAATTACCTGTGTATATGGACACATTTTGATTGAACTATAACAAACAAGGTTTGTGTCTGTCAAGTTCAGTCATAAGTTGAGTGTTATTCAATAGGCGATATGCCAATTGTTTTTTAACTGATACAAAATCATACCATGCAAGTTTTCTGAGTATTTGATCATGATGCTCTTTATCATCAAATACTGAAGTATTTGGGAAAATGTATCTGGTACCTTTACTAAAATTAAACAGTATTTTGATTGTTTATTGTAAAAATATTTACTGTCGGTATCAGTCAGCAGAGTTTGCAATTGCTGCGAACCAATGACATTATTAGTTTCTTCTGACGTTTCCCTTATAACTGTGTCAAGAACTGTTTCTTACCATTTACACCCTTGTAAAATAAACAGCCAGCTGCCGAAATTGCATTCGGAAATAAATCTCTTTTGTTCGTTAATTTGATAAATTTGGATTCATTTAGGTTATCATAATTGAATATTTTACGTTGACTTTCCATCAAATGTAGACTTATTTAATATATGATGAATATTGATTGAATCAAATTTTCATGATTAGTACCACTATTTGTTAACTCACATCACAGTCACAATTAGGTAAAGATACTTTGCTAGATTCTTTGTCATCCATAATATGTAATGTACAAATATTATATGGTATCACATACAAATATTATATGGTATCACATACAAATATTATATGGTATCACATACAAATATTATATGGTATCACATACAAATATTATATGGTATCACATACAAATATTATATGGTATCACATACAAATATTATATGGTATCACATACAAATATGTAATAGAGACAGTGTTGACTATATTAGAAAATATAAAAACTGCAGATATCCCACCTGCATCTGTGTATGATATACCACATCGCAGATCAGCTAGTGTACCATTCCAAGATTTTTATCATGACCGTCTAATTAAATATATGGTAAATGCGCATTCAGACCCATCCTATGTTACATTAGCATTAGCATTAGTCATCCGTGCTACAGGTGACCAAAGATTAACATTGTCAGATAGAAATATTCATCGCTTATTCGCGGCATCCCTACTTGTTGCAACTAAATTTTTGATAGATAAACCATATAGTAATACTTATTATGCTAAGGTTATTGGTGTATTACCTGGTCAACTCAGCGATTTAGAAGCTGATTTGTTAACAAGACTCAATTTCCGAATTCAAACAGACTGCAGCTTAGCTGTAATCAATCGATTCTTTCCACCGGAAGCTCTCCCGAAAGTTTCTGATATAACTTCACAGAAAATCGCACAATTTGTTGAAGATTTACACGCATGTAGAAGACAACACCTACAACAAAATCAAGAACAATGATGACGATATCTTTTATTTATGAGATTTGTCTATCGATTGACACTGAGAATTGATCAAACAATAGCATTTTTCTCTTATTTGTCAGAAAATGTATAAATTTCGACCCGATTATGATCGAAAATACACGGAAAAATATTAATAAATAAAATTAATGGTGCATATAATATCAATTGTAAATGTGACATACCCTGCAAAATATCCACATATTTGACCGAGTATAATGGTATCACAATTAATCGAATAGGAATATATGTTACGACGAACGGAAATGCAATAATATTACGTGCCTTAACCCATTGTTTTTCATTACATAACTGAAATATTAACAAGAAAAAATTAGAATATTCAAATAACATAATGTAATGTATGCCAATACCCATCGGTAAATAATTTGATACATGTGATAGGATTAAGATCAGTGTAATTATATGATGAATAATTCCCCGGCATTTACCAGGTGCGTCAGTTGCAATGTATAACAATAAGTCATACAAATAGTAACATATCATCAGCTTGGCATAATAGTTAATAATATCTGTTGTAAGCTTTGTGAATGTGTATGTGTATGTGTATGTGTATGTGTAAATGAAACGGCTTGTTGTATAACTAGCTATAATCCTATCATCTGTTAATTGTTTAGTACCAATATATAAACATAAGATCGTTGTGAAGTAGTTAAATATTTGTAACATAATGCCCTCAATAATCAGATCGAATGCATTATTTGATTCAATTTTTATGATTTAATATTGTTAAATCATCACAAATAGCCGTGATGATCATTCTAAACATAGTCAGGACAGAAGTCATACATGTTTGTGAAAAATTGATTCATTAATGATACTCAAAGTTATGATTTATTTCAGGAAATGGCACTTTTTCTACTCGATGAGTATGTTCTCCATATCATGATAAGTTTCATCACTCGTCATGATGTGGAAAACTTGTATTTAGTTATAAAAAACAAATATCCAGTGATCAAAAAGATATTATCTGAAAGATTGCGCCCCACTACGGTTTATCTTATTAATCAGGAAGGCGCAGGGAAATTTGATGAGCCTTGGCATCAAACAATGTGTTTCTCGCGTTCTGTCACAAATCTCAGAAAGTTTTGTGAAACACGTCCCAATTCATTCAAGCTCGGTGACTGCATTCCGTGGACGATTTCTGTCGTGATAAGGACACAACTGCAAAATGCAGTGTTCCACAAAATGGAACAAGGATGCAGTGGTATCTATGTAAATGGTACACTGAGGGTTGGTGCTCGTTGGGAATGCAATATCGTTACAAGGGGTACTGTGTTACATTTATTGCTTGAAAATCCAGATTCCCAGAGATTGTATGCTGTATACGATCTGATCGTTTTGATGATCAAGGAGTTGTTGTTGCTTATCTCGAATCAAAAGAAGCAATTATACAAAAATTTCAACCACTTGTTGGTGACGAGGTGCATCAATTAGTAAATTGTGGACAGTGTATGGGTCATTTACCGTGGTCTGACGAAAAATACAAAGATATTGTTAATTACCATAGTTTTGGCAAATTATATGAACCGGACACTCTAAGCCAAGAAACTAAGCGTTGGGCGACTTCATATTGGCTTGAGCTACTTGAATTCTTTCGCGCCGATTATCTATCTATCTATCTATCTATCTATCTATCTATCTATCTATCTATCTATCTATCTATCTATCTATCTATCTATCTATCTATCTATCTATCTATCTATCTATCTATCTATCTATCTATCTATCT
>Ga0209450_10000227_pt1 | contig 30677 bp, 26 predicted proteins | sample FrelakmetLWP11LW_FD_187149 | JGI IMG/M metagenome (GOLD analysis project Ga0209450, IMG submission 187149) | Freshwater lake sediment microbial communities from the University of Notre Dame, USA, for methane emissions studies - LWP11 LW (SPAdes)... | ecosystem: Environmental > Aquatic >...
CAACTAACCGCGGCCAGTCATGACAGATGTATAATGTAGGCGGTTATACGATTTATGATGTGGCTATGGTTCATCCCGATACAATATTTGCAATCAGCGGGAACCAGTTCGGCGCGATGGTTTTCAAGTTTTCAAAAGGACCTGTGACCGGCGGATTTATGTATGAACATACTGTCCCGTCTGATTATTCACTAAATCAAAATTACCCGAATCCTTTTAATCCCGTAACAACTATTGAATTCAATCTGCCAAAAGCAGGTAACGTTTCTGTTAAAATTTTTGATATCGCAGGCAGGGAATATGCGTCGGATATAAGAGGACTGAACCTGAATCCGGGAAATTATAAAATGAATTTTAACGGTGCCGGACTGTCCAGCGGAGTGTATTTCTACAGCCTGAATGTTGACGGTAAAAATGTTGCAACGAAACGTATGATGCTGATTAAGTAAATAATAAATTCTTAAAATCTTATAATGAATAAAAATATTTTAGTAATATTAATGAGCCTGCTTCTTGCAGGCTCAGCATTTACACAGGATAAGCAGAACTGGAAATTTATGCATCCGCTTCCCCAGTCCAATAACCTGAGAAAAATAAAAGCAATAGATGCGAATAACTGGGTAGCAATCGGCGCAAACGGTACATTTATGCGCTCAACTAATGCAGGCGCAAGCTGGTATTTCCATCACTTTGCGGGAAAAATAAATGCGGCACAAGGTACTACGATGAATTATGATTTATGGTTCATTAATGCAAATACGGGCATCGTGGTTGGTGACCAGGGCTACATAGGCAGAACTACTAACGGAGGTGTTAATTTTGATTCCGTCGGAATCGGACTCGTTCCTTCAAATTCTCGCTGCTGGGCAGTATGGTTTGCTGATGCAAACACAGGTTTTATTGGAGCAGGCAGCCAGTCTTCTTTTACCAGCCAGATTTTAAAAACAACAAACGGCGGAGTTAACTGGACGCTTGTCTATTCTTCTTCCACCGGTTATGTTATTAATATAGGCGGAGCTGACCTTCAGACTGTTGTTGCTTCGTGGTTTGACGGAACTATGGTCAGAACTACTAACGGAGGTGCTAACTGGACGGAAACGCCTTCAGCACTTTTTCCCGGTGCTTATAATATTTCGTTTTTGAATTCAACCACAGGTTTTGCTGCCGGCGGTAACGGAAAAGCATCAAGAACAACAAATGCCGGACTAACCTGGGATTCAATAAACACTCCAACAGCGGACTGGGCAATGTTTCAGATAAAGCCGGTTTCAGCAACTGAATTGTATGCTGTCGGCGACCCGGGATTTTTATACAAATCAACTAACATGGGTACGAACTGGACTTCACTTCCGCTTGTTGTCCCTAATGTACTTCCGTATATCTGGTACAGCGTTGATAAAGCAGGCTCTGACTTGATAATTTCGGGTGATTATGGCCTTATTGCAAAATCAACAAACGGAGGTGTGTTATGGACGTCGAATAATTTACAGCTCAATACGCAGATAATGAATGATATTCAGTCGCTTCCGGGAACATCAAAAATCTGGTTTGCCGGAAGGCCTAATCCGACTGGTCATCAGATTATGTACTCGTCAAACAGCGGAAATAACTGGATTACATACGGCACAGGCGGTTCCGAAGAGTTCTTTGCGATTTCTATGCTAAACCAGAATACCGGATATGTCAGCGCCAATAACAGCAAGGTTTTTAAAACCATTAACGGCGGGCAAAACTGGGTTATGATGACCCAGCCATCAGGTTCAAATTACAGCCTGTATAGTATGGATTTTGTTGATGAAAATACCGGATGGGTCTGCGCTAATTACACGACTATTACAATGGGGAATGTATTTAAAACAACCAACGGCGGACAGAACTGGACTCAGTATAATCTTGCTCCGACAAATCCCGGCTCAATTATGTCATGTGATTTTATTGACGCAAATACAGGCTTTACTACGCTTAACAGTTCCAATAAACCAATTTATAGAACGACTGACGGAGGTGTTACATGGACGCCTTATACAACCGGCCTGTCGGGAATAATTTATGAAATAAAAGCAGTTAATTCGAATATTATATTTGCAGTAACAAATTCTGGTACAAGCAGAGTTGCAAAATCTACAAACGGAGGAGTTAACTGGTCACTGATAACCGTTCCTGTAGTTGCCGATTACAGGGGAATTGATTTCAAAGACGCCAATACAGGATACATTAATGGTAATAGCACTACTGTTATCAGCAGAACTTCCGACGGCGGCGCAACATGGACATTCCAGAATGCTCACGTAATTACGCTCGGAAGAGTTCACGTCACTCCGGGCGATACGGCGTTCGTATGCGGCGGATTAACTTCAATTTTACGGGCAGCAGGAAACACTCTGACGGGCGTTCATTACAACGGATATAAGGTTCCTGAGGGTTTTGAATTAAAACAGAATTATCCGAACCCGTTCAATCCTGTAACTACTATTGAGTTTGCTTTGCCAAAATCAGGTCTTGTTTCCGTTAAGATATTCGACATTGCAGGACGCGAGTATTTTACCGATGTCAGAAACCTGACGCTTAACCCGGGAAGTTTCAAAATGTCGTTTAAAGGTTCGGGGCTTTCAAGCGGAATATACTTCTACAGCCTGAATGTTGACGGAGTAAATATCATGACAAAGAAAATGATGTTGATCAAATAATAAAAATTTTTACCTGCGTCCGGAATTTATTCCTCTTGACGCTGGAGGGTAAATAAAAGATTGTTTTTCATAGTCCTCCTTAACCGGCGGTATGTCACCCAAGGCATCCGCCGGTTACTTTTTGTGCCCGTTTGTATTCCTTGATTGACATATTAATTATTATTTATTTAATTTAAATTATTAAAAACTGATAAATAATATTTTATATGAAAACATTAACAAAAGGACTATTCTTATTTTTAATTCTTGTAAATATATCCTGGTCGCAAACTAAATTTGAAGATGCAGTTGCGCAGAATTTCCGCAATAAAAATGCTGCGGCCGCCGGATTTTTTGATAATGAACTCAACCTTCATACGGCGTCTATAGTCAGAAAGGAAGGCTCATACTACCTTGAAATCGGGAAGTATGATGCGAAGGGTATTTATTCGGCTTTCAGAGGATTTGAACTGAGAAATAGTACACCGGATGTAAAAGTAAAATTCAATAATGACGGAAGCAGAATCGCATCTCTAGAAATTTCGCCGGAGGAAAGCGTATTAAGCGTATTCGACGTAAATGCAGGTGTTCTGATTAATGATGTTGATGTACCCGGAGGAACGGATTTCTACATAACGCCGGATGCAAGATTCGTAGCTGTTTCAGGGAGTAGTAACTCTGTACTTGTAGATATTTTCGAAGGTGAGATTGTACTGGCTTACACTAATGAAGTAGTTCTTGGTATGAGCAGCGACGGGAATACATTATTCTCAAAAAACGGTAATAATATTAATTACATCGAAACAAAGACGGGGAGCAAAAGAAGGAGTTTCGGTCTTACTGGTTTTAAAACAATTGAATTTGATGAAAGAGGCGAGCTGATAATGTGTTCATTCGGCAGTTATATAAAATTATTCAAGCTTACTGAGAATAATATTGTCGGAGTAAAGGAAGTTCTTAATGTATCATCCCAGCCAAGAGTAAGTACCGGATTTAATTATTTCGTGCTTGATAATATCAACGGGCCGGACAGGGGAGTTTTCAATATCGGCGGTTCATTAATGTATAAATCTAAAATCGAAAAATATAATCCTTCAAAAACAGTATTCGTTTTTAACAAGGAAGAAAACAGGATGGCGCTCCTCACGGACAGGGGTGTTGATGTTTATGATTTTGACATGATAAAATACTATAATAAATTAATACAGAAATATCCGGATTTATTCATCCAGGACGTTAAATTTGAAACTGACCAGGACCAGGAGAATCGCGCCGACCGAATAAAATTCCAGAAGGATGTAATGGTGAAAAATATCGCGGATGAAATGAAAGTTTCCGAAGGTCTGATAAAACAAAACCAGAAAAACAGCCTTGGGCTTGTGGAAGTCAAACTTATAGGTTTAGGGTATTATGATCCGCAATCTGAACTGTACGAGATAACCATTTCAATTCCTGTAGATTACGGGAAAACACAGGATGTAACCACAAAAGTAAAAGTGCCGAAATTCCAGGCTGAAGTCTTTACTAACAATGCACTGAAATTCAAGGCATATGCCATGAGACAGCAAAACAGGGAACAGACAGGACTTGATGTCTTTAATGTTACTATTATTAATGACCTCAACAGCACAAATCACAGGTGCCTGATGCACAGAACACTTCCTCTGATCAAGATGAGCTATGAGGAACAGTACAATGCCGGCCAGAAATCTTTTGAAATGAGAAATTGGTATGATGCAATTTTGTATCTATCGGATATGCCCGATGATTTCAGCAAAAATAATACCGTTGATTACATGCTCGGACAGGCAATTCCTCTTTTCTTCGAAGATAAATGGTCAAGTGTATTAAGCCTCAGTACTACAAGAGATTCTCTCGTTGTACTCCGCAGCCTTGCCGATTTTCCGCAATCTTTTAAATTGTATTCCGATGTCGAAAAGATGAGGCAAAATACGATCAACAACATTATGGATGCAAGGCTTGATTATGCAAGTTACCTTAAAGGAGAAAAAAGGTATAATGAAGCAATAGAATATATGGATGCCTGGATAACGCCAAAATATTATGATAAGTATTCATCTAAAGAATATGATTATGAGTATTTTAAATCAAAAGCTCTGCTGCTGAGAAATAACATTTTTGTTTCGGCTGCAAAAGGGAGCATGGAAGTTGGAAACTACAGTTATGCTTATGATATGCTTAGCCGCGTAACAACTGATTATGCTGAATACAATGAAGTCCAAAGCCTTCTGGAAGAAGCAAAACGGAAAAAGTAATTTGAATTTTTGTTAATGGAAATCCCCCTTGCGGGGGATTTATATTTAATATAGAATAAGTTTTTAGATATCTTTCCCGGCAATCTGATGTTGACGGGTTTTTGAATCAATATTTTTTCTTTTTATAATTGTCAATTGTTATTTTTTAATTGACAGACGGGTCCTCCGGAAACATCGAAATTATGGCATATTCACCTCCCATGTCTTTTAGGATTCTATTCCAGATTTTTCCCGGTTCTTTGCTGAAAATGTACTGTTTGTTTGACTCTGTGACAATCCATGAGTTTGCCAGTAACTCGCTTTCCAGTTGTCCCGGGCTCCATCCCGAATATCCGACAAAGAATAAGATATCATCCGGGCTGATTTTATTTTCTTCTGCAAGCAGTTTTAATATGTCAAAATCACATCCCCAGTAAATTCCGTCGCATACTTCTATTCCGCCGGTTAATATATCACCGGCTTTGTGAATAATATTAACCAGGTCTGCCTGAACAGGTCCTCCTATTGATACTTTAGAGGGGAATTCTGGGAAACCTTCTATTATTTCAGCGATTGTGAATTTTGTGGGTTTATTCAGCACGAAACCCACTGATCCGTTCTCATTATGTTCGGTAATGAAAATAACACTCCTTCTGAAAAAATCCTTTAATTGCGGAGCGGATACTAGGAATATTCCCTGATTTAACTTTATCTCACTCTTATTCATGGAATAAAGATATGCTAATTTAATTTTAGTGTATATATAAAAATTTCTGTCATTAATTATTATTACCGTGTTTATAGGGTAATCTTCCTTAAGGAATTTGGGAATTTTACATTGTTTCTGCATTTAATTAGTCATTTAAATTCGTTAAAATCATAAAATTTCAAGCCTTTCGGGTTGTTTTTATTTAATAATTTTCAATATAAGCATACAGAACATAAATACGAAGAAGTTAAGCAGGATTAAATTAATAGTTTCGGATGTGGACGGAACTCTTACAGATGTGAACAATGAAGTAGGAGAAACGACAAAGTTCTATGTTAAGAAATTAAAGGAAAAAGACGTTGCTTTTACTTTTGCCACGCAGAGAATTCATTCTTCTATAGCGTCTTTTGCCAGGGAACTCGGAATAGAAATACCTATTATTACACTGAACGGCGCCCTCATCAAAGATATAAATGAGAACATAATACACAGTTCAGTAATAAAAGAATCACACGTCAGAAAAGCTTTGCGGCTGGCTGAAAAATATTTTGTAAGGATTGCGCTGTGCTACGGGGATGAAATATTGTATACTGAGAACAATTCCGTTTTGCGCGATTATATGTACAGAATCGGAACAGATTACCGGCTTGTAAATTCATATGAAAATTATACCGATAATGTAATGGAAATTATTATGCTGGGTAATGAAAAAAGCGTGATAAAGCATATACAGAAAAAATTAAATTTTCCCGGAAAATTTTTTGTTACTGCAAAGTATTTCCGTTCGAGTTCCAAAGCAGGTGTGTATCATCTTGAAGCAAGAAAATCCGGGACAAGCAAAAAAACAGGTATGCGGATTCTCGCAAAACACCTTACTCTCAGGAAGAATGAAATTGCTGTTCTTGGCGACTGGTTTAATGACCGGGATCTGTTTGAATTCGGAGGTTTCAATGTCGCTATGCAGAATGCCGTAGCGGAACTAAAGTTCGGAGCCGATTATATTACCAGTAAGAATAACGAAGAGGACGGAGTAGGTGAATTTCTTAAACTTGTTTATGAATCAAAATAGAAATATTTACATCATCTTAATTATATAATTTTATGCGTAAAATAGTTGAATGTGTGCCTAATATTTCCGAAGGCAGAGACAGGGGAATAATCGACGCATGCGCGGATGCAGTACGAAAAGTTAAAGGTGTAAAACTTCTCGATGTCGACCCTGGTAAATCCACGAACAGGACTGTTTTTACATTTGTCGGCGACCCTGAATCAGTGGTTGAAGCGGCATTCCAGTTCTCGAAAATCGCATACGAACTGATAGATATGGCAGTTCATAAAGGAGAACATCCAAGAATGGGCGCCGTAGATGTATGTCCCTTTGTACCTGTGGCTAATGTAACGGTCGAAGAATGCGTTGAGTGTGCCAGAAAATACGGCGCAAGAGTAGGTAAAGAGCTGGGAGTACCTGTATATCTTTATGAACAGGCGTCAACAAATCCCGGTCGTAAAATGCTTAAGCAAATCAGAGCAGGTGAATACGAAGGAATAAAGGATAAAATTTATAAACCGGAATGGAAGCCGGATTTTGGTCCTCAGGAATTTGTGCCTAAATCAGGCGCGACTGCTGCTGGAGTCAGGTTTTTCCTTATCGCTTATAATGTAAATATACTCGGAACAAAAGAGCAGGCTCACAGGATTGCGCTTAATATCAGGGAGCAGGGAAGAAACTCACATGAACCCGGCCGTTTAAAAGCAATAAAAGCCATCGGATGGTTCGTTGAAGAGTATGATATGGCGCAGGTTTCAATTAACCTTGATAATTATAAAATTACTCCTCCGCACATGGCATTCGAGGAGTGTGTTAAGGATGCCGGAGAACTGAATCTGGCTGTTGCGGGAAGCGAACTCGTCGGACTTATACCACTTGAAGCAATGCTTATGGCGGCTGATTATTATATTGAAAAAGAAAATCTATTCATCATTGATGAAAAACAGAAAATTCGCCTTGCCATAGAGAGAATGGGACTGTCATCGATTTCTCAGTTTATTCCTGAAAAAAGGATTATCGAATACATGCTCGATGAAGATAAAAACGAACCGCTCGCGTCGATGACCGTCAGGGATTTTACTGAACTCGTTGGTGCAAGAACATCAGCACCCGGAGGCGGAAGTGTGTCGGCTCTTGCAGCATCTCTCGGCGCGGCGCTGGGTGCAATGATGGGATGGATGAGCTATGGAAGCAAGAAGTTTGAACATCTTGATTCCAAAATGAGAAAGTTTATTCCGCCGCTTCATTTTGCAATGAAGGAAATGATATCAATGATAGACGCAGATACAAACGCGTTCAATGATTATATGATTGCTATGCGCCTGCCGAAGAATACCGATGCCGAGAAAAAGCTGCGTCATGATAAAATGCAGGAAGAGCTGAAAAAAGCAGTCGAAGTACCGATGAATGTAATGAGAATTGCCGATAAATGCTGGGAATGGATGGTACAGTTAGCAAAATACGGTAGCATGTCTTCCAGCAGCGATCTCGAAGTCGGGGCAAAATGCCTCGAGACGGGTATATGGGGGGCATTCAAGAATGTTCAGATAAACCTGCCGCAGATTGACGATTCTTCTTATAAAGAAAATGTCACAAAGGAAGGTAAAGACATACTGGATAGGGCTGTTAAAAATCTTAAACTAATCGAAAAAACCATAAGTAAAAGATAAATGAAAAAACTATCACTTCTGTTTGCTGTCCTAACCGTTGTGGTTTCAGGATATTATTTTTATTCCTGCGATAATGCTGAAGAAATAATAAATTTGACTACGCCAGTTTTTGATAACGAAGCAACAGCCATTAAACAGATCACTGAAATCCAGTCTGTCTGTACGGATGCAGCATCGTATCTGTTAATGCTTGCGAACGGACAGAATATTAACCAGGCGGGCTGTCCGAATGTATCTGCAGATACCGTCGCCAGAAAAATCACGGTGGATTTCGGAAGCGATCCCTGTACGCCTTATGCAGAGGGTGTAAAAAGGAGCGGGGGATACACCGTTAATTATTATATAAATTCATCCGGAGATTCGTTAGCGGGTACAATAAATTATAATAATTACAAAGTGTTCAAAAGCATGACGGATACAGCATATATTAAAATAACCGGAAATGACTACCTGTCGATTAAGAAAAAGACTCTGACAGACTATGATATGACAATCATAGCAAACAATACATCGAATTTCTCAGACGGGAGAACGGGAAGTGTAACGATGAACCAGGTTGTATCAGTAGTGATTAATAATATCACAATTTTTACAGATGACGTGTATAAAATTTTCGGAACGGGAATAGTGACTGCTAACGGCGATTCTTTCGGATACAGCATTTATGACCCTAATAACAAACTCGAAATGTACGGCGACTGTTATTATCCGAAAAAAGGGCTTGTTAAATTAAATTTAAACGGAACAGACTTTGACGTAGATTTTCAGCCTGAAAATGCCGCATGCGATGCAATTATAAGCATCACGAAATTTGGAGTCACTGCAAAGATAGATTTCAGTAAATTCTGAAAAAATTTCATTAAATTGAAAGCGGGTAATTCCCGCTTTTTTTATTGTCAATAAATACGAAAAAAACACTTGAAATTCAGATAGGAAATATATACGTTTTCCTAATTTAAAGCTTCTCACTGGAGGTTTGAAATGATTTCAAAAATATTTCCTCTTATATTCGTAACTTTATTTACTTGCTCATCATTATATCCTCAGTCATGGACTGTTCAACCCAGCGGTACAAATAAGGTACTGTATGAATCATACTTCTTCAATTCTAATACCGGTTGGGTTGTGGGCGAAAACACAGTTCTTAACACATCAAACGGAGGAACGAACTGGAGTACACATAATGTCCCGGCAATATATAATTTCCAAGGTATACAATTTCTGAATATTTCTACTGGCTGGATTTCGGGAGGTTATGGATATACTAACGGTATACTTCTTAAGACAATCAATGGAGGTGTGGATTGGTCAACATTATATAACTGTAATTATCTGATTTGGGATGTACTTTTTATAAACGCAAGTACCGGTTTTATCTGTGGAAGAAATAACATTATATCCAAAACAACAAACAGCGGTGTAAACTGGGTGCAGAAATTTATGGGTACTTCCTCGGATGAGTTTTATCAGTTGACTTTTCCTGATAGTTTGATTGGATATGTAGTAGGTTCCAATAATAATATATATAAAACTACTGACGGCGGTGAAAACTGGATTCAGCAGAATGTTAATGTCTCAAGTTATTTCCGTGATGTTCATTTCATGAATGCTATGACCGGCATAGCAGTAGGTTCCGGCGGCGTGATTGTCAAAACAACAAACGGAGGTATTAATTGGGTAAATAAAACTTCATCGGTTACTTCATATCTATTTTCTGTGCAGTTTCTCGGGAATGGAACCGGATGTGTGGCAGGATGGGACAGTACTCTATTGAGGTCAACCGATTATGGTGAAACATGGAGCAAAATTACGGGATTGCCCGGGAATTATCAGTTAACGAATGTTAACTTCATAAATCAAAACACGGGGTGGCTTCTTGGATATAACGGAGTTATTCTGAAAACGATTAACGGCGGAGTCGGATTGTATGCACCTTTGCTGTTATACCCTTCAAATAATTCTACAATTTATACAACAACTCCGGGATTAACATGGACTTCAGTTCCTGGCGCGTTAAATTACTTAGTGCAGATTTCTCCGACCAGCGCATTTGTTACACTTACAGATTATGCTTATGTCAGTACTAATCAATATATTGTTACTGCCGGAAAACTGTTGGGAGGAAATACTTATTACTGGAGAGTGAAGGCAAACGCAGGAACGCTTGAAAGCCCGTGGTCGGTAATCTGGAATTTTTACGTTCAGCCTAATGCAATAACACCAATAAGAAGTGAAACCCCTGAGGAATATACTCTTGAACAGAATTATCCGAATCCGTTTAATCCTTCAACTAAAATAAGGTTCGGAATTAAAGAAAAAGGGAGCCTTTATATCTCTGTTTATGATGCCGGCGGTAAAACCATAAAATCGGATATTAAACATTCAATAAGCCCGGGTTATTATGAATATTACCTTGACATGAGCAATTATTCAAGCGGAGTATATTATTTTAGTTATTCAGTTAACGGTGTAAGAAAGACTGTGAAAATGCTTCTCGTTAAGTAATTTTCAGGCTAGTGTGTAAAATTCCTTGTTGTCCATCCTGTGATGGCGTATTACTTCTGCTCTTACCAGAGTAACGAGTGTGCGGCTGGCCCTTCTCTCCGAAATGTTTGCGAGTTTTTTAAACTCTTTTACGGTAATCCTTTCGTTGTCCGTCAGATAATCAATGAGCGTTTTTTCCAGTTCACCGACATTTAAAATCATAGGTTTAGAGTCAGGATTTGAATGCTTTAATATGTTAACCGTTTCTTTTGATGCGATTACCGATTTATCGTTCAGTCTGATGTAAACTCTCGTTGAAGTTTTATCGTTTTCATCAATTAATTTGTGCGGTTTTGTCCTGCTTTCAAAAACCTGTATAACAACCACATCAGTATCCCTAATCGGAACAATCTCTGTTTTATAATCGACTTCCGGCTCGCAGTAAAATTTTGCAGCAGTGTCAATAAGTTCAAGTTCGCTTTTCTCGCTTTCGATTCCGAAAATCTTTTTATCGTCATCCACGCCGAAAAGAAGGTAACCGCCCTTCGTGTTTGCGAATGCAATCATTTCTTTTGCGATTTTTTCCGGAGTTGAGAACTTCCGTTTGAACTCAATTTCCGGCCCTTCGCCGTCCTCGATTAATTTGTAGAGTTCTAATGTGTACAAATTTATTTCCTGTTCTTTATTGAGTCTAAGTAGTCCTGGAGGATTATTTGAGCAGAAATCGTGTCAATATTCCCCTTGTCTTTCCTTTTTTTCTTGGATAATCCGGATGCGTTAAGATTAAACTGAGCCAGGCTGCTGGTCAGCCGCTCATCAAAAAATATTACTTCGCATTCAATACTTTTATTTTTCAGTTTCTTTATGAGTTTTTTTGAGAAATTATCAACATCATCCGTAATGTGTGTTTTCTCGGAATTAAACCTGAGAGGGCGCCCAATAATGATTTTGATTATATTCTCCGATTTTATTAAATCCATTAGAGATGAGAGGAACTTCTCGTTGTTGATGAAATAATCCCTCTGGAATGCGTATGTTTTAGAGGCGTCGCTCACGGAAACGCCAATGCGTTTTAATCCGTAATCAAGACTTAAATATTTAGTCTCGCCGTTCAATCCTGATATGTTGCCTTTCTATTCTATGCTGTCCTTTAGAAACGTCTTGAGAATTTTTCCCGGCTTGAAGTGCATTTTTCTTCTGCCCGGTACATATACAAATTCACCGGTCTTAAGATTTCTGGCTTTGGGTTTTGGCTTGGTTTTCTTTACTTCAAATACTCCAAAATCCCTGATTTCAATCCTGATTATAGGATTTGCAGTCATTATAAGCTCTCTTAATGTCTCAAAAAGTGAATCTACGACCAGTTTTCTGGTTATCCTCTTACCGTATAACTTTTCATCAATTTTCATCTCGATGTCTTTCCTGGTAAGAGTCGGAACTCTCACTCTGGTTGTGCCGGTCTTTTTTATTTCGTTTTCAGTCATCTTAATTGACTCCTCTTGTTTTATAAAATCTTATTAAATACAGAATTAATGAATAAATTACTAATATTACCGATATATAGTAAAGATAACCTATAAGTATTTTTAAAAGTTCAGAATTATTGTCGTTAATAATGATTAAAAGTATTGTTATTCCGATACTTAATACGGCAATCTTGCCCGGATAGTTGGACATCAGAACAACTTTATTTTTTGTCTTAAGGTATAATCCGAAAATTAGGATTAATAAATCCCTCAAAACTACAACAATAAAAAACCATGTCTCAATTTTACCCTGTAAAAACAGTACTATTACTGCTGAAACAATCGCGATTTTATCGGCCAATGGATCTATAATTTTGCCTGTTTCCGATATTTGGTTGAGTTTTCTTGCCAGATAGCCGTCCAAAATATCGGATATATACATTAGTATGAGTATTGTTATTACTATTGTTTTACTGTTTAGGGATGGATAACTTAAAAAATATATTAACGGAAAAATAAGCAGAATTCTGATTATAGATATTATGTTCGGTATATAAAATAATTCTCTGTTCATCACGTAAATATAATATAATTATATACTTAAAGGTATATAATTATCACTAAAAATAAAACCATATTAAAGTTTTTGTTGTTATTTCTTATTAAAAACATGTATAAAAATATATATCTTGATAATGCCGCTTCGACCGTTTTAGATGAACGCGTGCTTGATGCTATGCTTCCGTACCTTAAAAACAGTTACGGAAATCCATCGTCTGTTCATCAGCGTGGTAAATATCTTAAGGTGCTGATTGAGGATGCACGCGACTTTATATCTGGTTTCCTGGGTACTAAACCTAAAGAAATTTTTTTTACAAGCGGCGGCACTGAAGCAAATAATTTCGCTATAAAGGGACTGGCATTTGCAAATCTGAATTCAGGTAAGAATCATATTATAAGTTCAACAATTGAACACCCGGCAGTTTTTGATACTATAAAATATCTTGAGAAATTCGGATTCGAAAATGACTTCATTAAACCTGATAATAAAGGTTTTACTCACGCTGATTCAGTCAGTGAAATAATTACGGATAATACTCTTCTCGTCTCAGTAATGCATGCCAATAATGAAATCGGTTCGGTTAATGATATTAAAGCAATCGCAGAATTGTGCAAATCTAAAAATATCTCTTTTCACAGTGATACAGTCCAGAGCATCGGGAAAATAATATTTTTTCCGAAGGAACTCGGGCTGGATTTTATGACTGTATCCGCTCATAAAATATACGGGCCAAAAGGCACAGGGCTGCTGTTCGTTGATGAAACTGCAAATATTGACAAATATATTCACGGCGGCGGACAGGAAAGGGATTTGCGGGGCGGCACTGAAAATGCCGCAGGAATTGCCGGATTTATGAAAGCTTTTGAACTTTTAAAATCGGATATTATTAGTGATATGAGCCACTATAAAAAACTGAAATTTTATTGCCATTCAGAACTCAAAAAATCATTCGGTGATAATGTTATATTCAATTCTGAAGGTGATAATTTTCTGCCGAATATTATTAATATTACTTTTAATCATAATACATTGGAAGTCCCGCAGGGTTTGCTTCCTGTGAGGCTTGACCTGAAAGGTATAGCTGTTTCCGGCGGCTCCGCATGTTCTTCAGGGTCGCTCAGTCCTTCGAATGTTCTGCTGGAAATCGGAATGGATGAAAAAACCGCTCAATCATCGATAAGAATTTCAACTGGTAAGTTCAACACGATTGATGATATCGATAAACTGATTTCTGCAATAAAGGAAATATTAAAGAAATAAACTAACGGATTGCAGTTTTCTTCTGTGGTTTCTTCTTTTGAGGTATGAATGTATTAACAATACCGAAAAGTACATAAAGAATACTCAGCGGGAATATTGCAACACCTTTGGTCGCGATAATAATTATTATTCCAAACAGCAACGCTATGAAATAGAACGGATTTGCTTTAAATCCTTTTCTTGTAAATGACGGCATTGCAGGAAATCTGAATTTACTCACCATCATAAGCGATGTTGCTATTGTGATCCCGAACATCAGTATCCTGCTTATTTCGGTGCTGAAAAATTTGTCGTGAAAAAACATAACATATGAACAAAGTATGAGCGCCGACATCGGTGTGGGAATACCGTAAAAAACATCTTTTGAGTAACCCGTCAGCGTTATGTTGAACCTCGCAAGCCGGATAGCTGAAAATGCAAGTACAAGCGAAGAAACGAAAATCCCGTATGCATTGTAATCCTTGAAAAAGAAAGAATACAGTAAAAACGCAGGTGCAAATCCGAATGATACTATATCTGATAACGAATCCAGCTCAACACCGAAATCCGATGAAGAATTCAGTATCCTGGCGACCATCCCGTCGAGCACGTCGAATACGGCCGCATAAAGTATAAACAGTACAGCCTGGTTATATTCTCCGTTTGCTGAATTAATTACTGATATAAATCCGCAGAATGCATTTAATATCGTGAACAGGCTTGGTATGAATGTCTTGGATATAGTCATGTCAGTTCTGCAATTATAGTCACCCCTGCTTTTACTTTGTCACCTATTTTAACGTGGATCTCAGTATCAGATGACATAAGTATGTCGACTCTTGAACCGAATTTAATCATTCCGAATTTACTGCCCGCTTTTACTTTATCACCGAGCCGCACCTTGCAGACAATCCTCCTTGCAACAAAACCTGCTATTTGTTTGAAAATCAACTTTTTGCCTTCGTTTGTTTCTATCCCGAGTTCTGTCCGCTCGTTTCTTTCCGATGACTTATGGTCGAACGCAACAATATAATTTCCTTTAATGTAATTGTAATATTTCAGGATTCCGTTTACTGGGAAGCAGTTTACGTGCACATTCAAAGGTGACAGAAAAATGCTGACCTGTTTGATGCCGGTATTTCCGAAAAAATCGGAGTATTTATTTTCCACTTCTTCTAAAAGTACAATTTTTCCGTCAGCAGGGGATATTACAGTTTTTTCTGATATTCCTGACGGAAGTGTTCTTTCGGGGTCCCTGAAAAAGTAAAGTGTAAATGCAAGTAATAATACTACGGTTATTGTCAGAATGAACCTGATTTCCTGTAAATGTATAAAGAAAGATGATACAATAATTATAAGAGAAACTGCAAGGACTCTCCGAACTGTATCTTTTCCGTATTCGGTAATTTTCAATTATGTCCGTTTATTTTATTATCCGCACATGGCATCATTTTGTGCACCGGTAATTTATTGTAATTACGCTTACTACTGTCAAATTTTTGAATTAAGTTAAGAATTTTTAATTAAAAATTCTATTCTATGAAATAAATCGAATATCCAGTGAAATAATGTTTTTATAATGAAAAACCCGTATTATGTGCATACGGGTTTTCTATTTTCAATGATTTATTCTTATTCCTGTATTTCGGGTTTTGTTTCTTCCTGTTGTGTATTTTCAGCCGGTTGATTGACTGTTTCAGTTCCCGGAACAGCAGTATTAACTTTCTCTTCTTCGCCAATAACATCTTCTATCCTGAAATCAATCTGTTCCGAATCATAGGTTTTTGCTTTTTCCTGGATGTCCTTTACACTGAACTTCCTTGTAATCTTGAATTTTTCGATATATGCGTCTACAAGAGTCTGTTCTTTGTCCTTGAAATATTCAATCACGGACAGGACTATTTTCTTATTCGATTTGTCGAACTCAATAACTTCTGCATTCAGAGTCTCACCTGCTTTGAAAAGTTCCGCGAAATTTCTTACAGTTGAAACTGCGAGCTGCGAAGCAGGGATGAATGAATCCACAACGTCAGGAAGTTCAACGATGATGCCTTTTTCAATCGGTTTCACGACTTTGACTTCGATTTCGGTTCCTACTTTGTATTTGGTTTCAAGTACGTCCCACGGATTTTCGAACAACTGTTTGTGTCCCAGTGAAATCCTCTGGTTTGCAACGTCAATTCCGAGTATTACCACTTCAATGGTTTCTCCCATTTTTACGAATTCATTAACGTCGAGAATTTTCTTCGTCCATGAAAGGTCTGAGATATGCACGAGTCCGTCAACACCTTCCTCGAGCTCAACGAATATCCCGAAATTGGTAATATTGCATACTCTTCCCTTTTGCTTCGTCCCGACCGGGAACTTGTCAAGCAGGCTCTGCCACGGGTTGGGTGTTAGCTGCTTCATACCAAGAGAAAGTTTGCGGTTGTCAAAGTCAATGTTCAGTATCTGCGCTTCAACTACCTGTCCCATGGTAACCATCTGTGAAGGATTCGTTATGTGCTGTGTCCAGGACATTTCGCTAATATGAATAAGTCCTTCAATTCCCTTTTCAATCTCAATGAACGCTCCGTAATCTGTAAGTGATACAACCTTGCCTGAAACTTTGTCGCCTATTTTGTATTTTTCCTGTATGTTGTCCCACGGATGCGTCTGTAACTGCTTAAGTCCGAGGTATACTCTGGATTTTTCTTCGTCAAATTCAATAACGTATACGTCGATCATATCATCAAGCCTGACAACGTCTGAAGGGTGGTTAATTCTTCCCCATGACAGGTCGGTAATGTGAATAAGCCCGTCCAGGCCGCCGAGATCTACAAATACTCCGAAATCGGTTATTGCTTTTACGTTAGCTTTTAATGTCATTCCTTTCTTTATGGTCTTGAGAAGTTCTTCCCTCTGGCCTGCCATTGATTCTTCAATGATAACCTTATGCGATACGATAATATTTTCTATCTGGTTATTAATTTTTATGACCTTAAAGTCCATTAACTTTCCCACATATTCGTCATAATCCCTGATGGGTTTTGTGTCTATCTGTGAACCCGGCAGGAATGCAGTTAAGCCGCTAAGGTCAACAACAAATCCGCCCTTTATCCTTCTTAAGCATCTGCCTTTAACTACTATACCGTTCTTCTGTGCATCTACAATCTTGTCCCACATCTTTATTGAATCGGCTTTCTTCTTTGAAAGTACCAGCTGGCCTTCCTTGTCCTCTATCTTTTCAAGGAAGATTTCAATCTCGTTTCCTACGTGAAGTTCTTCCGTATTCGAGAATTCGTTAATGGAAACCCTTCCGTCTGATTTTGAACCGATGTCGATAAGTACGTCTTCACCGTGAATTGCCACAATCTTTCCCTTGACCAGTTCGTTTTCCTTGATTACGTTGAAAGTTTTTTCGTAAAGTTTCAGCATTTTTTCCATCTCTTCAGTGTCATAATCTGTTGAGATGTACTTGGTTGTAATCTTTTCTGGTTCGGCAATTGTTTCTGTTACTGCCGCTGTTGTTTTGTTTAAATCTTCTGTCATATATTTACCCGGTTTATTTTTCTTTTGCCTCAACCGGAAAAAGGCAAAAGTTTAAGTTTGTAAATTCCCGTAACGGGCTTTCTTTTATATTTGTGTATTGGTAATTATCCTGTAGAGATAAATTACCTGTTCTTCCAATATCATGTTTGTCGTGTTGACTTCCTCGGCATTTTCCGCTCTTTTCAGTATTGCCGGATTTTTTCTGAGTTCAAATTCATCCCTGAGCTTTAATTCCTTGTCAATTTTGTCTTTCGATATTTTCTGCCCGAGGTCAAGAAAATCCTGGTGTCTGCGGGCTGTTCTTGCGTTCATATCTGCTGTTATAAAGAACTTGTATCCAGCGTCAGGCAGTACATTTACCCCGATATCCTTTCCTTCAATCAGAACGCCATTTTCATCTTCAGCATATTTCTTTAGCCTTTCGTTGATAATCCTTCTTAATGCGTTTATCTTGCATATGTTCGTAACCTTGTTTGTAATATCCAGAGCTCTCAGCTGTGTTGTAACATCAGCATCGTCCAGCATCACTTTATCGTTTTCAAAGATAAGTTTCATCATTTGAGCAGCTTTGCAAATTCCCATATAGTCGTTCAGCTTAATGCTGTTCCTGATTACTTTATACATTACCGCCCTGTAAAATAGCCCGCTGTCAATGTATGTTATATCCAGTTTATCGGCCAGATATTTTGATAAATGGCTCTTGCCCGTACCCGTTAATCCATCAATTGCAATTATCAGTTTATCCATGTGTTCTTATAGTACTGAAGGAAATGATAATTTATCATTCAGTAAAATTCGTACAAACCTTTAATATCTGAAAAATCAAAATTTTATTCAAGGTATTAATACTACGGGTATACAAATAACTTGTCGGATATCTGTACCAAAAAACTATATCAGTTTTCCAGATAAACCTCAGATTAACATTGAGTTAAAGTAGTTTTTCGGCCGGATTTCCCTTCATTGGGGGACTTATTTTGTATTGATAAACGGCGGAATTGAGGTTATATTCAAAAGTTTTACTATATATTTTTTTGAGTACAGGATACTCCGTTTAAATAACTGATTTTCTCAATTTTAAATTTTATTTCATGCCCGAAATTAAAAAAGTTATTGCCAGGGAAGTACTGGATTCGAGAGGGAATCCTACAATCGAAGTTGATGTTATCTTGGCCGACGGCACGCTCGGAAGAGCGATAGTACCGTCTGGTGCTTCAACAGGAGAACGAGAAGCTGTCGAATTAAGAGACGGCGATAAGAAAAGATATATGGGAAAAGGTGTTTTAAAAGCCGTTTCCAATGTTAATAATATTTTAGCAAAAAAGGTTATCGGCTTCGACGCTTACGGGCAAAAAGAACTTGATGATGTGCTTGTTAAGCTTGACGGTACGGAATTTAAATCCAAACTAGGTGCAAATGCTATACTTGGAGTTTCAATGGCAGCAGCAAAAGCCGCCGCTAATTATTCAAAAACCAGTTTGTATAGGTACCTCGGAAGTTTTGATTCTGTTACTCTGCCTGTACCGATGATGAATATTCTCAACGGCGGAAAACATGCGGATAATAATGTCGATTTCCAGGAATTCATGATAATACCTGCGGGATTCTCAAAATTTTCAGAAGCATTGAGATGCGGCGTTGAAATTTTCCATTCATTGAAAAGCGTACTGCGTAAAGGTAATCATAATACATCAGTCGGAGACGAAGGCGGATTTGCTCCAAACCTGAAATCTAATGAGGAAGCGCTTGAAGTTATCATGACTGCAATTGAAAATGCAGGTTATAGACCGGGAGTAAATGTTTTTCTTGCGCTTGATGTAGCCGCAAGTGAAATGTACGTGAAAACGGGAAAAACAAAGAATAACGGGATATATGAATTCTTTAAATCCGGACTGCCGTCCAAATCGTCTGATGAAATGGTTGATTTGTATTCGGGCCTTGTTAAAAATTATCCTATCATTTTAATAGAAGACGGTTTATCGGAAAATGACTGGAACGGATGGGCAAAACTTACTAAAGAACTGGGTAATAAAATCCAGCTCGTCGGCGATGATATATTCGTAACAAACTCAAAAATACTTAAGTCGGGAATAGATAAAGGTATCGCAAATTCGATTCTGATTAAAGTTAACCAGATTGGAACGGTAACGGAAACAATAAACTGCATAAACCTGGCTAAAAATAACGGGTATACCACGGTTATCAGCCACAGAAGCGGCGAAACGGAAGATTCATTCATCGCAGACCTTGCAGTTGCGGTCAACGCTGGACAGATTAAAACGGGTTCAGCATCAAGAACAGACAGGGTAGCAAAATATAACCAGCTTATCAGAATTGAGGAAGAACTGGGCGTGAATGCTGTGTACCCCGGGAAGAAAGCTTTTAAAAACTTAAAGTAAATTCTAAATGAAACTATCACAATTTAAATATCCTTTTCCAAAAAACCTGATTGCTAAAAGCCCGAAAGTTCCGAGGGATATGTGCAAACTGCTCGTTCTTCATAAAAATAACGGGGATATGAAAACCGCAAAGTTTAAGAGTGTCATTGATTATATGAATGAAGGCGATATACTGGTTCTGAATGATACGAAAGTTTTTCCTGCCAGGCTTTTCGGCAATAAGGAAAAGACTAAGGCGAAGATAGAAGTATTCCTGCTTAGGCAGCTTTCCGAAGTGGAAAATATATGGGATGTCGTAGTCGACCCTGCAAGAAAAGTCCGTATTGGTAACAGGATTTACTTTAATAAGCAGGTATTCTGCGAAGTTATTGACAATACTACGTCGAGAGGCAGAATAGTCCGGTTTAATATAAAGGAAGATTTCCGTAAAGTAATAGATAAGCTCGGTAAGACTCCGCTTCCGTACTATATAAAACGCGATCCTACGGATAAAGACAAGGAACTGTACCAGACAGTATACGCCTCTAACATTGGGTCAGTAGCAGCTCCTGCGGCAGGTCTCCATTTTACAAAAGAACTTCTGAAGAAAGTTCAGCATAAAGGCATAAAGATAGCTTATGTTACACTGCATCTTGGATTGGGAATGTTCAGGCTTGTAGAGGTTGAAGACCTTTCCAAACACAGGATGGATTCCGAATTTTTTGAAATTACTCCCGAAAATGCGTCGATAATAAATGATGCAATCTTTAAAAAGAAAAATATAATTGCAGTCGGAACTTCTGTCTGCAGGGCGCTTGAATCCTGCGTCATTACAGGAAAGAATATCAGGCCTAATAAAGGATGGACCGACAGGTTCGTGCATCCGCCTCAGTCTATGAACATCGTTACAAAACTGATAACAAATTTTCACATGCCTCAGAGCACAATGCTGATGCTGGTCTGCTCCCTTGCTGAAAGGGATTTTGTGATGAAGGCTTATAAAAAGGCAATTAAAGAGAATTTTAAATTCCTTGCATACGGGGATTCAATGATAGTAGTCTAGTTTATGGCAGAGTTCCATCTGATTATACCGGCTTCCGGTTCAGGGATTCGTTTCGGTTCAAAAACTCCGAAGCAGTTTTTGAAAATTGACGGGACTGAAATTTTAATTCTTACATTGAACCGGTTTCTCTCTGACAAAAGAATTAAATCGGTTTATATTTCTGCTCAAAGAAAGTATATCGGAAAAATAGAAAACCTGGTTCAAAAATATTCCATTCAAAAGGTAAAAAATGTGGTTGAGGGAGGAAACTTCAGGCAGGATTCCGTCTACAACAGCTTTAAAAAAATAAACTGCCCAAATGATGACAGGATTATCATTCATGATGCAGTCAGGCCTTTTGTTTCGCGCAAACTCCTGAATAACCTGTTAGCTGCGTCCATGGATTATGATTGCGTAGTTCCGGGCCTGAAACTTACCGATACAATTAAACTTTCGAATGAAAAAGGAATAGTGATAAAAACTGTTCCGCGTGAAAATCTGTGGAGTATACAAACACCGCAGGTATTTTCTTACATTAAACTTCGAAAAGCTTTTGAGTATGCTATACGGAATAAATTCATAGGAACGGATGAAGCGTCCCTGATGGAATATGCAGGTTTTAAAGTAAAAGTAATCGAAGGCGAATTGTCAAATATTAAAATCACAACAAGGAAGGATCTCATTCTTAAATGAAACCCGTTGTAATATCAACATGGAAACACGGCATAGATGCGAATATAGCGGCGCATGAAATACTTGCTTCAGGCGGAAATTCTCTTGATGCAGTCGAGAAAGGTGTACGTGTTTCCGAAGATGACCCGGAAGTGTTGAGCGTGGGTTATGGAGGCCTGCCTGATGCTGACGGCAGGGTTACCCTCGACGCGGCTATCATGGACTGGAAAGCAAGAGTCGGTTCAGTGATTTGTGTAGAAAATATCAAAAATCCAATCAGCCTTGCGCGGCTTATCCTTGAGGATACAGAACATACTGTCCTTGCCGGTGACGGCGCATATGACTTTGCAATTAAAAAAGGATTTAAGCCTGAAAGTCTGCTCACTGAGAACTCAATAAAAAGGTTCAGGGAATGGAAAGAATCAGATTCGGGCAGGCCCGAAGAGCTTCATACTGACGATTTTGTAAAACCATGGGAAAAAGATATTAACGCCGACGGAAATCACGATACAATAGGGATGGTTGCGATTGATAAAAAGGGAAATGCATCCGCTTCCTGTACGACCAGCGGAATGGCGTGGAAACTCCACGGCAGAGTGGGAGATTCGCCTATCATAGGAGCGGGGCTTTATGTCGACGGTGAAATTGGCGGCGCTGCTTCCACAGGCAGGGGAGAAGAATGCATCCGCGCCTGCGGCAGTTTCCTGATAGTTGAAATGATGAGAATGGGATTGTCTCCGAAAGACGCATGCCGGGTTGCCTGCGAACGTGTTCATAGACTCAACCTGCTATCCAGCAAGAACCGCGACCACCTTTACCAGGTCGGATTCATAGCCCTGAATAATAAAGGGGAGCATGGGGCGTTCAGTGTTAGGAAAGGATTTCAGTATGCTGTTTTTGAAAACGGAAAGAATATTTTATATGACAGTGATTTTTTAATCCGCGAAGAATATATTATCCAGGATTTGTAAAAAATGGACAGGTATTTAATAGTAAAAAATGCGCTGGTTTTAACATTCGACAAGGATGATAATGTCGGATATTTTAATATTGTAATAAAAAACAATGTTATTCATCACATTGATTATTACAATGACCTGGTGTCTGACAGGAATATCTATACCAAATTTCCCGGTGTTAACATCATTGATGCAAAAGATAAAATCATTATACCTGCATTATTCAATTCAAGCATAAATTCCACTGATGCTTTAAGCGAAGTATTTTTTGAACGCCTGAATTATGACAGGCTTACTGAGAATCTCTCTCTCGCTCTGCTCAGCAAGCATTTTTCATCGACAGAAAATAAATCTGACCTGAAAACCCTCCTCACTTTCACTTATTTCCGCGCGCTGTCAAACGGCGAACTGTTTCTGAATGAAACATCAGGAAGCATAACTAAGGAATTTCTTCAGGAATTTCATAAGTATAATTTTCTTATTGTTCAGGACCTTGTCTTCACGTCATTCAGCGATGCATTCAACAGGTATCTTAATGAAATTAACAGGTTTCATTGCATCGGTATAAGGGATGAATCGGAAATCACCAATTATTCGCTTGGTTCTGCTTCCAAGTCACTCAAGGAAGGAAAACGCAAACTGCTTTTCGAAATATTGAGGAAATCAAACGGGCAGGAATTCATTAAAAAGACATTCAATAAGTCGCTCTTTAAAGTGCTTGGTGAAAATGATTTTCTTGACGGAAGACTGATATTCTCGAATCCTGTTAATATACAGAAAGATGAACTTGAGTACCTGTCGGATAAGAAAGTGAACATTATTCTGTGTCCGAGCGATATAGTGAAACTCGGAGAAAAAAAGATTGAAAGCTTTGATATAATAAAATACGGACTTAATGTTTGCTTAGGGACGGGATATCTCGGCAAGGCAGTTATTGCTGAAATGAAACTATTCACGCATCTTGCAAAAAAAGGAAATATCTCGTACCGCTCAATCCTGAAAATGGCTACTGTAAACCCCGCGAAAATGTTCGGTGTGTTTAATACTCACGGAAGCATCGAGAAAAATAAAATTGCCAACCTGGTTCTCTTTGACGTTGCGGACCTGCGGAATTATTTCATTTCTCCCGAATATACATCCGAGAAGGTTTCTGAACATATAATAGAGAACCTCGACTCAAAGGATATATCGGATATTATCGTGAAAGGGAACGTAATCAGAAGGGATTACAGGAGCAAACTTTTCGATACGGATTCGATGAAACAGAATACTATGGCGCTTGCTAAAAAAATAATCGATGTCGGTAAGTATTATGAGTTCAAGGAGAAATATCTTATGCGTAAGCGGATTAAAGAACTTTCCACGGATAATAAAAGCGAGAGAAAAATTTTTGTATCAACGGGATTTGATGAAGAGACTGAAAATCCTGAAAGCGATAAATCAATTATATCCGATAGTGAATTTCGCGTAATCGGGTTAAAAAAGGAAATAAATCCGATAAATACTCTTGCTGATGACGGTAATGAATTTGAGAATAATAATATTGTTGCAGAAGTTGATGATGTTTACCGGGGTTTCTCTTTTTTTAATGATGCTGACGTTGTATTGAAAGAAAACCCGCTGAAAAATGCGGATATTTCAGAACCTCTGAAGAAAAAAATCTTTTTTGATGATGTAGGAAATATAATAGAATCGCAGGTCACGGATGAGTTGAAAATCATCGGTGAATCAAAGGATTCGGGTGAACAAAGCAGCACTAATTCTGCAAAAAACGATGATGATATTAAAGATAAAGTTGTATTCAAGAAGAATAAAATGAAATTCGGCTTTTCCGACGACGATAAGTAATAATCCGCTCCCGATTTCCAACTCACAATTAAAAACCCGGAAACAGCAATTATAAAACCAGAAACCAGAAAACAGTTAAAGCATTACGAATTACAGGATATGAATTCGGTATTCCGGATTTACAGATACTCAAATAATTTATACAAATTTCTTTAACCATTTTCTTTTTTCTATTTTCTTTTTAACTAATTCAACAATTCTCTAATTCCCCAATCCCATGATTCACAAATTATCAATCTTGAACTGTTTTCTATTTTCTGTTTAACTAATTCCCTGATTCACAAATCACGAACTCAGCTCGGCTTCCAGGTACATTGCCGTAAAAGATGAATCCTTATGTTTCCGAACAAGTTCTTCAGGTGTCCCTTCTGCAATAATTTCTCCGCCCTTTTCACCGCCCTCGGGACCTAAATCAATAACCCAGTCAGCGGATTTTATAACGTCGAGATTGTGTTCAATAACGATTACCGTGTTTCCCTTGTCGGCAAGTTTGTTCAGTACCTTCAGCAGCATGTTAATATCCTCAAAATGCAAACCGGTCGTCGGTTCGTCAAGAATGTAAATAGTTCTGCCTGTCTGGACTTTTGATAATTCGGACGCAAGTTTGACTCTTTGCGCCTCTCCGCCCGATAATGTTGTTGCCTGCTGTCCAAGCCTTATGTAGCCAAGACCGACGTCAAATAACGTCTGAAGTTTTCTTTTCAGGGCAGGGAACGATTCAAAAAATCCTACTGCATCTTCGACTCTCATTTCAAGGACATCCGAAATGGATTTTCCTTTGAAAAGCACGTTCAGCGTCTCGTCATTATATCGTTTTCCTCTGCACGTATCGCAGGTGACGTAAACATCAGGAAGGAAATTCATTTCGATTTTCTTGACGCCGTCTCCCTCGCAATCCTCGCACCTTCCGCCTTTGACGTTAAATGAAAATCTTCCGACCTTGTAACCCCTTATTTTTGAGTCGGGCAGGGATGCAAAAATGTCCCGTATGTGTGTGAACAGTCCCGTGTATGTTGCGGGATTGCTTCTTGGAGTTCTGCCGATAGGGGACTGGTCAATTTCAATGACCTTGTCAATTATTTTAACTGTCCTGTCCTTAATCTTTTCGGACAAACCTGTAATCGTAATGTAAGGCATAGGATTCTCGACGCCTTTCATCAGACGTTTTGATAATATCCTGAATAATGTGTCGTTTATTATTGTTGATTTTCCCGAACCGCTTACGCCCGTTATGCATATAAACTTTTCAAGCGGAATTTTTAAATCTACATTCTTCAGGTTGTTGCCTGAAGCGCCTTTTAGTATTAAGTATTTCCCGTTTCCTTTCCTTCTCTTTTCCGGTACGGGAATCACTTTCTTCCCGTTCAGGTAATCCGCTGTTATGGAATTTCCCGAAAGTTCTTTCGGTTTGCCTGCGGCAACAACTTCTCCGCCGTGCTCGCCCGCCCCAGGCCCGAGGTCAACAACGTAGTCCGCTGATTCAATCATGTCCTTATCGTGTTCTACAACGATAACCGTGTTTCCGATATCCCTCAGGTTCTCAAGTGATTTTATTAATCTTTTATTATCCCTGTGATGGAGCCCGATTGAAGGCTCATCCAGAATGTACAACACTCCCGTTAGTTGTGAACCAATCTGAGTTGCCAATCTTATTCTCTGCGCTTCTCCACCAGATAAAGTTTTTGCTGACCTTCCTATAGTCAGGTAATCAAGCCCTACGTCAAGGAGGAATTTCAGCCTCATCCTTATTTCTTTTAAAATCGGTTTCGAAAGTATTTCTTTATGGCCTTCAAATTTCAGATTTGAAAAATATTCGTAAGCGGAAGATATCGTCATTTGGGTGATATCATAGATGTTTCTGTCACCGATTTTCACCCACAAAGCGTCCTCTTTCAGCCTGCCGCCTTTACATGAACTGCATGGAATAATCTGCATGAAGCTCTCAGCCCAGTTTTTTATCACGGTTGATGATGTATCTTTCGATACCTGTTCAATGTATTTTACTATTCCCCCGAATTTCTGGTGGTATTCAAATGTGTGGCCTAAAGAATTTGTGTATCTATACTTTATCTTTTCATGCGTGCCGAAAAGCAGTGTATCCAGAAGTTCAATCTGATAATCATTTATTGGTGTATTCGAATCGCATTTGTAATGTTCCAATACTCCGGTTATGATTGACGAAATCCACGTTTTTTTCGGTTTACCAATCGGAGCTATTCCGCCTTCTGCGAATGTAAGTTTCCTGTCGGGGAATATCAGGTTCTCGTCAATTCTTTTCTTTTCACCATGTCCGTAGCATTCCCTGCACCAGCCGTAAGGCGAATTGAACGAAAACGAGTTCGGAGCGGGTTCTGAAAAACTTCTGCCGGTAACGGGGTCTGAAAGTTTTTCATTGAAAAGTTTATCTTCATTTTCATTATTGATAATAACAATTCCGTCTCCCATCCTTAATCCAAGTTCAAGCGATTCATAGATTCGCATTCGCGACTTTTCGTTCACAACAAGACGGTCAATCACTATCTCAACATCATGTATCTTATACCTGTCAAGTTTCATTCCCCCGGTAATTTCCCTAATTTCACCGTCAGTTCTTACTTTCGTAAATCCGTCGGACAGAATTTCTTCGAAAAGTTCGGAATAATGTCCTTTCCTTCCTTTAACGGCAGGGCTCAATATGTTGATTCTCTTTCCCTGGAAATTCTTCATTACTAACTCAAAAATCTGGTCCAGCGATTGCCTTGTGACTGGAAGGTTTGTATCAGGCGAAAACTGAATCCCGCACCTTGCAAATAATAGTCTCTGAAAATCATAGATTTCTGTTACTGTTCCTACTGTTGAGCGCGGATTATGAGCAATCGTTTTCTGCTCAATAGAAATGGAAGGCGACAGGCCTTCAATCTTATCAACGTCAGGGCGCTCAATACCGCCGATAAACTGCCTTGCATAGGATGAAAGCGTTTCCATGAACCTTCTCTGCCCTTCGGCATATATTGTGTCGAATGCGAGCGAGGATTTTCCCGAGCCCGAAAGTCCCGTAAAAACAGTTAGGCTGTCCCTCGGGATTTCGAGGTCAATGTTTTTCAGGTTATGAACCCGTGCGCCTTTAACCGATATTTTATCTAAGAATGAAATTGACTTATAAAAAATTTGAACATTAAAGTTACTCGTTTTACTCACCGCATTCAATTCCATTATTAATGATTTTTCGGTTCATTTAACCCGGGTTGTTAATTTATTGTTTTTGAAGTGTGAGGTTGTGATAAATTTCTGCTTTTAAGGTCTGAAACTAATTCCGTAATTTTGACAAATTTTGTATTTAATTGAAAAAATTCAGGAATTATAAGGAATGTGCCGATTATTTGTTCGGGCTCGAAAGGGTTGGAATAAAATATGATTTGAATAATATCCGTAAATTAACTGTATTGCTTGGTAAACCTGAAAGGAAATTTAAATCTGTCCATATCGCAGGCACAAACGGCAAAGGTTCCGTTGCATCAATGCTGAGTTCTTTCCTGACTGAATCGGGTATAAAAAACGGTCTTTATACTTCGCCGCATATTCTGGATTTCAGGGAAAGAATAAGAGTTGATGGGAAGATGATTCCCGAAAAATATGTGATTGAATTTACTGAAAAAATTTTCAGTTATAACGAAAAAATTAAACCGAGTTTTTTTGAAGTAACTACAGCGATGGCATTTAAATATTTCGCGGATATGAATGCAGAATTTGCCGTCATAGAATGCGGACTCGGAGGAAGGCTGGATTCGACAAACATCATCAAACCGGAAGTATCTGTAATAACAGGTATATCAAAAGACCATTCTGAATATCTCGGCAATACGCTTAAAAGTATAACTTATGAAAAAGCCGGAATAATAAAACCGGGTATCCCGTGCATAATCGGTAACCTCAGTAAATATACCCGTAAAATAGTTTCGGATACTTGTGTTAAAAAAAGGAGCAGCCTGGTTGATTCCTCAGGATATATTGTCGAAGTAAGAAATATGACCGGGGAATCGGTATATTTTGATTTCAGAAATGAGGATTTCAGGTTTAAGGGATTAATGCTTCCGTTGACGGGCAATTACCAGGTTCATAACATCAAAACATTTATTGGTATACTCGGGCAATTGGTTGAGAAACAAAATCTGAATGTAACACAGATTATTTTAAACAGAGCATTCCGGAATCTTAATAAAAATACAGGATTCAGCTGCCGGTTCCAGATTATTCAGAAAAATCCTTATGTAATATGCGATGTTTCGCATAATACAGAAGGTATTAAGAATATACGGGAAACTCTTAGAAGTTTTGATTACCGGAATCTTGTTGTGATTTTCGGTATGATGAAAGATAAGGAATACCCGAAGTGCATTCATGAACTCGAAAAACTCGGAGGATATCTGATTATCACAAAACCGGATTATAAAAGAGCGGAAAATCCCGATAGATTATATGTTCATATAAAGCGGAAAGCAAATGCCGTCTTAGCTGAAAACGTAAGCCATGCATTCGGATTTGCCAGGAAAATAACCGTGAAAAATGACCTGATTGTTATCACTGGTTCTTTTTTCATGGTAAGTGATTTTTTAAAATTTTATAATGCAAAATGATTAAAGCAATAATTTTTGACCTAGATAATACACTTGTTGATTTCATGCTTATGAAATCCAGAGCTGTGGATGCTGCCGTTCATGCCATGATTGACGCAGGACTTGAATATACTCACGAAGAAGCTATCCGAAAAATAAATGAAATTTATAACCGGGAAGGTATTGAATACCAGCAGGTGCTTGATGAATTTATTGAGAATGTATTAAAAAGGAATGACCAGAAAATTATTTCAGCCGGTATAGTTGCATACCGGACTGCGCGTGAAGCTGCATTAAAACCTTATCCTAAAGTTTTTCCGACACTCATAGAGCTTATAAAATTGGGAATCAAACTTGCGGTTGTTTCGGACGCACCTTCAAAAGAAGCGTGGCTAAGGCTTTCTTACCTTAGTTTCCATCATATTTTTGACGTGGTAGTGACATTCGATGATTCGGGTGAGAAAAAACCTTCGCCGGTTCCGTTTAATCTTGCACTCGATAAGCTCGGACTTGAAGCATCAGAATGCCTTATGATAGGGGACTGGGCTGAAAGGGATGTAGTAGGAGCAAAGGCAGTCGGGATGAAAACAGTCTTCGCTCGTTACGGTGATACTTTTGACACTGTTCACCCCGGCTCGGATTATGATATTAACTGCATTTCGGAATTAATTAATATTGTAAAGAAAGAAAATAATTTATGATTAAAGGGATCGGTATAGACATAATTGATATTAAAAGAATAAAATCGATTTCCGAAAAATTCGGGGATAAATTTTTCGAGCGGATTTTCACGGATAAGGAAATCGAATACTGCAAGTCGTTTAAGGCAAAGCCCGACCCCCATTTTGCGGGAAGGTTTGCCTCAAAAGAAGCATACTCAAAAGCGCTCGGTACGGGCATTTCCAAAGATTTTAAATGGAAGGATATTGAGATTCTTAATGACGGGAGAGGGAAGCCTTATATTCATCATACTGTTGAAAGCGAATTCTCGAAATATAAATTTTATATCAGCATTTCCCATACTGATGAATATGCGTCCGCTGTTGTTATAATGGAAGAATAATCAGCCGTTGAATCTTACCGCGCTGAATATTCCTTTGTGATTGTTGATTTTTTCTATTACTTCGTTGAGCTGTTTCAGGTTGTCGATATTCACAATCATGGTACCTTCAAACATCGAACCTTTGGTAAGTATGTTCATGCTTCTTATATTCAGCTTGAAATTTTTTGACAGTGTTTCTGTGATTTCGTTCAGGATTCCGGGTTTGTCCTCGCCTATGATTTTGATGCCTCCGAGGAATTCCACGTCTCTGGTTTCTCCCCAGTTGATTTCAACAATACGTTCTGGTTCAAGCAGGTAATAATTAATAATGTTGTTGCAGTTTTTCCTGTGTATCCTGATGCCTTCGGTCTGTGTAACGTAGCCAATCACATCGTCTCCGGGTATAGGATTACAGCATTTTGCATAATCGTATTTCAGTCCCTGTATCTGTGTCTCCGAACTGCCCGATTTCAATAATATACCCTTGCTTGTGTCCTGTGTTTCCTTTTTGAAC
>Ga0209450_10000228_pt1 | contig 30645 bp, 32 predicted proteins | sample FrelakmetLWP11LW_FD_187149 | JGI IMG/M metagenome (GOLD analysis project Ga0209450, IMG submission 187149) | Freshwater lake sediment microbial communities from the University of Notre Dame, USA, for methane emissions studies - LWP11 LW (SPAdes)... | ecosystem: Environmental > Aquatic >...
CAGGATGTTGAAGCGCGGCTTCAGCTCCTTGATCAGGTTGTTTTCCAGCAACAGCGCCTCGGCCTCGGTGCGCGTCACCGTGGTATCGACGTGGTCGACGCTTTTCAGCATCAGGCGGATGCGCGGGCTCTGGTCGCTTTTCTGGAAATAGCTGGAGACCCGTTTTTTCAGGTCCTTCGCTTTGCCGACGTAGAGCACCGCGCCGGCCGCGTCGATCATGCGGTAGACGCCGGGCAGGGTGGGCAGGGAAGCGAGGGAATCCTTGTCGACGCTCAAGATGCTTCAACCAGACAAAACGGAAGGGCGATTAGCCGCAAGGGGCTCGACGGTAAGTCAAGGGAAGTTCCTTGATTTGCCTTGCGACCCTTTGCGTCCCTTGCAGCTAAAAGTCATTCTTCATCCAGCAACTTGCCGGCGATCGCCCAGTTCTCGTCCGGCAGTTCCTCGAACGCGATGTAGGTGTACGACGCCGGCTTGCCGGCATGCCGCTCCAGCGTGGCGGTGATTTCCTCGGCGACTTTCTGCTTTTGTTCGCGAGTGAGCGTACCGGCGAGCTTGATGGTGACGACGGGCATGATCAGTCCTTCGAATCAGCTTGAATAAGGGCGAACACTGCCGCGAACATCTCGGGGGTGAGGCGGCGCGTCTGAGTATTGTAGCGGGAGCAGTGGTAGCTGCTGAGCAGCCGCCGTCCGTCGGGGAGGCGGTAGTCGCTGGCGTGGGCGAAGGGGTAATCCTTGAGCTTGAGACCCAGCGCGCGCAGAACGGCCTGATGCGCGATCTGCCCCAGCGCCAGGATGCTGGCGTGCTCGGGCAGGGCCGCGAGTTCGGCCACCAGATAGCGATTGCATTCACGGATTTCGCCCGGCTCCGGCTTGTTGGCGGGGGGCAGGCATTTCACCGCGTTGGTGATGCGGCAGCCGGTCAACTGCAGGCCATCGTCAACCGAAATGGACTCCGGGGCGCTGGCATAGCCGAAGCGGTGCAGGGTTTCATACAGCAGGACACCCGCATAGTCGCCGGTGAACGGGCGGCCGCTGCGGTTGGCGCCGTGCATGCCGGGGGCGAGGCCGACGATCAGCAGACCGGGCGCCGGGTCGCCGAAGGCGGGCACAGGGCGGGCATGGTAGTCGGGGTGGCGTTCGCGTAGCGTGTCGAGAAAGTCGGCGAGACGCGGGCAGGTTCGGCAGTTCGGATCGAAGGTGTTGGACATGAAAAAGGGCCCCGTTCAGGGGCGTTGATTGTAGTGGCGTTTCCGACTCGGGACGTGCTGCTGACGGATGGACGCAGCGGGTGGGGTCTACCCCCAGCCTGCAGCAAGCGCCAGGCGGTAGGTGATGAACGAGGCCAGATAGGCCAGCGCGAATAGGTATCCGGCCATGATCAGCGGCATGGTCCAGCCGCCGGTTTCGCGCTTGACGGTTGCGAGCGTGGCCAGGCACTGCGGGGCGAACACGAACCACGCCAGCAGGGACAGCGCGGTGGCAAGGCTCCAACTATGCGCGATCAGCGGGGCGAGTGCGCCTGCGGTGTCGTTGCCGGTGGCCGACAGGGCATAGACGGTGCCAAGTGCGCTCACCACGACTTCGCGCGCGGCCATGCCGGGTACCAGGGAGATGCTGATTTGCCAGTTGAAGCCGATGGGCCCGAATACAACGGCGAGCGCGTGCCCCAGCATGCCGGCGAAGCTGTACTCGATCGGCGCGCCGGTCGCGCCGGCTGGCGGTGCGGGAAAGCTGGCTAGAAACCACAGCAGGACAGTGAGCGCGAGAATGATGCCGCCCACCCGCCTCATGAAGATCATCACCCGCTGCCACAGGCCGATGGCGATGTTGCGCAGGCGCGGCCAGTGATAGATCGGCAGTTCCATCATCAGCGGATGCATGAGCTTGCGCGCGGTGAAGCGCTTGAGCAGCCAGGCCACGACCAGCGCGCCGACGATGCCGGCCACGTAGAGGCAGAACAGCACCATCCCCTGCAACTCCAGCCCGCCCCAGATCCTGCGATGCGGCACGAAGGCGCCGATGAGCAGTGCGTAAACCGGCAGCCGCGCCGAGCACGTCATCATCGGCGCGATCATGATGGTGACCAGGCGGTCGCGCGTGTTGGTGATGGTGCGCGCGGCCATGATGCCGGGGATCGCACAAGCGAAGCTCGACAGCAGCGGGATGAACGAGCGCCCGGACAGGCCGACGCCGCCCATCAGGCGGTCGAGCAGGAAGGCCGCTCGGGGCAGGTAGCCCGATTCCTCCAGCACCAGGATGAAGAAGAATAGGATGATGATCTGCGGCAGGAACACGACCACGCCGCCGGCGCCGGCGATCACGCCGTCGACCACCAGGCTTTGCAGCCAGCCGGGCGGCAGCAGGCCGGCGACAGCGTTGCCCAGCAACTCGGTGGCGGTTTCGATCCAGTTCATCGGTGTCTCGGCCCAGGCGAACACCGCCTGGAAAATCAGGAACAGGATCACCGCCAGCAGTGGCGGGCCGGCCAGCGGATGCAGCACCACGCGGTCGATGCGGTCGCTGGCCAGATGCGGGATCGCCTTGTCCAGTCCAAGGCCCTGAAGGATCCGACGCACCACCTCGTGGTCGGCTTCGATAGTGTCGGCAGCGGACGCGCGATCGCCGAGGGGCGCTGTCCGTTGCCAGGTGGCCGGCCTGTCGAGCAGGGTGAGGAGCGCGGCGGCACCGTCGGCATTCACCGCGACGGTGTTGACGACGGGCAGGCCGAGTGCGGCGGACAAGGCTGCGCCATCGACCCGGATGCCGCTCTGTGCGGCGAGATCGGTCATGTTGAGCGCCACCACGCAGGGCAGGCCCAGGCGTTTGACTGCCAGCACCAGGCGCAGGTTGCGCCGCAGGTTGGTCGCGTCGACCACGCACACCACCAAGTCGGGTCGCTTCTCGCCTTCGGCATGGCCGGTGAGCACGTCGCAGGTCACCTTCTCGTCGGGCGAGCGGGGATGCAGGCTGTAGGTGCCGGGCAGGTCAAGTACGCGCAAATTTTTGCCGGCAGGGGTGACGAGCTTGCCCTCCTTGCGCTCGACCGTCACCCCGGCGTAGTTGGCGACCTTCTGGTGGCTGCCGGTGAGTCGGTTGAACAGCGCGGTCTTGCCGCAATTGGGGTTGCCTACCAGTGCGAGCAGCGGCCCGCCGAGATGCACATGGACGACGGACTGCTTCACGCCGTCGCCTCGTCAGCCATGCCGTGTTCCTTCACCACCTGCACGCAGGCCGCCTCGACGCGCCGCAGCGCAAAGGTGGAGGAGCCGACCCGCACCACCAGCGGGTCGCCTCCCGGCAAGGCACGCGTCATCACCATCACCCGCTCGCCGGGAAGGAAACCGATCTCTTCCAGCCAGTCATGCCATTCCGGCGCGCTGGCGGGCGGCGCGACCTGGGTGACGGTGCAGGACTGGAGGTCGGGAAGCTGGTCGAGGGTGAGGGTCATGAGCTGGCTTTAATTTTCGCTGGCGGATTGTACGACTGGCGACGACATGAAGCGGCTGCGGGTGCTGTGGCTGAGCGATGGCGGGGGGGCGCACGGCGGCGTCCCAGCCGGATGTGCAGCCCGAGCAGGAGCGGCAGCGCGAGCCCGGGGATCCAGTGCAGCAGCGGCAGCCAGGCGGCGTTGTCGTCGGATGAGAAATAATACAGGGCGTAGCCGGTGGCGGCGAGCCAGACGGTGAGCGCGAGCATCGGCAGGCCGCTGTGGTGGTTGCTGCGGCGGTTCCAGGCGAGCCGGATGTGGTTGGGTGCGAGCGAGCCGGCGAGTGCTAGCGCAGCCATGACCATCAGGCCGTGCAGGCGCAGCCACCACGCTTCGAGCGGGTGCGGTTCGGGGCCGAATTCGCCTTCTGTCCGCAAGAAATAATGAAACGTCAGCCACAATGTGCCGCTCAGCCAGAGCAGCGCGAAGCCGGCGTGCAGCAGTTTCCTGTGGTGCGCTCCGAGACGGATGATTGCCTTGCTCATGCTGCGGCCTCGCATGGTAGGGTGCGCCAGCCATCGCCATCGCCGACGGTGATGGCCGGGCTGGACGGATCGATCAGGATCGCCTGCGCATCCTGTTGTCCAAGCAGGGCAGGCGCGCGCTCCGGATCGGCGGCGACGATCTTGGTCAACGCGCAACAGGAGAAACGAATGATAACGAGTCGTATTAGGTTTTCAACCGACGGGCCTGAAAAAAGGTAGCGCGCGCGATTCAGGTACGAGGGGAGAGCGGGGTGTAGGGGCCGCGTATGAGCGGTTGTGCAGCCGGTACCTCGGGCTGCAGGGTGACGTGACGGATGCCGTGACGCCTGTCCATGGTGCGACGTGCGGCATCGAGAATGTCCGGCCAGTCGGCCAGGTCGCGTATTTCCAGATGCGCCGACAGGGCGATGGTGCCGGACGACAGCGCCCACACATGCAGGTCGTGTACCCGCAGGACGCCATCGAGCGCAGCAAGATCGTGGCCGACGGCCTCCAGCCGCACATTGACCGGCACCCCTTCCATCAGCACATGCAGCACTTCGCGCAGCAGGCGCAGGGCCGAGACCAGGATCAGCGCCGCTACCAGAAGGGACAGCAGCGGATCGATCGGGGTCCAGCCGGTCGTGACGATGACGATGCCGGCGGTGATGGCCGCCACCGAACCGAGGGCGTCGCCCAGCACATGCAGCAGCGCGGCACGGCTGTTGAACGTGGCTTCGCCCCGCGACAGCACCCAGGCGACGACCAGGTTGATGGCGAGGCCGGCGAGCGCCACGACGAGGACGGTCCCTCCGGCGATGTCGCGCGGCGTGCCGAAACGCTCGATGGCCTCGTGCACGATGAAGCCGATCAGCACCAGCATCAGCAGGCTGTTGAACAGCGCGGCCAGGACCTCGGCGCGGACCAGACCATAGGAATGCAGCATGCTGGGCGGCCGCCGCGCCAGCCACGCTGCCGCCGCGGCGAGGCCCAGCGCCGAACTGTCGGTGACCATGTGCGCGGCGTCGGCCAGCAGCGCAAGCGACCCTGACCACCAGCCGGCGAGCGCCTCGACGCCGGCGAACGACAGCGTCAGCAGCAGGGCGACAACCAGTTTGCCGTTTTGTCCGCTGTGCCCGAGATGATGGTGGGTGTGGCTCTCGCCGCGGTCGATTGAAAGGCCGGAATCAGGATTGTGCTTATGAGCGTGCACAGTAATCCGTCGGATCGGCCAGCAGGTTGAGATTGCCCGAATCGACCCCCAGTCCGGCGATATGGTGCAGTGCGTTGACGTAATGGGTCTGCTCGCGCAGGGCCGTCATGCCGGCGGGGTGCGGGTGGCCGTGCATCCGCGCCAGCCGCGCGCGCGCCGGTGCAGGCCAGTCGACATCGAGCCTGGCCAGGACCTCGTCGGCCAGGTCGGGGCGGTTGCACACCAGCGCCATGTCGCAGCCCGCGGCCAGCGCGGCCTGCACGCGCTCGACCACACCGCCGGCTACGGCGGCGCCGGCCATGCACAGATCGTCGCTGAAGATCACCCCCTCGAACTGCAGTTGCTGGCGCAGGATTTTTTGCAGCCACACGCGCGAAAAGCCTGCAGGCTGCGAATCGACCCTGGGATAGATCACGTGCGCCGGCATCATCGCCGCCAGTCCGAATTCCGCCATTTTCCGAAACGGGACCAGGTCGGTCTCGGCAATGTCGGCCAAGGGGCGATCGTCGACCGGAACATCGACGTGCGAGTCGGCGCTGACGTAGCCATGTCCGGGAAAGTGCTTGCCGCAGGCGGCCATGCCGGCTTCCTTCATCCCCAGCATCACGGCGTGGGCGAGCTCGACCACGGCCTGCGGCCTGGCGTGGAAGGAGCGGTCGCCGATCACCGAGGAGGCGCCGTAATCGAGGTCGAGCACCGGTGCGAAGCTGAAGTCGACGCCGTGCGCGCGCAATTCCGCCGCCAGCACATAGCCGGTGTCGCGTGCCAGATCCTTGGCGCGATGCGGGTGATCGTTCCAGATTTCGCCGAGCGCGCGCATCGGCGGCAGACGGGTGAAATGTTCGCGGAAACGCTGCACCCGCCCGCCCTCGTGGTCGACGCCGATCAGCAGCGGCGCGGGCTTGAGTGCATGGATTTCGGCGCACAGCTGCGCCAGTTGCTGCGGCTCGCGGTAGTTGCGGCTGAACAGGATCACCCCGCCCACCAACGGATGGGACAGGCGGCGGCGGTCGTCGTCGGTGAGTTCGGTGCCGACGACATCGAGCATCAATGGGCCGAGGGTCAAGGTGCACTCTCCACAATGGCGAAAGCGAACACCAGATCGCCTTCGTCGGACAGGGAAACATGATGGCCGCGGATGCCGCGCTCGTCCAGCCAGGCCGCCAGCGGCGGCGCGAGCTGGTAATGCGGCCGACCCAGGGGGTCGCGCAGCACGGCGATGTTGCGCAGGGTGACCGGGGGACGCAGGCCGGTGCCGAGCGCTTTCGACAGCGCTTCCTTGGCGGCGAAGCACTTGGCGAGGAACAGCGCGGGATCGCGGCTGGCGAAGTAGCCGGCGTGTTCCGCCGGGGCGAGGATGCGGTCGGCGTAATGCTCGCCGAAGCGCACCAGGCCGTCGCGGATGCGTTTGCTGTCGAGCAGGTCGGTGCCGATGCCGTGGATCATGGGCTGACTTTCGCTTCGAGACCGGCGTCGCGGATGCGCTCGGCAAACCCCTCCAGCCAGGCCGCCGGCAGGGCGGACAGGCGCGCCGCCTGCGGCTGCATCGACGGCCGTGCGAGCCCGTACAGCAGCACCCCCCTGACCGGCATGCCCTCGGACAGGATCCGCCGTACCAGCGCGAGGTAGGCCTCCTGCTCGGCGGTCGAGGGGGGGTGGCCGTCGAGCGCGAAGACACAGGTCTGCAGCCAGGTCGGGCACAGCGCGGCCGCAACCGCCAGCCGGGCAAGCTGTTTTTCCGGGGTGATGCGGGTCTGGTTGATGACACGCATCCCGGCCGCGGTCGCGCTGTCGAGCTTGAACCACACTTCGCCGTTCAGCGTCGCCATCTGCTTCAGACCTTCACGCACATAGGGACGATCCGCGAGGGTGCCGTTGGTGATGAGCACCAGCTTGGCTGGTTCTCGTTCATTCGAGCCGACGAGCCCGAAATCGGCCATCACCTGGCCGATCAGTGCGATGACCTTGGGGAAGACCCTGGAACTGGTCGGCTCGCCGTTGCCCGACAGGGCGATGTCGTTGAGACGCCGCGCGCCCTCCGGCACCCGTGTCTGCATGAAGTCGCCGTGGAGGATGGCAGTCAGCATCGCGCGCAGCTCGGATTCGAGCTGGACAAGGTCGATTTCCGGCGCCGTGCCGCGAACCAGGTCGGGCACCTGGCAATACACGCAGGCCCAGTTGCACGCGTTGTTGGGGTTGAGGTTGACGCCGACCGAGACACCGCCGGCGCGGCGCGACACCACCGGATAGACGTAGGTCATCCCCGCGCTGTTGCGATCGTGGTTGCGGGTCTCGAGGGGTGCGGTCCGTGCCATCCGCGGATTTTCTCATCAAGTTCGGGCGGCACAACAAAAAACGCCCGGTCGGGCGTTTCGAAACATTCTGGCGGAGGCGGTGAGATTCGAACTCACGGATGGCTTGCACCATCGCCGGTTTTCAAGACCGGTGCCTTAAACCGCTCGGCCACGCCTCCAATCGTTTGTGGGGTATCGCTTGCCGGTTTTAGCTCCGGCCGTGCTGCGCACTTAACCTGCAAGGCAGGTTAGCCTGCACTGGCGCAGGCACTCTGTGCCCTGGCGCCAGAACTGGTGCCCTGAAACGCTCCGCTAGACCTCCACGGCGCGCATTGTAGTGGATTCACCCTGGATTGTCCGGGGCGAAGCGTCAGGCGATCGGGCATCGGAATGACGCCATGAAAACATTCCGGAAAAGCAGTTGCGGGTCGGAAAGGACCGATTCGATCAGGTTTGAAGCTGACTGCGGTTCATCGGGAAATGTCGGGTTTTCGTCAAGCCGCTGAGGGTCAGGTTGTCCCATGCGGCAGAAAAGCCCCATCGGACGGTGCTTGTGGGCAGATGAGCGGTGCTGCCGGATTGGCATGAATGGTGCAGTAATGAAGGCATCCGCACCCAGATGAAGCCTGCCATGACTGAACTGTTTGAAATGCTGAGCACCCTTACACGTCGCATAAAAGCCGACGAGGGATCGCCTTTCGATTCGATCAAGTCCGTCCGAAAGTGGCTGAAATCAATGCCAGCGGACTCCGACTATGACGCGCATCATGCACTGGTGGAGGGGCTGGAGCGATTCAACGCCGAAAACATCCCTGCCACTGCCGAACGCCTCAAGGTATTGATGGAACTGGAAGCGGCAGGCCTGCCCTTGCAGTTCCGCATCGTCGAACAATATGTCCGCAACCAGGCTTCGTTCCGCCTGGCACGACAGGCGCTGTGGCGTGAATCCTGGGTGTTCTGGTCGCTGCTTGCCGTTGCCTGGGTCCACATGCTGAAGCATGTCTACAAGGGACCGGCCCATCTCGAATTGCAACCCATGCGGACCGAGATTGCCACGCGCGCGCTGCGCTACGCCGGTCTGGCCATGCGCTGGGAATATCACCGCTCGCAGGCACCTGCGGCCACGGCCTGGCGTCGCATCCACAAGATCTATCGTCTGGTCGAGCGCGACGGTTATGCCAACGACTCCGTCACCCTGAATGCGCGTCAGACCAGTTGTGCGCGCGAATATGCACTGACGGTCATGCTCGGCCTGACGAACCCGATAGGCTGCAAGACACAGGAAATCGAAGCCATTGCCCAGCTGTTCGAAAGCTATCCCGACCTCCCCCTGCCGGAGCTGAAGCTCGATGAGGGACGGCACACCCATGCCATCGACCTGTCGGTCAACGAGGGAGCCTTCGTGCTGGACGACACGTTTCCGACCGGCAGGCGGCTGCGCTACCTCGACCTTACGCCGCTGATCGACCATCTGAAGGCGCTGGACCCGTTGCCGAACGCAAGCGGAGAGGGCGGACTCTACCGGCAGACGGCGAATCTCATGGAGCGCGGTGGAATGCACCGTGGCCGCCATCGGACCCACCGCTTTGGCCGGGTCTGGGTTGCCTCCGGCATGGAGAATATTCTTGCCGCGCTGATCAGTCCCGATGGCGCCAAGGTACGTCATGCGATGGAGCCTTGGATGCTGCGTGACGAGAGCACTGAAGGCATGGGCTTCAGCCTTCCTGACAACAAGGGGCTACCCCATGGCAGGCTGATTGCCGTGAGCTGGAACCCGTCCGAAAACGTCTGGCAATTGCTGGCGATACGCTGGACCCACGAGGAGGAAGGACAGACGCAGGTCGGGACGCAACGCCTTTCGCGTCATCCCAAGCGGGTCGAAATCAGTGTCGAGCCCGAGGCGGCCGAGTCTGCCAAGGCTCCGACCCATGCGGTGTTCCTGCCGATGTCCACTAGCGAACAGGGCATGAGCAACCTGCTGCTGCCGCAGACCCACTATCAGGCGGGGGCCCAGATGATGCTGCGCGATGGCGACATCCTTTACCGTCTGCGCCTCGGCAAGGTACACGAAAGCCACGAAGGCTGGGTGCGGGTAAGCATCGACGTGCTGGGCCGGGAACAGGTTGCGGCCGCCGCCTGACCGCGGGGCCGGCAGGATTCAGCGGGTGCGGATATCGCCGAAGTGAAAATCGAAGCTGCCGTTGCGGCGGTCGATGAAATACTGCTCGAGGGTGGCGCGGACGGTCCGGAAGGCGATTTCATCCCAGGGGATTTCGGCCTCGCTGAACAACTTGGCTTCGAGTGATTCGATCCCCGGCTGGAAATCCAGGTTGAGCAGGCGGGCGCGAAACATGAAGTAAACCTGATTGATGTGCGGCAGATTGAAAAGCGTATACAGGCCGCCGACCTCGATGCGCGCGCCGGCTTCCTCCCAGGTTTCGCGGCGGGCGCCTTCCAGGGTGGTCTCGCCGTTTTCCATGAAGCCGGCGGGCAGGGTCCACAGGCCGTACTTGGGCTCGATGGCGCGGCGGCAGAGCAGCACCTTGTCTTCCCACTCGGGAATGCAGCCGACGACCATTTTTGGATTCTGGTAATGGATCGTGCCGCAGGCCGGGCAGACATGGCGCGGCAGATGGTCGCCAGCGGGGACGCGCAGCTCGACCGGATTGCCGCATTGACTGCAAAATTTCATCTTGATCCTGTGGATGGGCTGAAGCCAGAAGGCGGTTGAACCTTAGCAAAATCTCCCCACCTCGTACATGGGTGAGGCTGGAACCAAATGCAGCCTGAGATTATCATTCAAGGCCATCTACCGCAGTAAGACCGAGCCATGCGCCCCTCCCATATCGAAACCATCCTTGACCGCGAATTCGACAGTGCCGCCGAAGGTCATCACACCCCCGTCATGCTGTGGGGGCCGCCGGGCGTCGGCAAGTCGCAGATCGTCGCCAAGATCGCCCAGCAGCACGGCGTGAAGCTGATCGACATCCGACTGTCGCAGATGGAACCGACCGACCTGCGCGGCATTCCGTTCCGCAGCGGGCAGATGGTCGAGTGGTCGATTCCCTCGGTGCTGCCGGATGCCGAGCGTCACGGATTCTCGGGCATCCTGTTCCTCGACGAGATCACCTCGGCGCCCCCCACCGTGTCGGCCGCGGCGTATCAGCTGATTCTCGATCGCCGACTCGGCGAATACCGGGTACCGGACGGCTGGGTCATCTTTGCCGCCGGCAATCGCCAGGGTGACCGCGGCGTGACTTACGCCATGCCGGCCCCGCTGGCCAACCGCTTCACCCATTACGAGGTCGAGGTGCATCTCGACGACTGGGTGGTCTGGGCCTACAGCGAGGACATCGACCCGCGCGTGATCGCCTTCCTGCGCTTTCGCCCCGACCTGCTGTTCAGCTTCGATCCGGCGCACAACCCCATCGCCTTCCCCAGCCCGCGCTCGTGGGAATACGCCCACCGCGCGCTACAGAAGTTCGACCGCACCGACCTGCTGGCCGATTCACTGCAGGCCTGCGTCGGCCAGGCGGCCGGTCTCGAACTGAAGACCTTTGTCGACAATATGGAGCAGATGCCGGATATCGATGCCATCATCGCTGGCAAGGAAGCCGAGGTGCCCAATGGCATCGACCTGCAATACGGCGTCGCCGCCGCGCTGGTGCGCAAGGCGCTGGAGGCGGCCGCCCACGGCGATGCTGCGCCCGCGTACAACAACATCCTGCGCTATGCGCAGCGCTTCCCGCAGCGCGAAATGGGCGTGATGCTGGTCAGCGACCTGCACCGTGCGGTCGGCCGCCCGCTGTTCCAGGTGCCGGCTTTCGCCGAATGGGCCAACAGTATCACCGACCTGGTCCTGTACGAGCACTGATCGATGGCCGAGCAGCCCGACGCCCTGCAGCCGATCCTCACCAAGCTGTCCGCCGCACGCACGCGGCTGATCATGGAGCGGCCGTTCCTCGGTTCACTGGTGATGCACCTGCCGCTCAAGCCGGCCACCGACTGGTGCACGACCACGGCCACCGATGCGCAGGCGTTCTATTTCAACCCGGGATTCATCGAGGGACTGTCGCTGGCGCAAACCCAGTTCGTGCTGGCGCACGAGGCCATGCACTGTGCCATGGGGCATACCCATCGCCGGCAGCATCGCATCAAGCGGCGCTGGGACGTGGCGTGCGACCACGCGGTCAACCTGATGCTGATCGAGGAGGGACTGAAGCCGCCGTTGCATGGCATTCTCGCCAACCAGGATTACCTCACCCTGTCGGCGGAAGAAATCTACCCGATGATTCCCGAGGACACCCCTGAGGAGTCCTTCGACCAGCATCTGTTCGACAACGACAACGAGTCGGGCGCCAGTCCGGACGAAAACCAGCGCCAGGACAATCCCGACGCAGGCGAATCGGGTGGGCAGGGCAAGGAAGGTCAGAGCGAGGCCGAGCAGCAGCAGGGCAGTGGGGGCCAGCCTTCGCAGAAACCTGACGATCTGTCGCCGAGCGAGCGCGAGGAACTTGCCGAGCAATGGAAGAACCGTCTTGCCGCCGCGGCGCAGGCGGCGCGCCAGGCCGGCAAGCTGTCGCAAACGATGCTGCGCTGGGTCGACGACCTTCTGGCCCCCAGCCTGCCCTGGCGGGCGCTGCTGGCACGTTTTTTTGCCATCAACCAGCGTGATGACTATTCGTGGAGGCGCCCTTCGCGGCGCGAAGGCGATGCGCTGCTGCCGCGCCTCTCCAGCGAGGGCATCGACGTCATCGCCGCCATCGACACCAGCGGCTCGATCAGCGACGACGAGCTGCGCGAATTTGTCAGCGAACTCGACGCCCTCAAGGGCCAGGTGCGCGCGCGGGTCACCCTGCTGGCCTGCGACAACAAGCTGTCGGCAAAGGCGCCCTGGGAGTTCGAACCGTGGGACGCGATGCAGTTGCCCGAGGATGTCGAGGGCGGCGGCGGAACCGATTTTCGCCCGGTATTCGACTGGGTCGAGCACGAGAATCGCAGCCCCAACATGCTGGTGTATTTTACCGACGCCGAGGGCGACTTTCCCAAGAGCGAACCAGGCTATCCGGTGATCTGGCTGGTCAAAGGCAAGGGCGTCGTTCCCTGGGGCGAGCGGGTGCAGCTCAATTGAGCGAATTCGCGCTCGCACCGGGGCGGGTCCGTGGTTTTCTGTTCGAGCAACTCGATATTCGCGGAGTCTGGGTGCAGCTCGACCAGACCTGGCGCGACATGATCGCCGGACGCGATTACGCGTTGCCGACCGTCCACCTGCTGGGAGAACTCGCGGCGGTGACGGTGCTGATTGCCTCCAACCTCAAGCAGCCGGGGCGGCTCACTTTTCAGTTGCGTGGCGCAGGATCCGTCGACCGGCTGGTGATGGATTGCGACGAACAGCTGCACCTGCGCGGCATGGCGCATGAAGCGGCAAAGGTCGAGGACGGGCCGCTGACCGGACTGCTCGGCACCGGCTTTCTCACCCTGACCCTCGACGCACCCGACATGCGCCAGCCTTACCAAAGCCAGGTACCTTTGGCGGGAGACAGCCTGGCTGCCGTGTTCGAGCACTATCTCGCCCAGTCGGAACAGCAACCGGCGCGACTGTGGCTGGCGTCGGACAGTCGACGCGCCGCGGGGCTGTTTTTGCAGACGCTGCCGCAGGCAGCGCAGCGCGACCCCGATGGCTGGAATCGGGTGCAGGCCCTGGCGGACACGTTGCAGCCATCCGAGCTCTTGCAGCTGAATTCGGTGGAATTGCTGTCACGCGTGTTTCCCGAGGAGGACGTGCGTGTCTATGATCCGCGTCCGGTGATCTGGCACTGCCCGGAAAACTGGGACAAGGTGAGCACGATGCTGCGCTCGATCGGACGTGAGGAATGCGAGGCGATCCTGCATGAGGTGGGTGAAATCCATGTGCACGACGACATCTGCAACCGCGACTATCGCCTCTCTGCTGCCGATGTGGTTAAACTCTTCGATCATTGAGTCAGATCGGGGAGACCGGCATGCGCGTTCTTTTACTGTGCTTATGGGCCATCGCGGGTTCTGCTCTCGCGGGAGAGACGGGCCGCTATCAGGCGATCGCCCTGGAAGGGGAAGGCGCATTACGCAGCGGCAGTGCCCGCGTTTTGATCGTCGATACTGCGGATGGTCACGTATGGACCTGGAGCGGCAATGAACTGATGCCGGATGCCGGCAGCGGCCGACGTTACGGCGCCGCCTTCATTTACCAGGGCAAACTGCGTCCCGGCAGCAAGCCCGGCGAAATCATCGATCCGCAGTCCAGATAAACATTTGTCGGAAGCATCTGTTGCTTGCATGCTACACTTCGGTGCGCCAATACAAGAAAATCAGCAGATAGTGGTTTTCTTCGGCGGATTTGCTAGAATTCCGCGCGTCGGCTGGATCACAAATCCCGGACCGATCTTGGTGTGGGTTTATTAATATCGTACGTTAAGGGAAATCAAATGAAATACTCCGTTCTCCTGGCTGCTCTGCTGGCTGTTTCCATGACCGCTTGCGGTAAGAAAGAAGAAGCCGCTGCTCCCGCTGAAGCTCCCGCTCCGGAAGCTGTTGCTCCGATGGAAGCTGCTCCGGCTCCTGAAGCCGCTGCTCCTGCTGCTGACGCTGCTGCTCCTGCTGCTGACGCTGCTGCTCCTGCTGCTGACGCTGCTGCTCCGGCACCTGCTGAAGCTCCTGCCAAGTAATTTCTGGCTCAGGAACAAGAAAACCGGCCTTCGGGCCGGTTTTTTTATGTCCGCAGAAACAGCTTGATGCGGTCGATGGCTTCAGCCAGCCTGGGAAGCGGCCGGGTATAGGCGAAGCGTACGAAGCGCTCGGGCTGGTGATAACCAAAATCCACCCCCGGCGTGATCGCGACCCCGGCCTGTTCCAGCAGATCACGTGCAAGCTGAAAGCTGTCACCGGTGTGGCGGCGGCAATCGGCATACAGATAGAACGCGCCTTGGGGGGTAATCGGCAATTCGAAACCGAGGTCGCGCAAAGCGGGCAGCATAAAATCGCGGCGCGATTTGAGTTCAGCCTTGCGTGATTCCAGGATCGCCAGCGTTTCGGCCGAAAAGGCCGCCAGCGCCGCATGCTGCGCAGGGGTAGGCGCAGCCAGAAACAGGTTTTGCGCCAGCCTTTCCAGCCCGTCGATGGCCCAGCCGGGGGCCACCAGCCAGCCGAGGCGCCAGCCGGTCATCAGGAAGTACTTGGAAAAGCTGTTGACCACGAAGACGTCGCCCCACCCCGCTGCGCTCTGTTCATCACTTTCGTAGGTCAAGCCGAGATAGATCTCGTCGACGATCAAGGCCACGCCGTTCGCCTGGCACCATTGGTGGATGCGCGCCAGCTCGGCGTGCTCGATCAGGGTACCGGTTGGGTTGGACGGGCTGGCGATCAGCACCGCACGGGTGGCCGGGCTGGCATGGCGTTCGATCAATTCGAGGTTCAACTGGTAGGCCGTATCGGCGCCGACCGAGACCGCTGTCGCGCGGGCCTCGCAGAAGCGCGTGAAATGGCGGTTGCAGGGATAGCCGGGATCGGCCATCAGCACTTCGTCGCCGGGACCGCAGAGCAGGCCGAGCGTCAGCAGCAGGGCACCCGACGCGCCGGTTGTGACGATGATGCGTGCCGGGTCGACCGTGGCGTTCCAGCGCTGGTCGTAAAAACCGGCGATCGCGCTGCGCAGATCAGGTAGACCGAGTGCTCCGGTGTAGTGCGTATGTCCGGCGCGCAGGGCGGCCACCCCGGCCTCGATGATCGGCACCGGGGTGGGAAAGTCGGGCTCGCCGATTTCCAGGTGAATGATGTCGCGCCCCCGGACTTCGAGTGCCCGGGCGCGCGCCAAAATGTCCATGACATGAAAGGGCTCGATGTCCCCCATGCGCGCGGCCAGCCGTTCATTCATTGTCTTCTCCCTGCAGCATCGCGTTCAGCCGCGCCAGCGGATCCTGCCGGTAAAACTGCTGCATCTGTCCATAGATCGACGGATATTCCGCGTGCAGCAGGTCGGGCGCTTCGAAAAACACCTCGCTCAGCACGGCGAAAAATTCCGCTGGATCAGTCGTGGCGTAGGGGTCGATCGGGGTGTCCTCACCGCTGTCCACCCGATTGCACAGGTCGGAGTAGGCGGCGCTGAAATCGCGCGACCAGGCGGCGGCGTTCATGCCGCGATGCAGTGGCGGAAAGCCGTTCGCATCGCCGTTCAGCGTGTCGAGCTTGTGGGCGAATTCATGCAGCACGACGTTGACCCCTTCGCCCTGGCCGCTGGCGGCGACATCGGCGAGCGACAGAACCAACGGGCCGCCATGCCAGGATTCCCCGGCCAGGATGTCGCGTGAGTGATGCACGACGCCGGATTCATCCATTTCCTCGCGGCTACGCAGAAACTCGTCCGGGTAAAGAATGATTTCCTTCCATCCGCGATAGCTGGTTTCGTCCAGATTGAGCGTCAGCAGGCAGGCCTGCAGGGCGATGGCGAGCTGTCTGTCGATGTCGACTTCGGCTCCACCAGCGGCCGAGAATGTCTTGTCATGGAGGAAAAGACTTGCCTGTTCGCGCAGCCGGTTGCAGGTGTCGGCATCGAAACCGCCCAGGATCGGAAGCCGCGACAGCGCCGCATCGAACACGTCAAGCGGAATGAGGTGCCGCTTGAGTATGCGTTTTCTCCGCCAACGCTGCCAGGCGTTCATTCGGCATCGTGGTCGAGGTCGATCAGCTGAACGTGCTCGGGATGTTCGAGCTCGACCCGCTCGATCTGTTGGAAGCGGCGGCTGATCTTGTCGCTGGAAATGCGCACCTCGCCGACATCCTTGTTGGCCTGCTCGATATGGGAGGCGAGCTTTTTCATCCGCTCGTCGAAGCGCGCGAAGTCTTTCGCCAGCTTGCCGAGCTCGTCCTTGATGACATGCGCCATGCGCCGGGTTTCCGAATCACGTATCACCGCGCGCGCTGTATTGAGCACCGCCATCAGTGTGGTAGGCGAGGTGATCCAGACATGCTTTTTCTGCGCGTGTTCGACGAGATCGGGGTGATAGGCATGAATTTCGGCAAACACCGCTTCGGCCGGTAAAAACATCACCGCGCCGTCGGAGGTCTCGCCGACGACGATGTATTTGGCGGCGATATCGTCGACGTGCTTCTTGACATCGGCCTTGAACTGCCGGCGCGCCGCATCGCGCTCGGCCGACGCCAGGCTGTCGTCGAACATGCGGCTGTAGTTTTCCAGCGGAAACTTGGCGTCGACACATACCGTTCCGGTCGGCTCAGGCAGCACCAGCGCGCAGTCGGCCCGCTGACCGCCCTTGAGGGTGTACTGGAAGGCGTAGGCGTCGGGCGGCAGAATATTGCGCACTAGGGCTTCCAGCTGGACTTCACCGAAGGCGCCGCGCGAACGTTTGTCGCCGAGGATTTCCTGCAGCGAGACAACGTTGGACGCCAGTCCCTCGATTTTTTTCTGTGCCTCGTCGATCACTGCCAGCCGCGACATAACGGAGGTAAACGTCTCGTTGGTCTTCTTGAAGCCTTCGTCGAGACGCTCGGCGACCTTGCCGGAGATTTCGCCGAGCCGGCCATCGACGGTCTGCGACAGTTGCTGCACACGCTCGCCAAACTGTGCGGTCATGCTCTTCAAGGTGTCCTGCAGCAGGCTTTGCTCGGCGCGGCCCTGCTCGATCAGTTTTTCCAGCATGGCCGTCTGGAACTGGCCGAACTGTCCGGTGACAGTCTCCCGTGTTTCTGCCAGCCGCTCGGCCTGCGCCACCTGCAGGGAAGCCAGCTGGGCCTGCATGCGGTCGGATTGCTGCGCCAGACCTGCGTGCAGATCGGTCAGCACGCCTCGGTGGTGGGCTTCCATGTCCTGCGTCAGCAAGGCGGGGAGGGTGCGCAGCTGCAGACGCACCTGCCAGAAGAGTGCGAGACCCAGCAGCAACAGCAGGACAAGACCGGCAAGGAGGGCGACGTCGACGAGACTCATGGGCCCGATTATACGGCGGCAGGCTGTCAGGCCGGGACCTGCAGGGTGTCTGTGGCAAGGGATTATGGCTATGCTTGCGCCAGCCAAAATGGGAGGTAGCGTGAATCTACTGTTTTCTGTCGTTCTGCTCGCGGTATCGACGTTCGTTGCGCAACGTGTGTGGCGCCATCATGTGCTGCAACGCCGGCTGGAGGTGATCCGAACGCATCCTTTTCCGCAATCGGTGCGGCTCAAATTCCGCGATGCACGCCCCCATCTGGATTCGGCACAGGAGCAGCAGGTGTTCGAGGGGCTTCGCGACTACTTCACCCTGTGTGCCCAGGCGCGCGGGCGCTTTGTCTCCATGCCCTCGCAGGTGGCCGACGATGCCTGGCATGCGTTCATTCTGCATACGCGCTATTACCAGGGTTTCTGCAGCAAGGCGTTCGGCCGCTTCCTGCACCACACCCCAGCCGAGGCCATGAGCACGCAGACGCTGGCGACCGAGGGCATTCGGCGTGCCTGGCGGCTGGCCTGTGCGCTGGAGAAAATCAACCCGCGGCAGCCTGAGCGTTTGCCGCGCTTGTTTGCCCTGGATCGCGCGCTGAACATCGAGAATGGTTTCCGCTATGACACGCGTTGTACGCCGGGGTCGGGAAACTATTGTGCCAGCCATATCGGCTGCAGCGCCGGATGCGGCGCAGGCAGCGAGTCCGGCAGTGCGGACGGCGGTTGTGGCGGAGGCGGGTGCGGCGGGGATTGAAAACGCCCCGCACGGTGGCGGGGCGTCCCGGTTTTACGCGGCTGCGCGGTTGGCGCGCTTGCGTTCGTGTTCCTGCAGGTGACGCTTGCGGATGCGGATCGATTTCGGCGTGATTTCGACCAGTTCGTCGTCGTCGATGAATTCCACCGCCGATTCCAGCGTCAGCTTGATCGGCGTGGTCAGACGCACCGCTTCGTCGGTACCCGAGGCACGAACGTTGGTGAGCTGCTTGCCCTTGATCGGGTTGACTACCAGGTCGTTGTCGCGGCTGTGGATGCCGATGATCATGCCTTCGTACAGCTTGTCGCCGGGCGAGACGAACATGCGGCCGCGGTCTTCCAGTTTCCACAGCGCGTAGGCCACGGCCTCGCCGTTATCCTGCGACACCAGCACGCCGTTGTGGCGGCCGGGCAGGTCGGCTTTCACCGGACCGTAGTCGTCGAACACGTGACTCATCAGGCCGGTGCCGCGCGTCATGGTCATGAAGTCGGACTGGAAGCCGATCAGGCCACGCGCCGGAATGTGGTATTCGAGGCGGGTGCGGCCGTTGCCGTCGGACTCCATGTTGGTGAGCTCACCGCGGCGGCGGCCGATTTCTTCCATCACCGCGCCCTGGGTGTCGTCTTCCAGGTCGATGCTGAGGTTTTCATACGGCTCGCATTTTTCGCCGTTGATTTCCTTGTACACCACGCGCGGTTTGCCGACGGCCAGTTCGAAACCCTCGCGGCGCATGTTTTCCAGCAGGATGGTGAGATGCAGTTCACCGCGGCCGGAGACGCGGAACACGTCGGCGTCGCCGGTTTCATCGACCCGCAAGGCAACGTTGACGAGCAGTTCCTTGGCCAGGCGGTCGCGGATCTGGCGGCTGGTGACGAACTTGCCTTCGGTTCCGGCCAAAGGCGAGGTGTTGACCATGAAGTCCATGTTCAGCGTCGGCTCGTCCACCGGCAACACCGGCAGGCCGACCGGATTTTCACGATCGCAGATGGTCACGCCGATGCCGATGTCGTCCAGCCCGGAGATGATGATGATGTCGCCGGCCTCGGCCTGGTCCACCGGCACGCGCTCCAGCCCCTGGAATCCGAGCACCTGGTTGATGCGGCCGCTGGCGACCTGCTCTTCGTGGTTCATCACCACGACCGACATGCCGGGCTTGATGCGGCCGTTGAGCACGCGGCCGACGCCGAGACGGCCGGTATAGGTCGAATAATCCAGCGCGGCGATTTGCAGTTGCAGCGGTGCGTCAGCCGATCCGGGCGGGGTGGGGACGTGCTTGAGCACGGTTTCGAACAGCGGCACCATGTCGGCCGCGGTACCGCCGTTCGACGGCGCGTCTTTCAGGTCCATGCAGGCCCAGCCGTTGAGGCCGGAAGCGTAGATGATGGGGAAATCGAGCTGTTCGTCGGTTGCGTGGAGCTTGTCGAACAGGTCGAAGGTCTGGTCCACCACCCAGTTCGGACGCGAGCCGGGGCGGTCGACCTTGTTGATCACGACGATGGGGCGCAGGCCGAGGGCCAGCGCTTTCTTGGTGACGAAGCGCGTCTGCGGCATCGGGCCTTCGACGGCGTCGACCAGCAGCACCACGCCGTCGACCATGCCGAGCACGCGCTCGACTTCGCCGCCGAAGTCGGCGTGGCCGGGGGTGTCGACGATGTTGATGTGATAGTCGCCGTAGGTGATCGCGGTGTTCTTCGCCAGAATGGTGATGCCGCGTTCCTTTTCCAGGTCGTTCGAGTCCATCACCCGCTCGTCAACCGCCTGGTTGTCGCGGAAGGTGCCGGACTGTTTGAGGAGCTGGTCGACCAGCGTGGTTTTGCCGTGGTCGACGTGGGCGATGATGGCGATGTTGCGGAGTTTGCGGGACATGATGCGGGTGCCGGATTGCGGGAAACCCAGCATTCTAGCATGGATATGTGACTATTATCCTGGCGATTTTTGGCTGAGTGGATGGCGGTCGAGGCGGGTGTCGATCTGCTGGATCAGGCTCAGATAGCGCGAACTTCCTATCGGACCGAAGCGGCGGTCGAATTCGGCTTGCGGCATGAACTCCGGCAGATCGCGAAAATCCGGCATCAAGGCCGCATCCGATCGGGCGCCGGCCAGCCATGCCAGGACGGCTGCGGCATCGTCGCCGGTGGCGCGCACGCCCAGGCGCACGCCAGCCCGGTTGGCAGCCAGATCGGTGAAGCTGAATCCCGACCCGCGGCTGGCGTCGTCTTCCTCCTTGCTCAGGCCGATGGCGTTGGCCAGGCGGCTGCCACCGTTGACGGTGATCGCAGCGGAAATCACATAGTGCTCGGCAAAGTCGCGCCGCCCGTAAAGCGAAAACAGCACGCGCGGCGCACGACGGATCGACTGGCTGTCGCCTTGCAGCAGCCTGGGCAGGCTGAATCCGCTGATATAAGCGGCAAGAACGGTGAGGGCGGCACGGTTTTTATCACGTGCGTCGCCGTTGGATTGCCGGGCATGCTCAAAGAGCGGTGCGCTGACAAGCCCCAGCGGCTGGGTGCTGCCGTGCGCAAACGGTTTGAGCAGTTTCTCAAGATGATTCGCAAATTCGAGCAGGCGCGCCTGTTCTTCCGGTTCGAGCAGCAGGTCGGCGCTCTTGCGCTCGATCTGGGTCAGCAATTCAGGCCGCCAATGGTAATCGAGGGTGGCCTGGTTCTCGTCGAAGTTGATCTGACGGAAGGCCTCGGCGAGCGTAGCGTAGGTTTCATCGCGGAGCAGCCTGCGGTGGGCCAGACGCGCCGTCCAGTCCGCCAGGATGCCGGGCAGCGGCAGGCTGCCAAGCTGCAGGGAGCGGATTCGTATGCCGCCTGCAATATCCTCGATCGCGGCGGAGACATTCAGGAAGCGGCCATAGGGATTGTCCGGCACGCGCACGCTGGCGGTCAGCGTCGCCATGCCCGGCGTCAGCTCGGCCGATATGCCGCTTATCTGGCGCAGTTGCACCGCGTAATTGAGCAGGCGATTGAGTTCATCCTCGTCGAGACGAATGCTTTGAACCACATCCGGCGGGTTCAGGCGCGGGTCGTGCCGCTGGAACAGGGACTTGACCCAAGCCAGGTCGCTGCGGCGAAACTCCCCCGGCGGCTCGATCGCAGGGTTGTCGTCCAGTAGCAGCCAGGGCAATACCAGTAACCCGGCCACAAGCGACAGCAGCAGACCCAGAACGAACAGGCGCTTCATCTCATTCCGGCTGGTTGCGCATGAAATCGGCGGTCTTGAAGAACGCGGCAGCCATTTCCTGCTGCAAAGCGGCATCCATCCCCACGTCCTGCATCGCGCGGATCATGCAGCCCATCCACTGGTCGCGTTCGGCGCCGCCGATCGCGAACGGCATGTGACGGCGACGCAGGAAGGGATGGCCGAAGCGGTCGGTGTACTCGGGCGGCCCGCCGGTCCAGCCGGAAAGAAACCAGAACAGCTTGTTGCGCGACTCGGAGAGGTCGGCCGGATGCAGCTTGCGGATGCCGTAATAGTCGGGATCCTCGTCCATCAGGTCGTAGAACCGGTCGACCAGATTGCGGATCCCCTCGCCGCCGCCGAGACGTTCGTAATGCGTCTCCACGCTTATCCCTTCACCGGCCTGACGGCCGCTGCCGCAGACTTGGCGCGCAGGCGGGCCTCATCGGTGCTGGCGGCGGTGGCGAGCGCGACCCCCATGCGGCGACGGACGAAGGCTTGCGGCTTGCCGAAGAGCCGCAGGTCGACTTCGGGTGTCTGCAAGGCTTCGGCGACGCCCTCGAAGGCGATGCCGATAGCCTCGATGCCACCGTAAATCACCGCCGACGCACCGGGCTCACGCAGGCGGGCGTCGACCGGGAGGCCGAGGATGGCACGCGCATGCAGCTCGAATTCGCTCTGCCGCTGCGTCGCCATCGTCACCATGCCGGTATCGTGCGGGCGCGGGCTGACCTCGGAAAACCACACCGTATCACCTCGGACGAACAGCTCGACGCCGAAAATGCCGCGCCCGCCGAGGTTGCCGGTGACCGCGGCGGCGATTTCCTTCGCACGTGCCAGGGCGGCGGCGGACATCGGTTGCGGCTGCCACGATTCGACGTAGTCGCCCTTGACCTGCACATGGCCGATGGGCTCGCAGAAATGCGTTTCGACCGCACCCGAGGCGCCGATCGCGCGAACCGTCAGCAGGGTGATCTCGTAGTCGAAGTCGATCACACCCTCGACGATGACGCGCCCCTTGTCGACCCGCCCGCCGCTGGCCGCATAGTCCCATGCCGCCTGCAGTTGACTGGCGTCGTCGACCCGCGACTGACCCTTGCCGGACGACGACATCACCGGCTTGACGATTACCGGGTAACCCAGTTTTTCCGCAGCAGCGGCCATCTCGGCCTGACTGTCGGCGAACACATAGGATGAAGTCGGCAGGCCCAGCGTTTCGGCAGCCAGCCGGCGGATGCCCTCGCGGTTCATGGTGAGGTTGGCGGCGCGCGCGGTGGGAATGACTTCGGCCAGGCCGGCGGTCTCGATTTCCAGCAGGGTTTCGGTGGCAATCGCCTCGATTTCCGGCACCACCAGCTGCGGTCGCTCCGCTTCGATCAGCGCGCGCAGGGCGGCGCCATCGCTCATGTCGATCACGTACGCGCGGTGCGCGACCTGGTGGCCAGGGGCATTGTCGTAGCGATCGACCGCGATCACTTCCACCCCCAGGCGCTGCAGGGCGATGATGACTTCCTTGCCGAGTTCGCCCGCGCCCAGCAGCATGACGCGGGTGGCGCAAGGAGAGAGCGGGGTGCCGAGACGCATGGGCCGATCCTGGAAAGCTTGAAGCGCCGATTTTACCGCGGCTTACAGATGCTGCTCGATCGGCAGGTCCTGCAGTATCCGCAACAGCGCACGCTGGATCAGGGTGGTTTCCGGCTCGACGTCGGAAATGCGGGTGGCGCCGCCATGGATGTCATGCCATTGCAGGCGCTTTACCACCGTATCGTTATCGGTTTCGACGATGAGCTGCGGCCGGAAGCTTCTCTCGGGGCGCATTGCGTTCTCGGCCATCGCGGTGACCTTGCGCGCGAGTTCCGGCGAGTGGATGACCAGCCCCATTTCGGTGTTGAGCAGCGCCGAACGCGGATCGAAATTGAAGGTGCCGATGAACACGTGCTCATCGTCGAAAACAAAGGTCTTGGCGTGCAGGCTGGCGCGCGACGACCCGCTGCCGAGGTCGCGCAGACGTCCGCCGACAGGATCGGCAACGGGCTTGAGTTCATACAGTCCGATCCCGGCTTCAAGCAGCGGAATACGGTAGTTGGCATAGCCGGCATGCACCACCGGCACGTCACTGGCGGCATAGGCATTGGTGAGGATGTCGATCTGCACCCCCTTGTAACGCCAGTAGCGAAAATAGGCCATGCCGAAAGGGCCGGGGACAAAATAGGGCGACACGATAAGCGCGCGCTGGTTGGGGTCGACCCACAATCCGGCCAGCTGGCCGATCATCAGCTCGGACGTCGCGTTGTCAGGGTTCAGAACCTTTTCCGGCGGATCGACGATTAGGTCGGCATGCGCGATCTGCCAGCCGAGGGCGCCCGACAGCAGGCCCGGAAGGGGGTCGGCCGCAGTCAGCGCGCGTCCGTAGTCGCTGTCGAGCAGTTGCGAGCTGTGTTCGCGCAAAAGCTCGGTGGCGCGCTGCAATCGTCTGGCGCTGGATTTGCGCGGCAACGCCGAGACGGGCACCGCTGCCTCGCTGTTCCAGTACTGGTCGAACGACCTCGACAGACTGTCGACGATGGCACCTGCTGCGAGGACATCGAGGTCGACGAAGGCAAGATTGTCGTGGGCGTCGAAGTATTCGTCACCGATATTGCGTCCGCCGGTGATGCCCAGCAGGTTGTCGGCGATGAATGCCTTGTTGTGCATGCGACGGTTCAGCCGCACGCTGTCGTCCAGCGCCTGCCAGCCCCTGACCAGCAGGTTGGTGCTGCGGGCGTGGAAGGGGTTGAACAGCCGCACTTCTATGTTGGGATGGGTGTTCAGCGCGACCAGGCCGCGTTCCTTGTCGGCCGTGTCGATGTCGTCGATCAGGATGCGGACCCTGACCCCGCGTTCGGCGGCCGTCAACAGGGCATCGGCGACCAGCTTGCCGGTGCCGTCGTTATGGAACAGATAGTACTGCACGTCGAGCGAGCGGGTGGCGTGCCGCGCCAGGGCCAGCCGCGCTGCCAGCGCGGCGCGGCCGTCCTGCAGCAGATGAAAACCCGACTCGCCGGGCGGGATGACGGGGAGCAGTTGCGCCTTCAGCGGGCTGTCCGCCTGGGGCAACAGGGTTTGAGAAACCGGGCGCTCGGTGTCGAGATCGAGCATGGGGGCGCAGCCGGCTAGCGTCAGCAGCGCCGCCAGACCCAGCAGGGCATGGATCCGGAAATCAGGCTTCACGCACACCGAGTCGTTGCCAGTCGAAACAGAGTCCCGGGTCGGTCTTGCGCCCGGGGGCGATGTCGCTGTGCCCGACCACGGCCTCGATCGGGTAGGCCCGTTCGAGGGAGCGGATCAGCGGTGTCAGCGTGGCGTATTGCGCCTCGGTGAAAGGCTGGTCGTCCGTGCCCTCCAGTTCGATGCCGATGGAAAAATCATTGCAGCGCGAACGCCCCTGCCAGCACGACTCCCCCGCATGCCAGGCACGCAGGCTGCAGGGGACGCACTGGATCAGCGTGCCATCGCGACGGATGAAGAAATGTGCCGATACCCTGAGGCCGCGAATGGCGCTGAAGTAGGGATGGGCGTCCCAGTCCAGCCGGTTGGTGAAGAGCTGGATCACGGCGTCGCCGTCGAACACCCCGGGCGGCAGCGATATGTTGTGGATGACGATCAGGCGGATCGACTCGCCCTCGGGGCGTGAATCCTGGTTGGGGGAGTCGATGCGCTGCGCCGACGCATGCCAGCCCAGGGGATCGATATCCGCTGTCCGTTCCGGCAGGCTTTCATTGCTTATCGTCATGTCGGGCAAGCCGATTCCATCCATTGGGCCTCTTCGGGTGGATGATAACCGGACTGGAACCGAGACAGAACGGCGCGGAGCGCTTAGACTGCGGTCTTCACTTTTAGGAGGTTTGCCTGATGAACCGGCCAGAAGCGCAACAGTTACTGGAAAACGCCGAATGCATCGCCACGACCGATGAGGTACAGGCGGTGCTCGACCGGCTGGCGGGGGAGATCGCGGTGCAGATGGCGGAGGATTTTCCGCTGGTGCTGGCGGTGATGGGCGGGGCGGTGGTGTTCGCCGGACATCTGCTGACGCGGCTGGATTTTCCGCTGGAGTTCGACTACCTGCATGTGACGCGCTATCGCGGCAAAACCAGCGGCGGCGAGATCGAATGGCGGGTGCTGCCTGGGCAGAATGTCAGGGGGCGCAGCGTGCTGGTGCTGGACGACATACTCGACGAGGGCGAAACCCTGGCGTCGATTCGCGACAAGCTACAGGAACTGGGCGCGGCGCGCGTGTTCTGCGCCGTGCTGACGGACAAGGAAAATGATCTGGTCAAGCCGATCAACGCCGATTTTGTCGGACTGCGCGTGCCGAACCGCTATGTCTTCGGCTGCGGCATGGATGTCTACGGCTTGTGGCGCAATCTGCCGGCGATTTATGCTTTGAAGGTTCAATAATAATCAGGAATCACCCATGCTCGGCATCATCGGAGGCACCGGTCTCACTCAGCTGGCCAATCTGGAAATCACCCATCGTCAGGTCGCGCGAACGCCCTATGGCGAGCCGTCCGGCGCGCTGACCTTCGGCCGCATCTGCGGCCAGGAAGTGATTTTCCTGGCGCGCCACGGCTATGGCCACAACATCCCGCCGCATGAAGTGAACTACCGCGCCAACCTCTGGGCGCTGAAGGATCACGGCGTCGACCGCGTGGTATCGGTGGCCACGGTGGGCGGCATCAACCCCAAACTGATTCCAGGCATGCTGGTCATCCCCGACCAGATCATCGATTACACCTATGGCCGTGAAACCACCTATTTCGTCGACAGCAAGAAGCCGGTCATCCATCTCGATTTCACCTTCCCTTACTGCGACGCGATGCGGCAGGCGCTGCTGACGGCCGCTTCTGCCTGCGGAATCAATCTGCGCGACGGCGGGGTCTACGGTGCGGTGCAGGGGCCGCGCCTCGAAACCTCGGCCGAGATCAGCCGCATGGAGCGCGACGGCGCCGACATGGTGGGCATGACCGGAATGCCGGAGGCCTACCTCGCGCGCGAACTCGAGCTTTGCTACGCCGCGGTCGGTGCGGTGGTGAATTACGCTGCCGGACGCGGACTGTCTTCGGGCGGCATCCAGATGGAAGAGATCCAGGGCGTGCTGGGTGAAGTGATGACGCAGGTGCGGCACCTGCTCGAGCAGCTGGTGACCCAGGACGCTCCCGCCTGCGAGCTTTGAAGCTGTTTCGCGCCCTGCAGTCGCAAGGCTTCGGCACGCGTCGTGAGTGCATCGCACGGGTTCGCGCGGGCGACGTCGAAGTGAACGGCGTGGCCTGCGATGACCCGGAAACCGAGGTCGATCCCGCCGGGCTGCAGCTGACGCTCGACGGCGAAACCTGGCCCTACCGCGAAAAAGCCTACCTGGTGCTGCACAAGCCTGCCGGATATGAATGTTCGCATCACCCCCTGCATCACCCCAGCGTGTTTTCCCTGCTGCCGCCGCTGCTGTTGCGGCGTGGGGTGCAGTGCGTGGGACGGCTGGATCAGGACACCACCGGTTTGCTGCTGTTTTCCGACGACGGCGATTTCATTCACCGCATGATTTCGCCGAAAAAAGGCGTGCCCAAGATTTATCGGGCCACCTGCCGGCACCCACTGACCGACGCCATGCTGACCGCCCTGAGGGGCGGGGTTCAGCTCCACGACGAGCCCGCTCCGATTGTGGCTCTGGCCTGCGAGCCACTCTCCAGCCATGACCTGTTGCTGACCCTGGCCGAGGGCAAATATCATCAGGTCAAGCGCATGATTGCCGCGGCCGGCAACCGTGTCGAGGCCTTGCACCGTGAAGCCATCGGCGGCTTGCGGCTGCCGCCGGACCTGCCGGCAGGGGGGTGGCGCTGGCTGGACGAAGCCGATTTGCGACAACTGGAGGGAGGCTGAAATGGCCATTCGCGAGGTGCTTAAAATGGGCGACCCGAGACTGCTCGCGCGCGCCCGCCCGGTCGAGGATTTCGACTCGCCCGCGCTGGCGCAACTGATCGTCGACATGCGCGATACCATGCACGCCCTCAACGGCGCAGGTCTGGCCGCTCCGCAGATTGGCGTCGGCCTGCAGGTGGTGATGTTCGAGGTCAATGCCAACCCGCGTTATCCCGAGGCCGAAACCGTTCCGTTCACCCTCCTCATCAATCCGGTCGTGACGCCGCTGACCGATGCGCTGGAGGAGGACTGGGAAGGCTGCCTGTCGGTACCCGGCATGCGCGGCAAGGTGCCGCGCCATGTCAGATTGCGCTACCAGGGTGTCGATCTGCGCGGCAACCCGATCGATCGAACCGTCGAAGGATTTCATGCGCGCGTGGTGCAGCATGAAGTCGACCATCTGCTAGGCATCCTCTACCCCATGCGCATCCGCGACCTGCGCGATTTCGGCTTCGCCGACACCCTCTTTCCCGGCCAGAACCTGCAGGACGATTGACGGTTTTTCGCCGCTTTCTGGCGCGCATTTAGCTTGCCTAAAGTTGTCCCTGCCCTGGCCGCTAACTTGAAGCGTAGCCGTGGGCAAAGTGCCCTGGAAGCAGGACTGAGGACAACACAATAATGAATCCGGATGACATGATTCAGCAGGCGCAGGAACGCATCCTGGCCGCGGACACCATCATGATTGGGGCCGAGCGTCTCGAAGGCGCCTCGGCATTGCTCATGGCCGTGCAGCGTCACTGGAACGCGCCCGACCGCGAAGCCCGGCTCGCCATGGCGCTCGAAGCCAACCGTGAAATCTGGCATGACATCCAGACCGCCCTGGCTGAAGGTGCGCTTTCCCTGCCCCTGGAAGTGCAGCAAAACCTGCTGATTCTCTCGGTTTACGCCGACGGAAAAATCTGCGAATGCGAAGCCCGCCCCAGCAGTGACGCCTTGGGCTCGCTGGTGGCCCTTACCCGCACCCTTGCCAGCAGCCTCAGAGGCTGGAAGGAGGCCGCATGAGCCATCCGGCGATCGAGCTTGGCCCGACAGCGTTCGCCCTGCAGGAGGTCGGAACAGGTACCACGGTTCGTCCCGGGCGCAGCCGTACCCAGCCCAAGAGCGAGAACAGCGAGAAGGCCAGGACCGTGCCGCCCGCATCACGCAAAAAATCGCCGCCGGCACGCAAGGCGCCTGCCCGTGGGCGCTATGTCGACGAGTACGCGCGTCCTTTCTAGTCCTGCAGCACGCTGAGCAGGTCCGCCTGCAGCAGGCGGACGCCCTCGTCGTTGAGGAGCGCGCTGCCCTGGATCAGAAAAGTATCCTCCACCCGTTCACCCAGTGTGTCGATCTTCGCGGCATACAGACTGATGCCATGGCGGATCAACACGTCGGCAATGGCGAACAGCAGTCCGCCGCGGTCGGCGCAGGTGATCGACAGCACATGTACCCCGCGCTGCGGATCATGTTGCAGGCCGACCCGGGGAGGGAAGGGATGATGACGCTGGTGGCGCGACAGGCGCCCGCGCGGCGCCCGCTGGACCGGATGAACCGGGTCGAGGTCACGTGCCAGTTCGTGTTCCACGAAGCTCAGAAAATCGCGGTAGTGAATGCCCCGATTCGCCAGATCCATGACCTGGAAACTGTCGAGCGCATAGCCGTGGCGGGTGGTATGGATCTTGGCTTCGAGGATGCTGTACTGGATGCGCGCAAAGAACCCGCAGATGCGGGCGAACAGGTCGGGGCGGTCGGGCGCGTAGACCAGCACCTGGATGCCCTCGCCGGCGGGTGACAGGCGGGCGCACACCACGGCCTCCTGGCTATCCATCTTCCGCCACAGCTTGCGCGCCTGCCAGGCGATGTCCCTGGCTTCGAAACGCTGGAAATAACGTGGATCGAGATGCTTCCAGACAGCATCCGCCGCTCCGTCTGGCAGGCCGTAGAGCGCCAGATTCGCGCGGGCTTCGGCCTGCTTCAGCGCGGAGTCGCCGAGGTCGGCCTCGGTGTCCGACAACTGGACCATCGTCGCGCGATAGAGGTCCTCCAGCAGTTTGCCCTTCCAGGCATTCCAGACGTTTGGGCTGGTACCGCGGATATCCGCCACGGTCAGAATATAAAGCGCGGTCAGGCGGTGTGCGCTGCCCATTCTCGCGGCAAAGGCGGCGACCACGGCAGGGTCGCTGATATCTTCCTTCTGCGCGGTGCGTGATAGCACCAGATGCATTTCGACCAGCCAGGCGACCAGATCGGCGTCGCCCTTGTCCAGGCCGTGGCTTTTGCAGAAGCGGCGCGCGTCCGCGCCGCCCAGTTCGGAATGGTCGCCGCCACGGCCCTTGGCGATGTCGTGAAACAGCGCGCCCAGATAGAGCAGCTCCGGTTTGTCAAAACCCGCCATCAGGCGGCTGGCGAGGGGAAGCTCGTGCGCAAGTTCCGGCACGGTGAGGCGCCTTACGTTGCGCAGCACGGTGAGAATATGCTCGTCCACGGTGTAGACGTGGAACAGGTCGTGCTGCATCTGGCCGACGATCTTGCCGAATGCCGGGATATAGCGTCCGAGCAGACCATAAAGATGCATGGCGCGAAGCGCCCGGGTGACGCCGCGCGGCTGGCGCAACAGGGACATGAACAGCTGGCGATGCTCGAGACGGGCGCGGAACGCCGCGTTGATCCGGGTGCTGCCGCGCCACAACGCTCGCAGCGTGGCGGGTTCGAAACCTTCGGCTCGGGGGTGGCGGGCGAGAACGATGAACGCGCGCAGCAGGGCATCGGGCTTGCGGGCGAACAGGTCGGCTTCGCGGGCTTCGATGAGATCGCCGCGCAACTGGAAATCATCATCGATCGGCTGCGGCGAGGCGGTGACCGGAAACAGCCTGACCCGCATTGACTGGATCAGGATGTCGCTGGCGCGCTGCACCAGTTTGGCGGCGCGGTAATAACCCTGCATCAGCCGCTCGTCAGCGCGCAGATGGGCCGTGGCGGAGAGCTGCATGCGCGCGGCAAGGTCGTGCTGGTAATCGAATGCCAGACGGTCTTCGCGCCGGCCGGCCAGCAGATGCAGCTGGATGCGCAGGCCGCATAGCCAGCGTTCCTCGCGGGCGATGCGCCGGGCTTCGGGATCTGTCAGCAGCCCGGCACGCGCGAGCCCGCTCCAGCCTCCGGCAATACCGCAGGCCTGTGCCAGCCAGTGGATCGTATGCAGGTCGCGCAGGCCGCCGGGACTATCCTTCAGATTGGGTTCCAGCTTGTAGGCGCTGTCGTCGAAGCGAGCGTGGCGCGCATCCTGCTCGGCCAGCTTGCCATCGAAAAAGCACCGGGCGTCGAAGCGTTCCTGGAAGCGGCTACGAAAC
>Ga0209450_10000229_pt1 | contig 30569 bp, 24 predicted proteins | sample FrelakmetLWP11LW_FD_187149 | JGI IMG/M metagenome (GOLD analysis project Ga0209450, IMG submission 187149) | Freshwater lake sediment microbial communities from the University of Notre Dame, USA, for methane emissions studies - LWP11 LW (SPAdes)... | ecosystem: Environmental > Aquatic >...
TTTGACGGCCCCCTGGGGCGAGAAGGATTCCACCTTGGGGGCCTGCTGGCCCCAAGCGGCTGAGACAAAGAAAAACAGGGAGCAAAGGCCGAACCATAGAACTTTCTTCATGATCGCCTCCTGACGGATATTCAAAAGGGGCTGTAGGTTTGATTATCTTAGAAACCCGAATGGGGGTCAACATGAGAGATGCTGTCGCAGCACCCTTGACAAGAAGCGCGTTTTTGATGCAGGCTCTGCGCCTAGTACCTAAAGGTCTCTATGAGAAAGACACCGGACACGGAGGAAAAACTGGATTATGCCTTACAACAAGAACCTTGAAGCGCGGATTCAAAAGATCGTTTCCTCCTGGAAAAACACCGGCAACAAAAAGATGTTCGGAGGCATCTGCCATCTTCTGAATGGGAACATGTTCTGCGGTGTGTACAAGGATTTTCTGATTCTCCGACTGGGCGAAGAAAAAGCGGGGGAGGCTCTCAGCCTCCCCTTCGTGAAACCTTTCGATATCACGGGAAGGCCCATGAAGGGATGGGTGATGGTGGACGAGCGAGGCTTCGCGGGAGAAACAAAACTGAAAGAATGGCTTGAAAAAGCTAAGGCGTTTGTGAAAACGCTGGGTTCGAAATAAATCCCCCCAACCCCCCTTTAGTAAAGGGGGGCGAGGGGGGATCTAGTTACGACTAACCCTTCATCACCTTCTGCGCAGCATCCTTGCCGAGATCAAAGGCCTTCAGGTTCGAATCGAGAAAAGCCTTTTTCGTAGAACCGGCGATGATCTTCTTCATGACCTCTTCGGTCACAGGGGTCGCACCGGTGCCGATCAGCGCTCCCAGCATGACCATGTTGAGGGAAAGCACATTGCCCGCCTTCTCAGCCAGGTCGTTGCCGTTGAGGGAAACGACCTTGCCCACTTTCTTCGTGACCTTGTCGAGAATCTCGTCAACCGGTGGATACTTGCCCTGGCCCACCGCCACCGTAAAAGGCGGAAGGGGTTGAGCATTCGTGATCACCAGTGTCTTCTTGTTGCATTTGTTCAGGATCCGCAAGGTCTCCAGAGGCTCGAAGCTGATTAGAACGTCCGCTTCGCCGTTGGACACGATGGGGCTGTTGGCCCCGCCCAGCAGCACCGCGGATTCCACGACGCCTCCCCTCTGAGCCATGCCGTGAATTTCACTGACCACCACAGGGATCCCCATTGAAAGCGCTGCCTGACCCAAGAGATTCGAGGCAAGGAGATTCCCCTGACCGCCTACTCCGACAAATACGCATCTTTTCGTTTCCATGGGCGCCTCCTTTCTAGTCCTTCACTGGGACGATAGCGTTTTCAGGGCAGACCTGTGCGCAGACCGAACACCCGATGCACAGGGTCTTGTTGATCCGGACGGCATTGCCTTCCAGGTACATGGCCGGGCAGGCCAGCTTGCTGATGCAGTCGCGATGGTTCTTGCACTTCTGCTGATTGATCGTGAAAGGTTTCGCCTTCCTGGCCTTGCCGATCCCTTTGGCAAAGAGGGGGCAGAACTCCTTGGAAACAACCACAGACATGCCGTCATACTCCAGAGACGCCTTGAGCGACTCCATGGTCTTCTTGATGTTGAAAGGCTTGACCACGTGGAGATCCTTGACGCCGCAGCCCCGCACCACGTCCTCCACGATGACCTGCGGAAGATTGAGTCCCATCGGAGTCGTGTCGACGCCCGGGTGAATCTGGTGGCCGGTCATGGCCGTGGTGCCGTTGTCCAGAATGACCAGGGTGAACTTGTGGTTGTTGTGCACCGCGTTGATCAGCCCGGTGATGCCGGAATGGAAGAAAGTGGAATCTCCGATAAAGGCCACCACTTTCTGGTCCGTGGCCGTGGAAAAACCGCAAGACGTGCTCACGGAGGACCCCATGCAGATCACGAAATCGCCCATGGACAGAGGCGGCAGCAGCCCCAGTGTGTAGCATCCGATGTCCGTGGGATTGACCGAATCCGCGCCGTACACCTCTTTAACGGCATAGAATGTCGCCCGGTGAGGACAACCGGCGCACAAGGTCGGCGGTCTTCCCGGAAGAGGCGGCAGGTCGGACACATCCACCACGGCCGGCGCTTTGTGCTCCAAGCCGAACATGGCGGCCACCGCTCCCCGCACGAGTCTCGGATCATATTCCCAGAGACGGGACAGGCCGCCGACTCCCTTGCCCTTGATCGGCGTGCTGATCCCGTTTTCCTGGGCAATGGCTCTGAACTCGTTCTCGTTGATGGGTTCGAGCTCTTCAACGACCAGGGCCTTGTCCACGGACTTCAGCCAATTCGCGATCAGTTTCTTGGGCAAAGGCCAGGAAAAGCCCAGCTTCAGTATACTCACCTTGTCTTTGATGCCGAGGTCCATGACGGCATCCATCACATAGTTGAAGCTGACGCCGTTGGCCACAATGCCCCACTTTCCGTTTCCGATGACCTGGTTGAGCGGCGACTTTTCCGACTTCTCGGAAAGAACGTCATACTTCTGCAGGAGCTCCTTGTGGAGATTCCTGGAGACCGCCGGCACACACACGTAATGGAAAGGGTTTTTCTTGAACTGAGTCTTGGTGACCCTTGGCTTCAGACTTCCCAGCTTCACCCCTCCGCGGATGTGAGCCAGCCGGGTCGTTGTTCTCACGATGACCGGAAGCCCCGTTTCCTCGGACAGCTCAAAAGCGGCTACAGTCCAGTCCTTCATCTCCTGAGTGTTGGTCGGCTCGAACATGGCCAATCCTGACAGACGCGCATAGAACCGGTTGTCCTGCTCGTTCTGGCTCGAGAACAGGGACGGGTCATCCGCGTTGATCACGACCATGGCCCCTTTGACCCCCGTGTAGGCGAGAGTCATCAGAGGGTCTGCGGCCACATTGAGCCCCACGTGCTTCATCGTGACCATGGTTTTCAGCCCGCTCACCGCAGCTCCGGCTCCCACTTCCATGGCCACCTTCTCATTGGTGGAGTACTCAAAGTAAAGGTCTGTTTCCTGGCTGATCTCAAAGAACTGTTCGGGAATTTCGGAAGAGGGAGTTCCGGGATAGCAGGTTGCAAAGGCGACACCCGCTTCCAGGGCCCCGCGTGCAATGGCCTCATTGCCAAGAAGGAGCATCTCCTTTCCAGGAGCATCTTCAAGTAGCTTGTGCATCTTATCCCCCTATCGGTTTAAAGGTTAATGGTGCTTCTTGACCCACTCGACGCGTGTTACAGTTTGAAGCTTTCCGCAAATCCTGCGTATTTCTTTCTCAGCTTGGGTTTCTCGATCTTCCCCGTGGGATTCCTGGGCACATCGTCGAAGATGATCTTCTTCGGCCTCTTGTACCTCGGCAAGGCTTCACAGTACTTCTCCACATCCTTTTCCGTCATCTGCTTGCCCGGTTTGAGCTTGATGATGGCTGTCACCGCCTCGCCGAGCCGCTCATCCGGGACCCCGATCACCGCCGCGTCCTGGATGTTGGCGTTCTCGATCAGGAAATCTTCGATTTCCACGGGAAAGATGTTCTCCCCGCCTGTGATGATGATGTCCTTCTTCCTGTCCACCAGCCAGATGAACCCGTCCTCATCCACCCGGGCCATGTCGCCGGTCATGAGCCACCCGTCCACCAGGGTCTTCTTGGTCGCTTCCGGATTCTTGTAGTACTCGCTCATCACCCCAGGGCCACGGACCGCCAGTTCCCCGGGCTCTCCTTTTTTCACATCCCGCATCTGGTCATCCACAATGCGGTAATCCCAGTCAAAGCCGGGCTTGCCGATGGAGCCGACCTTGTGGCTGTTTTCGATCCCGAGGTGAACGCATCCGGGGCCGGTCGATTCGCTGAGACCGTAGTTTGTGTCATACTCCTGTTTCGGGAAAACCTTTTTCCAGTTCTTGATCAGGGCAGGCGGCACGGGCTGGGCGCCGATGTGCATCAACCGCCACTGATCGAGCTTGTAGTCCTTCAGTTTGATCTGGCCGTTCTCAATGGCCACCAGGATGTCCTGTGCCCATGGAACCAGCAGAAACATAATGGTCCCCTGCTCTTCGGAAACGGCCTGAAGAATCCATTCGGGTTTTGCGCCCTTCAGAAGAACCCCCTTGGCGCCCACGATGAAGTTCCCAAACCAGTGCATCTTGGCGCCCGTGTGGTAGAGAGGGGGGATGCAGATGAAATTGTCCTTGTGGGTCTGGTTGTGATGCCGGTTCTCCACGATGCAAGCGTGCTCGAGGTTCCTGTGGGTGAGGAGAATGGGCTTGGGCTGTCCTGTTGTGCCTGAAGTGAAGTAGAGGGCCGCTTCGTCCAGGAGACTGATCGGGGTCTTCGGTACTGCCGTTGAAGCCCCCTTCAGAAAATCGTCCCAGTGTTGGGCATAGGGTGGAGTCATCTCCTTGGGGCCGCAGAACATGAAATCCTTCATGCCCTTGAGGTCCTTCTTGATTTTGTCGACCCGTTCGATGAAATCCTCGCCGAAGAGGATGGCCCGGGCTTCTGCGATGTCCGCACAGTAGCGGATGTCGTCGGCGGTAAAGCGGAAGTTGATAGGAACGGCCCAGGCTCCGGTTTTCAAAATTCCAAAATAAGCCGGAAGCCACTCCAGACAGTTCATCATCAGGTGAATGACCTTGTCCCCTTTCTTGACTCCCTTTGCCATCAGGGCATTTGCGACCTTGTTCGCCAGGTCGTCGAATTCCTTCCAGGTGATGGCCCGTCTGAGATTCTTTGCAGGTTCTCTTTCGACGAGGGCCTCTTCTTCGCCATACAGCCTGGCATTTCGCGCCAGTATTTCCGTAATGATCATCGTTTCACCTCCCCGCGTAAAAGCTATATTTTAGCTACAACGTGACCATAGATGATCGGGATTTCCTTGTCAAGCAAAAATCAAAACGCTCCGCTGCGGAGTGCGGATGGAAGCCGGTCGAAATTGTTTATGGATTTCGGCGTGTTGAGCGAAGAAGCCCGCCTGAGGCGGGGAGGGCTAGGTGGAGATCTTTGGGTGCGGCCGCAGGGCCGCATTATGAGGAATAGTCGTTAAGGCGTGCCTTGGCCATGGAGAGAAAAGGCGAGTTCTTGTACTTCTCAATGAATTCCTTGAGCGTCTCTTTTGCCTTGTCCGGCTGTTTGGAAAGGCCGTAAACCCTGGCGAGATTGAGGGTCGCCTGTTCTTTGAAGGACGGCTCTGTGCTGGAAAGGATTTTTTGCAGGGCGTCGATGGCCTTTCCGAAATCTCCCTGGCCTTCATAGCTGGCGGCCAGAGCCAGCAATGCCAGGGACTGATAAACTGTGTTCTCGGGAACCTCCTTGAGAAAGTCTTGGTAGAGCCGGATGGCTTCATCGTACTTCTTTTCAAGGAACTTGAGGTGGGCGACTTGCGGCGGTGCAAGGCGGCTCGCCTTGGAAAGGCCGTGATCGGTGATGACCTTTTTGAAAAGCTCCTCCGACTTTTTCAGGGCTTCATCATCTGCCTTGACTTCTTTTATCTTGATGACTTCATAGTACGCGGCGTCATAGGCTTCCTGGCCTTTTCTGTCGGCGTAATTCAAGTAGTAATTGACTCCGAGGTAGACCAGCGCGGCCCCGGCAAGGATGTATCCCGCAACCTTGAAAGGTTTGGCATGCTCTTTGACATAAAGAATGGCCCTGCCCGAAACGGTCAGGAACTCGTCAGGGCCTTTCAACAGTTCTTTGCGGGTCAGTTTTTCTTTAACCATGGTTCACCCATCACTTGTGCTAGGATTGTTGATTCGTCTAACAGATGCCCGAAGGCCCGTCAATCTCTTTTTTCTTTGAGAATCAAGGGGGATCGAGTATAACTACCCTGCTTTTAGGGATACTCTCGCTCTGAACGAGAACCAAGAGATGTACATCGAAAAGTTTCTGAACGAACTGCGATCCTTTCCCGACTTCCTGATCTACTTCTTCCTGGGGCTGAGCGCTTTTGTGGAAAACCTGGTGCCGCCCATTCCCGGTGACACGATCACAGCTTTCGGAGCTTTCCTGGTAGGAGCGGGTAGGCTGAGCTTTGCAGGGGTCTATATTTCCACGACGGTCGGGAGCCTGCTCGGTTTCCTTTGCCTCTTTTGGGTGGGGGGATTGCTGGGAAGGCACTTCTTCATTGAGCGGGATTTCCGGTTCCTCCGGGCAAAAGACATTATTAAGGCCGAGGAATGGTTCGGTCGCTACGGGTATCTCCTGATCCTCTTCAATCGATTCATGCCGGGAATCCGCTCTGCCGTTGCGCTGGCTGCAGGCATCTCCCGTTTCAGAACCCTCCCTGTCCTGTTCCTCTCCCTCCTGAGCTGCGCCGCATGGAATCTGATCTGGATTTTCATGGGCCATACTCTCGGGACTCACTGGGAAACGGTGGAACACAAGATGGGGGATTTCATGGTGCGGTACAATGTGACCATGATCATCCTGATCGTGTTGGTCATCCTGTTCTTTGTTTTAAAGAAGAGATTTAGAAGGAAAGCACAATGAAGCGAACCCCATCGGGATGGGGGATTTGATTTTGATCCTTGCGGAGTTATATTGTAACACATATGACCTTATGAATACTGAACTCTCTCCCCAAAAGGGAAACAGAACGATTAATTACCTTCGCCTCTCCGTAACGGATCGATGCAATCTAAGGTGCATCTACTGCATGCCGGAAGAAGGGGTGGACTTTGTCCCGCACAACCAGGTCCTCTCCTACGAAGAGATGCTCCGCCTTGTCGCACTCTCCGTCAAGGCCGGGATTCGCAAGGTGAGGCTGACCGGAGGGGAGCCTCTGGTCCGCAAGGGCTTCATTCCTTTCCTGGAAAAGCTCTCCGAGATCGAGAACCTGAATGAAATCTCCTTGACGACCAACGGGGTTCTCCTCAACGAATTTGCTTTAGACATCAAGCGATGCGGCATCTGCCGCATCAATGTGAGCTTGGATTCTCTCGATCCTCAGAAGTTCGCGCGCATCACGGGACGCGACTTTCTTCACCGCGTGCTGGAGGGCATCAAGGAGGCGGAACGTCTCGGGTTTAATCCCATCAAGATCAACGTCGTGGCCATGCGGGGAATCAATGATGACGAGATTCTCGATTTCGGCCGCCTGACGCTCACGAAGCCTTACCACATCCGCTTCATTGAATTCATGCCCGTCGGCAAGAACAACAGCTGGACGAGTGACCGCTTTTTGCCCGCCGATGAAATTTTGGCGGCCCTCAGGACCCTGGGCGAGTTGAAGCCCCTGGAGCACAATTCCCTGGACGGCCCGGCCCAGAGGTACAAGCTCAAAGGAGCAAAAGGAGAGATCGGTTTGATCGGAGCGATCAGCCATCACTTCTGCGCTCAGTGTAACCGATTGCGTCTCACCGCCGAAGGCCACCTGAGAGGGTGCCTCTTCTCGGACCAGGAGATCGACATCAAGACCCCTCTGCGCGAAGGACGAGGCGAGGAGGATCTTCTCGATCTGGTCAAGCTCGCCATCGACAGGAAACCCCAAGACCACGGGCTCCTTCAAAGGGACCCCAAGAAGTGTGTTAGGCATATGTCGAGCATCGGCGGATAAATCGGAATTAAGGGATTCTGGGATTCTGGAATTTTGGGACTCTGGAATGCAGGGACTAATAGATTGCGAATTCCCAATTCCCCAATCCGCAATTCCCTAATTCCTTAATTCGCAATTCCTTAATTCCCCAATTCCTCAATTCGACTGGGGCTTGTCTACGTAGACTGTCTCAAATCCCGGGGGGATCTCCATCCTGAAGAGCTCATCAGGAATCGGTTTGTTGAAGACCATCTTTCCGTTTTTCAGGGTGAGGTTCCTGGTGCCCTCCAGCTGTTTGACCCTCACTTCCTTGGCATAGAGGATGCCGCCCTCCCGCTGAAAACCGGCATAACTAATCCCGACCTTCCTTTCAGGATAAGAGAGCTGTCTCGGCAGGCCGCTTTCAGGATCGAATTCCAGAATCTCCAGTTCATCTCCATTTCGGTTCAGAGAGCTTAGCTGATCGGCTTTCCTCGATTCCACCCGGCCATCGATTTGCAGTTTTGGAAATCCTCGAAGCACCTCCCAGATCAGGTCGGCGTCGAGATCGGCGGGAAAGAACTTCGAAAGAGCCCCAGGGGTCAGGTCGCCCATATAGAGTTTTCTCTCCCCGTAGGAGAGGGCTTTGAAGGTCTTGCCCACAACCAGAAGGTGCAAAATCGGCTGACCCCAGGCATGCGTGATCTCCATCCTCAATCTCAAAGGAGTCCTGGTCCCTGCCGTGAGCGTGTCCGCCTCCTGATCCCAGTACCAGTCCTTAACCACCATTTGTCCGGTGGTGAAGAAGGTGGCTGCCGCCTCTTCCTGCGTTTTCAAGAGGGATAAGACCCTCCCCAACTCCTGATCACTCAGAGGTCTCTTGAACAGCACCGGAGCACACCCGGACAGGGTGATGAGTCCCATCAGGGCGAGGACGAACAGCGTCCTCCGGTTGTGGGGACAGGAGTTCTCTTTGATGGTCATAGGGCTTTGGTGGACCGTTTGCTCTCAGGGTGGTTTTGTTTGAGAAGCTTTTTCAGTTGCAGGATCTTCTCTTTCACTTTGTCCGCTTCAGGGTGTTTCAGGGTAAGAGCCTTTTCATATTTTTCCAACGACTTCTCGTACATCTTCTTCTTGTAATAGACGTCGCCCAGGTGTTCGACGATGGTGGGATCGTTGGGAACCAGTTTGGCCGCTTCGAGCAGGTATTTCAGGGCTTCATCATAAAGCCCTTTCTGGTAGTATACCCAGCCCAGGCTGTCGATAATGTAACCGCTGTCCGGTTTGATTTTGAGAGCCCTCTGGATCAGGTCCATCGCCTCGTCGAGCCGGATGCTCTGCTCCGCGTACGTGTATCCGATGTAGTTCAAGGCATCCGCGTGCTCCGGCTGGATCTCGAGGATTCGCCTCATCTGCTCGATGCCTTTTTCCTTGTCTCCCTTCTTGTCGAGCACCACACCCATCCGGAACATCAGTTCTACATTCTTTCCGTCCACCTTCAGCCCCATCTCAAGGGCTTCGATCGCCTTCTCGTAATCCTTCCTGTTCTCGTGGATCGAGGAGAGCATCAAGTAGAGCTCGACCTTTTCTTTTTCGATTTGAATGGCCTTCTCGAGAATTCCGATCGCCTCCTCGGATCGCCCCTGGCTTTCCAGAATGTAGGCGATGTGGATTCTAGCATTTGCGTAGTATTCGGAACCGGACTTGATCTTCTGGAAGTGCTCCAGGGCCTTTTCGGGTTCCCCCTTTTCTTCGTAGGCCGAGGCGAGATAGTACCTGGACTTGTCGTCGTCAGGCCAGGCGTTCACAATAAGGTTCAGTTCCGATATGGACTCATCCAACTTCCCGTGGCGGAGGTAGATCAACCCCAGAGTCTGCCGGCCCGGATCCCCTGGGCTCGTCTGTCTCCTGATCTCCTCCAGTTGGCTTTCCGCTTTTTGGTTTTCGCCGAGCTTGTAGTACATGTTGATGAGCCGCTCCCGGACGGTCACGTTAGCCGGATAAAAACTGAGAAGCCTTTCGTAGATCTCTGCAGCCGCGGCGTAGTTCTTCTTCACCTGATACAAAGCCCCGAGGTCGAAAAGCGCAGGCTCCATGCTCTCGTTCAGTTTCAGCGCCTCCAGGTAGGCTTTTTCCGCCTCCCCATGATTCCCCATTTCCAGGTATACCCGCCCCCGGTAGTAGTGCACAATCACGAGAGTCGGATCCTGCTGAAGGAGGAAATCAAGCTCCTGGAGAGCGGCCTGGTATTGCCCCTTTCTGATGAGAAGGGTGGTCAGAACGAGACGGGCTCTCTTCTGCCGAGGCTCCAGTTCCAGAATTTTCCTGTACTCTTGGATGGCGGCCTCATCGTCTCTGGTCTGGGAGTAAAGCTCCGCCAGGAGGGCCCGGTTCTCTATGCTGCCCGGATCCAGAGCGACGCTTTTCAACGCATACTCCACGGCCCCCTGTTCCTTTTTCAGAACCCGGAGCACCACGGCCATTTTCGCATGGAGATAGGCCGAGTCCGGATCCTGCTCGATCGCCATCAGCAGAAACCGCCGCGCCTCTTCGTACTGCCCGTCGATTTCAGCGAGGGAGGCGGAAATGAAATAACCGTAGGCCAGCTCCAGCCGGTCTTCCTGCCCTTGGTCCTGGATCGCCGCGACCTCCCTCAGCGGTTCGGGTTGAGTTCTGGGCTCCAGACCTGAGCAGGAGACAAGCGAAAGGAGGGCAAAAAAATAAAGGAACCCGTATCGGTGTGTCATTGAATCCTTCTATGCGGGGATCGAGGGCCCCCTATCATTTGATGAAATTGGAGTAGTTCTCCTCAAAGTTGGGGATCTGCTCCGTCAGCCATTTCTTGATATTCTTGACAATTCTTTCCTGAATCTGGCGAACTCTTTCACGGGAGATATGGTACTTCTCACCCAGTTCCTGCAGGGTCACGGGGTTTTCGGCCATGATCCGGTTTTCGAAGATGTCGAGCTCCTTTCCTGAAAGCTTGCTTTTGTATTCCTCCAGTTTACTGAGCAGGACTTCCCGGTTCTGCTTCTCAAAGATCTGTTCGTCCACCGCAGTGCCCGAATCCGGCAGGAACGATCCGTAGACTTCCTTGCCGTCATCCCCCACAGGCGCATTGATCGAGACTTCTCCGCCTCCCAGGCGCTGGCTCATCTCCTCGACTTCCTTCTCCTTCACGTCGAGCCGATCGGCCAGCAACCGAGGTTCCGGTTCAAAGCCCTGGGAGATCAGCTTGTCTCTTTCTTTCGCCAGATTGAAAAAAAGCTTGCGCTGGGTCTGGGTCGTTCCGATCTTCACCAGCTTCCAGTTCTCCATGATGAACTTGAGCATGTACGCCTTGATCCAGAAAGACGCATAGTAGGAGAACTTGATCCCCCGGTAGGGATCGAATTTTCGCACGGCCTGAAGCAACCCCACATTCCCTTCCTGGATCAAGTCCAGAAGGCTTTTGGTCCAGTATCGGTGAAAGTCCATGGCAATCTTGACCACGAGCCTCAGGTTTGAAGTCACCAGGATATAGGCCGCCTGCTGGTCCTTCTTTTCCCTCACCCGGATCGACAGGGCGATCTCCTCTTCCCTGGTGAGGAGCCTGAAATTCTTGATCTCCATGAGATACATCTGGAGAGGATCATAAGGGACCAGCCCCCTCTCCCTTGTCGTGACCGCCGGCCGGAGATCCAATTCAGGTACAACTTTGCGCTCTTCGCGCTTCTCCTCCGGGCGTGGAGCGCCATCGGCCTTTCTTTTCCTTCCCGCTCTGCGGGCCGGTTCAATCCCCTCGACCTTCGGCGGGGTTTCCGGCTTGGCGGGTCCGGTTTTTTTCTTGCGGGTTTTTTTCATCCTTCCGTGCGCTTCTTTCTAGCCGGGAGTGACTCGGACGTATTTCTTCTTGCCGGCTCTGAGGAGAATCGATCCGTTGGCGAGGTCCTTTGAACCCACCACCTGGTCAAAGGCCTCGATTCGCTTCCCGTTGACATAGCCTCCGCCCTGCGAAAGGAGCCGGCGGGCTTCTCCTCGGGTTTTGCACAAGCCGCATTTCTCGAAGAGGAGATACGCGGCAACGCCCTGCTCCAATTCCAGCGCCTCGAAGGGACAGGTGGGAACCGATTCGGAAGGCTCTGACCCGCCTCCCCCAAAAAGCTCTCTGGCCGCGCTTCTCGCCTCTTCCGCTTCCCCTGGTCCATGGCACAAGGCGGTGGCTTCAAAGGCAAGCACTTCCTTTGCCTCCCGGATTCCCTCTCCCTTCAAAGCACCCAGTTTCCTCACGTCCTCCATGGGGAGAAAAGTGAAAAGGGCCAGAAACCGCCCCACGTCCTTGTCATCCTGGTTGATCCAGTACTGGTAGTAGTCGTAAGGGGGCGTGAGTTCCGGATCGAGCCACACCGCGCCCTTGTGCGTCTTGCCCATCTTGATTCCCGAGGACGTCGTGATCAGAGGAAACGTGAGGGCGTGAACCACTTCTCCGTCCATGCGGCGGATCAAATCCGCCCCGGCCAGGATGTTCCCCCACTGGTCGTTGCCTCCCATCTGCAGTCGGCACTGGAAGTGCTTGAACAAGTGCCAGTAGTCGTACGCCTGAAGGAGCATGTAGTTGAACTCGATGAAACTGAGACCGCTCTCCATCCGGACCTTGTAGCTCTCTGCGGCCAGCATCCTGTTGACGCTGAAATGGCGGCCGATGTCCCGCAAGAACTCGATGTAGTTGAGGTCGCAAAGCCAGTCCGCGTTGTTCAGCATCAGCGCTTTTTCCGAACCGAAATCAATAAACCGGGACAGCTGTTTCTTGATCCCTTCCGCATTCTGATTGATTTCTTCCCGGCTCATCAGTCGCCGCATTTCCGTCTTTCCGCTCGGGTCTCCCACCAGCGTGGTTCCACCGCCCACGAGGGCAATCGGCCTGTGACCGGCCCTCTGCATATGGGCGAGGGACATGATGGGAACCAGGCTGCCGACATGAAAGCTGCTCGCCGTGGGATCAAAGCCGATGTAGCAGGTGGTCGGAGCATCGAGAGCTTTGCTCAGCTCTGCGCGGTCCGTCATCTGTTCGACAAAACCTCTCTCCTCAAAGATATCGAGAACGTTGCTCACCTCAATTGGCCCTTTCTTGCTGTCCGACTTCCTTGGGCAGGGTCAGCCGGACCACCTGACCCGGTTTGCCCAGCTCCCCCACCCTTTTTCCGTTCAAATCAAAGTCAATGCCTGCCGCATTCCCAATGAGCATGTAAAATTTTTCCTTGCCCCTCCATTGCGGCCTGGCGCCCGGGTGGAAAAGGTACTCCTTCTCCTCTTTGCCGTCGATCGTTATCCGGATCCAAGTCTTTTCTTTAACAATGCCCGTGAGGGAAAGCCATCCCTCCTCGCCGAGATGATCCCTTACCGGGGTTTCGATCGGTTTCGGGCTGAAGGGCGTCTCATGGGTTGTGCTCTGCACCGGAGCCGGCTCCTTTTTCGTCGGTTCTTCTACCACACGAACCGGCGGCGGACTCGGAACAGCCGGCTGAGACGGCACGGGACTCCCTTCCTTGTCGGCCGGAAGGGTTTGTAAGACCTTCTCCTGATCTCTTTTTTCGGCCTCGCGAGATCCCTGACTGACCTCCAAAGAGGGGGACGAGAGCCACACGCCATAAAGCGCCGCCAGAACGACCAGGAGCAGAAGAACGAGCCACGCCTTTCGCCGACGAATCCTGGAAGGCTCCGGGTGAGAGACCTGGCCGGGAGATTCGACGGGCAGGTTCTTGGCATAGAGGTCGATCACCACCTCTTGGCTGAGGCCAAGCACCTTCGCATAAGACTTCAAAAAACCTCGGACAAAAACAGGAGGGGGAAGAGAGCCCCAGGCTTCATTTTCAATCGCCTCAACGACCGGGGTTCTCATGCGGGTCATTTCGGTGATCTGGGCCTGGCTCAGGCCCAGCCGCTCCCTTTCCATCCTCAGCAGGGTCCCGACGCTCTGGGGAGCCTGCTGCTGCGGGTTTTCTCCCTGCGTCGCCTGAATTTCCTTCTGCTCTGTCTCCAACCCACACACCCTTTCAGAGAACCGCCTGAGCGTTTTTCATCCGCCTGCTTCCTGCTAGTGTAGCGTCTCAGTGATCCCTTTACAGCTGTGTCATTTCGAGCGAATGCGAGAAATCTTGCTTTGCTCACGGGTGATTAAGATCTCTCCCTCCGGTCGAGATGACAAGGGATGGTTGAGACACTAGTAGATGACCCGTGTATACGCGCTGTCCCTGAGCTCTTTGATCCAGATCTGGTACCGTCTGTTCACTTCCTCCCGATAAAGAATTTCAAAAATGGCTTCTTTCATCTCCTCCAGGGACCGGATCTTTCCCGTCTGCTTTTTGACCACCTTGATGATTTGAATGCCGTTTGGCCTCGCCAGGGGGTCGCTGACTCCGCCTTCAGGAAGCGCCTCCACCACGCTTTTCAATCCGGCTTCGAGGTGTTCCACCGTGAACTGACCCAGATCTCCGCCCTGTTTGGCCCCGGGACCTTCGGAGTAGGTTCCGGCCATCTGACCGAAGTCGGCCCCTGCTTTCAGTTTGGCCGAAATGTCCTGCGCCTTTCTGTAAAGCTCTCGCATCTCCTCTTCGCTTTTCACGTTCTTTCGCATCAGAAAGATTCCGGCGAGGTGAACTTTCTCCGCCACTCCGAACGTCCCTTTGTGCTCTTCATAATATTTCTGGATGGCCTCATCCCGGATAATGATCTTGGATCGGACCTCGTACTCAATGAGTTGCGACCTCTCGATGTCCCTCCTGATCCGCTCCCGGTATTTCTCGTAGGAGAGGCCCTCCTTTTCAAGCCCTGCGACCAGGTCCTCCTGGGTCAACTGATTATCCCGTTTCATCTTTTCGAGGAAGTTATCCACCTGTTTATCGGAAACCTGGATTCTCAGTTCCTTGATTTTAGCCTGCGCAATCTTTTCGTCGATAAGCAGTTCCAGGATCTTCTGCCGCGCTTCGCGATACATGGCCTCGTTTTTCTGCATGAGCTCTTCGACGGGCACTCCCGTCATCTCTTTCATCCGGTTGTTCAGCTCATAGAGAGTGATCACATCGTTGTTCACAACCGCCACCAGCCGGTTGCACACTTCCGCGGCAAACACGGGTTCCAGCCAAAGGCTCGCTAACAGGATCAGGAAAGACAACCTTCGCAACGCCCTCATTATCCCAGCTCCAGTTCTTTCATTAATTCTTGATCGATGCTCACAGGAATGGATTTCCGGAGATGTTGAAGCCAATCCGAATAAAACGCTTCCCACCGCTCCGAGCGAAGTTTGTTCTCGATCTCCGTCATCGCCTCATAAAGGCTTCTGACCCCCTCGGGCTTCCTTCCCAGGACTTCAAAAATATGAAACCCGTATGGGGTTTCGACCACTGCGCTCACCTTCCCGACGGGAAGGGAAAAAACCACCTTTTCAATGGACTCATCCAGGTCCCCTTTGGCAAACCATCCCGGCTCCAAGCTGCCGGCCGAAGTGGGCACCTTGGAGGACTGGGCAACGGTTGCCGCCATGTCCCCTCCCTGCACGAGTCTTTTCTGCAGGTTGTCCGCTTCTTCCCTGGTTCGGGTCACGATCTGCCTGAACCGCACCATGGCCGGACGGCGAAACTCCTCAGGGTGGGAGTCGTAGTACGTCTTGATCTCTTCAACGGAAATCTGGGGAACGGCTGCAGAGGCTTTGGCGGTGATCTTCTTGATCAGCAGCTGTTCCCTCAAGCCCTCTTTCCACTCGCCGTATTCAATGTAGCCCTTCAGCAGCAGTTCCTGGAAATCTTTCTCTGAGTAGTCCTTCTTTATTTCCCTCACCGCACTTTCGAGTTCCTCGTCCGATACCGAGAGCCCTTGCTGTTTGCCGTATTCCAGGATCAGGTAATAATCCACCACCCTCTCGACAAAAGAATCAAGGCGCTCTTTGCTCGTCGCATCCAGTTCAAGAGCCATGCGTTTGCGCTGGGCTTTCAATTCCTCCGGGGTGATTTTATGGCTGCCCACGGAAAGGACCACCCTTTCCGCCGGCCGGTCCAAAAATTCACAGGCAGGCCAGGCTGATACCAGAACGGCTACCGCAACCCACAAACCTTTAGAAATAACTTTTTTCACTCCCATGAGCCAGGAATAGCGACAGTACAGCGGTTTTTTAGATTATCAGGTCAAGAAGAAATTGCAAGTAGAATCTTGGCCTGAAAAAACGGGACAACATTTGGAAATCACTTGGAGAAAAGTTGCAAACCCTCGTTGTCAAGGGGAGGTGAAACCTTGGATCACTTTCTTTGATTCAAGGAGCGCCTCAAGGGGTTGACAACCGGGAAGCCTCACCTTCAGTTTCCGGTCGGTCAGAAACCGAAATTTTTTGGGCTGCTTTTTCACCAGATTGATCACTTTGGCCGGGTGGACGGCGGTGTCTTCGGAAAACGTGATGATAAGACCGTCCTGAACCACATCAAGCCTCGTGATTCGAAGTTTCTTAAGAACCAGCCTCACGGACATGACCTCCAGGAGGTTCATCACTTCGCGAGGGAAGGGACCGAACCGGTCGTGCATCTCTTCCTTCATGGTTTCAAGTTCTTCCTCCTCATGCAGGCCGGACAACCGGCGATAAAGATTCAGCCTCACGTCCGCGTCCGCTACGTAGCTCGCCGGCAGGTACGCAGGCATGTTCACGTTGATTTCAGGATTCACCTCCTCATGCCACTCCTCTCCTTTCAACTCCGAGACGGCCTGCTCGATCATCCTGACGTAGAGTTCGTAGCCGATGGCCGAAATGTGACCCGACTGCGAGAAGCCGAGGATGTTCCCTCCGCCCCTGATCTTGAGATCATGCATGGCCAGCTGGATCCCCGCCCCCAGGTGAGAGAAATCCATCAAGGCCCTGAGCCGTTTCTCGGCATCCCTGGTGAGGGCGGCCTCTTTTGAAAGAAGGAGGTGGGCATAAGCGCTTTCATCGGAGCGGCCCACCCTTCCCCGCAGCTGGTAGATCTGGGCAAGACCGAACCGATCCACTTCATTGATGAAGATCGTGTTCACCGACGGAATGTCCAGGCCGGCCTCGATGATGGTGGTACAAACGAGCACATCGATCTCCCTTTTCAGGAAACGGATCATGGTCTCTTCAAGGTCCCTCTCCTTCATCTGGCCGTGGGCCACCGCTAACCGGGCCTGAGGAACCAGTTTGACGAGCCTATTGGCCACGGCGTGGATCGTCTGCACCCGGTTGTGGACAAAGAACACCTGTCCTCCTCTCTGCAGTTCGGTCTGGATGGCCTGGGCGATCGCGCCCTCATCATAGGGAGAAAGAAAGGTCTGGATGGCCTGACGGTCTTCAGGGGGAGTCTCGATGATGCTCAGATCCCTGATGCCCATGAGGGTCATGTGCAGCGTCCGCGGGATGGGCGTTGCCGTGAGGGCCAGCACGTCCACAAGGGCCCTGAACCCTTTGATCGCCTCCTTCTGTTTGACGCCGAAGCGCTGCTCCTCATCGATGATCAGGAGCCCGAGGTCCCTGAAGCTCACATCCTTCTGGAGCATCCGGTGCGTGCCGATGAGAATATCCACCTTGCCCGAGCGCACCCTGGCCAGAATCTCCTTCTGCTCCGCCCTGGTCCTGAATCGACTGAGCACGGCCACCGTGACCGGGTAGGACTTCATCCTTTTGGAGAAAGTCTCAAAGTGCTGCTCCGCCAAAACCGTGGTCGGAACGAGCACGGCCACCTGCTTGCCGTCCATGACCGCCTTGAAGGCCGCGCGGATCGCCACTTCGGTTTTCCCGAACCCCACATCCCCGCAGATGAGCCGGTCCATGGGCCGATCCGATTCCATGTCCGACAGGACCTCTCCGATGGCTTTCACCTGGTCCGGGGTCTCCTCGTGTTCGAAGCCGGCTTCGAACTCCATGAAGGTGTTGTCCGGTCGGGAGAAGGCAAATCCCTGGCGGTACTTCCTGAGCGCATAGATCTCCACGAGCTGTTTGGCGATCTCCCGGACGGATTTCTTGGTCTTCTGCTTGACCACGTCCCAGGAGCGGCCGCCGAGCTGATCGAGCTTGGGTTCCTGCTCATCGGCCCCGACGTATTTTTGGAGAACGCTGATGCGATCCGCCGGGATGTAGAGCCGGTCATTGCCCGCATATTCAATGACGACAAAGTCATTGACTTTCTGATCGATCTCCATCTTGGAAAGGCCGCCGTATCGGCCGATGCCGTGATCCTCATGGACCACCAGGTCCCCGGCCTTGAGCTGGCTGAAGCTGGCCCAGTCCACCTCGCCCATTCCCGCCTTGGTTTTTGCCAGGGAGCGCTTTGGACCGAAGATCTCATCTTCACTGACCACGTTGAGACCGAGTTCAGGCCACGAAAACCCTTCGGACAGGCGGCCCAGACAGACGGTCAGCCCCTTTCCTGAAGGCACGTCGCTCCAGTGGGACACCACAGGTTCGACGGTCACCTGATAATTGTGCAGAATGTCTCTGAGGCGGTTGGCCTGCTGCTCTGTGCGGCAGATCAGGACGACTCGAAAGCCCATTTTGAGCCATTGCGTCACTTTTTCGGCAAGAGGCGCCATGGAGGCCCTTCCCCTGCCGCTCAGCTTCAGGGTGAGGTCGTCCTCCATTCTGAAAAGCCCTGTGTAATGAAGCGCTCGGACTCCTTCGCTCTCTTTGCTGAGAGGCAACTCCCCAAGGCGGATGTTCTGAAACGAACGGAATCCCTGACGGACCTCTTCAGGAGCAAGAAGGATACCCTCGATTTCCGGCAGCGGAGTCTCTCTTTGTTCCGACTCCAAACGAAGTTTTTTCTCCTCGTGGACAAATGCCTCCGTGAAGACGTTGATCTCCTTTTCGACCTGAAGATCATCCACCGAGATCACAAGACCCTGCTCAGGGACATAGTCAAAAATCGTGTCCGGATGTTCATAGAAGTGCTTGAGCCATGCCTCCTGCCCCGGGAAAGAGCCCCACTCCTTCATCAACCCAGGAACCCTTCCCATGGACCGGGCTCTCCGCACATTGGCTTCCGTCATGAGGATCTCGTTGGCCGGCAGGACAATCGCTTCCTTCAGGCTTCTGAGCGACCTCTGCCCCAGGGGATCGAAAAACCGGAGGGACTCTACTTTGTCTCCGTAGAATTCCACCCTCAGAGGGTTGGCGTACAGGGGCGGAAACAGATCGATGACGCCGCCGCGGACCGAGTAGTCCCCTCTTTCTTCCACCAGGGAGGTGCGCTGGAATCCTGCGGCATCCAGCTTTCGCAGAAGCTTTTCCCTGTCCACCTCCTCACCCACCTGCAGGAGATCGACGCTAGCCATCATTTCCCTCTTGGGAAGGATTCTGAAAAGAACGGCTTCTGCGGAAGTCACCACCACAGGAGCTTTTTCAGAGGCCAGGGCGTAGAGCGCTTCCAGCCTCTGGGAAACGATCTCCCGGTGAGGACTCAATCCCCTGAGGGGCGATATGTCATAAATAGGAAACGAGTACAGCCGCCGCTCGCCGATCTCCCCGGAAGCACACGCCTGGGGGAGAAAAAACTCCAGTTCTCTCAAGAATCTCTTTGCTTCCTTGGCCGTGGGCAGAACGATGAGACAGGGTCTTTCCAGTTCAAGGAGAAGTCCTGCCAGGCAGTAGGCCCTGGCAGAACCCGACAGGCCGGTGACTCGGAGGTCTTTGACTCCCTCGTCAATCCACTCTTTCAGCCTGACCTGATGTTCATCCATGCGGTGCATAGTCTATAAGCCACCTCGTGCTAGGCCGGCCAAACCTGATTATAAAGGCGCAGCCAGTTGCCTCCCATGATTTTCTTCACTTCTTCAGGCCGGTAGCCCCTGGAGAGCAACCCTTCCGTCACTCTGGGAAACTCCGCCACAGATTCAAAACCCTCGACAAGGGTGCTGCCGTAAAACTTCACCAGGTTTTCCTCTGAAATTCCTTTCAAGGACGCCACCATGATCTCGGCAGGGATCTCTTCCATGAAATCTGTTCCCAGTCCCACATGGTCGATGCCCATGAGCTCCACCAGATAGTCGATAGCCTTGAGATAATCCTCCAGGCTTGCCCGCCCATGATGGGTCAACCAAGCAGGAAGGCGAACCGCTCCCGCCACCCCTCCTTTGTCCGCAAGGGCCTTGAACGCCTCGTCCGGTTTGTTTCGCGGGCTTTTGGCCAGGGCAAGAGGATTGGCGTGGGTGAATGCCACAGGCCCCTTCGAGGCTTCGATGGCATCCTTCGTGGTCTTGGTGCCGCAGTGGGACAGGTCCACGAGCATTCCCAGACGGTTCATCTCCGCCACCACTTCCCGGCCGAAAGGGGTCAGCCCTTTGTCCACAGGCGCCATGCACCCGCAGCCCACCGCGTTTTCGTCATTGTAGGTGAGCTGGATAATCCTCACCCCTAGAGCGTGATACACGTCAAGCATGCGGAGGTTCCCGTTGAGGGCGTTGGTGTCCTGGAAGCCGAAAATCATGCCTGCACATCCTCTGGCCTTGGCTTCGTGGATATCTTCCACGGCCCGCACCTGCATGATCCAATCCGGTTGATCCTCAAAAAGGCGATAGTAATCCGCGATGAGGTTCATCGTCTCAGGGAGAGAATGCCACGCGGCGACCGTGCCGTTGAAGGCCGTGACGCCTCCCTGCCGGATCCGCCTGAGCACCGCTTCACTGAAAAAGGTGCTCGCGTTGAGACCGTCGATAACATAAGCCTCTTCGTGCAACTTCCTTGCCTGCTCCTTGTTCATGTTTCCATTCTCCACGAATTGTCCATTCATGAATCAATCAACAAACCCATTACCGCGAAAGCACGAATTTTCGAAAACACGAAAAATACCCCTCTTCTTTCGTGTTTTCCCCCTTTCGTGCTTTCGTGATTGATTCTTTGTTACAGGTGACACGCGACGAAATGGTCGTTGCCCACGTCCGTGAGTTCGGGGCGCTCCCGGCTGCAGACCTCTTTCTTCGAAGGACAACGGGTATGGAAGGCGCACCCGCTGGGAGGATTGAGCGGGCTCGGCACATCCCCTTCGAGGATGATCCTCTTCTTGCGGATGTCCGGGTCCGGCACAGGGACGGCGGAGAGGAGCGCCTGCGTGTAGGGATGAAGAGGTTTCTCGTAGAGGTCCTGATCCGAAGCCACCTCCACAATTCGTCCCAGGTACATGACCGCGACGCGGTCGCTGATATGCTCCACCACGCTCAGGTCGTGGGCGATGAACAAATAGGAAAAGCCCATCTGCTCCTGAAGCTGGGCCAGCAGGTTCATGACCTGGGCCTGGATGGATACGTCCAGGGCTGAAACAGGTTCGTCACAGACAATGAGCAGCGGGTTCAAGGCCAAAGCCCGGGCAATGCCGATCCTCTGCCTCTGTCCTCCTGAGAACTCGTGCGGGTAGCGGCCCATCTGATCCGCATGGAGCCCCACTCTTTCCATCAGGTAAGCGACGCGGTCTTTGATTTCAGCCCTTGAGCTCTGGAGGTGGTTCCTGATGGGCTCTGCAATGATCTCGCCCACGCTCATCCGGGGATCGAGAGATGAAAAAGGGTCCTGGAAAATGATCTGCAAAGAGGCCCTCATTTTTCTGAGTTCCTCCTTGTCCATGGCCAGAAGATCTTTTCCATTGACGATCACTTCACCGGACGTGGGTTCCACCAGGCGCAGCAGGCTGCGCCCCACGGTGGTTTTGCCGCAACCGCTCTCGCCGACCAGGCCCAGGGTCTTTCCCTTTTCCAAGGTGAAGCTCACCCCGTCCACGGCCCGCACCTCGCCCACGGTGCGCGAGAGAACACCCTTTTTGATGGGAAAGTACTTGGTCAGGTTTTTTACTTCTAGTAGCGGCATAGCGTTTTAAATCTTTCCGTTGTCTCCCATTTCTAGCAGGTTGCTCAAAAACGCTCAGATACAAGGCGCCCGAAATCCCGAGAAATGAGACGTACCGTCCAGTACGTCGCAGTGACGAGGGATGAGGGCAACGCCGTAGATGGGCGTTTTTCAGCTACCTGCTAACCAGCACTGCACCCGTCTATACTCCCCCAGCCTCACCATTCGCGGCTCGTGTTCGGAACATATCGGCATCACGCTGGGACACCGGGGGTGAAACCGGCATCCGGACGGCATTTCCAGAGGGCTCGGCACCATGCCCGGAATCTCCTGAAGCCTTCTTCCTGTTTGAGCCTTTTTTCCGATCACCGGGACCGAACCGAGCAACCCCCGGGTGTAAGGGTGACGGGGATCCTTGAAGAGTTCCCTCACCGGAGCTTCCTCCACGATTTTCCCGGCGTACATCACCGCCACCCGCGTCGCCATCTCCGAGATGATGCCCAGATCGTGAGTGATCAGAAGGATCGACGTTTTGAACTCTTCCTTCAGCTTCATCATCAGACTCAGGATCTGAGCCTGAATCGTCACGTCAAGAGCCGTCGTGGGCTCGTCGGCCAGAAGCAGCTGTGGGTTGCAGGAAAGCGCCATGGCGATCATGGCCCTCTGCCTCATCCCTCCTGAAAGCTTGTGAGGGTAATCCTTGGCCCTCTGCCTTGGGCTGGGAATCTGGACCATCTGAAGCATCTGCTCGGCCCATTGCCACGCCTCCGGGCCCTTCATGCCCTGGTGCAGCCGGATGGCCTCCGAGATTTGTTCGCCGATCGTGAGCACCGGGTTAAGCGACGTCATGGGCTCCTGGAAGATCATGGAAATGGCCTTGCCCCTGATTTTTCTTATCCCTTCCTGTCCCAGGTCCAGCAGGTTCGTATCGTGGAAAAGGATTCGGCCTGCAATCTCTGCCGGCGGACAGCGCAGAAGCTGGAGAATGGAAAGGGCTGTCACGCTCTTTCCGCATCCGCTTTCCCCCACCAGCCCCACGGTCTCCCCTTCAAAAAGATCGAGGTCCACCCCGTCCACGGCATTCACGATCCCGTCCATGGTGTGAAAGCGGGTGATCAATCCCCGGAGCGCGAGCAGCATCGGTCTTCCGTCACTCATAGCTTGAACCTCGGATCAAGGGCATCTCTCAAGCCGTCGCCCAGGAGGTTGAAGCTCAGCACGGACAGAAAAATGGCAATCCCGGGGAAGGTGGCCACGTGCGGGGCGTTGAAAAGATACGCCCGGCCCGAGCCGAGCATGGCGCCCCACTCCGGCGTCGGGGGCTGGACCCCAATGCCGAGGAAGCCAAGGCCGGCCGCAAAAAGGATTGCGTTGCCCATGCCCAGGCTCGTCTGAACTGTGATAGGGACCATGACATTGGGCAGAATGTGCTTCAGGATGATTTTGTAATCGCGGGTGCCTACCGCTCTCGCGGCTTCCACGTACACCTGCTCTCTCACCGTCAGCACGCAGCCTCTGACCAGCCGGATATAGATCGGGATCATGCTGATCCCAATGGAGACCACTGTGTTATTGAGCCCCACCCCGAGGACGGCAACAAGACCCAGGGCAAGCAAGAACCCGGGGAATGCGAGCATCATGTCCGTCACCCGCTGGATCAGGAAGTCCGCCTTGCCGCCGTAATAACCCGAGATGAGACCGAATGGAACTCCCACAAGAAGACCGACAGCAACCACACCGACCGCAATCATGAGGGACACCCGGGACCCCCAGATGATCCGGCCGAGAATGGACCGGCCCAGTTCATCCGTGCCCAGAAGATGCTGTGCCGAAGGGCCTTCCAGAGACATGATAAGATTTGGTGCGGACGGGCTACCGCTGAACAAGACGGGAGCAAGCAGCGCCGTAAAGAGATAGACCAGGAGAATAAATCCCCCGAAGAGGGCCGCCTTGTTCCTCCGGAGTTTGGCCCAGTTGCGGCGAAGATGGCTCGCCGGTTTTCGGCTTGTTCCCGTGGTCTCAGTCATAGTGAATTCTCGGGTCCACATAAGCGTAGATCAAATCCACAGCCAGATTCACCATAATGTAAAGCAACCCGAAGATCAGGATGGTCCCCTGGATCATGGGGTAGTCCCTTGCCAGAATCGAATCCACGATCAACCGGCCGATCCCCGGCCATGCGAAGACCGTTTCTGTAAGAACCGCTCCACCAAGAAGCAACCCGAACTGAAGTCCCACCACCGTGATGATGGGGATGAGGGCATTCTTCAGGGCGTGCTTGATGATGACAACCCGCTCCTTGAGCCCTTTGGAGCGAGCCGTGGTCGTGTAGTCCTGGGAGAGCACTTCGATCATCGTGGAACGCGTCATTCTGGCGATGAAGGCCACCACAAAGGACGCGAGCGTGACCGAGGGCAGGACCACATGCTGCCAGGAGCCTGTTCCTCCTGCCGGCAACCAGTGAAGGATCACGGAGAAGATCACCACGAGCATCAGGCCCAGCCAGAACACGGGCATGGAAATGCCGAATAGGGCGGCCGAGGTGACAAGGTAATCCATCCATGTATAAGGCCGGACCGCAGAGATAATGCCTGCCGGAATACCGAAAAGACAGGCAAGCGAGATGGCGACCACGGCAAGGAGCATCGTGTTCGGGAGCCTTGCCCACACTTCCTGCGTCACCGGGTTCTGGGTGCGTGCAGAGCGGCCGAGATCAAACTGGACCAGGCGGGTCAGGAACTTCCCGTACTGAACGTAAATCGGTTCGTTCAGGCCCAGCTGGTTTCGAATGTTCTCCACCTCTTCCGGAGACGCCATCTGGCCCGCCAGCACCTGGGCCGGGTCCCCCGGCAGCATCCTCAGCATGAAGAACAGGAGAAGAGAGATGCCGAGGAGCACCGGAATCGTGGATAACAAGCGTTTGATGATGTACTGAAGCATGGCAGTCCTAGGCTTGCACGATCATCATTGAATATTGGAGTGCTGCAAACCCTTCACAGCATCCCTCCAGTTTCTTTCTCATTACTCCAACACTCCATTACTCCATTCTTCTATCACTTTGCCAGCTCTAGCACCGTCTCCAGCAGAATCTCCGCACCCAAGGCAATATCTTCCACCTTTGTGAACTCTTCCGCGCAATGGCTTCGTCCTGCCTGACTGGGAACGAAGATCATCCCTGCGTCGGAAATCTTCGCAATGATTCCTGTGTCATGGCCGGCTCCGCTCGCCATCCTGACCGGCTGCATGCCTTTTCCCTTGGCGACCTTTTCGATGAGATCGCAAAGGCCCGGGGTCATCTCAACCGGTTCAGCCTCGGCCTTGACCTCAATGCGGCACCCCAGATTCCTCCCTTTAGACACGTTTTCCGCCATGTAGGCGACGCCGGCCGCCATGGCTTCCAATCGGGATCCATCGCTGTGACGCACATCCACGCTGAACCGCACGAGCCCGGGAATGACGTTCGCCTGACCGGGTTCACAAAACACCTGACCCACGGTTGCCACACCACCCGATCCCTCCTGCCGGGCCACGGTTTCAACAGCTGAAATGATTCTCACAGCTCCTTGCATGGCGTCCCGGCGAAGATTCATGGGCGTCGTGCCCGCGTGATCCGCCGATCCTTCGATCGTCACGATCAACTGTTTGATGCCCACGATCGCTTCTACGACGCCGATGCTCGCATTCCGGCTCTCCAGGATACTGCCTTGCTCAATGTGGAGTTCGAGCATGGCCTTGAGGGATTCGGGATTGAGCGTGGAGGCGTCCCCGATCTTGACTCCGGCGCTCTCCATGGCTTCGAGATAGCCCACTCCCTCTCGGTCTTTAATCTGAGCGAGCTGATCGGGGGTGATTCGGCCGCTCCAGGCCGAACTCCCCAGGAGGCCCCATCCGAAGCGACCACCCTCTTCTTCTGCAAAGACGACCAGGTCAATGGGCAGTCGATGGGAAAGCTCCCCTTCCTGTATGACCCGAGCCGCCTCAAGAGCAGCCGCGACTCCTGCGGTGCCGTCAAAACGACCACCCTCCGCCACACTGTCGAGGTGGGAGCCCATCATGACGCCGGGCCCCGAGGGCTCGGAACCCGCCAGTCTGCCCAGCAGATTTCCGCCGAGCGCAAAGCTGCAGTTTACACCGATTCGGCGGAGCTCTTCAACTACGTAGGACAGGGCACCCTGGTGCTCCTTGGAAAAGGTGTAGCGCGTCACCCCCTTTTCGGGCGTCGCGTTGAAGGCATTGATGGCTTCGAGATCCTTTTGGATGCGCTCCTTCCGGATTCTCATGTCTCTGCTTCACACCGTTCTTTGTACCAAAAAGCTGGCCCTGCCCACAAGGGCAGAGCCAGCCCATCAACTGAATTGCTGCTGCAAGTTATCCCCTTTACCCCTCCCCTTCATCCCCTCCCGCGAGGGGAGGGATTAGAGAGAGTGGCCTACTTCTTCGTCACATAGGTCGGGTAGAACTTCTCTGTGGGCGTCACCACCAACCCCTTGATATTGCTCCTGTAGGCGATGACAAACTTCTCCACGTGGAGCCAGATCCAGGGACAGTCATCCCACACGATTTCTCCGGCCTTTTTGAACAGTTCCAGCCTCTTCTTAGGATCCTGCTCGATTCGGGTGGCTTCAATGGCCTTGTCGAACTCCGGGCTGCTGTAGTGAGCGGCCCCCAGGCCCTTGGGCGGGTTGACACTGGTATGAAACTGGCCATAGAGAGCCGTGTCCGCGTCCATGATCATGGGCCCCCATCCAAGGATGAAAACTTCGAGCTCTGTCTCGGCAAGGGGTTTCAGAAGGCCTGCCACATAGGTAGGCCAGTCATAAGTCCTCAGCTCCACTTTGACGCCGATCGCCTGGAGGTACGCCTGAACCGCCTCTGAGACCTGCCGGTCAAAAAGATAGCGGCCTTGCGACGTGCGCATATTAATGGTCTGGTTGAAGTCGAAGTTCGCTTCTTTCAAAAGCTGTTTGGCCTTCTCCGGGTTGTAATCCCACTGCTTGTCCATCTTGTGATAGCCGAAGAGGATCGGCGAGCAAGGGCCTTCCATTTTCACGGCCGTATCAAAAAGGATCTTCTTCACGATGGCATTCTTGTCCACGGCATAGTTGAAGGCCTGGCGAACCAGTTTGTTCTTTGTCACACCCTTCTGGTAGTTGAGGCCCATGAAAATGGTCCTCGTGTCCAGAGGCATGTCCACCGTGATGTTGGTGTCGGCCTTCAGCGCCGCCACGTTGGACGGGGAAGGCTTGTAGCAGATGTCGATCTGGCCGGCCTTGAGCATGGCCTCCCTCGTTGCCGTCTCAGGGACAATCCTGAAGGTCAGTTGCTCTACCGTCGGCTTTTTCCCGTAGTAGGTCGGGTTGCGGGTAAAGACGATCCTCTCGCCTTTCACCCACTCCTTGAGAACATAGGGACCTGCGCCCACAGGGTTCTGCCGCACATCTTCGCCGTATTTCTGGATCGCCGCAGGCGATATGGGAGATAGGGCGAAGTTCGAAAGAGTCGGCATAAACGGGGCAAAGGGATAGCTCAGAACCAGATCCACGGTGTAGTCATCCACTATTTTAGATTCTTTGATCATGTTGATCATGTAACGCTGGGGAACCCTCATCTTGGGGTCAAGGGCCCGGTCCACGGTGAGTTTCATCGCCTTGGCGTCAAAAGGAGTTCCGTCACTGAACTTGACATCCTTCCTGAGGTGAAGGGTATAGGTCAGGCCGTCTTTGGATACATCCACTTTGGTCGCGAGCCTCGGTTCCAGCTTGCCCTCCGGGTTCTCGTAGAGAAGGGTGTCATAGAGGAGCTCAGCCATGTTGATAAACAGCGACGTGGTCTGCTCCTGCGGGTTCAAGGTGTCGGCATCCACCCCGATGCCGATGACCAACTCAGGAACCTGAGCCTGAACCGTGGGACCTGTCGAGAAAAGAGTGAGCAGCAACGCCACAAACACAAAGCCTTTCAGAAAACGTTTCATCATACCCCTCCTCCTTTTGAAATAATGTTTAGAGCTCGTTTCTGACCACCTTGCCTCCCTGCATCACCACCGCAACGGAAGTGAGCAGCGCTTTCATATCCTCCAGAGGATTGCCTTTCACTACGACAAGATCCGCCACTTTGCCCTCCTCCACGGTGCCGAAGTCTCTCTCAACACCGAGAACTCTCGCTGCCACGGAGGTCCCTGCCCTGAGCGCGTCCACAGGCGAATACCCTTGGTCCACCAGAAAGATCATCTCCCCGGGGTTCTGACCGTGCTCATTGAAAGGAGTCCCGGCATCCGTTCCTGCAGCAACCATAACGCCGGCTTCCCGGGCCATGCGAATGCTGTTCAAGTGATGGGGTTTCACACGGAGCGTCTTCTCCACCGCATAGGCGGGTATCCCTGCCTCCACTCCCTTGTTCTCGATATGGAAAAGGGCGGAAAGCGTGGGGATAAAAGGGATGCCTTTCTTTTTCATAAAGGAGATCGCTTCTTCATTCATGTAAACGCCGTGTTCGATGCTGTCAATTCCGGCCCGCAAGGCATTGAGGATTCCCTGGGTGCCCATGGCATGGGTCGCTGTTTTTCGCCCTGCTTTGTGCGCTTCCTCGATGCCGGCTCGCAATTCCTCCTCTGTGAGTTGAGTTGCACCAGGCTCCACCCCCGGCGTCATCACCCCTCCGGTAGCCATGAACTTGACGAGGTCAGCACCTCCCCTGATCTGCTCCCTCGCCGCTTTCCTGACTTCGTCAGGCCCGTCCGCTTCCCGGCCGAACTGCCAGCCATGACCTCCGGTCATGCAGACCATCTGGCGGCTCACCAGCATTCTGGGTCCAAGGCTCAGACCGGAGCGGATCGCGTCCCTGAGGCACAGATCAATGCCGTCCTTGCCTCCCATGTCCCGAACCATCGTCACCCCGCTCATCAGGGTTTTGTGCGCAAGGCGGCCGGCTTTCAGGGTGGTCGTCGGAACCGCATCTTTTAACAGCGTCGTCATGGGATCCGGGCTCCCGTCCAGGCAGAGATGCACGTGGCAATCGATAAAACCCGGGAAAAGCATGCCCTCGTCCAGAGAAATCTTCGTTGCGCCCTTGGGGACAGACGTCTTTGCTTTTCCCACCTTCACGATCCTATCGCCTTCCACGAGAACTGTGGCGTGCTCCAGAACCTTACCGTCTCCAACGAATACTATTCCATTGACAAAAGCCGTTGTCATTCTCCCTCCATCATTGTCTTGAGGACTGGATCTCCAAATCCCGCGTGTGGATTTCACCCTTATATTTCAGACGGTTTACCGCGTCAAGCCTGAACCTGCTCAGGACATCTTCCTCGCTGTAACATTTCGTTGCCGGAAAAGGCGCAGTTATGAGATAGTCTCGGGGTCATTTCTCTTATTTCGACAGACTTTTTCTTTGAGGTGAGGACATGGTCAATTTGAAAGAACTGATTCAAAAACGAAAGAATCAGATTGTCGGGATCCGCAGAGAGCTTCATCAGATCCCCGAGCCGGCCTATACGGAACAAAAGACCTCCGCCGCAGTGGCAGATCACTTGAAAAAAGCCGGATTAGAAGTCCGCACCGGGGTTGCCCGGTACGGCGTGGTCGGCCTTCTTCGCACGGAAAAGCCCGGGCCCACGCTGATGATTCGTGCGGACATGGACGCCCTTCCCGTGACGGAACAGACAGGACTCCCCTTTTCTTCCACCCACGCCGGGGCCATGCATGCCTGCGGCCACGACGCGCACATGGCCATGGTTCTCGGCGCAGCCCTTGTGCTCAGCCAAATGAAAGACCGGCTCAAAGGAAACATCAAATTCATTTTTCAGCCCGCCGAAGAGGGCCCCGGAGGGGCAAAGCCCATGATTGAAGAAGGGGTCATGGAAAACCCCAAGGTCGATTACGCTGTGGGCTGCCATTTGTGGCCGGGAAGCCCTGAAGGGACCATCGGCGTCAAGGCCGGCACCATCATGGCGGCCATGAATCGCTTCGACATTCGCATCATCGGAAGCGAGGGACATGGGGCCATGCCCCACCTTTGCGTGGACGCTCTGGAGGTGGGGACCCAGGTGGTCAATGCGCTTCAACGCATCGTGAGCCGCCACATGAACCCTCTAAAACCGACAGTGGTCTCCATCGGAGCCTTTCACGCGGGAAAAGCCTTTAACATCATCCCCGGTGAAGCGGAATTGTCCGGCACTACCCGAACCTTTGACCTGCAGGTCTGGAACACCTGGGAATCCCGGATGACAAAAATTCTCCAAGGGGTGTGCGATTCCATGGGTGCTCGCTTTGAACTCAAGTTCGACTTCGGGTATCCCCCTACCACGAATGACGCTTTCATGGCCGATCTGGTCCGGCAATGCGCCCAGGAAGTTGTGGGATCTGACAAAGTCGTTGAACCGGAACCCACCATGGGCGGTGAAGACATGTCCTACTATCTTCAAAGGGCAAAGGGTTGTTTCTTTTTCATAGGCGTCGGCCGGCCCGCTGGCGCGCCCCTTCACAACGCCAGGTTCGACTTCAATGAGGCCGTGCTCCTCCTCGGCGTGGAGACTTACTGCCGCATCGCCTTGGGCCTTCCGGCTTTGTAACGCTTTTCATGACGACCCTCTCGCGCCTCTGTTCACCACGGAGGCACAGAGAGCACGGAGAAAAGCTTTTTCATTTGCCGGGAGATACCGGCAAATGAAAAGGGTTCGCCCTGAAGTTCTGGTTCGCGGGTTGTTTGCAATGACTTGCTGCGGTTTTGCCAGAGGATCTATTAAAAAAACCCTTCTCTGTGCCCTCTGTGCCTCAGTGGTGAAATCTTAGGGTCCCTTGTGGAATGGGAATTGGAGCAATCGTCTCTTGGGTTCGAGATAGAGCACGAGCATCTGCGCGGTGATGAAAAGGAGGGCCAGAAGAATCTTGACCGTCACAGGCTCGTTGAGCAGCCCCCAGGCCAGGAGAACTCCAGCGATGGGCAGGATGAAATTGAAGGAGTTGAGGATCACCGCGCCATGCTGCTGCAGCAGGGTGTTCCAGGCGATGAACCCGAAGGCGGCTGCCACCAGGGCCTGATACAGAACCGCGAGAACGACCTCCACACTGAGCGCAACGATCATGGGCCGGTCCCAGAGGATGCCGCAGAGGAACAGCAGGGGAACCGCCGTGCTGATTTGGCAGAAGGCAATCAGGTGCGGGCTCAGCCGGTTGAGCACGGTCTTGGTGTACACGGCGCTCGCGGCCCAGAGCGAGGTGGACAGGACCATGAGAAGGTCCCCGATCTGAAAACCCTCCGTGACCCCTTCCCTTTCAAGGAACACCAGGCAC
>Ga0209450_10000230_pt1 | contig 30514 bp, 29 predicted proteins | sample FrelakmetLWP11LW_FD_187149 | JGI IMG/M metagenome (GOLD analysis project Ga0209450, IMG submission 187149) | Freshwater lake sediment microbial communities from the University of Notre Dame, USA, for methane emissions studies - LWP11 LW (SPAdes)... | ecosystem: Environmental > Aquatic >...
TTGATTAGAAAAATCCTGCCGGATATTATTTCTGTAACGATTTCCGTTTTGATGACCTTGTTAATAGCGTGTATTTTTTTGCTCATATTAGGAAAAGACCCTGTTATTGTCATCTCGAAAATGTTTACTGAAGTGTTCGGTACCGGATACGGAATTGGGCAGACTATTTTTAAAACCACGCCTCTTATAATCTGCGGATGCGGACTGGCACTGTGTTTCCATGCATCTATTTTTAATATTGGAGCTGAAGGCCAGATTAATATCGGAGCATTCATAATGGCGCTTACAGTGTTCAAACTTGACGATTACCTTGGTTATTTGGCATTTCCCGTTGCAGTGTTAACAGGTTTTACTGCATCCGCGCTATGGGGGTATATTCCGGCAATTATTAAAGTTAAGCGGGAAGTCAGCGAGGTTATAACTACAATTATGCTGAATTTTATAGCTTTTGCAATAGTTAACTATATGCTTCTCGAATACTTTGCAGTGAAGTCGACAGTGAGAACACCGGAAATAGTTAATATGCTCTTCTTACCGAAATTATCTGATTTTCTGCCTTTTCTTCAGGGTTCTTCTGCAAATTTTACATTTATTCTGGCATTGTTTCTGGCTGTTGTTTTATATTTAATTATTTATAAAACTATATACGGATACAGGATAAGATCCGTTGGTATTAATCCTGTTGCATCAAAATATCTTGGATTGAACATAAACAGGATATATGTTCTTTCGTTTGTTATCGGAGCAGGGATTACATCTCTGGTCGGAATAAATTTTATATTCGGTTACAAGGGCTATTATGAACTTGGATTTTCTAACAATCTGGGATTTACTGCGATTGCAGTATCTTTACTTGCCAAAAATAACCCGATTGGAATTATTTTTTCGGCTTTCCTTTTTGGTATACTTGATTTTGGAGGGCTTGCGGTCAATAATATGGTACCAAAAGAATTAATGCTGGTTTTACAGGCGTTGGTTATATTATCGATACTTTTCACAGACAAACTGGTCAATAAATATATTATTAAGAAGGCAAATGCTTGATATTATTATATCCTTTTCTTTTATAACGCAGGTAATAAGAATGTTTACACCTTATTATCTGGGTGCAAGCGCGGCTAATTTTTCCGAAAGAGGAGGAGTAATAAATATTGCAATCGAAGGTTTTATGATAATTTCAGCATTTTCATATGCTTTTTTCACTATATCATTTGGTTATCCCGTACTATCATTGCTTTTATCGTTAATTGTCAGTGTAGCCTTCAGTTTTCTTTTTTCATTGTTTACTGTTAAGTTAAAAATAAATCAGGTAGTTACGGGAGTTGGTTTTAATCTCCTAATGGCCGGGCTTGCAAAATTTTTCATGATGTATTTTTATAACAGTTCCAGCAATACTCCTGCTTTCGAGTCTTTACCAAAATTACCCATTCTAAATTTAATCCCGTATCATGGTAATGTTGCCGCAGATGCATTAATAGTCTTTTCTTTTGTGCTGATTTTTATCTCTCACAAATTAATTTATAATACAAGATTCGGATTAAGGCTGCGTTCAGCAGGAGAAAATCCTGAAGCAGCGGAATCTCTTGGTATCAAAGTCAGATTTTATAAAACGGCCGGAATTGTTATATGCAGTGTTTTGTCATCTCTTGGCGGAATCTGGCTGGCATCAAGCCAGCAGACATTTAGTGACGGAATGATTGCAGGAAGGGGATATATTGCACTTGCAGCAATGATAATAGGAAAATGGAAACCAATCAATATATTTGCTGCCTGCCTGATGTTCTCATTCTTCGAAGCGTTTGAAATAACATTTCAGATGACAGAATCAGTTTTCCCGACACAGATTATACAGATGCTTCCTTATATTATGACAATAATAGTCTTAGTTGGATTTATCGGCAGGACCAAACCTCCGGCTGCTGACGGCATTCCCTTTTAGCGTTTACCTTTTCTGATATCTTCTCCCCACAACAATTTCCTGTTCAGCGTGTCAAAATAAGACCACTTCGTGCTTTTAATCACCTTCAGTTTGTGTTTAGCTTTTCTTATTGATATTGCGACAGGGGATTTCCATATGTTGCTTTTATAACCGTCCGGAGTCACCCTGATTTTTTCCCTGCTGAGCGTTCTTATTTCTATATTACCATTGTCAGGAACAATAACAGGTCTGAAATTCAGAGAATGAGGACAAATCGGAGTTATGATAAATACTTCACTGAACGGGGTAACAATAGGCCCGCCTGCTGAAAGGGAATAACCTGTCGATCCCGTAGGTGTTGAAATAAGAACTCCGTCAGCATAAAACCTGCCTACAAAGTCATTATTATAATATATTTCCAGGTCTATCATTTTGATGGAATCGCTTTTGTCAATAACAATTTCATTAAGCGCATTATAATGAACTTTCCCGTCAAGGCTGTATTCAGCAAGGCATAATTCAATAATTTTATAATTCCCATTAAGTATATCATCAAAAAATTCCGGTATCTGGTCGGGCATTATATCAGCCATAAAACCAAGCGTTCCCAAGTTTATACCTATTACCGGGATTTTGCTGCTGCCTATAATTCTTGAGATATTAAGCAGTGTCCCGTCTCCTCCTATAGATATAACGATATCTGACTTCTTAATCAGTTCTTTTTCATCAACTTTATTCTTTGTTGAAATCCCCGTCAATCCAAAGTCCAGTTTTTTATCCATGCAATATCCGACATTCCGGGAATCAAAATAGCGGATAATAGATTTTAAAACCTGGTTAATCCCTTTCTTGCGGTTATTCCCGGTAATACCGAAAATCAGTCTATTCTTTTTGAGATTCCTCAACATAGTTCAGGCGTAAATCTGAAATGATTGTTTGCAAAACCCTGCTAATTTCATCTGTAATATTATTCTTTGTCTTTTCAGACAGCATCTCAAGCATGTCTATTGATACCTGCGCACCCTCAAGATTTTTTTCTATTGTATCTGTTGCAGGATTTTTCAGCTTTCCGAGATTCATCATTGACTGCATCTGCAAAGAATAAATCAATGCCACAAATAATTCATTGGCTTTTTGTTCTTCCATAAATATTTTCATTTAGATTAATACTTTTCAAAATAAACATAATAGAAATTAAATAATACATAACGGTCATTACCTCCCAGTCGCCGAAATTCCATTCAAAAAATCCCGAAACATGCAGGGAAATTACCGATAAAATAATTCCCAGAATGAGATTTCTGTCCGGATTGTATGCGTATTTTCTGTAATCACCTATAAGATAATAGAATAATGATAACCAGAATGCGATATATATTAAAAACCCGGTCAATCCCATTGTAACGAGTATCATAATATAATTGCTGTGAAAATGCGAACCTTCGCCGTGGAATTCCGGTGTTTTATAAGACTTATAAATACTCGTAATTTCATTTTCACCTGTACCAAGTACAGGGTAATCTTTAAATATTTTAATTCCTACACCCCACATGATAAGTCTGGATTTATTACTTTCGTGTTGTGTGTCAAAAGCACTCGTTAATCTATTCGTCATTGATGACGGAGCTGCCAGTATGAATAATGCAGATAATATTATAAGAACGACAAGAAACTTCCTGTTGAAAAACAGTCCGAATATGAATAATGAAACAAATAATGCGATGTATACATTTCTTGACTGTGTCAGGTAGACCGAAACCAATATCGGGAGCGAAATCAGTACAATATAAGTTTTCTTTATCTGTTGTTTCTCTTTTGACATCAGTGACGGGAAAATAAAGAGCAGTAAAAGCATCTTCACTTCGGCGTTAGTTATAGGGTAACTGAGATAATCAATTCTTATCTCGGAAAAGCTCTTGCTGGCTAGCAGGTCTTTCAGCATGTACAGATATCTCCCAATTTCGTAAAGGGAAATCAGAGAAAAACCAAGCAAAATAAAAAATACAGCTTTGAATATCTCTGTTCTTTCTTTTATTATTGTCTGGTTAGAAAAGAATATTATTATCAACAGATACCTCTTCAGGTCTGTCAGAGCTCCTTCTCTGTAAACAGCGAACATCCTGGCAAGAAAATCGCACAGGATGAAAAATACGAGGCTGATAATAAGTATCCGGTACCGTTCCCATATCAATTTATAACATCCGTTATGGTTCTGGAATGAAATTTTGAATATCCAGAGAATTATCCAGGTTCCGAGAGATATTGATGAAAGCGCAATTGAAAAACCAATTGCGACTATCTGTAGTATTATGAAAAAGCTTATGAGGACGTCGGTGATATTAAGAAATCTGTCTCTTATTTTGTTGTTTTCTGTCACCTTTCAATTATATCTGAATTTCGTATAGTTTCCTGTACAATCCATCTTCCTGTTTAAGCAGTTCTTCATGAGTCCCTGCCTGAACAATAGTCTTACCGTTCAGTACGACAATCTTGTCAGCATTAATAATAGTTGACAAACGGTGTGCAATTACTATTGATGTTCTGTTTTTCATAAGATTATCTATAGCACCCTGGACAATTTTCTCGGATTCAGTATCGAGAGAAGATGTAGCTTCATCGAGTATTAGTATTTGCGGATTTCGGAGCAGTGCTCTTGCAATCGCGATCCTCTGCTTCTGACCGCCGGAAAGCTTTAATCCTCTTTCCCCGACAACAGTATCAAGCCCGTTTTCAGTTGTTTTTATGAAGTCATAAGCATTTGCATTTTTTGCCGCCTCATAAAGCTTTTCATCAGATATATTCTCCATGCCGAAGAGTATATTGTTCCTGATAGTATCATTAAATAAAATTGTTTCCTGCGGAACGAGACTCATCAGTTGTCTCATACTGCTTATTTTCAGGTCCTTTATATTTTCCCCGTCAATCCTAATCTCCCCTGATGTGACATCATAAAATCTCATGATAAGGTCCGCAAGAGTTGATTTCCCTGAACCTGAGGGTCCTACAATTGCTACTATCTCTGATTTTTTTATTTCCAGATTAATATTCTGAAGAATATCGGTACTTTCATTATAATAAAATGAAACATTTCTCAGTTCAATAGAATCTGTGAAAATATCGACTTCCAGCGCATCCGATTTTTCCTTTATCTCAATTTGCTGATCAAGAATCTCAAATATTCTTTTCCCTGACGCGGATGATTCTTGTATCCTATTGTTTACCACACTTAAGTTTTTAAGAGGTACCATCAGCTGAAATACTATAAATAGAAATCCGAGAAATTCCTCTGGATTCAAAGCGTTATTTAAAAGTATTTGCTTGCCGCCGTACCAGATTATAATAATACCTGCAACGATAGATACAATTTCGGTAATCGGGGAGGACATTTCGAATGCAACGGCTGCTCTCATCCCCAGCCTGAAAGCCTCGTCATTTTGTTTCTTGAATTTGTTATTTAGATATTCTTCTGACCCGAAAGCTCTAATTATTTTTGCTCCGTAGATGGTTTCATTAACAGTTGTAAGTATCTCTGACAACTTGATTAAAAGTCTCTGGCTTCGCCTCCTTAGCGATGAACCTATCTTAGCAATGAATATAACTGTAACCGGAAATATAACCAGGGATATCAGGGTCATTTCATAGCTGATTGACAGGGCAAGAAAGAGAAATATTCCTATTGTCAGTGGTTCTTTAATAAGATTTGAAAACGCAGCCGATATCCCTGCCTGGACGGCGCTAAGGTCGTTTGTCATCCTTGAAATGAGGTTGCCTGTTTTTTCAGATGTAAAATATCTGACTGAAAACTGATTGATTTTTTTAAATAATTCGAAACGTATGTCCGTCAGTACGGATTTTTCGACACGCTGAATGCTTAATGACTGAAAGAAACTGCTGATGTTCTTAAGCAGGTAAGATAAAAATATGAGTATGCAGATTGTCACCAGTGCCTCGTATTTCCCGTGGCTGAATAAATTTTCTTCCAGAAATGCCCTGAACTGGTTGTATATACCTAATGACTGATTAAGGTCAGAGGCGGGATTAAGATTCTTCTCACTTGAGAATAATGTTTTTAGCAGAGGGATCGTCAGGTAGATGGAAAGCGCATTAAAAAATGATAGCAGAAATGAAAGAACAAATGATATGAAAATGTATTTCTTGTTTTTGTATATATAACCGACTAATCTTAAATAAATTTTCATAAATTCGTTTTCTTATTTTGCATTTCCCAGATTTTCATGTAAGTCAGCATATTTGTAATTACGTCAAAATGTGCTACCATAAGGCCATAAATCCCGTCCATGAAGCCTTTCCTGAAGAAAAACTGGACGATAAAAGCAGCCATTGGCCTCAAAAGGATATCAAAAAAGTGTACTTTCCTCCTTGCTGATTTTTCTACTGCCTGAAGCGACGAATAGCTGTTAACTTTGGACATGAATTCCGAAACTGAATTGACTGTATAATGGTCAATGTTATTTCTGAAATATCCGACTTCGCCGTTAACATCATATCCTTCATGCACCAGCCTGTCCGTTATTTTCGTAAAATTTTTATTGAAAAATCTCAGCTGGTATCCCGGATACCAGCCTCCGTGCTTTATCCACCTGTTAAGGAAAAAATTCTTTCTCGGTATCCTGAATCCGGAATACTTTTCGGGGGTTTTAAGGAATGCCTGAATTTCTTCTTTTAATCCTTCCGAGCATAATTCATCTGAATCAAGAACGAGAACCCAGTCATGTCTGGTTTTCGAAAGAGCAAATTTCCTTTGCTCATAAAATCCTTTCCATTCATTATGGTAGATAATGTCGGTATACTTTTTTGCTATTTCAGCAGTTCTATCCGAACTGTAAGCATCTACGAGAATTATTTCATCAGCCCATACTACGCTTCCAAGGCATTTCCCTATATTTTCTTCTTCATTTTTTGTTATAACCGTAACAGATATCAATAATTCCAATTTTAAATTAATTATTATCTAATTTTCAGACTCAGGAATTCCATAAATTTCTTTCTTTGATAATCAAAATCAAGTCTTTTTGAAGTTTTAATATTTTGACTGAGTTTATCAAACAAATCTTTTCTATCTGCCAAACCCTGTAAAACTTCACTGAAATTTTCTTCATTGTAAAACACCGAGATGTCCCTGAATTCTTCCATTTCTTTAAAATTATCATAAAGAAGCAGCGGTTTTTTGAAAATATATGCCATGTTATAAGCGCCTGATATCTGGTACTTAAGATAGTTATCAAAATTTTCAACTCCCGGAATTATTAACGGAAGAATTAAATCACATTCCGAAATCCTTTCATAAAACCTGTCATTGCTGATATATTCTTTGTATGTTATAAAAATATTGTTCAATTCGGGGGAGTTCATTTCTTTTAAATACCTTTGATTCCATTCATATTTGACTTTTCCAAGTACATCAAAAATGATATTCCCGTTTATTCTCTCTTTATTATCACGTACGGTGTCAAGAAGTATTTTGAAATTTTTTCTTTTGTCGGATATTTCTCCCGGGATGCATATCAGTATTTCATTCCGTAATTGTTTTTTAAAGTCCGACGGTTTTTTCAGAATTATGGGATAAAAAACAGAAAATTTATATTTATTTCCGTACAGTTTCTCCATATTAGACCTTATGTAATCGCTCAGTACAAAATATTTCTTAATCTTACCGGATATAACAGCCTGTGTCTTGCTTCCTTTCATTTTCTCGCCGTGGTGCATAAGACCAATAATTTCAAAACTGAATAAATAGCTAAGTAAACAAAAATTCCTTACAAGTAATCCGTGGGCTGTATTTATGTAGACCTTGGAGATTCCATGTCTCAAAATGTACACAAATAATCGCAGTGTAAAGGTAAGATTGGATATAATGCTGTTATTTTTTCTTAAATTTATTTTCACCGTATCCGGTACAAGTGTTGCATCCAATCCTGAATCCCTGTTAACCCAGATATGCACTTCATATCCTGAGCTGTTTAAAAAGGAAATAACGGTATGAAGGATTTCAGTATGCGAAACCGAGAACTCCACCAGTATTATTTTTTTAAAAGACAATATTTTGTTAAAGATTGATGTTTTGAAGCGTAATTTAATCAATGTATAAGTAACTTATAATTGAAAAAACCCTATATTATTGATATTTTTGTTTAATCATGAATACAGACTTTAATAAACTTACTGATAAATCGAAGGAAGCGATTCAGAACGCGCAGAATCTGGCTGCTGAAAATTCGAATCAGGTAATTGATACTGTTCACCTGCTGATATCACTCTTAAATGACAATGACAGTATAGTAAACTCTCTGATTCTGAAACTGAATACAGATAAGGAAAAAATTCTGAACGGGTGCAATGAAATATTAAACAGCACTTCAAAAGTGACAGGAGGACAGCAGTCGTTATACCTTTCCAATGAACTCAATTCTGTATTACAGAAGTCATTCGAAACGGCTTCGGAAATGAAAGACGATTATGTCTCGGTAGAGCATCTGTTTATTTCTCTTGCTGAAACCAAAAGCCAGGTTTTACCATTGCTGAAAACATTAGGGATAACAAAAGACGCATTGTTAAAGGTTATGAAAGATATCAGGGGGAGTCAGCGAGTATCAAGTCAAAACCCTGAAGATACTTTTAATGCCCTCGAAAAATTCGGTAATAACCTTAACAGGATGGCGGCGAGAGGCAAACTTGACCCTGTCATCGGCAGGGAAGAAGAAATACGCAGAGTCCTGCAGGTTTTGTCAAGAAGGACAAAAAACAATCCCGTTTTGATAGGAGAGCCGGGAGTGGGAAAGACGGCGATAGCAGAAGGAATAGCAATAAGAATATTCACAGGTGATGTTCCGGAAAGTCTGAAAACTAAACAGCTTATAGCGCTTGACATGGGCGCTCTAATCGCAGGAGCGCAGTACAGGGGGCAGTTTGAAGACAGGCTGAAATCGGTTTTAAAAGAAATACAGAAATCAGACGGACAGGTTATTTTATTTATAGATGAACTCCATACGGTAATAGGAGCAGGTGCGTCGTCCGGTTCGATGGATGCTTCCAACCTTCTTAAACCAGCGCTTGCGAGAGGAGATTTAAGGTGTATCGGCGCAACTACACTCGATGAATACAGGAAATACATCGAAAAAGATGCAGCCCTTGAGCGAAGGTTCCAGCCGGTGCTGATAACAGAACCTGATATTGAGGATACGATATCAATACTCAGAGGGCTGAAAGAAAAGTATGAAATTCATCACGGTGTAAGGATAACCGATTCAGCTATTATTTCAGCAGCCCAGTTGTCAGACCGTTATATCTCGGACAGATTTCTTCCAGATAAAGCGATTGATTTAATAGACGAAGCAGCATCCAAATTAAGAATAGAAATAGACTCTATGCCTGAAGAACTGGATTACATAGAACGCAGAATAAAACAGCTTGAGATCGAAAGAGAGGCTTTGAAAAGGGAACTTAAGAATAAATAATGGTAAATTACTGTTAAATATATGTTTGCAGGTCTGTCATTAGCAAAATTCCTTAAAAATCCGGCAATTTACATGTTTTCATGCTGGACGTAACGGAGGTATTAATAAATTGAATAAATACTATAAAATAATTATATTTATAGCTTAAAATAAAGGAGTGGTATGAATATTCCTGAAAATTACAGGTATACACAAGATCATGAATATGTCAAGACAGATGGTAATATTGTTACAATCGGAGTAACCGATTATGCGCAGGGTCAGCTTGGTGATATAATATATATTGATTTTACGAAATCTGCGGGCGATACTGTTAATGCAGGTGATACCGTATGTTCGATTGAAGCGGTAAAGACAGTTTCCGAAGTATTTACGCCCGTGAACGGAAAAATAACGGAAATCAACACAGCAATCAACGATAAGGCCGCTACCGTTAATGAAGATCCGTACGGCGAGGGATGGTTATTCAAAATCGAAATGTCAAACACCGGAGAACTCGATTCGCTGCTTGACAGTAAAGCATATTCGGGGATTATAAGTTAAGATTATACCTGATTTTTTAAATGTAAAGAATTTTTCTGTTCACAGGACAGGAAAATTTTTTTTGGTAATTATCAGCAGGTAAAGTGAAGATAATAATATCAAATCTTTCCGACGGAAAGCATAATTACGAATTTTGCGAAACGCCCGATTTCTTTGATTTGCACGACTGCAAAACAGAAGGAGGGATAAAGATAAAAGTCGAACTGCTTAAATACGGCGGACAGTTGCAGTCAAAGATTTTTTTCAGAGGGGATTTCTTCTTTGATTGCGACAGATGTACGAAGTACATAAAGATGGAAATAAGCAATACGTTTGAAGTTATTTATAAATATTCGACAAGGCTGGAAGAAACGGATATAAAGGATGAAAATTTATTCTTTATTACACCTGAAACGAATCATATAAATCTTAAAGATATTGTCAGGGAATATATTCTGTTGTCGATACCAATGAGAAAAGTACCGCCGGAAAAGGACGGTGTATGCCTGGAATGCAATCTGAAAATTGATGAGATACTTGAATCTGAAAAAAAGAATGAAATCAATCCCATATGGGAAAAATTATTAAATAAATAATAAGTAAAAAATGCCTAATCCAAAAAGAAGACATTCGAAAACAAGGGGCAGAAAACGCAGAACACATTATAAAGCAACTGCACCGACATTAGCTGCATGTTCTAACTGCGGCGAAATGAAACCGAATCACCAGGTATGTCCTGCATGCGGTTTCTATGACGGCAAAAGCGTAATTCTTCCTAAAAAATAAATTTTATCATGCAGGATCCGAATAGGGTTATAAGAATTGCTGTAGATGCTATGGGCGGTGATTTTGCTCCGGAGTATCCTGTATTGGGTTCTGCCGAAGCTGCACGGGAAAACAGTAACATTGAATTGCTTGTGGTAGGAATGGAAAAAAGAATAAAGGAAATACTTGAAAAGAATGCGATTGATCTGCCGAACTTACGGATTGTCAATGCAACCGAATATATAACGATGGATGATCTGCCTTCGGAAGTCTATAAAACAAAACCTGATTCTTCGCTTAATGCAGCTTTACGGCTTCAGAGGAACAGGGATGCCGAAGCGCTTGTCAGTACAAGCAATACAGGAGCTGTGCTCCTGCATTCGACCCTCAAGCTCGGCAGAATAAGCGGTATAGGAAGGGCAACTATCAGCGCAATGATTCCCGCACAAACAGGGAATACTCTGCTGCTGGATGTAGGAGCCACTGTTGACTGCAGGCCCGCTCATCTTCTTGAATATGCAATAATGGGCAGCATTTATTCAAGGGATATACTGAAAATTGAAAAACCGCGGGTAGGATTATTAAGCATAGGTGAGGAAAAAGTTAAAGGAAATGAAGTATCCCTCGAAGCATACGAACTGCTTGAAAAAGCCCCGATAAATTTTATCGGTAATGTTGAAGGCAGGGATATCACACGGGGGTCTGTTGATGTGGTTGTGTGTGACGGGTTTACAGGAAATATAATCCTGAAATTTGCAGAAAGTGTGCTGGACCTTTTGAAAGCAAGATTAATCCAGTATGCTGAAACAGGATTCACACGGAAAATATGGGTCGGAATGATGTCAAAAACACTGAAAAAAATATTAAAGACTTTTGATTACCAGGAACACGGAGGCGCTCCGCTGCTCGGGCTTAACGGAGTCTCTGTAATAGGGCACGGCGCATCAACGCCTTATGCAATAAAGAAAATGATTTTCCGTGCAGAAGAAATGATAAGGGAAGATATAAACGGCAAGATTGCCGAAGCATTGAAAAAAATAAAATTAACTTAAAATAGTATACATATGGCAAAAGTACAATCATTTGCGGACAAAGCAGCCAAACTGGCGAAAAAAATGGAACATACGGTCATTTGTCCGGATACAAATAAAGAAACAAGATTGATAAACGTAAGGATGGTCGAGTCTGTCAAGACTGAAAAAGGATCCGTCAAATTCCTTGACAAAAACCAGAAAGTTTATGAATCAACTTATAAACCATATAAGGGATAAGGAGAAAACAAATGTCTAAGATCTGCGCAATTACGGGAAAGAAGCATTTAACGGGAAACAACGTTTCACATGCGAATAACAGGACAAAAAGGAGACAACTCCCGAATCTTCAGAAGAAAAGAATCTGGCTTGAAGAAGAAAAACGATATATAACTCTGAAACTGTCGACGGAAGCAATAAAAACCATTGACAAAAAAGGAATTAAGACTTTATTGAAGAAAAAATAAATGTCCGGTAAATCTATCAGTATTATAATCCCGGTTTTAAACGAGGAAAAGCTGATAGTCAGTACAGTCAGTCAGTTTGATGGTGATTTCAGAAAGAGTTTTGATGCACAGTTGATTGTCAGCGACGGCGGAAGCACGGATAATTCGGTAAATCTGATAAAGGAAAAAGTTGATATTCTTGTAAAGCATAATAAAAATTACAGACAGAACATCTCTGAAGGTAGAAACCTTGGGTTTTATGCTTCATCAGGCGATGTTCTTGTATTTTTTAATGCTGATACTTATGTGGACGATGTGAATGAATTCATGAAAAGGGCATTAGAAGCTCTCGAAGATAATGGTACAGCGGCAATTGCCTGCCCGGTGAAGGTTTTTTCGGAGGAAGAAAAATACCGGGACAAAATTTTTCATTTTCTGTATAATAATTATGTAAGGTTTTTGAATTTTATGATTATGGGTATGGGACGCGGAGAGTGCCATATTGTAAAAAGGCAGTTGTTTGAAAAAGCAGGCGGTTATAATGAAAAGCTTGGCGCGGGGGAGGATTTTGATTTGTATAAAAGATTACGGAAATTCGGCAGGATAAAATATTGTAAAGATTTAAGCGTATATGAATCGCCAAGACGTTACAGAAAATACGGATATGCAAGGGTCTTTTTTGACTGGGCGAAAAATTCGGTCTGGATAACATTGTTCAGGAAATCAATTTCGAAAGAGTGGGAAGCAGTAAGATAAATTTTTTTAAAGTTCTTTGTCATAGTTCGGAACCCGGAGTTAAAGCCAGGGTTGGAAGGATTATAACCGGACATTCGGAATTTGAAACGCCCGTATTCATGCCCGTAGGCACGCTTGGTAATGTTAAAGCAGTAACGAACCGTGACCTGGAAAAACTTGAAGCGGGTATAATTCTCGGAAATACATATCACTTATACCTGAGGCCCGGTAATGATATTTTGCTTGAAGCAGGCGGACTTCATAAATTCATGAACTGGAACGGAAGTTTGCTTACGGACAGCGGAGGATTTCAGGTATACAGCCTTTCTTCGCTGAAAAAGGTTGAAACAAACGGTGTGAGATTTTCTTCGCATATTGACGGTTCGAAACATTTTTTTTCACCAGAAAATGTGATAAATACTCAGAGAATTATCGGTGCTGACATAATAATGCCACTGGATGAATGCCTTCCGTATCCGTCAACAAGAAAGCAGACTGAAATTTCTGTTGACAGAACGGTCAGATGGGAAAAAGATTGTCTTACCGCTATTAATGAATCGGAATCATTGTACGGGCATGATCAGGAATTGTTCTGTATTGTACAGGGGGGAGTCTTCAAAGAAAGCAGAAAAAGGTGCATTGAAGAACTTCAGGTTAATGATTTCAGCGGATGTGCTATCGGAGGCCTGGCTGTCGGGGAAAAAAATGAACTAATGTATGATATAACGGATTACTGTACGGATTATCTGCCCGCTGATAAACCAAGATATCTTATGGGAGTCGGTACACCTTTAGATATTCTTGAATCTGTTGAAAGAGGAATAGATATGTTCGATTGCGTAATGCCGACAAGGAATGCGAGGCACGGAAGAATATTTACAACATACGGTGAAATTAATATAAAGAATGCGAAGTATGCAAATGATTTTAATTTTATTGACACTGAATGCCTGACATATACATCGGTAAATTTCAGTTTTGCGTATCTCAGACATTTATTTATGAACAGGGAAATGCTCGGCGCTCAGCTTGCGAGCATACATAACCTTGGCTTTTATCTCAAACTGATGAAAGACATAAGGAAAGCAATAAAGGAAAACAGTTTTAAATCTTTTAAAGAAAATTTTTTGGAAAAATATAAATCAAATAATAAAAAATGAACACAATCACAGGAATTATTTTACAGGGACAAACCGGAGGAATGGAATCCCTTTTATCAACAGTTTTACCGTTTTTACTGATTATCGTGGTGTTTTATTTTCTTATTTTAAGGCCCCAGCAAAAGAGGCAGAAGGAAAGACAAAAACTGCTTGAAGGCGTTAAAAAAGGAGACAAAGTCATTACTGCAGGAGGAATTCACGGATTAGTTGAAGGGCTTGAGGACAAGACAGTGCTGGTGAAAATTGCCGAAGGAGTCAAGGTAAAAATGGAGAAGTCCGGAATAACAACGATAGTAGGATTGACCGAAAGTACCGAAAAGAAATAAAGATGAATAATTTTGCCTAAGGCGCACAGGAAAATATTAAGTTCGATCGAATCTGCAATCAGCGATTTCAGAAAAGGTAAAATTGTAATTGTTGTTGATGACGAAGACAGGGAAAACGAAGGGGATATGATTTTCTCCGCGGAGAAATCCACTCCCCATCTCGTTAATTTCCTTATAAAAAATGCAAGGGGATTGATTTGCGTTCCGCTTGAAAAAGAACGTCTGAATGAACTTAACATCGAGATGATGACCAGTGAAAACACTGCGAGGCATGAAACTGCTTTTACGGTGAGTGTTGATTATCTTACCGGAACGACTACGGGAATTTCGGCGTTTGACAGGCATAAAACGATTAAGTCACTTATAAACAAAGATACTCGTCCTGAAATGCTCGGAAAGCCCGGCCATATTTTTCCTCTTAAGGCGGATGAAGGCGGTGTGCTGAAAAGAGCTGGGCATACTGAAGCAACTGTTGACCTTGCGAGGCTTGCAGGGCATTATCCTGCAGGTGTTCTTTGTGAGATACTGAAAGAAAACGGCGAAATGGCAAGAATGCCCGAGCTCGTTGAAATAGCCAGGAAATTCAGGCTGAAAATAATATCAATCCGTGATTTAATTCAGTACAGGCTTAAAAAAGAAATACAGGTTAAAAAATTAGCCGATGCAAATCTTCCGAGCAGGTTCGGAAATTTCACGATTAATATTTACAAAAACCTGCTTGACAACCTTGAACACATTGCTCTTGTAAAGGGGAATATAAAAACTGCAAAACCCGTGCTTGTCAGGGTGCATTCAGAATGCATGACGGGCGACATCTTCGGTTCTTTAAGATGCGACTGCAGGGAACAGCTTGCAAAATCAATGGAGATTATTGAAAAAGAGGGCCGGGGTTTACTTCTTTACATGAGGCAGGAAGGACGGGGAATCGGGCTAGTTAATAAACTAAAGGCTTATAAACTTCAGGACGGCGGAAAAGACACAGTCGAGGCGAATATAGCGCTTGGATTTCAGGCTGATTTGAGAGATTACGGAATCGGCGCTCAGATTCTGAGGGAACTCGGACTGAAGAAAATCAGGCTCCTTACTAATAATCCGAGAAAAATCATAGGCCTGAAAGGTTACGGCCTTGATGTAGTGGAAAGAGTTCCGATAGAAATTGAAGCTAATAAATTAAATCATAATTATTTACAGACAAAAAGGGACAAACTCGGTCACCTTATATTGTTAAAATCAAAAAAAGCAAAAAATCAGAAATGGAACAAGGAATAGTATACTTAAAAAGAAACAGGCTGGTTGAACTCGAGAATCAGCTGCGGGAACTGAAAACCAACGAGAGGAAATCCATAGCGGAGAAGATTGCCGAAGCGCGTTCTCACGGTGATTTATCCGAAAATGCTGAATATGATGCGGCAAAAGAAGCGCAGTCACACCTTGAGATGAAAATCGGGAAGCTTGAGCATTTATTATCAAGGGTAAAGATAATTGAACCGGAAGACATCCCGTCCGGTGAAGTTTATATACTGACCGATGTTACCGTAAAAGATGCAAAGAACGGTGAATTAGTAACATTCACGTTAGTTTCACCCGATGAGGCTGATTTTGAACTTGATAAAATTTCTGTTTTTTCTCCTCTTGGAAAATCATTGATGGGTAAAAAGCCGGGAGAAGTTGCAAGAGTTGAAGTACCGGCCGGAGTTATAGAATACAAAATCATCGAAATTAAAAAATAACAATCATGTTTTACAAAAAGTTTTCAGAGATTAAGGTCGGAGTTTTTGTTTTTATAGCAATAGTTATTGTTACCTCCACTATATTCTGGGCAAAAGGTTTTATTGTAGGCAAAGATAAAATGAACATTGTCTGTTATTTTAAAACCATCCCGGGCTTAAATAAGGGCGATCCCGTGGCGGTTAACGGAGTCGTTAAGGGAAAAGTTACCGGGATTGACCTGGAAGGTGATTCAGTAAAAGTATTTTTTAATATTGAGAAAGATGTTAAGATTAAAAAGGATTATACTATCCAGATTACATCACCCGAGCTGATGGCGGGCAAAACACTGTTTATTAAACCGGGCAAAGAAACAGAAGAAATTGACTATTCGAAACCTATGTACGGAACAAGGGGCTCTGACATGTCTTCATTAATGGAATCTGTTTCAGATATGTCGGGTGACATTAAAACACTGATAGGTAAATTTAACAATACAACTGACGATTTGTCGTCAGTTCTGAAAAACATAAATGACATCGTTGGCGACCCGCGTCTGAAAAATGATTTGAAAGGAACAATTTCAAACCTTTCGGTCACTTCAAGAAACCTGAACGGACTTGTTTCAGAATCCAGAACCAACATAAAAGGGCTCACAGATAAAGCTGACATAACCATGACCAGCGTTAACAGTATGATTGATGAGAACTCTCCTGAAATGAAGAAAACTTTTAAAGATATTCAGTCCCTGACAGCAAGGTTTGACAGTCTTGTATTGAACCTGAACCTGATAGTTTCTGATATACAAACTCAGAAAAGCGGGGTCGGAAAGTTCATTTATGATGACAGGTTTTTTGAAAACCTGAACAGGACAATTGAAGAACTGGAAAAACTGACAAAGAATATCCGGGAAGAAGGAATAAAAATAAATCTATTTTAATATAAACCCGAAATAGATTCTGTGCTCGGCGCCTACATCACCCAGTGAATTGAACGAATAATCCAGTTTATATTTTTCCTGCAATTTAATACCTAAACCTGCGGAAAAACCTCCCAGGCCTATTGATGAACCTGTGCGGTAATTCTGTCTTTTCGGATTGCTGTATCCGATTCTGAGGTCTACATATTCATTCAGGTTAAATTCACCGCCCACTATGATGTTCTTGAACCTGTCAAAAAAATTATCGTAATCATCGGCAAGATTACTCCATCCAATATTGAATGTCAAAGGAAGGTATTCAAGCTGTTTTGTTAGCCCAAGCCTGACATCAAGCGGGAGTTTCTCGTTGTTCCCGTTGTATGATTTCAATTGCGCTCCCAGATTCAGAATACTGGCTCCTATGTTGAACTTATCTTCAGGAAAAGAATAAATGGCGCCCAGGTCAACTGCAAGTCCTATTGAATTATATTCATCTATTGAGGAATAAATGAACTTGGCATTAGCGCCGTATTTAAAAACCTCTTTGTATTTATTTGCATATCCGAGGGACAATGCAAAATCACTTGCCCCGAATGTACCTGTATTCTGGTAATTTTCGTCGTATCTGTCAAAACTTCCGTAATTTACGTACCTTACACCGGCGCCTAAATATCCTATATCTTTAAAATACTGCGAGTATGCTGCGCTTCCTGAATTAATGTCCATAAGGTATTTAAAGAATCCCACGCTTGCCTGTTTATTTTTGATTGTTGATAGAGCCGCAGGATTGTAAAATATAAGATTTACGTCATCTTCCATCGAAACTACGCTTCCAGCCATTGCAGACGATCTTGCGTCAGTATTCAGTGTGAGAAAGTTATAGGTGTATTGCTGCTGGGCGTTTGCGTTTAATGAAATCAGGAACAGAATAATTACTGCCGTTATTATCTTGATAACTTTTATATTTGCCATACTTTTAAACGGTTAATAATGTGTAGAATTAACCCGAACCCTGCTCCTTTTTGCTTCAATAATATATTATTAACATAATAAAAACAATGATTTTCAATTTATACTAAAATTGTTAAAAATATCACCCGATTCAATTACTTTAATATTAAGGGAAGTGACGCTGGCATTACGCGGTCCGGTTTTTATCTCGCTGATAAATCCATTCAGGGCACTTTCATCACCCTGCGCGAGTATTTCGACATCTCCGTTATACAGATTTTTTACGTATCCGGTTATCCCGAAATTTACTGCCTGTTTATAGCAGAAATACCTGAATCCGACTCCCTGAACCACGCCTTTTACCGTCAGTAATAAGTTTTTCATCCCGTTAATTTCATTTTAATTATTGAATAGAATTCAGAAACAAGAAGCCCCGCGAAAATAATCAGCGAACCAAACACCTGGTTAAATGTCAGGACTTCGGATATAATTATAAAGGAGAAAATTACTGCAAATACCTGTTCCATGTTATAAATCAACCCCGCCCGTATGGGAGTTGTATATTTCTGAAATTTAATGGCGAGAACAAACGCTATGAAAGTTGAAAAAATTCCGTTAAATACAACTGAAAACAGGAGTATATTACTATAGACTATCTTTAAATTGCCGATAATAATGACTTCAAATATTATCATCGAAATAAAGCTGAGAACTGTCATAGAAAGATACTGCCCGTAAATAAGCGGGAGGGCAGGGGATTCCTTTGAATATTTATGCAGGTATACTATGTGAAAAGCGAAAGCAGCTGCGCAGAAGATTGTTACAAAATCGCCCCAGTTCATGCCGGTTGTTTGCAGGTCTGATAATATATATACTCCGAACATTACAATTATGACTCCGATAATATTCTCAAATTTAGGTTTGATTCTGATAACGGCAAACTGGACAAAAGGAATCAAAATAAGGTTTGTTCCCGTAATAAATGCAGAATTAGAAGCTGATGTATGAAGCAAACCTATGGTCTGCGCTATAAACCCTACGAAAAGGTAACCTCCGAGTATTATACCGTGAATTACATCTCTTTTCCCGAACCTTCGGATTTTCTCGCGGTAAAAAATGTAGAAAACCGCCAGGGTCACAAAAAATCTCAGGAAAATAAATGCATTCGGTGAAATATAAGCAAGCGCAAGTTTAACAGACGGAAAACTGATTCCCCAGACGATAGCGCAAAATAAAAGGATGAACTCAGATTTATACTGTGTCGGATTTTCGGCAAAGAAATATCTTGTTCTCTGGTAAAGGTTCACAATTAATTTAAACCGGGTATTTTCGATTTATAAATAATCGTGAAAGCAATGACGAACCAGAGCATAATATTGATTATGAGCGACAAATCTTTTGTCACTATCTGTTCGGGGCTTTCGCCGAGGTTCTTTTTGTGAAGCAGGTAAAGATACCTGAAAATTCCGTAAATAACGAAAGGGGTCGTATATATCAGGTTCTCTGTATTGAATGTGCTGATTGCCTTGTCTGATACCGTATAGAGCGCATAGCATATGATTGTTCCCGTTGCTGCCACCGTATTTATCTGGTCCGTAAATGAAATATCATAATGTGTCAGAACGCGCCTCTGGTTTTCGATATTATCAATTTCGTACTGAGTGAGTTCTGCACGCCTCTTCGATATTCCCAGGAAAAGTGACAGGAATATTGTAGTTAAAATCATCCAGCTTGATATCGGCACATCTATAGCTGCAGCGCCACCTTCAACTCTAAGCATGAATCCTATTGAAATTATAAAGACATCGAGAATCACGATATGCTTCAGTTTGAAAGAATACAGTATATTAAGTATGAAATAAGTCCCGATAACAGCGGAGAAAAAAGTATTCATTTTCAGAAGAAGCAGTACGCACAAAACTGCAAGGAAAAAAGCAAATATCAAAGCTTCTTTGGGATTAACGGCTCCTGAAGCAACCGGCCTGAACCTTTTTTTCTTATGTACTTTATCGGCTTCTGCGTCCGCTATATCGTTGATAATGTAAACAATGCTTGAAGTAAGCGAGAAAACTACGAAAGCCGCTATATTTTTCAACAGCAGGTTAGGTTCCAGGAACTTGCCGGCAAACAGGATTGCGGCAAAAACAAAAAAGTTTTTAAGCCATTGTTTCGGCCTTGCCAGTTCTATTAATTTAAGCAGTTTCAATAGTTTAGACATGATTAATAAAAATACGAAATGCATGTATTAAAAAATATCAAATTTTCATTACCTGCCTCCGTAAATAATTTAGTATTATAACAAAAAAAGCACCTTGGCAGGTGCTCAAAATGATTCTAATATAATACAGACAATTAAAACACCGCATGCTCATGGTAAACTCCGAATACTTCCTTGAGTTCGCCGCACATTTCACCGAGAGTGACATATTTTAATGATGCATCAAGTATGAGAGGCATTAGGTTTCTGCCGTCTGATGCACCTTTTCTGAGTTCATCAAGCGCATTTTTTACGTCTTTTTGATTTCTTGACTGTTTCAGTTCTTTTAATCTCTTAACCTGGCGTTCTTCAACTTCTTTGCTGATTTTCAGTATCGGGATGTCGATTTCTTCGTTATCTTCTACAAATTCGTTGACGCCGACTATGATTTTTTCTTTCCTGTCAACTTCCTGCTGATATCTATATGCCGCTGAAGAAATTTCTTTCTGAAAGAATCCGTTTTCAATGCATTCAATCACCCCGCCCTGCGCGTCTATCATATCAAAATATTTTTCCGCTTCTTCCTCGATTTCATCCGTCAGCTTCTCTACAAAATAACTTCCGCCGAGCGGGTCGGCAGTATTTATTACTCCGTGTTCATATGCTATTATCTGCTGTGTCCTTAAAGCAATTTTAACTGCCTTGTCCGACGGCAATGCAAGCGTTTCATCCATTGAGTTGGTGTGCAGGCTTTGTGTTCCGCCGAGAACGGCTGCGAGAGCTTCGATTGCAGTCCTGACAATGTTATTCTCGGGTTGCTGCGCCGTTAATGAGCATCCTGCCGTTTGAGTATGGAACCGGAGTATCCAGCTTCTTGGATTTTTTGCTTTATACTTTTCTTTCATGCGCCTTGCATAAATCCTTCTTGCGGCGCGGAATTTTGCTATTTCCTCGAAGAAGTCAAGATGCGAATTGAAGAAATGAGAAATCCTGGGCGCAAATGCATCTACGTCCATACCTCTTTCTATACATGCTTCTATATAAGCAAAACCGTCGGCAAGAGTGAATGCAAGTTCCTGTGCAGCTGTTGAACCCGCCTCGCGGATATGATAGCCGCTGACGCTGACAGGATTAAACTGCGGAACTTCGTTCGTGCAGTACTCAATCATGTCGGTGATTATTCTCATTGATTCATGAGGAGGGTAAATAAATTCTTTCTGCGCTATGTATTCCTTTAAAATATCATTCTGAAGCGTTCCTCTTAATTTGTCAAATCCAACATTCTGTTTTTTTGCGACGGCAAGATAAAAAGCAAAGACCATGGCGGCAGGGGAGTTGATTGTCATGGAAGTCGAGACTTTTTCAAGCGGTATGCCGCCAAACAACTCTTCCATATCCTGAAGCGATGAAATTGATACTCCGCATATACCGACTTCACCTTCTGCAAGAGGAGCATCGGAATCCCAGCCCATGAGTGTCGGCATGTCAAAAGCAGTTGATAATCCTGTCTGGCCGTGTTCCAGCAGGTATTTAAACCTTGTATTCGTATCTCCCGGTGTGCCGAATCCTGCGAACTGCCTCATAGTCCAGATTTTTCCCCTGTACATGTTATGATGTACTCCGCGCGTATATGGATATTCACCCGGATAACCTAGTTTACTGTCATAATCAAAGTTTCTTATATCATCCGGCGAATAACAAATGTCCAGCTCTTTACCGCTGAGTGTGGTAAATTTCATGCCGGTTGTTTTCATTTGCCCGGCTTTTTCAGACCATTGCGATTTAGATTTGCTTTTTTTGCTCTCCATTCAGGGCTAATTTTAGTTTTAAAAATTAAAGAGGTGAACGGTATTTGGTTACCCAGTTCCCGACACCTCTTTGCTTAGGAGGAATAAAACTTCAATAATATAACAATAAATGAACTCAAAAAAGTTCAGATATAATTTCCCTTTTTCAAATTTTTATAAAATACAATTTTTAGGGTAAAAATCCTAAAACAAAATAATAATGAGCCTGAATGTATACGCATTAAATAGGTAAAAAAAAATTGTGAAGCGACTATTGACGGTTTATGAATTTTATGAAAAAGGAAATGTTATCGGAAGACGACCAAGGTTATGTCCTCTTTACTTTTTTATAAAATTATTTGTATTGATATGCGATATATAATGCCTGCTTGTCTGTTGGGAGCAGATAAAACAAAATCAAAAGCAGTCACATATCCGTCGGTATTATAATCATTAGTATTGTATCCGTATGCAGAACTAATCCCGGATAAATTAAACAAATGATAATCACTGCTGTCAATAGCACCGTCATAGTTTGAATCACCTGCAAACATTCCGTATAAACCGGGCTTGAGCAGTTTTAATTCCGAACCGTAAACTTTTCCCGGACTGACAGTGAAGTCGTATAATACAGGATTTTGGGACACCTGAACTGTGTTAAATGACATGATTGCGATATGATTTCTATGCCTTATGATTACGAAGTAATTACCGGGTGTGATTCTTGTATCAAGCGGTATCATTTGATACCCGCTTGTGCTGACAATCTTACCGTCGTTCCTCAGCAATGCCGCTACCGTATCAACAGGGTTTAAAGTTGCCATATCAAGGAATTCCAGAACAATCCAGTCAACTATGTTAGAAGTATTTGTCTGCAATGTGTACTGATTATTGTTCTTTAGAATAAAAGGCGTTGTTTTGCTGCTCAATGTTTCCGGAGGTGTCGCAGGCAGAAAGTTTCTTTGAGCAAGCAATGTATACATTGAATCAGTGTTTACCGCATAAGCGCCGCTCAGAAATACTTTCAGGTTTGCATAAACAGGAATTATCTCATGGAAATCCTGATATTCAGCCCTGATTGACAGATTGGAATAATTCCTTTGCGCAGGATTGAAAATTTTATTGTTAAAAGAAACTGAAGTTGTTCCGTTCCATCCTGAATCCAGTATCGCGCTGTAATATCCGTACTGGTTAGTGGTTACGCCCGAAGGAAAACCGTTTATTACTGCATTCTGAATGACGGTATTGTTATCATCGTAAACATATCCGCTGACGAGAAATCCTGCCGAGCTGTTATCGGTTTTATTGATATTCAGCTGGGAATAACTTACAGTATTTGGGCTGATATTCCATCCGTCTTTAACGAGAGATACAGTACCGGACCAGCCGTGAAAAACACTGAGCTGTATAACTCCGCCGGCATTTGAAACGGGTTCTCCAACAAGTCCGTATGCTTTAACACCAGGAACACTGTTCTGAGAATAAGGTGATTTTATGTTTACAATTACCTGGTAAGATTTTTTTGACGTGTTTAAGTTCTGTTCGATATCCGAACTGACATTACTCAGACTGAATGAAGCCGGATTAAATAAATAGCCTTCCTTTTCCGGAGTAATCGAAGCCGAAAAACCTATCGGAACAAAAGCAGTGTACCTGCCGGAAAAATCTGTTAAGATATTTCCCGGTAATCCCTGCAAACGAATTCCGCTTATACCATTACCGGACTGCGTTGAATTTATCGTACCTGATATTCTGACATACGTACCGGTATCTATATTAATTCTCCGGGCATCCCTGTATGATGTAGAATTATTTAAGGTGTTATTATCACCTGTCAAAATTACTCCTACCCAGTAACTTCCGGGATTCATTCCGGCGGTGTTAATACCGGCGGCTTTTATTTTTGCCGTTCCCTTTGCGCTGATGTTATTATTTAATGGAATAGATTGCAATAACAGGTCGCCTGAGTTTATAACGGAATCCTGTGATATATAAATATTTGCTGATGCAGAATTCGCCGTATAACTTGTTTCCGAATAGTTCAGGACATAGAATTCCACGGAATCGATATTTGTCCCGGATTTTATCTGCCAGGGATATACTCCGGTCTTAAGCGGAATCAGGTCGAAATCAGCAGGTGTATTATTAGTCAGAATTTTCGTAACAGCATCATATTTGCCTGCGTTTATTTTATTGAATTTGATGCCGCTGCTTACGAGTATACCGTACGAAACAGGGGAGCCGCTGACGAATGAAAAAACTGAACTGCCGCTCATCCCCGGTATGCCGGTCCTGAAAGAATATAAATAATCCGATGTGATGTAATCGAGCACTCCTTTCGAGTTATACATCAGTTCGCCGTTATATAATCCCGATGAAGGATAACTCGGGTTGAAAAACTTATTACCCGTGAAGAAACTATTGCTGTTGTTATAACCGTACCCGTACCAACCTGTCAATGCACCGACCGGCCTGTCCAGTTTGATGATTGCAATGTCTGATGCCGTGGTTATCTGATAATTCGACAATAGATATACATATTCCGGCAATGCGAAACCGTAAGGCACATCCTGCTGTGCGTATGAAGGATATATCTTTACTCCGCCAAACGACTGATTCTGTACGACGCAGTGTCCTGCAGTAAGAACATGATAGGGGTCTATGAGCACTCCCGATACTCCGTTGAATTTCACTGTCATTCTCCACGGATAGGCGTTCGGGTCGTTTATCAAATCAAGAGGATAAAAACTCCGCGATGTATCCGAAGATAAATTCTCCGGCAAAGCGCCCTTGTTTCCCTGTTTGAAATCTGATGCAAGTGTTGATGTTACGGTATAATTAATGTTTGTTGTTGTGTTTGTCGGAATATGATACTGCTTCCAGTAAACCTGCGCAGATGTAAGGTCTGACAAAAGAAATAAAAGGATAATTAATACAATTACTCTTAGAATTCCTGACTTTGCACAAGGTTTCTGAATTGCCTGTATATTTTCGTATGTAAGTTTTGCGCGCATTATCAAATTATGAAGGAGTGAATTGTCAGCATGATTTTCATAATCCCCTGACTTTTTTGGCCGGATGAAACTCTTTTTTGGATTTCTTTCCGCAGCAATTTCTGAATTTTTTCCTGCTCCCGCACGGGCAGAAAGAATTTTCGGGAACCTTTGTGACTTTTTTCCCGTCCTCAATAGCATTTTCAAGCAATAATTCAAACCTTACCTCGAATGCATTGGAAGATTTTAAGGTCTTGGTTTTCGGGTCGTATTTCAATATTTCAAGATTTGGCGCCGGCATTGTTTATTCTTAATAATATAGATTTGTTAAAAAAATTATAAAATATCTGTTTAAACTTGTATTGATTATTGTATTCATTTTAAAACCGTCATTTTTTTAGTCATAAAAAATTCCTTACCATCTGAGAATGCAGACAAAGTGTAAAAATAAAATCCTGATGACAGGCCTGTTACAGAATAATCTGCCGTATAACTTCCTGCTTTCCTGTATTCATTGACAAGTACTTTCAATTCCCTTCCGAGTATATCATAAACAATGAGTCTGACTTTGCAATCTGCCGGTATATCGTAGTCGATTTTTGTTGATGGATTAAAAGGATTCGGATAATTCTGTGATACGTTAAATTTCTTCGGAATTCCGATTGTTACCGAACCGTTAAGGTCAAAGTAAGTTGTATTGCCGTTATAATCGGATTGTTTCAGGCGGTACAGATACTGTCCGCACTCCGGTTTCCTGTCTTCAAACTGATATTTAGTCAGTCCCTGCACTGTCCCCGCACCTTTGATAAATCCAAGTGGGTCCCATTCAGCTTTACTGATATTCTTTCTCTGAATTTCAAAACCGCTGTTATTTATTTCATCTGAGGTTATCCAGTTAAGCATAACATTACTTCCGGTGATTTTATATGTGAAGCTGCTTAAGGTCACAGGCAGTGGTTTTTCAATAATAATTACAGGGTCTGATAAAGTAATATTGTCAATTTCAAATGTCGAAGGATTATTGTGCGGATTTTTGAATATTCCCGCATGATTTGTTAAATCATTAATGAAAATGTAGAACGGTTTTGAAGAGTTCACAATAGTAAATTTTATCCGGACTATTCCCCTGAAAGATGTATCTGTATCATAACCTCTTAATCCGTTACCCTGGTATGAACAGACACCCGGAGCAGTTAAAAAAATTCTCAGCATTGTTGAATGCCAGTTAGGCATGAATTTTTCCGAAACTGATTTTGTATAACCGCTGTCGGATGATAAATCCGGGAGCCAGTTTGAACTGCTTTCAAATTTCAGGACGCAGGTATCGAATATTATATCGGCATTCAATGAAGCAAGCGTCCGGTACATTCCTAATTCAGAACCTTTTAACTGGTATTCAATTACAAATTCTCCGCCGTTATGCGCAGAATTTGAAATAACCGCTAATTTCTGGTCAATACTTGTTTGTCCACGGGATTCAGAACCCCCCCCGAAATGACAAAATATTACAATCAATAATGTCGTAATGTACTTCATTAAAAGGTACTATTGCAAAAACTGTACCAGTAAATGTTATACAATTTATCAAGTTTTACTCATTTTTGTTATATTTTTGCAGAAAATGTACCCGCAGATGTTATCACAGACTATAATAATTGTGTGCATACTATATTATAATAAGCACTGAAAACATGTGTAATCTTAATAAATGCAGGTTTTTTGTTTGTCAATTCGATTTCATTAAGAATATCAGTTTTTAATTTTTCTTGATTAGTTTTCCTAAGTATTAAAATAGAATTTATTTTTTGCATTCTTTTATTTATTATTGCATAAATTATTTATTAAAAAAGCATGGCAAACAGGTTATTCGTATCAAACAGGGATGAATCGGTAAGATTATTTAGTAATTCATTTCTGGAGTATTTTTCGCATATACATCCGGCAACTCCTGCGGTAGTATATCTTCCTTTCGTCGCGGTAGTCATCTACTTTGGTTTACAGCGGACCGAATTACTTTCAGGAATTTTATTTATTTTGCTGGGAATATTCCTCTGGACATTTTTTGAATATTTTATGCACAGGTTTGTGTTTCACTACCATCCGACATCCGCGATAGGACAGAAAATACATTTTCTTGCTCACGGTGTACATCATGATTACCCCCGCGACAAGACAAGGCTAGTTATGCCGTTGCTCGTCAGTGTACCATTAGCAATATTATTCTATTTCATTTTTTACTGGATATTCGGTCCAAACTTATTCCTGAATATTATGGGCGGTTTCGTGTTCGGTTATGTAGTATATGATACAACTCATTTTGCTACGCATCACTGGAAAATGACAAGCCCGCTTGGAAGGTTCCTGAAAGAATATCACCTTAAACATCATTATATTGACCCTGATTCGGCATATGGAGTAAGTAATCCTTTGTGGGATTATGTATTTTTTACTGTACCTGTGAAGGAAAAAGCAGTAGAGCCGGCAGAGTAGTTTTCAGGTTCTTGAGAATCTTTTATCAAGTTCGTCGGTAGTTATCCTTATCACAGTAGGCCTTCCGTGAGGACAGACGTAAGGCATACCGCAGGCGAAGAGCATATCAATAAGATTAACCATTTCGGCAAAATGAAGCCTGTCGCCCGATTTTATCGCACCGCGGCAGGCAAATGACTTAGCAAGGTTATCGCGTTTTTCAAGGTTCAGTTTCACTTCGTATTCCTTATACTGGTCTATCAGTTCCTGAAGTATTTTGTTTTCATCGCCTGGTTTGACGTCAGAAGGGATTCCGGTTACATCTGCAATGTCATCGTTTCCGAATGTAACTGAAAAACCCAGGCTTTGAAGTTCTTCTGACAGTCCTTTTGCAAGCTGATAATCAATTTTTGTCAATTTGACTTTAACCGGCAGAAGCAGCTGCTGGGAAAAAGATGCCTGTGAATTCAGCATTAATACGGCTTTTTCGTATAAGACGCGTTCATGAGCTGCATGCTGGTCGATTATCATCAGTCCGTTTGCAGTTTCACAAAGAATATACTTGTTCTGGAACTGCCAAACGTTAAATCTCTCATCGTCCATCTTTTTGTGATGAAAAATTCCGGCAGGGGATTCATCTTTATCGCCGGGTATGTCTGCTAATCCCGTTTCACTGTCTTCCTCCCGTGATTTTTCATCAGTGAATTCGTCTCTTGATGCCTGGAATATCGAATGAATTGCCGCACTCTTACTTGCAAACGATTCTGACTTCCTGCCGGGGAACGAAAAATCAGTTTCAATACTTCCCGAACCCTGTGTCCTGTGTTCAAGCAAAGAACCTTCATCTCCGGATGCGGTTTTCCCGCCGAATGAAACGTCGAAAGTAAGATCATTTGACCTTAGGGTTTCCTTTACAGATTTCCTTATGAATCCGAAAACAGAACTTTCATCTTCAAATTTTACTTCAAGTTTGGACGGATGAACATTTACGTCGACTTTTTTCGGGTCTGTGTCAATGAAAAGGAAAAATGACGGATAATCTCCTTTCTCAATCAAATCATCATATCCTGAATAAACCGCGAAGTTCAGATTTTTGTTCAGAAAAAACCTTTTGTTCAGAAAAAAGAACTGGTCCTGCTTTGATTTTTTTGTGAAACCGGGTTTGGATATAAAGCCGTTTAGTTTTATGAACTCTTTATCCGTTTTTACAGCCAGAAGCGAATCTGCGAATGCATCCCCGAATATTTCTTTCAGTCTTAACTGCAGGCTGGTTTTTCTAAGGTCGAAAATCAGTTCGTCATTATTGTAAAATCTGAATGCTGTCTGCGGATGTGATACAGCCTGCCTGATGAATGTATCATATATATGCCTGAATTCAGTCTGGTTTGATTTAAGGAAATTTCTTCTTCCCGGTGTATTGTAAAAAATATTTTTTACTGCAACCGACGTACCTGTTTCTGTGTTAGTTTTTGATAATTCAGTAACTTCATTTCCTTCAATCCTTACCAGAGTTCCCACATCTTCTACTGAAGTCCTTGTTTTCAGTTCTATTTGTGATATTGCGGCGATGGAAGCCAGAGCTTCCCCTCTGAATCCAAGGGTCTGAATATTTTCAAGGTCTTCATAGGTAGCTATTTTACTTGTGGCGTGTCTTTGAAAAGCCACAACAGCGTCCTCTTCAGGCATCCCGCTGCCGTTATCAATAACCTGGATTAATGTTTTTCCCGCATCTTTTATAAGAACGGTAATTTCGTCAGCAGATGCGTCTATGGAATTTTCAATTAATTCTTTTACAACTGATTCCGGCCGCCCGACAACTTCGCCTGCTGCAATCTTGTTGTACAGGTTCTGCGGTAAGATTTTTATTAAACCGCTCAAGTTACTTCTCAAAAATTGCTTTTACAAATTCTTCGCTTTCAAAAACCTGAAGGTCATCAATCTGCTCACCCACCCCGATAAATCTTACAGGTATTTTCATTTCCCTGTTTATCTTTACAACAATCCCTCCTTTTGCAGTGCCGTCGAGTTTTGTCAGTATGATACCCGAAACGCCGCCAAGCGCATTTGAAAATTCCTTCACCTGGTTAATACCGTTCTGTCCGGTTGTTGCATCGATAACTATGAAAATTTCATCGGGAGTTTCCGGAACAACTTTTTGCATAACCCGCTTGACTTTCTTTAATTCTTCCATCAGGTGTGATTTATTATGCAGTCTCCCTGCCGTGTCAATAATTACAACGTCTGTGCCCCGTGATATGGCAGCTTTTATTGTATCGAATGAAACTGATGCAGGGTCTTTCGTTCCCGTGTTCTTAACAATATCGACGCCGGCCCGCTTTGCCCATATTTCCAGCTGTTCATTTGCCGCTGCGCGGAACGTGTCTGCGGAACCTATCAGGACTGATTTTCCTGCCTTCCTGAAATTATAAGCAAGTTTTCCGATGGAAGTTGTTTTCCCTACGCCGTTAACGCCGACTACCATTATTACGTACGGCTTGTTTGTGATTTCAAAATCAAATGATTTGAATGCCGAGGCTGATTCTGAAAATATCCTGCGGATTTCTGAAAATATAAATTCATTCAGTTCATCATCGGTTTCATACTTCTCGGTTCTTGCTCTTTCTTTTATGTTGTTTATCAGCGTTTCAGAGGTTTCATATCCGATATCCGCTGATAAAAATATTTCTTCAAGTTCTGCGAGAAAATCATCATCTATATCTTTTCTGGCGCTGACCAGCCTGTTAATCCTGCCAACCAGGTCGTTCTTTGTTTTGCTCAATCCGTCCTTAAGCTTTTTGAATCCTATCTTATCAAGAAAAGACATCAGTCCTCCGTGTAATTAAAACAAGTTAACTAAATTCTTCGCAATTATCATACGCTGTACTTCAGATGTTCCTTCACCGATAGTTAGCAGTTTTACGTCGCGGTACAGTTTCTCAACCGGGAATTCCTTTATGAACCCGTAACCGCCGTGAATCTGGACGGCTTCATTCGTTGCCCTGACCGCCACTTCGCTCGCGAAAAGTTTTGCCATTGAAGATTCCTTGCTGTAAACTTCCCCGGCATCTTTCATCGACGCCGCTTTCATAACCAGCAGCCGCGCCGCGTCGATT
>Ga0209450_10000231_pt1 | contig 30499 bp, 27 predicted proteins | sample FrelakmetLWP11LW_FD_187149 | JGI IMG/M metagenome (GOLD analysis project Ga0209450, IMG submission 187149) | Freshwater lake sediment microbial communities from the University of Notre Dame, USA, for methane emissions studies - LWP11 LW (SPAdes)... | ecosystem: Environmental > Aquatic >...
CTGATCCAGAGGCTGGCCTCTCACCAAAAGGTTCCCACCGGCTAGGAGGTAACCATAGCCGGGTCTGAAGGACGGGAAATGCCAGCGATGAACAATCAGGCCGGAGTCATCGAGCAGATAGGTCGAGTCCCCGCCGATGGGCGTGATGAGGGTGTATCCGCCGCTTGTGCGGGAGTCTTTGTAGGTGAGCCCTGTTTGCCGAAATGGAGACCAACCCATGATCAGATCCTTTCCTTAAGAACGAGTTTAAGCGACCCAGAGGCGAGCAAACAAAAGACTTTCATTTGCGCATCCTTTTTTTCTTTAGAGAGCCTTTCACCTGGGCCGGGGTTGCCGGATAGTAACCTAAGGCCATAGAGACCTCACCGGCGGTGGCTTTAAGAGTTTGGATTAAGGAATCCATTTCCGAACCGAGAATCTGATCCACGTGGCCCGCTTGGCTGATGGCGCCTGCAATGCGGTGGTCGGTTCCGAACACGGGTGCGGCAAGGCTCGCACGACCCAGCGCGATTTCTTCATTGTTGACGGCGTATCCTCGCTTCCTGGTCCGCTCAAGCTCTTCCTGCAGCACATCTCTCTTCGAAATGGTATTTGGAGTGAAGGGCGTGAGTTCTGTTCGATCGAGATAGGCTTTGATTTCTGAATTGGTCAGAAAGGCTAGAAGAGATTTGCCCAGAGCCGAACAGTAAGCTGCCACTCGAGGGCCTAGTCTCTGGGCCAGGGCGCGGTAGTTGTGCGGGGCCACTTCCATGGTCAAGAGTGCAGCATCGTGGTCCCAGATGGCCACCCGGGACATGAGGCCGGTTTTCTGCACGAGGCTGTGGACAGGACCTGAAGCCTTCTGGTTGATTTCCAGGGTTCCGCCCATGATGGTTCCAAGAGAGAAGAGTTTCGGCCCGAGGCAGTATTTGCGGGTCTCTTCATCTTTCTTGAGAAACCCCGCCGAATCAAGGGTGCTGACAATGTTGTGGATGGTTCCCTTGGGAAGGTTCATCGCCAGAGCGATTTCGGTTATTCCCCGGCGCGGCTTTGCGTAGGAGAAGAGGGAGAGAATATCAAGGGCGCGATCAATAGACTGGATGATCATACTTCATAATTCCATAATGTGGAACTTAGTACCACAATGTTTAACATTGCAGGTTCACCGTGTCAAGCTTTTTTTGAAACTCATTTTCTTTGCAAAAGAGAGGAGAGGTGTGGTATCCAAATTCGGCCTTCCAGGGTGAGTTTCCAACCTTTTGAGCCCAACAAAAGTAAATTTTGATAGAAGGAAAGGAGATCAGAAATGACTGCAAAATTGATCAAAGGCACTGAAATCCGTGACGTGATCCTCAAGGAGATCGGAGAAGAAGTCAAAAAGATCAAAGAAAAACACGGCAAGGTGCCGGGTCTGGTGACCATTCTCGTGGGACAGAATCCTGCCTCTATTTCATACGTCACCGCCAAAATCGAGGCGGCCAAGAGCCTCGGTTTTAAGGAAATCCAGGACAACCAGTTGGAGACGATTACGGAACAGCAGCTTCTTGCGCTCATCGACAAGTACAACAAGGATGACAGCATCAACGGAATTCTGGTGCAGCTCCCTCTTCCGAAGCACATCAACGAAAAGAAGATCCTCAACGCCATTGATCCGGACAAGGACGTGGACGGATTTCATCCGGTCAATGTGGGACGCCTTATGATCGGGGGTTCTGAGGTCAAATTCCCGCCCTGCACGCCGGCCGGGATTCAGGAGTTGATCGTGCGCTCCGGCGTAGAAACCAAAGGCGCTGAAGTGGTCGTGGTGGGCCGCTCCAACATCGTGGGAAAACCGATCGCCGTGATCATGCTTCAGAAGGCGAAGGGCGCCAATGCCACGGTCACCGTTGCCCACACAGGGACCAAAGACCTTGCGTCTCACTGCAAGCGGGCCGACATTCTGGTTGTGGCCGCAGGGGTTCCAGGCCTGGTCAAACCCGAGTGGATCAAGCCCGGTGCCTGTGTCATTGATGTCGGTGTGAACCGAGTGGGAGAAAAGATCAGCGAAAAGACGGGAAAGAAAATTGCTATCTTGAAAGGGGATGTGGACTTTGATGCGGCCAAAGAAATCGCAGGATCGATCACCCCTGTTCCCGGTGGTGTCGGGCCCATGACCATCACCATGCTGATGAAAAACACGCTCAGGTCCTTGAAATTCAAACTGGGCATCGCTTAATCTCTCGGTCATAAACCAAGCGAGGGTTGAGTCTCTTGCGAGACTCAACCCTCGTCTATTCTGGCTCGTTCGAAGTTTAGCCGCTGGCTTCCCTCACCTTAGCCTTGACCTGATCGATCCGGTTGATCATCGCCTTCAGGTATCTCGCAAAGTCCGAACAGGTCCGGAACCTCTGCTCAGGGTCTTTGGACAGGGCCTTGTCCACGATCTGTTCCACCGGATTGGGGACCTTGGGATTGATCTCCCGCGGGGAAGGATGTTTAATTTGCGTGATCTGGTAGAAGAGGTTGGTCAGATTCTTTCCGTGGAAAGGAAGCACGCCGGTGAGGAGCTCAAAAAACACGACCCCCAGCGAGAAGATATCGGAGCGGCCGTCGATCTCGTGACCGTTGATTTGCTCCGGGGACATGTAATTGGGTGTTCCAAGCACGATGCCGCTCTTGGTCTGTGAAGAGGAAACCGCTTTGGCGATCCCGAAGTCCGTGACCTTGACCTTGCCGTCTTTGAGGACCATGATGTTGGCCGGCTTGACATCGCGGTGGATGACGCCCTGCCGGTGAGCGAAGTCCAGTGCCATCGCTACCTCGGAGATGACAAAAAGGACTTTTCTCAAGGGGAGCAAAGAACCTTTCCTGCAGTATTTCTGGAGACTCTCTCCTTCCAGGTATTCCATGGCCATATAGGTGAGATCGTAGTCCTCACCCACATCATAAACAGCGACGATCGAAGGATGAGCGAGCTTTCCGGCGATCTGCGCTTCCCGCATGAAGCGGTCCTTGACTTCACGAATCTTCTCCGGTTCGAACTCATCGGAAAAACGGATGGTCTTGATGGCGAGGAAGCGGTTGATCTTGGGATCTTTCGCCTTGTAGACGATGCCCATGGCTCCTTGGCCCAGTTCACTGACGACCTCATACCGGCCCACCGTGGGCTTTATTCCCAGGTCATCGGAAAAGATGATCTTGCCGTCCTGCCTGATTTCCTGGCTGCCCATCATCATGGGAGTAACGAGGCTTCGGAGCTTGGGGATCCGGTCAGCCAGGTCCCTGAAATGATTGTCCGTCTTCGCTATGTATTCATAGACCGCAACGGCCTTGTTGTACATTCGCTTGCGCTCGTAATCGAGGCCCAGGTTGTAAACTACGTCCTTCACTGCGTCATCCAGAGGGATCTTGCGGAATTTCTCAAAAGCAAGGTCCAGAAGACCCTGGCTTTGAAGACTGAGCCCGAGCATACGGTTCGTCTCGATGCTCTCTTTGGAGGTGAGGCCCAGGGTTCGCTGGGTCACCACGACGTCCCGGATGGAATATTCTAAGAAGACTGTGACAAGGGCCAACGCGATGTAGACAATTTTGAACCAGATATCCAGGACCATGAAAAAGAGGAATCCCACAAGGAAGAGGAAAAAGATGAAAGTAGCCGTGATTCCCATGCGATTGATGAAGCCGTAACGGGACATGAGAAAGGAGGCGAAAAGGGACAACAGGAGGATGAACGCCGCCTCGATGTAGACCATGTAGGAAGGGCGAACCAGATACCTTCCGTTCACGATGTTGTCTATCACATTCGCTGTGAGCTCCACCTGAGGAAGCTCCGAGTCGACAGGAGTGCTTATTCTGGTGGCATCCTCGGCGGTGTAGCCGATGAGGACGATCTTGCCGTCAAAGACGGCAGGCACTTTCTTGACATTCAGGATATCCACGAAGGAATAGTAAGGGAAGGATCTCCCTGTGCCTTTGAACTTGATAAGCAGTTCGCCGTTAGAGGCCGGAATAAGGGTATCTTTGAGTTTGATTCCTTTGCCGGGCATGATCGCCTCTTCCGCCTTCTTGTTCACGAAATCAAGGGAGAGGCGAAAGGGCATGGAAGGAATGATATTGCTTCGATAATCAATAAAAAGGAGGTGAGTCTGACCGAGGGAGACCTTGTTGGGCGGCAGGTTAGTGTGCCCCAGGCCCCGGCTGCTCTCGGCCAATTCCGGGAAGGGGACGGTCAGCTGATTGACCGGCACGATTTCGGCGAAGGGCGCTCTTGTTTTCAGCGAATTCTTCTTCACAAAGGAGTCCTCGGGAAGGACCAGTTCCGTGTCATATTTGCCGAAGCTTCCGAGCAGGGGAAGGTAGATGATTCCGCCTTCCTTGACCGCCTTGATCAGCAGACGGTCGCTGTCCAGGCGGCCCTCAATCTCGGAAAGGCTTTTCAACAGGGCCGGATCTTTCGGCGAAGTCCCTAAACGCTCCTGGATGGCTTTCTGGAGCTCCCGGATTTCCTGGAGTCCCAGGTTTCGCTCCTTTTCGCTGAAGAGAAGGTCAAGGGCAATCAGCTTGGCCCCGTTGTTCTTCAGAATGGGAATCATTTCTGCAATCAGCTGGCGGGGCCAGGGCCAAGGTCCCAACTGTTTGATGCTCTTGTCATCGATATTCACAATGGCGACGACATTGGCACCCGGGTTTCTGGGGGAATCCAGGCGCATTTGTACGCTGTAGATCACCCTCCCCAGGCTCTCAAAAACCGAAAAGGACTGGAAAGAAAGGACAATAAAAAGGATTGCGAGAAAGGCTCCGACGAAGAGGTCAATCTTCTTTATAGGGATTTTTTCCATGAACCTCTGGCTACAAAGCGCTCACTGCGCGCAGCATTCACACGAGCTTTTCAATATTCTTTAATTTATTACAAAGCAAGTATAGCACATGCAATCGGGCTAATTCAAGCTTAGCTTTTTAAAAAATAACTATAAGAAAAACGAGGCCGGATGTCAAAAAAACCCCTTAGCCGCCGGGGGTGGACTTAATTAAACTTGAAAAACCCTGCGATTCGTATTAGGATTTTAACTCCAAGGTTTCGGAGAGAATTCAGCAAATTCCAGGCAGGCCCTTAACGCAGGTTAATGCCGGGGCAGGGTCTGGAGTTCATCTGAACCTCATCTCAGCACGATACGCGGCAAAAGTTCCTGTGATAGAATCCATGGAAAACAAAATGGCGAAAGTGAGCCCGATCAATAAGAGTGCGCCAAAGAAAGATGCGGTGCCACGCCGTCGGCTGGGAGAACTCCTGGTTGAAGCAGGTCTCCTGTCCAACGAAAAACTCAATGAGGCCCTCGGCGCGCAGAAGACGACAGGAAAGCGACTGGGCCAGCAACTCGTGGACATGAGTGCCATTACTGAAGAGGAAATGGCCTTCGCTCTCGCCATGCAGCTCAAGATCCCTTATGTGGACCTCAAGAACTTTGAAATTCCATCCAAGGTGATTGAAAGCATCCCCGAGGAGATTTCGCGCAAGTTCCTTTGCGTTCCCATCAGCCTCAAGAACAGCGTTCTCGATGTGGCCATGGCCGATCCCCTGGACCTGAACATGATGAAAGACCTCCAGTTCATCACAGGGTACAATATTCAGCCGGCCATCTCCACTTCCACTCAGATCGTAGAAGTGCTGCAGAAGCACTATCACCCTGACAAATCCATCGGTGACGTGGCCGATGAGCTTGGCGGGGAAGACATCATGGAGTTCCTCCCGGAAAAGGAGATGAAGGAGGAAGAGGAGGAGCGGCCGGAAGAAGCGAAAGACTCTCCCTTTGTCAAAATGGTGGACCTGATCATCAAGAACGCCATCAAGAAGCGCGCCAGCGATGTTCACATCGAAGCTCAGGAGAATCAGGTTCGCGTTCGGAACCGGGTCGACGGCGTGCTTCAGGATTCGATCAAACTCCCCAAGTGGACCCAGCCCATCATCATTTCCAGAATCAAGGTGCTGGGCGGAATGGACATTGCCGAGAAAAGGCTTCCGCAAGACGGCCGGATCAAGGTCAAGACCAGGAGCAGTTCTGTGGATCTTCGGGTGTCCACCCTCCCCACGTACTACGGGGAGAAGGCGGTCATCCGTATCCTGAACAAGCAGGAGTCCTTTCTCACGCTCAAAGAGCTCGGATTCAGCCCCAAGAGCCTTTCGATCATCCAGAACTTCACCTCCCAGCCCCAGGGCATGGTGCTGATCACGGGGCCTACGGGAAGCGGGAAGACCTCCACCTTGTATGCCTGTATGCAGTCCATCAAATCCGACGAAGTCAACATCGTGACGGTAGAAGATCCCGTGGAGTTCGAACTGGCCGGCATCAACCAGGTTCAGATCAGTGAGAAAGTCGGTCTTACGTTCCCTTATGTGCTTCGCTCCATTTTGAGACAGGACCCGAACGTGATTATGATCGGTGAGATCAGAGACGTGGACACTGCCGAAATCGCCCTCCAGTCTTCTTTGACCGGCCACCTGGTCCTGTCCACCCTTCACACCAACGACGCCCCTTCAGCCATCACAAGGCTCATGGACATCGGACTGGCCCCTTACATGATCGCCTCCTCTGTGACAGGGGTCGTGGCCCAGCGGCTCGTCAGGGTCATATGCCCTTACTGCAAGGAGGAATACGTCCCGAGTCAGGAACTCCTCAGCCGCATGGGCCTTGATCACCACAAGCTCCCGTTCAAGTTCTACCGGGGGGTGGGGTGCTCCAAGTGCGGTAATCTGGGCTTCAAGGGCCGCACGGTGATCGAGGAGGTGATGATCATGAGTCGAAAGGTCAGGGAACTGACCCAAACCGGGACGTCCGCGGACCAACTCAGAGAAGCGGCCATGGCCACGGGAATGACCACGCTGGGAATCAGCGGCCTGAAAAAGATCGAGATGGGAATCACGACTATTGATGAGGTGTTGAAGGCGGTTCAGCAGAAAGAAGAGCTCACAACGATCTGCCCCCACTGCGGCAAGGGGGTGAGCCTGGACTTCAAGGATTGCCCTTACTGCAAAAAGCCCTTGGTTCCGACGTGCAGGAGTTGCAGCCGCATCGTTCATCCCGAGTGGATCGTTTGTCCTTATTGCCGAAATGATCTCAAGCAGGAAGCGTAGGGAGGCGCATTCCAACGTCCTCAGATTTTTCCTTGACTGTGTGGCATCGACTTAAATAGGATAAAGGTTTAGATAGGTTGTTGAGTAAGAGGCCAATGGATGCAGTGTAAGAATCACCCAGATCGCAAAGCGGAGCACTTCTGTTCCAGCTGTCGAATCCCCCTTTGTGCGGATTGCGCTGAGGAGACGAAGCCGGGGGAGTATTACTGCTTCAAATGCGCCATGCTGGTTTCCGTGTCCGCGGTGGGGACCTCGATCAAAGGAAAGCGGGAAAAAATCGCCGAACACAAGGCGAAGGAAAAGAAGAAAAAAACCCCTTTTCATTACTTCGTCATGGTTTCCTCCGTCATGATTCTGGTCATGTGGGGGGTGATTCTTTTCGGAGGGCAGAAGGCTCCTGCCGGCGCCGCTGATCTCGGGAACCAACCCAGAGTGCTCCTGTTCATGGTGGATGGCGCCCTCAAACGATTTGCCCATTACGAAGGAAACAAGTATCCTTTTCAGCTGGTGGATCTCATTCCGAAGTACCTTCCTCTCAGAAAAGAAGATATCTCTCTTCTGGATACGGTGAACTACACCCGAGATCCGAGTGTGGGATATCGCCTGTCCCTTGCAAAACCGAAACCGGGCGACATGAACATCATCATCTCGCCCAAGGGTGTTCGGTACGAAACGCTTCCTGGCGGGGGAAGCTAATGCGGAGACAATCAGGGTTCACTCTAGTTGAGTTGATGGTCGTGATCGCCATTGTGGGCATTCTGGCCGTAACGGCCATGCCTTTCTATCAAACCTGGACTCAAAGGGCCTACGGTTCCCAAGCAACTCTCATGATGAAAAGCCTGACCGATGGCCAGATCATGTATTATCTTGAGAATAGCAAATTTTACCCTCCCATAGGCGAGACCGTATTCATACCCTATGAGGGGGCGGGGGCCCCGTCTCCCGAAAACGCTCTCGATGAATTGGAAAGAGCCCTGAAAGTCAAGATTGTGCAAAGTCCGCAGTTCCAGTACACCATCATCAATTATGGTGACGACTTTGGAGTGGGAGTGACCATAGAGGCTCCATTTCGTCTCTTTAAGGACGGCGGAAGCCCTGGCACGCTGAGCGCTCTAATGTCGAAACAAGGCGAAGTTACCTATGTAAGACCCTAATGGGGCTGGCAGACTGCTTTTGAACCAGACAAGAAATCGCAGGGCTTACGGCAAGCGGAAAGACTGGCAACCGCCCGGGAATTCATGGAAGGGTTCGATTGGGCCACAAGAACGACCATGAATCTCGATACCCTTTTCAACAACCTTCTCACCAGCGGGATAGGCTTATCCGATTCGGAAACCCTCCGAAAGCTTAGGATCCTCAACACCTTTCATCTGGTCGTGATCATGGCGGCCCCCCTGCTGGGGCTTTTTTATTTTTATGCGGGCGCGCTGATTCTCTTCTACTTGACCATCTTCACCGGTCTCCTCATGATTTCCTCCTTTCTCCTCCTGAGAAAAACCAGAAGCCTGTTTCTGGGAGGGCACTTCGCCATCTCCATCCTCTGGGCCTTCCTGTTCCTCGTCTCATGGAATACCGGAGCCATCACCTTCGAGGGCGTGATCCACCCCACATGGATTCTGAACGGAAGCCTGATTCTGCTCGCGGTTTTGATCATGGGATATCTCCACGGGAGCCTCTGGACGATGGCCATGTTCTTGCAGGTGGGGATCGTTGTCTATCTGTATCAGCTCCGCTTCCAGTTCCCGAATCTCCTGCCCATGGAGATGACGGCCCTTTATCACCTGGGCACCTTCATGATCGGGTTTCTGGTTCTGGTTTTGTTCGCCTTCTTGTTTGAAAGAGAAAGGGAGGAGGCGCTGCTCCGTGAGGAAGGAAAAGCACAGGCTCTGCGGGAATCCAAGAAGTACATCGACGATATCCTGGAAAGATCCCCTGTGCCCACGTTCATTATTGACCGCAGCCACCGAGTCGTTCAGTGGAACCCCGCCTGCCAGACGCTGACGGGGATTTCAGCCAGAGAGATTCTCGGCAAAGAGGTGTGGGAGGGGTTCAGGATGGGCCAGCAGGGAAGTCTGGCCGACATGGTTCTGACGGAACCCGGAGCGGTGGACGATCATTTTCGAGAGGCCATCCGTTCCAAGTCAGAGAGCGGATGGTACGAGATGGACACGCTCCTTCCGCATTTCAAGAACGGCTGGCGGGTCCTCGTCAGCGCCGGTGCGCTCTTGGACGAGACGGGCGCCGTGAGAGGTGCTATTCAGACCGTGCGGGAAGTCGCGGGCGCGTCTTTGGACAGGGCTCTGGGTGATTCAGGCCAAGTGAACGAAGCCTTTGTCTCCCCCGTCTACAAGGTCAATGCCCGTGGAAGAATCAGCTCCTGGAATCGCGGGTGCGAAGAGATTTTCGGGTACCCTTCCAGCGAGATGATCGGGCGAAACGCCGCGGACTTGGTTTCAGCGCGCTACAGAGCTCTGTTTGAAGAGGCAATCACCAGAGCGTTCCAGGGCGATACCTCCGGAACCAAGACCTGGAGATGCCAGCACAGGGAGGGAAAACCTGTTTACGTCACGGCGAGGGTTTACCCCCTCCTGGCGGGCAACGGCGGAGAGAAAGAGTGCGCGGTCGTCAATGCCAATGTGACCGAGATCACGATACGGCTGAAAAAATCGGAGAGCGAAGCGGTGGAGACAAAGGAAAAGCTCAAAACCCTGAGTGAGGAGCACGGTCTTCTGAAAAAAAACATTGCCACCTTCATTAGGAAAAAGGATGAGTCCTAAGAGGAGGAAGCCTCGATCCCGTCAGAGCACCTCGTAAACCATGACCTCCAACGTTTTGCCTTTCACCTTCCTGGGCCCAACCGAGCGAATATTGAATTTTCCCTGAACGCGTTCGTAGGTTTCTTCGCCGATGAGGATCTGATTGGGCTTGGCAATGGATTCGAGCCTGGACGCCGTGTTGACCGCGTCCCCGATCACCGTGTAATCCATTCTTTTGGGAGATCCGATATTCCCTGCAACGACTTTCCCCGTATTGATCCCGATGCGAATGGAGAATTTTCTCTCGTCCGGCATTCCTGCCATCATGGCTCCCAGCGCCTGCGTCATCTCCTGAGCTGCGCGGATGGCTCTTTCCGCGTCATCCTCCTTTTCCATGGGAGCTCCGAAAACGGCCATCAGGCCGTCTCCGATATACTTGTCGAGGGTGCCGTCGTAATGGAAAAGGATGTCCGTCATGCGTGAAAAAAAATCGTTCAGGATCAGGTTGACTTCCCTTGGAGGCATCCGTTCGGCCAGAGCGGTGAAGCCGTTGATGTCCGCAAAGAGGACGGTTGCGGTCGCATCCTTGGGTTCCATCATGTCGTCCAGCGTTTCCTGGCCTCCCTTCAAGATCATGTCAATGACTTGAGGGGAATGAAACCTCTCCAAGCGATTCCTGATTCGCTCTTCTTCCCGGATTTGCTCGTTGAGGCTGGCTTGCTCAATGACCATGGCCATCTGGCTGCCGATCGCTTTGAGCAGCTCAAGGTCCTCTTGAGCGAACTGGTTGTCCAGTCGAACGCTCTCCAACTGAATCACTCCGATAATCTTGTCTTTTCGCCATAAGGGGACGCAGATGGCCGAGCGGATTTGCTGAAGCAAAAGGCTCTTGGCGTGGTCCAGGCGGGAGTCCGTCATCGCATTGGAGGTCAGCAGCGCCACCCCGTCACGGATGACCCGGTTGATGATGGTTCGGCTGGCTTTCAGGGATTCCTGCTCCGCCGGTTGGTCTTCCCGCGATTTGACAACGACCGGAATCAGTTCCTCCCTGTCTCTTTCTCCTGTAAGAATGAGGAACCCGTGGTCCGCATCAATGACGACAAAAATGAGGTCCATGATCTTGTTGAGAAGCTCACCGAAATCATGGATGGAATTCAGCTGCCGGCTGATTTCATAAAGGACATAGAGCACCTTGTTGGTTCTCTCAAGGGCGGAGAGCTCCCTTTTGAACTCCGGCACCTCGCTTTCTTTCTTGAAAGCCATTGCTTTTCGGCTCTCAGCCGGTTCCTTTGAGACCAGAAGAACCTGCGAAGCCATAGGGCTGAACGTTTCGGAGCTGGCCTTGATGAACGGTTCAGGCTCTTTACCCAAATCGGTCCCGCCGCTCAAGGTCAAGGTGCCTTTGAAAAGCTTGCCCGTTCGAGAACGAGAGACGTAGGTCAGGGTGTTGAGACCGATTTTAATGATGTCCTCATCCTTCAGGAGGGCGCTCTGAATCAGGGTCTCATTGACGACCGTGCCGTTAAAACTGCCGAGATCCAGGAGCAGGTGGCCCTGATCCGTTTTGGTAATCTTGGCGTGCTTTCGTGAAACCGTGTGATCGAGCAGCACGAGATCGTTGTCTTTGCTGCGACCGATGGTCGTTTCCTGTCTCAACAACGGATAGCTGCTGATGCGGCCGTCTGTGGTGGTGACATAAAGGGTCGCCATGGAGGATTTGCTCCGTTCTTATTCGGAAAAGGCAATCAGGATGACGGTCGTGTCATCTCTCCCGCCTGCCAAGCTGGCCTTCAGGACCAAAGAGAGCCCTATCTTGTAAAGGGCTCTGTCCGGAACGGACAGGATGACGCCCAGGATTTCTTCATCGGGGAGTGCGGCGTAGAGTCCGTCGGAACACAACAAGTACAGGTCACCCGGCGACAGGTCGGACCGACAAACATCCATTCGAGGATTCTCTCCCAGGCCCAGGGCACTGGTGAGGAGATTTCTCTGAGGATGGGCTCTGGCTTGCTCTCTGGAGAGGAGGCCGCTTTCTTGCTGTTCACCGACAATGGAATGATCGGTTGTGATCTGACCGATTTGCCCTGACCGGATCCGGTACACTCGACTGTCCCCCACATTGACAATGGCGAGGTGCTCTCCCTCCGTGAGTGCTCCAACCAGCGTGGTCCCCATCCTCCTGACGACCGAGGAAGGGCTGGAGAGGCTCGTGATCCGTCGGTTGGCCAGAGTGACCGCGGCAAGGAGACGTTTCTGCTCCGGAGTGAGGTCCCTTTGAGGAAGGGCCGGCCATTCCACCTCCCCGGATCTTGAACGGATCACGAAATCCGAGATGCAGTCAATCGCCAGCTGACTGGCTGTCTCCCCGGAGACGTGGCCACCCATCCCATCGGCGATGAGGAAGAGGCCTTGCTTTTCATCTCTGAAATAACGATCCTCGTTTTGAGCGTGGGACTTGCCGATCTCTGAGAACCCGAAAGATGTGAATTTCATCATCTCCCTTTTTCAACGAACGACCGATGCAGGAGGTTCTCCGGAGAAGACCTGCTCCTTGGAGCAGCCGAAGGTCAGCCTGTTCCGTAACCCCAAAGGGTGAACGGCGAAAGGCTGGCGGAGTTTGCAATGAAGGGTCTTCTCTCGGGGATGTTCTACGATGAAGCCTGAGCTGAAAGGTTTACCACAACCAGTTTCCATTCCTGTCCCATCGACTGTTGACGGGAAACCCGAGATTTGACAAGAGATGGTGAAACAGGAATTGCCGATTGCCCCTGAAATACCCCAGTTCCTCGCAGTAGGAATGAGGCTTGAACTCCTTGGCCTCGGCCTCGGATAACGTCATGGTTTGGGCTGTCTTGCCGGCAACACAGATGTGATCAAAATGGATGGAATGGTAAAGCCTGTCCTCCGCCGTAACGACGACGACAGCATTTCCCGGGATTTTTTCATCCACGGTGATGTAAATGCTCAGAAAAAAGCCGATGACCAGAAGACTGATCACTGTGACGGCAACAATTTTACCCTTTTGAGGTCTTCCCATAGAAGCGTCTTGCAGTTAGGTCCCCGTCCAAATGCAGAGCACTTTATAACGTTCGGGCTCAAAAGTCAAATTCAGTTATTCTTGTCGTTCTCTGTCCTCGGAAGGGGAAGCTTAAAGAACTCGATTTGCTCATCTCTCAGCATTTTCTCCTCTTCAGAGGTCGCCGATCCCTTGATGTTCTTCTTTTCGCTGACCCCGTAATGCATTCTGAGGGCCTCCTTGGCGAAATTGGAGCCCACATCCTCGAAATTCTTGTTCACATAGTCGACAATTTCTTTCGCAAGCTTCCGGTAATCGATGGAATCGGGCGGTCTTTCCGGTTCAGGCCGGGCCATCTTGGTGGCGATCGCAGAGAGCACTCTTCGCACTCTGGTCTCCTCGCAAACAGGACATATCACCAGTCTCTTGCGGGCCTGTTCTTCAAAGGAAGCGCTGCTGTTGAACCAGCCCTCAAAGCGATGCCCATTTGCGCACTCTAGGTCAAATACGATCAAGAAGGCCTCTCCCTCGGCGTTCCAGCTGGAACAGGATTCCTATTTTTCAGCGTAAAGCACCGCTAAGATCTCTGTCGTTTCTTGGCCGTGGCACTTGACGAGGTGGGGAACGGTGCTGTCGTAATAAATGGCGTCCCCGGACTCCAACACATGGATTTCCTCGCCAAGGCGGACTTCCATACGACCCCTCAGGACAAAAATGAATTCCTGACCGTCGTGAGCGGACCTTTCCTCTTCTGTGGTCGCAGGCTGCAGGGTGACCAGAAAGGGCTCCATGTGCCGATCCTTTTTGTACGGCGCAAGGGATTCATAGCCGTACCCGTAATGCTTGTCCCTCTTCGAGTCGTATCGAGAGACCACCTTGCGATCCCCTCTGCGCACAATGGTGAAAGGCCTCAATTCATCCCCTGAAATGAAGTAACCCATCTTCATTTCCAGAGCCTTGGCCAGTTTGATAATCGTTCCGAGGGGTGGAGCACTTTGCCCCTGCTCGATTTCCGCGAGGAGGGACACCTCAAGGCCCGTTCGCCTCGATATATCCAACAAGCTGAGACCTCGCTGTTCCCTGGCCCTTTTCACCCGTTCGGCCACGTCGACCGTTAGGTCTTGCTGCGGGGGTTCCTGGTCGATGCTCTCCATGAAAGCCTTTTCCTCATCTCTGCTGGTGAACTGGCTCACATGGGCAAGAAAATCCTCGTACCCTTCAGATCGCTTGCTCTTATCTTTCTCTTGGGTCATGGCTCGTTCCCTGGTTCATTGCCGTAAAAGGTTTGGGGTTATTGTTATCATGTCCTCGGGCGGTCGGTCAAGAAGCAAGCCCGCTGTCTTTCTTGACAGGCAAAGGTCCGACGCCTATGATGGTTGCAAAAGAAGCTAGTGGATGGGGCTCGAAAAATCAACGAAATTCTAAACCGGTAGGCCGACAGAGAGAGGACGAGAGGATGGTTGAAAAGCAGTTCCTTGTGGATGAGCTCACGAAACATGACACGTGGAGAATGTTTCACATCATGGCGGAATTCGTGGAAGGCTTCGAGGTATTGCCTGAGATCTACCCGGCGGTCAGCGTTTTCGGTTCCGCAAGAGTTGGCCGAAACAGCCCCGTTTATAAGAAAACAGAGAAGCTGGCTCGCCTGCTCGCGGAGAACGAGTTCAATGTCATCTCCGGAGGAGGGCCGGGGATCATGGAGGCTGCCAACAAGGGGGCTGCGGAAGGGGGAGGTAAATCGGTGGGACTCAACATTCACCTTCCCAGCGAACAAAAGCCGAACAAATATGCGAACATTCGCCTTGACTTCAAGTACTTTTTCATCAGAAAAGTCATGTTCGTCAAGTACGCGGTCGCCTATGTGATCATGCCCGGCGGGTTTGGCACCCTCGATGAACTCTTCGAAGCCCTCACCCTGATCCAGACCAAGAGAATTCGATCCTTCCCGGTCATCCTTATGGATTCACGGTACTGGAAGGGTCTTGTGGACTGGATGAGGAAGACCCTCCTTAAATCCCACTTCATTTCCCCCCATGATCTCGACATCTTCCACATGGTGGACAAGCCTGAGGAGGCGGTGGGCATCATCAAAAGGAGGGTCATTGTCTGAGGCAAGGCATGACGAGATCCATGTTCTATTCCAAAGTGCTGAGCGCTTGGGAATAGAATTGAGTGACCACCAATTGGATTTATTCCGCATCTATTTGGAGGAACTGTGGTCCTGGAACAGGAAGTTCAACTTGACCGGCCTGGAGGACCGCAGGCGGATGGTGGTTGAGCTTTTCCTTGATTCGCTGCTTCCGTCCCCCTTTTTTCCTGGAGAGGGAGATCTCCTTGATGTCGGCTCCGGTGCGGGTTTCCCGGGTTTGCCGCTCAAAATTCACTGTCCCCTGCGCCATACGTTTCTGCTGGAACCAAACTCAAGAAAGGTGAGCTTTCTCCGTCATGTGATTCGGCTGACCAAGCTGAGAGGGGTAGAGACCATCAAGGGCCGTGTCGAGCATCTTCCCGAGGAAGTTCGATACGACACGGTCGCTGCGAGAGCGCTGGCGGAGCTGGGGAAGACCCTCGAGTGCTGTGCTCCTCTGGTGAAACAAGGAGGTCATCTGCTGCTGTATTTGGGAGCCAGGGCGGAAGAGCACTTAAAGGAAAGTGAGCGCTTGGTGGAGGATCATCACCTCAGGGTGGCCAAGAGGCTTTCCTATGCCCTGCCGGGAAAACGATCCGAGAGGCACACGGTGATCTTCCAAAAAGAGCGAGAGATTGCCTAGTTGCCGGCGAGAGGGGAGGCTGAGGGCCCTGGACAAAGAAGATCCAGGATAAGGCCGAGCTGGCGCTCAACGAACTCTGCAAGGGTAAGGCGTCTCCTAAAATGCCATCTCTTGAGGACCCACATATGAGCCATCATCATGATGTTGAAGGCCATTAAATCGACATCGGTTCTTCTGAAAAAGCCTTTTTGAACGCCCTCCTTGATGATTTCTGAAAAAATCTCGGAAACAGTCACCTCCAGCTGCATGACCGCGCCTTTCGCGGCTGCGTCAAGGGAGCCGGACTTCTGGTACATGAGAAGGATTTTCTCCTGTTCCCGGTCGACAATTCCTGAGTAGAGCACCACGGCGGTTGCCAGTTTGTCCCGGGGCAGATCGAGTTCTCCAATCCGGCGAGTGAGGTTTTCTCTGAAGGAATTGAGGACATCCTCCATGATCATCTTCATGATTTCAGATCTCTTACCGGCGTAGCGATAGGTGACCGGAAGGCTCACACCTGCCATTTCGGAAATCTCCTCAATGGAGGTCCCTGCAAAACCTTTTTTCGCGTACAAAAGACTTGCTGCGTCGATGATCTTCTTTCGCACCGTATCCGAAGCGCTGATCTGATCAAGCACGGTCAACTGCTTTCTTGAAACATCCATTCTCTTTGCTCCTTCCGTCGTCGGTCAGCGACCGGCTCACTGCATTTTTCTATCACATTAAGGAACGCTCAAGAAAGCGATTTTACATTTCTTGATTCCAAGAGAACTCCATGTAAAGTCACTTATGGTTGTTTACATTTGATTTGTTATTGATGCTATGAATTCTGTTGACTTTTAATCGATTATAATATATTCTCTATCACTAAATAGGTTCTTAATTAAAACAACAGGAAAGGAGAGAGTATGGCAACCGCTGGACAAATCAAATACAGAATCGGGCTAGCAAAGAAAAAAGCTGCAAAATTTCTTAAAGAACTGGCAGCGAGCAAGAAAAAGATCAAAGGATTAGAAGCTCAACTCAAGAGAGCTAAACCTGGGAAAAAGGTCAAGCCTAAGGCCAAGAAGAAAGCCAGGCCCAAAAGAAAAGCGGCCAGAAGGAGAAGATAAGGCCAAGCTGTTAAGATTCTGCAACAAAATGACATCAGGGCACTCCGGCCGGAAGGGTGCCCTTTTGTCTTTTTCGTCTTCTTACAGCCCCCAACCCGCCAGTTGCCTCAGCATCCTGTCCCTGTGAGTGCCAGGCCAGAAAAAGCGGCCGCACTCCGGACAAGACTGAATTCCCGAAAGATTTTCATGCCAGACATAGTCCGGCAGGCTCGACCTCGCAGCCTCAGGGTCTGCTTCCCTGAGCGGCACATTGCAGCGCAGGCATCTTGTGAAAAATCTCGATCGATCGAGCTTGAGGCAACCCAGATTCCGCAGCTCCTTGAGCTGCTCACCCACATGGTCTGATCGAATCAGGATCACTCCCGAATGATGGGCCTGAACCTCCGTGCGGCGGGACAACAGCCTTCTTCCTTGAGCCGTGAAGCGGACGAGTTCTTCTTCCCGATACGATCGCTGATAAAGAACATCATAGCCCATCATCCTCAGCCACTTGGCGAGTTTCCCTAACATTGGTTCTGCCAGGAATCGATCTTCCATGCGAGGACGGGGTCCAAATTCGTTGACCGCCAACAGGTGTTATTATAGATTACTTGCAAGCAAAGGCGAACCTATTCTTTTTCATTGCGGAAGTGTAATCCATGGATCGAATCCTCATCGAGGGGGGCTACCCTCTCAAGGGCTGCGTCCGCGTGAGCGGAGCAAAAAATGCCGCGCTCCCGGTCATCGCGGCCTGCCTTCTCACAGGAGGATGGCACCGTCTGAAGCGCGTCCCTAACCTCAGGGACGTCCACACCATCAAGCTGATCATGTCCAGGATGGGTGTCGTTTTCCGTGAGGAAAACGGCGGGCTCGCGGTGAACTCGGAGAACTTGGACAAGCACATCGCCGCCTATGATCTGGTGAAGACGATGAGAGCCTCGATTCTTTTGTTGGGGCCTCTCCTGGCGAGGTTGGGCAAGGCGCGTATCTCTTTGCCGGGAGGGTGTGCGATCGGAGCCAGGCCCGTTGATCTTCATCTCAAGGCCCTCGGCGCCATGGGCGTAAAGATGTTCCTGGAAAAAGGGTACATCAATGCCGAGGTCCAGCAGCTCAAAGGAGCGGACGTCTTTTTCGACATCCCTACGGTTACGGGCACAGAGAACATCATGATGGCTGCAGTCAGGGCGCGAGGTCAAACGGTGCTCCGAAATGCAGCCAAGGAACCGGAAGTGAAGGATCTCGCGGACATGCTGAGAAGCATGGGCGCGGAGATCGAGGGGGACGGCACCGACACGATGGTGATCCGGGGGCGGGAAGAATTGGCTCCTGTGCAGCAGCACGAGATCATCCCCGACAGGATCGAATCCGGAACCTTCATGATCGCAGCGGCCATGACCCGGGGGGAAGTTCTTATTGAAGGATGCCGGCCGGACCACGTGGCCGCGGTCATAGAGAAACTGCAATCGGTCGGCGCGGAGATCACCTGGACGGAAAAGGGGGTTCATGTCAAGGGACCGGACGCCGTTCAAAGCGTGGACATCGAAACCAGGCCGTTCCCCGGTTTTCCCACCGATCTTCAGGCCCAGTTCATGTCCCTCATGTGCATCGCAAAAGGGGCGAGCATCATCCGGGAAACCATTTTTGAAAACCGGTTCATTCATGTGAGCGAACTCAAACGCCTGGGCGCGGACATCGCGATCCACGGGAACCAGGCCCTGGTTCGAGGGAAAGAACGTCTCCTGGCCGCGCCCGTGATGGCGACCGATCTCAGGGCCAGTGCCTCTCTGATCCTTGCGGGACTCGTAGCTCAAGAGGGCACCACGGAAGTCAACAGGATCTATCACTTGGACAGAGGCTATGAGGCCCTGGAGAAGAAGTTTCAATCCTTGGGCGCCAAAATATGGCGGGAAAAAACATAGTGCAGCCCACTGGCCGCAACCCGAACAGAACCCCGAAGGTTGAATGTCGAACAAGGTTTACGCGCCTTCGGCGGCGCCAGCCAACCAGAGGCTGGTAAAAGGCGACCAGGGAATTTCGAATGATGAAGTTAAATCACTTCTGTTGTTCCCTTCATCGTTCGTTATTCGATATTCTACGGTTCGCTTCTGAACTTCTCCAAACACCATTGAGAAGTCAGAGGCTTGGATTCCTCACATGCCTCTCCGTCCCCTTGTTCCATTGCTGTTCGCGTTCATGGCGGGACTGCTCGCCAGCTTTTTAAGTCTGCCCTCTGACTCGGCTCTCAGAATCGTCCCCGCCGTCTCTTTCGTGGTCCTTTTGATCCTTGGCCTGGTGGTTCAGGGCAGGGGGAGGTACCCTCTTCATCTTTTTCTGTTTTTCTTTGCAGGCTCCCTTCTCGATCTGAGCAACCGGCAGAGTTCGGAATTGGTCGCTCTCGCTGAGAGGCAAGAGCGCGTCACCATCGAAGGCACGGTCGTCGAACCTCCGGTCATCAGGGAAGAGACCCTGACGGCCGTTGTCAGGGTCGATCGGCTTCATGGGATGGAGAGCGGAATGGCGGCCGGAGAAAAAGTCCGGGTCAACATTTACAAACCGGATTCCGTTTTTGCTCCGGGAGACAGGATCCTCTTTCCGGCAAAACTCAGGGCGTTCCGCAATTTCAATAACCCGGGGCGCTACGACTATGCCCTGGCCATGGAAATCCGAGGCCTTTCCTGCGCCGCTTCAGTGGCGGAAGGCCGGCGGATCGTTCGTCTCGGTAAAGGGGATCTGGGTTTCCCCTTTGAAATGCTGGAAAGAGCGCGCAAGCCGATTCGAGCGTTTTTTGCCGAACGCCTCTCTCCCCGAAACCAGGCGCTTTTCCAGGCGCTGATCCTGGGTGAACAGGAGAGCATCCGGCGCGACGTTCGGCAAGCCTTTACCGTCACGGGGTTGGGACATGCTCTCTCCGTGTCGGGGCTTCATGTGGCGCTGGTGGCCTGGTTTGCTTTTGCCTTGATCAAGAAAGCCCTTTCCCTGTCTTACGAGTTGGCTCTTCGAACAGACCTGCGAAAGGCTGCCGCTCTTCTCACTTGCATCCCTGTGGTGGCTTACACTTGCCTTGCAGGGTTCCAAGTGCCCAGCCAGCGGTCCATGATGATGGTTCTTGCCTTTCTGTTTTCCATGATCCTGGGCAGAGAAAAAGACGTGTGGTCAACCCTTGCTTTCGCCGCTCTCGTCGTTCTTGCCGTGGATCCCCATTCGATTTTCACTATTTCCTTTCAGCTCTCTTTTCTTGCAGTCGTGGGAATTCTCTGGCTGGCGCCGAAAATTTTCTCGGTCATTTCCTTTGAGACCTACGAACTGAAGAAGGGACTCCTGTACCGCGGCTATCTCTATTTCTGCGGACCCGCCTCCGTGACCCTATCGGCGATGTTCTTTCTTCTTCCGGTGACCTCCTTCTATTTTCACCGGGTTTCTCTGGTGAGCCTCGTGGCCAATATGACGGCGCTGCCCATCATGGGGATTTGCATCCTGCCCCTGGGGCTCCTGGCCTCTGCCTGCTTGCCCTTGTCCCAGGGTCTGGCCGAGTTCGTCCTGGCGGTTGCAGCATGGGGACTGGACCGGATGATGGACTATGTAGACTACTGGAGCGGTTTTTCCTGGACAGAGGTCCAGGTGATCAGGCCAAACTTCATGGAAATCCTTCTCTTCTACGCGTTCTTCTTTTGCCTTTTCTCTCTGAGACGCCTGAAGTGGGCTAGGGGCGGTGTTGTGTTCCTATTGCTTGTTCTGGCAGGAGACATGGGTTACTGGACCTACAGGACGCACTTGAATCCTTCCTTGAAGGTGACTTACCTCGACGTGGGGCAAGGAAATGCAGCTCTGATCGAGTTTCCGGGCTCCGAGAGGATGCTGATCGATGGAGGCGGTTTTTCGGGGAGCGATTTCGACACAGGGGAAATGGTGGTGGCTCCTTTCCTCCTCCGATCCAAGATTCTCCGAATCGACACGCTTGTGATGACTCACCCCGAGGCGGACCACATGAACGGGCTTCTTTATATTGCAGAGCATTTTAGGCCAAGGGAGTTCTGGTACAATGGCGAAAAAGTGGACTTCCCTTCTCTTCGGGAGCTCATGGCCCTCTTAGAGGCCAAGGGGATCAGAAGCAGGACTCCAGCTGAGTTAGAGGAGGGAAGAGAGATCTCCGGAGCGCTCGTCGAGATCCTTCATCCCACCGAAGGTCCCTTGTCGAGGAAGTCCAACGACAACTCCCTTGTCATGAGGGTATCCTCTGGAGGAACCTCTTTCCTTTTCCCAGGGGACCTGGAGGCCGCAGGGGAGCAACTGCTCATTTCCAGGTCCGGCTCTAGACTGAAAAGCGACGTTCTCCTTGCCCCTCATCACGGAAGCAGAAGCTCCAGTTCCAGGGCCTTTCTCGAAGCGGTGAATCCGAAAGTGTGCATCATCTCCTCGGGTCAAGGGAACCCCTTCGGGTTTCCCAGTCAGGAGACTCTCGGAAGACTTAGAGATCAGGGATGCAGGATTTTGAGGGTGGATGAACTCGGTGCCATTGAAGTCTCCGCTGCGCAAGGAGGATTCCAAATCAGGACCTTCCGGTAGATTTCCCGCTCCAGTTGCAAAGAAGGGTAAAAAGGATTAGGTTTCTACCACAGAACCTGGCTAGTTTCAAAAACACAACGGGAAGGGAGATGATCAAAATGAAGAAAGCCGCGGTTTTTGTTTCGCTCATTTCTTTGCTCTTTATTGTTGCCGGATGCGGGAGCTATGGGAAATTAAGGCTTCCGTCGGGGCCTGGGGCAACCATCACGACCCAGGAATTGAAGGAAAACTCGCAAAAATACAATATTCTTGCAACGGGCGTGGAACTGAATGTCCCTTCGGCGATTATTTTTGACCGCAAGGAGGACAATCGGGAAATCATTGGGGAGAGATGGTGGGAACTGAAGGATTACAAGGCGGTTTCGGAGACGGTCGACTGGATTGAAGCTCAAGAACCAGTGGGAGGTTACTATCCGAGGCTCTGGAAGATCCTGGGGCCTGACGAGCATCTTTATGGGTACATGTTTACGGCATGGGACCACGCGGTCATGTTCGTTGGGGATGACAAGACCATGAGGGTCATGGATCTCCCGGTCCCTCCGTTTCTTGCTGTGGGCGGGCCGGACGTGAGAGACACCGCCAAATAGAGCCGGATAGGGTAAGCCGGGTGAATCGATTGCTAAAGGGAAGAGCTCAGAAGGTAAAGGAAGATATTTATCAGGTGGGAGGGGGCAATCTCACCTCCCCCGAAGATGCGGCGATTTACCTCGTTCGTTCTGCCGATCGTGCCGCGCTGGTGGATGCCGGATGCGGAACTTCAGAGGTCCAGCTCTTCCAAAACATCGAAGCCTGCGGAGTCCCCTTGGATCGCATCGAGTACCTTATGATCACCCACTGTCACTTTGATCACACAGGCGGCGCCCAGGCGGTGAGAGACAGGACCGGGTGCAAGATCGTGGCGCACGAGATGGAAGCAAGGTTCTTGGAAGAGGGCGATCAGAGGGTCACGGCGGCCAAGTGGTACGGTGCCTTTCTAGAGCCCTTCCAGGTGGATGTGAAACTCAAAGGAGAGCGCCAGGACCTATGGGTCGGGGTGAAAAAAATAGAGGCCCTTCATGTGCCGGGCCACTCTCCCGGGTCGCTGGTTTATGTCACGGAGTCAGAGGGTCTGAAGATCCTTTTTGGGCAGGATGTCCACGGACCTCTCGATGCCAGTCTCCTTTCCGATCGAGAGGACTACCGACGCTCCTTGAAGCTCCTCCTTACTCTTCAGGCGGATGTCTTATGCGAGGGGCATTATGGGGTGATCAGGGGAAAAGAGGAGGTGGCCGATTTCATAGAATCCTTCCTCTGAGTCTTCAAAGTAGGGCTTTGGCCGTAATCACGCTTGAATGCCGAAATTCGAATATCGAATGTCGAACAGGGAATGTCGAATGTTGAAGTTGAATTTCTTTTGTTTTTTCCTTCGCCGTTCGTTATTCGATGTTCGATATTCTAGGTTTCGCGTCTGAGCTTCTGCAATCCCTCAGCTATTCTGGAGTTTTCTTGAATTTCAGATAGTCCTCATAGGTATCGATGTCCGCGTCATTATAGTCCCCGCCTGGCTCCACGAGGCAAACCTGTTTGGGATGGTTGATGAAGAGATCCCTGGCGCCTTGATCCCCTGTCAGCCGGTGAAGGGCGGGGAAAAAGGGTCGGCCGATGATGACGGGATGGGATCGCTTGCCTCGCACCTTCAGTGCGCCAAGAGGAAGCCCTGAGTCCAGATAGCCGGACAAAAGGCGATTGATGATCCCTGAAGTGATATAAGGCATGTCTCCGAGGAGAATCATGACATGATCATAATTATTCTCGACATGAGACAGACCGGTCATGATCGAAGAACTGATGCCTAAAGGGTGGTCGGTGTTTTCGACGATTTTCAGGTTTGACTGATGCTTGCCGGATCGAATCCTTGTCCTGATCTCATCGGCCCGAAAACCGAGGACAAGGACGACGAGATCCAGGTTGGAGTGAAGAGCTTGTGCAAGGACTCTGTCGAGAAGAAGGGTATCGCCCGCCGGCAGGAGCTGCTTGGGAGTGCCCATCCGGGTGGAGGCTCCGGCCGCGAGCAAGAGACCCGCGACAGGATCAGCCTTTTTTCGCTTCTTGATGACCGGCATCGAAGATGGAAAGATTCTTGTCCCTGAAACGATCAGGGCTGATTTGAGCGACGGTCTGCCTCAAAGTCTCATAATCGAAAGGGCTGTCTTCATAGGCCGAAAAAAAACCCAGCAGGGCAAGGTTTGAAGACATGGGTGCCCCCAGGTCCGAAGCGATTTTGCCTGCGGGAACCGCCCGGCTGATGATCTCTTTTTTTTCGAGAAAGCCTCTCACTTCCTTTCTCGGGAAAAGAGGGGAGGGGGTGTTCACGTAAAGACGACCTCCTCGGGCAAGGAAAGGGAGGTTTCGATACGCTTCGTTCTCTTCGAGAGCAAGCAGAAGGGGTGCCTCATGAGTTCTCACCAGGGAGCCTTGCACGTTGCCTAGCCTGAGATGAGAGACCACGGAACCTCCGCGCTGCGCCATGCCGTGCGTTTCGGCTCCCATCACGTTGTAGCCTTTGTCGAGGGCCACCTGGGCAAGCACTTTGGTCATGAAAAGGATCCCTTGGCCCCCCAACCCGCAAAGCACCAGATTGATCGCGTTCATGCCACCTCCACAATTGCCCCTTTGGGGCAGATCTGAATACAGACGCCGCAGGAAGAACAGAGTTGAGCGTTGATGCTCGTGCGACCGAGCTCCTGATCGTGATAAATGGCGGGGCACTCAAAGCGATCCATGCAGAAGTTGCATTCCGCGCAATCGTCGGTGACGGTGACCTTCTTTTTTTCCGGAATCGCCTCAGCCTTGTAGGCGATGAGGCACGGGTGCCGTGCGATGATGACGGCAATGCCTCCTTCGGGCTCTTGGATGTACTCGGCGGCTTTTTTCAGAACTTCCGTCATCTTCTTGATGTCGTAGGGATCCAGGACTTCGATGAAATCAATCCCGCACCCGGCAACAATTCTCTCCAGGGAAATCGCTTTTCCCTCGCTCCCGTCCGCCCTGATTCCCATAGAGGGAGACGGCTGCATCCCGGTCATGGCCGTGGTCAGGTTGTCCAGGATCACCAGGATGAACCTGGACCCGTTGTACACGGCGTTGAGAAGACCGGCTGTGCCCGAGTGGTAGAAGGTGGAATCGCCGATGGTCGCCACAATGGGCTGATCCACTCCATCCTGTGTGAAAGCGTGGTAAAAGCCGGAAGCCATGGTGATTGCAGCACCCATGTCCAGACAGGTGTCCACGACCCCCAGGTTCATCCCCAGAGTGTAGCACCCGATGTCGGAGGTGAAGATGGCCTTGGGCCGGGTCTTCCGGATGGCGAAAAAGGCTGACCGATGGGGGCAACCGGGGCAAAGGGTCGGTTTTCGAACAGGGAGTTGGAGGCCTTTGACCAGTTCCATAGCCTCCGTATCCTTTTCACCCTCAAAGCCCTGAAGGTTGAGCTCTATCAGGGTTCGGTCGAGCAATCCGTAAATGACCTGCGGCACCAGTTCCCCTTCGAGCGGCACATGCCCTGAAAGGCGGCCCAAAACCTTGTTCCTGTCTCTTAGGAGATACTCGATGAGCGTGTCCGTCTCTTCAATGACCAGCACCTTGTCGCAGGCTCCCATAAATTCTGAAGCCAACGCTTCAGGGAAGGGGTAGGGGGCTCCAAGTTTGAGAACAGGGATGTCGGTGCGTTTCTCTTCCTCAAGAAGGTCTCGTATCACGGCATAGGGGACGCCTCCTGCAACGAGGCCCAGGGGATATTTCCTGCCCGGCTCGAGGTTGTGGAAGTTGTAATGGGTGAGGGTGTCAAACCTCTTCCCGATCTCCTTGAGCTTCTTGTTCAGTTCTCCGTGAAGGATGAGGCGAAACCGCGGGGTGGCCGCCCACCGCGACGGATCTTTCTCAAAGGCGCTCTTTTTCGGATTGGCGGGGAGAGAGTCATAGGCAATGTTCTGACGGGCATGGCAGACCCGAATGGCAGGCCTCAGGATGACTGGCACTCTGAATTCTTCCGAGAGTTCCATGGCGAACCCCACCATTTCCCTCGCCTCTTCCGGGTTGGAAGGATCCAGGACAGGGACCTTGGCCAATCGGGCCATGAGCCGGGTGTCCTGCTCGGTCTGAGAGGAGTGGGGACCCGGATCATCGCAGGAGATAATGACCAACCCACCCACCGTCCCCAGGTAGGCTGCGCTCATGAGAGAATCGGCCGCCACGTTCAGCCCGACCTGCTTCATGCAGCAGGCGGCTCTCTTGCCTGTGATCGATGCGGCGAAAGCGTTGTCGAGGGCCACTTTCTCGTTGGTGGACCACTCGACATAAGTGTTCAGATTTTCCGATTTGACCAGGCGAATGACCTCCGGCAGGATTTCCGAGCTCGGGGTGCCTGGATAAGAGGTGACGACCTGGCAGCCGGCTTCCAGAAGCCCCAGGGCGATCGCCCCGTTTCCCAGCAGGATCTCTTCTTTTTTCATGGTTCTTCCGTCTTTCTCCTTTTCGCCTCTTCGATCAGTTCAATGAGGGTCAGGACTTTTTGTTTTGGAGGCTTGCTGAAGAGCCTCTCCCATTGTTCCGTCGTCAGTTCCTGACGCAGGAAATCTTCTATCATAAAATGATCATACCAGCAATCCATGATCTTGAAACAAGGTTCCCCTTTGTTTTCGATACGGCAGTAGGAGAAGGGCACAGGATTGCCGAGCCTCCGGCACCTGATCATCACATCGGCTCCAGGTGGAGTGCTTTCTTTTTTCATGACGGCTCACCAGAAATAACGCCGGAGGTCGACGCTGTCGATCTCCGGCGTGAATGAAAGGTTGCGCAGGACCGCTAAATTTTTCCGGGTTTGTACTGCTTGGGTTTGGGTAGTTTGGCGATGTCGTTCAAGGCCCTGTGAATCTCTTCTTCAGGCAGGGCATGATCCGACAGTTTGCCTCTGAGATAAGCCTCGTAAGCTGCCATGTCCACAAGGCCGTGGCCGCTCCAGTTCATCAGGATGACCTTCTGCTTGCCCTCCTCGCGGGCCTTGATCGCCTCGCGGATCAACATGGCGACAGCATGGTTTGTCTCAGGCGCACTGATGAACCCTTCTGTGCGGGCAAAAGTGATGCCGGCCTGGAAAGTCTCCAACTGCGGCACCGCTTCCGGGCGGATAAGGCCGTCCAGAATGAGCTGGCTCACCGTGGGAGCCATGCCGTGATACCTCAACCCTCCTGCATGAATCGGCGCAGGAACGAAGCTGTGGCCAAGGGTGTGCATGGGCATAAGAGGGGTCATCATTACGGTATCCCCGAAGTCATAAGCGAAGGGTCCCCGGGTCATGGTAGGGCAGGACAGGGGCTCCACCGCAATGATGTCGATTTTCTTGCCGTTGATCTTGTCTCTCACAAAGGGGAAGGCGCAACCTGCAAAGTTGCTCCCTCCACCGCAACATCCGATGATCACATCCGGGTAGTCGCCGGCAATGGCCAGTTGTTTCTGCGCCTCCAGACCGATGACGGTCTGGTGAAGCATGACATGGTTCAGCACGCTGCCCAGGGAATACTTGCTGTCCTTGCCCGTCACAGCGGCTTCAACCGCTTCGCTGATGGCAATGCCGAGGCTCCCGGGAGAATCCGGGTTCTGGGCCAGGATCGACTGGCCGGCCTTGGTCTCCGTGCTCGGGCTCGCCACGCAGTTGGCCCCCCAGGTCTCCATCATGAGCCGGCGGTAAGGCTTCTGGTTGAAGCTGATCTTCACCATGTAGACCTTGCACTCCAGACCAAAAAACGCACAAGCCATGGACAGGGCGCTCCCCCACTGGCCTGCACCGGTCTCCGTGGTGATCCTCTTGGTCCCTGCCACCTTGTTGTAGTAAGCCTGGGGAACGGAGGTGTTGGGTTTGTGGCTGCCTGCGGGGCTCACTCCCTCGTTCTTGAAATAGATCTTGGCCGGAGTCTTGAGAAACCGCTCAAGGTTGTAAGCCCTGTAAAGCGGCGTAGGCCTCCAAATGGTGTAGATCTTTAAGACCTCTTCCGGGATGTCGATGAACCTCTTTGAGCTGACTTCCTGCTCGATCAGGTTCATGGGGAAAATGGGGGCCAGATCCTCCGGACCAACAGGTTTTCCGGTCCCCGGGTGAAGCGGCGGTTCCATGGGTGTAGGCATGTCTGCAAGGATGTTGTACCATTGACGGGGCAATTCCGACTCGGGTAGAAAAATCTTCTTGACCTCCATACTCCCTCCTTCTTCATCGTTGTTGTTTCTCATACAGCCCGGGCCTACAGGCTGACCTCAACGCCCAACAACAAAATCGTTTTCCCGGGACCCTGAGGGTGAACCTTCCAACCACTCAAAGCCCAGAAAGAAAGGACAGAGTCAAAAACCCGCCACGGTCACGAGGCGCCTCAACCGGAAAAAACCGTTTTGAAATGCGGAATTGCCGAAGTGGCGAGAAAGATATAGTGGGGTGTATAACGAAAAGGGGTTGATGAGTCAAGATTTTTCGTTCTAGCCTTTTGACTTTCAAAAAAACGCAAAACCCATTAGAATAAGAAACGTTAAGGAAGGGTGATCTGCGCCAGGTCAGCTCAAACAAGGGCACACCGGATGCCGCAGGAGGATTCAAGGAATGGACGCCAAGATGGTTCGAGAACCGGAGCATCAGCAAAAGCTTTCCTACTACAAAGCCTTGCACGATATCGGCAATCAGATTCATGCTGCAAAGGATATCAATGAAATCCTGATCAACCTGCGAGAGAAGATTCTGAGCCTTTTTGACGCGGACCGGATCACCATCTACGTTGTGGACGGCAAGCGGAAGGAGGTTTACTCCCGCTTTGCCGCAGGGGCTATTCAGGAAATCCGGGTTCCCATCAACAACAAGAGCCTTGCCGGGTACACGGCGAACAATGCTCAGATTACCAACATCGTGAACGCCTACGATACGCACGAGCTGAAACTCCTTGACCGGGAACTCGGGTTTGACAAGAGCTGGGACGAGAAATCGAAATACATGACCAAGCAGATTCTCACGGTCCCCATCTTTTACAAAAAGTACGTGATCGGCGTGCTCCAGCTCATCAACAAGAAAGGCGGGGACCACTTCAGCGTGGAAGATCAGACCTCGGCTGTCGAAATGGCCAAGGTGCTCGGCATCGCTTTTTTCAACCAGAAGAAAATGTCTCAGCAGAGGGCCAAAAAAACCAAGTTCGACTATCTCACGGACAACAACATCATTACCGAAACCGAACTGGAAAATGCGATTTCCATGGCCAGGTCCAGGAACGTGTCGATCGAGAGCATTTTCTTGAAAGAAATGAAGGTGAGAAAGAACGATGTGGGACGCTCGATCGCCCAGTATTACAACTCCGACTACGTTCCTTTTGACAGCAATTACCCCATTCCCGGCGATCTGCTGGCAAAGCTGAAGCCCACCTATCTCAAGAACAACCTGTGGGTTCCCCTCGGGAAGCTGGATGGGAAGGTCAAGATCCTCATCGACAATCCCACGCGCCTCGACAGGATCGACAGCATCAAGTCTCTGCTTCCTGCAGAAGGCTACGAGTTCGCCGTCGGGCTCCGCGAGGACATTCTCCAGTTCCTGGACTATTTTTACGGGACGCCGCGCATGCAGACCCAGGGGTCCATTGATGATATCCTGAACAAGATGGATGTCCAGGAGCAGGAGGAGATGGAAGCGGGAGCCGAGATGCTCACCGAAAACGACAGCATCATTGTGCAGCTCGTGAACAAAGTCATTACCGATGCTCAGAAGAAGAACTGCTCGGACATCCACATCGAGCCTTATCCCGGAAAGGAAGGGGCTGAAATCCGGCTGAGGGTCGACGGCCAGTGCCAGAAGTACCAGACCGTGCCGTACCATTACCGAAAGGCGCTGGTCTCCCGCCTAAAGATCATGGCGGATCTCGACATCTCCGAGCGGAGAAAACCCCAGGATGGCAAAATCAGGTTCAAGAGATTCGGTCCCCTGGACATCGAACTTCGGGTGGCCTCCATTCCCACAGTGGGAGGGGAAGAAGATGTGGTCATGCGTATTCTTCAAGCCGGAGAGCCCATTCTGCTGGCCAACATGGGGCTCAATGAAAGGGACTACAATCTCCTGCTCAACATCATCAGCAAGCCCTACGGGATTGTTCTGTGCGTCGGGCCGACGGGCAGCGGGAAAACCACGACCCTTCACTCTGTTCTGGCTCACATTAACAAGCCGGAAACCAAGATCTGGACCGCAGAAGATCCGGTGGAGATCACCCAGAGAGGGCTTCGGCAGGTGCAGGTCTTGCCCAAGATCGGCTTTGACTTTGCAGCTGCCATGCGTTCTTTCCTGAGGGCTGACCCGGATGTGATCATGGTGGGTGAAATGCGGGACCATGAAACAGTCTCCACAGGGATTGAAGCGTCCCTTACCGGGCACTTGGTTTTCAGCACCCTTCACACCAACAGCGCGCCTGAGACCATTGTCAGACTGTTGGACATGGGGATGGACCCCTTCAATTTTGCGGATGCGCTGCTGGGAGTGCTTGCCCAGCGCCTCGTGAGAACCCTCTGCAAAAGCTGCAGGGAGCCCTATCACCCCAGCCGCGCAGAATACGACTTGCTGGTCCGATCCTATGCCGGGAACTTTGACGCCCTGGGTTTCCCCTACACGGACGACCTGGTCCTCCACAGGGCCAAAGGCTGCGACAAGTGCAACAACGGGTATAGGGGAAGAACCGCGATTGTAGAACTTCTGGAAGGGTCCGATGAGGTCAAAGCGCTGATTCAGAGCAAAGCCGTGATGGAGAGGATCCGGGAAGAGGCGGTAAAGGGGGGCATGACCACTCTCATGCAGGACGGCATCCGGAAGGTGTTCCTCGGGCTCACGGACATCCAGCAGGTCCGGAAGGTGTGCATCAAGTAATGCAACAGTTTAGCTCTTTGAAATAAACACAGAAAAAGGCCATGGGGGTCCCTCTAAAAACAAAACAACGAAGACGCCACACCTCAATGGCAAGCTCTAGGCCATGGGTGAGGCGGGCGGAGAGGGCTTCCGGGGAACTCGCCACGTCATCCCCAGTTGGCAGGTGCCGGTGAAACCTCGCCGCCCGCCTTCGCCGCCGCTTGTCTGCAGAGTCTTTCCCGCACACTCTTCGTTTTCTATTTTTAGAGGGACCCCCTTGGCCTAAGCCATCCATTTCAAAGAGCTAAGCTGTTACTAAGTATTCGTCACATTCGCTTGGTCACAT
>Ga0209450_10000232_pt1 | contig 30481 bp, 27 predicted proteins | sample FrelakmetLWP11LW_FD_187149 | JGI IMG/M metagenome (GOLD analysis project Ga0209450, IMG submission 187149) | Freshwater lake sediment microbial communities from the University of Notre Dame, USA, for methane emissions studies - LWP11 LW (SPAdes)... | ecosystem: Environmental > Aquatic >...
CGCGCGATCCGATGATAAGTCGGGCGCGATCAGGCGCGCAGCGCCTCGATCAGCGGCCCGGTTCCCATGATCTTCATCACTCGCTTCAGGTTGTACGCCAGAACGTGCAAGCTCATCTCGGCGCTCACCCTCGGTAGTCGCCGACACAAGAAGTGGGTGGCACCCATCCAGGCTTTGATCGTCCCGAACGGATGCTCCACCGTTCGTCGGCGTACGGTCATCAGCGTCGCGTCGTGTTCGAGCCGCGCCTGCATCCGCTCAAGCACCGCCTCGTGCTCCCAACGCATCAAGCGCCGGTAGTCGCTGGTGGTGCACTTCGATCGAAGTGCGCAGCGCGGACAGGCCGATGACCAGTACTTGTGGATCATCAAGCCATTCATCTCGCTCGCGAACCGGTGGATCGCATACTCGCCCGCCGGACACCGATAGGCATCGCGCTTTGGCAGGTAGGTGAAGTCCCATTTCTCGTAGCGCCCGCCGGCCGCGCTGTTCGAGGTGATCGGCTTCGGTACCACCGGCGCGATACCCGCGTCCTCGCAGGCCTTGAGCTGCTCGCTGCTGTAATAGCCACGATCAGCGATCGCCGTCAGCTCGGTCCTGCCGAGCGCCTCGCGCGCCGCCTCGGCCATCTTCACCAGATGCGCCCGGTCCGAGCCCACGTTGGTGACCTCGTGCGCCACGATCAGGTGGTGCTTCGCTTCAACGGCCGTCTGAACGTTGTAGCCGACGATCCCGGTGCCCTTGCCCTGGCTCGCCATTGAGCGCGCATCGGGGTCGGTCAGCGATACCTGACCGTCGGGCGCGGCCTCCATCTGTCGCTTCAACCCCTTCAGCCGCGCCATCTCCTCCTTCAGCGTCGCGATCCGATCCCGCAGCCGGGCCGCCTTGCGCGGATTGCGCGGCGTCTCCTTGCGATCCATTCGATCAAGGTGCATCAGGTACTCGGCGATGCTCTCCTCGATCAGTGCCATCCGCGTCTTCATCTTGGCGCTGGTGAAGTTCCGGTCGCGGTGGTTGACCGCTTTGAACTTGCTGCCGTCGATGGCCACCGTCGACTCGGTGAACAGCTGCCAGCGCCGGCACAGCACGATGAACTCGCGGCACACGTTCTTGATCGCCGCCGTGTTCACGGCGCGGAAGTCGGCCAAGGTCTTGAAGTCCGGGGCCAGGCGCCCGACCAACCACATCAGCTCGAGGTTGCGCCGAGCTTCCTGCTCGAGCCGTCGCGTCGACTGGATGCGGTTCAAGTACCCGTACAGGTAGATCTTGAGCATCGTCGTCGGATGATAGGCCGGGCGGCCCGTCGCCTTCGGCTCGACACCGGCGAAGCCGAGGTCAGCCAAATCGAGTGCGTCGACGAACGCCTCGATAACACGGACCGGATTGTCCTCCGAGACGTACTCGTCGATGCTCTCGGGAAGCAACGTGCCCTGGGATCGGTCGGCTTCAGCGATGAACCGGCTCATGGTCAGGCCTCGAGCGGGAGCACGCGGAAATGGTAGGCTTCAACGCGAGGTTTTCACACAGCCTCGGCCGAATGCGGACGGTAAGGGAGCCCCTCGTTTCTACGCGTTTCCGCGGAAACGCCTGGCAACCCGCTACGCTGCCGGCGGAAACACCGCGTTCGCGTCGAACACCGGCCCGTCGACGCAGACACGCTTCATGGCGAGGCCCGCGTCCGTGACCACCGGCACCGCGCAGCCGGCGCAGCCGCCGACCGCACAGGCCATGAACTCCTCGAGCGACACCTGGCAAGGCACGCCGAAGCGCCGAGCGACACGCGCGGTCGCCTGCAGCATGGGCGTCGGGCCGCAGGCGAACAGCTCCACCTCGCCGAGCGTCCGCGCATCGAGCGACGCGAGCCACGCCGCCGCCAGGTCGGTGACATAGCCGTCGAAGCAGCCCGGGAAGCCGGCGAGCGTGGCGAGCCGGCTTGGCACACCCCAGTCGTCGAGCAAGGGCATGCAGGCGATCACGCCGTCCGGGATGCCCGGCACGAGCATCGTCGACGGGCGGGCGCGGAACGGGAAGGGGATCTCCGAACCCATCAGCACCAGCGGCTGCCACGGCGCGTCGGCGCGCGACTTGAGCGACTCGGCGAGGAACACCATCGGCGGGATGCCCACGCCGCCGCCCACCAGAAGCGTGCGCGGCCGCGAGGGTGACGGCCTGAACCCCTGGCCGATCGGGCCCAGCACGCTGATCCGGCTGCCCACCCGCTGCATCGACAGCGCCTCGAGGCCCGGGCCCACGATCTTGTACAGTATCTCGACCCAGCCCGCGGCCGGATCCACGCGCATGATCGACAGCGGTCGGCGCATCGGCAGCATCGGGTCGCAGGTGAGGTGCGCGAAGCTGCCCGGCGTGGCCGCGGCGGCGCACTTCGGCGCGTGCAGCCGGATTACGAACTGCCGCCCGGGGAATTCCTGCTGCGCGAGCAGCTCGGCCTCCTCGACAAAGATCGTGCCGCGGTGCTCGCGTCCGCTCATACCGCCCTCCGGCCCGCCTCGACGTTGCGCTCCTGCACGTTGCGCACGATGGTGGAGAGCACCGCCATGCGCACCGCCACGCCGTTCGTCACCTGCTGGCGGATCACCGAGTGCGGGCCGTCGGCCACCTCGCTGGTGATCTCCACGCCGCGGTTCATCGGTCCGGGGTGCATGACGATGGCGTCGGGCCGCGCGTGCCGGAGGTTCTCGGCGCTGATGCCCCACTCGCGGTAGAACGCGTCGGCGTCGAGCGTCTGGGCCTCGGCCATGCGCTCGCGCTGGATGCGCAGCGCCATCACGACATCCGCGCCGCGGATGCCCTCGATCAGCGAGTGATGCCGCGACGCGCCGGCAAGTTCGTGCGGCTCGGGCATCAGGCTGGCGGGGCTCACCAGCCGCAACTCGCCCACGCCGAGCGTGAGCAGCGCCTGCCCGGTGGAGCGCACGACCCGCGAGTGGCGCAGGTCGCCCACGAGCGCCACGCTCAGGTCGGCGAGGTCGCCCTTGCGCTGACGGATGGTCAGCACGTCGAGCAGGCCCTGCGTGGGGTGCGAGACGTGCGCCTCGCCGGCGTTGAGGACGCTCACGTGCGGCGCGACGTGCGCGGCGACGTAGGCGGGCAGGCCGGGCTCGGCGTCGCGCATCACGAACACGTCGACCAGCATCGCCTGCAGCGTGTAGATCGTGTCGAGCACGGTCTCGCCCTTGACCCGCGACGAGGAGTGCATGTCGAGGTTCACCACGTCGGCGCCGAGGCGCTTGGCGGCCAGCTCGAACGAGACGCGGGTGCGCGTGCTCGGCTCGAAGAACAGGTTGGCGACCGTGCGGCCCCACAGGCTCTGGTCGCGGGCGGGCAACTCCCCGGGCACGCGCACGTAGAACTGCGCGAGGTCGAGCAGGTTCGACAGGTCGTCGCGGGAGAGGCCGTCCAGGGTGAGGAGGTGGCGCAGGCGGCCCGCGTGGTCGCGCTGCAGCTCGCTGCCGGTATCCGTAGTCAAGGGCTGCTCCCGGAGTCAGTGGGCGGGACCGCGCAACCAGGTCTCGAGGATCAGCCGCGCGGCGTGGGCGTCGATGTCCTCGCGGCGGACGCGGCGGCTGCGCGCACCCGAGCGCCGCGCCTCGCGCAGGTCCGCCGTGGCGGCCGCGGAGGTCAGGCGCTCGTCCACGCAATCCACCGGCAGCCCGAAACGGCGCGCCAGCTCCTGGGCGAAGGCGCGACACGTTGCGGTGAGGTCGGTCTCGGTGCCGTCCATATTATAGGGCAGTCCGACCAGCAGCCGCGCCGGCGCCCACTCCCGCACGCAGCGGTCCACGGCGGACCAGTCGGGCGTGCCGTGCACCGGGATCACCCCGGCCGGGCTGGCCGTGCCGGTCGTGGTCTGCCCGACCGCGACGCCGATGCGGCGCGCGCCGTAGTCGAAGGCGAGGATGACTTCGGCGCCGGCGGCCATGTCGCCGCTCAGGCGTGGCCCGCGTCGCTGCTCAGGTGCAGCAGGTTGACGCCGAGCAGTCCGCAGGCCGCCTCCCAGCGCTCATCGAGCGCGGTCTCGAACAGCAGGCGCTCGTCCGCCGGCACGGTCAACCACGCGTTCTGCGCCACTTCGGCCTCCAGTTGCCCGGCGTCCCAGCCGGCGTAGCCGAGGGCGATGATCGCGGCTGCTGGCCCTTCGCCACGGGCCAGCGCGTCCAGGATGTCGCGCGAGGTCGTGAGATGCAGCCGGTCCGATACCGGCAGCGTCGAATCCCACAACGGGCCCGGGCTGTGCAGCACGAAGCCGCGGTCGGTCTGCACCGGCCCGCCCTGCAGCACCGGCTCGGCGGCGACCTTGGACTGCCTGGCATCGAGGCCGAGTTGGGCGAATACGTCGCCGAGTGTCATCGGCAGCGGTCGGTTGATGACGATGCCGAGCGCGCCCTGCGCGTTGTGTTCGCACACCAGCGTCACCGTCTGCGCGAAGTTCGGGTCGGTCATGCCCGGCATCGCGATCAGGAACTGGTTGGTGAGGAAGGTCTCGGCCATGGGGCCAAGTATCGGACGTGCGGACGCGCGCTCACAAGCGCCGCGCGTCGCGGCGCCGTCAGGGCTGGGTTGCCCAGGCGGTCCCTGCGCCGAGCTGGCCCTCGAGGAACTGCCACTCATAGGCGAAGCGAAGCCGCGGGTAGCCGTCGCGCATGGCGGGCGGGAACGGGTCGAACGGCGACGCCAGGCGCACGATGCGCATGGCCGCGGCGTCGAGTTCGGGGTGGCCGCTCGAGCGGCGCACCAGCACCTGTTCGAGGTGCCCGTCGGCGCGGATCGACACCTCGAGCACGGGGTTGCCGGACAGGGAGCGGCGCCGTGCCGCGTCCGGGAAGTTGAGGGTCCCGGTGCGCTCGATGCGCCGCTTCCAGCTGTCGAGGTACTCGGCGATCTGCGACGAGCGGGTGTCGGCCAGCAGGCGGTCGTCGGCCGACGGGGCGCCACGCAGCCGCAACGCTTCCTCCGCGGCGCTCGAATGCACGCCCACCTGGGGCAGCGGACGCGACTCGATGGGCACGGCCGCGGACTCGGCGCGCTCGACTTCGTCCCCTGCCTGCACGTGGCGCGCCTGCTGTCTGGTGCTGGCGAGCACGTTGACTCCCCCGGTGGTGGTATTGGATGCCGGCGGCGAGAACGACTCTCCGCCCGGCTCGCCGCTGTGCTCCAGCAAACGCGCCGAGGCCTCCGGCAGCGACGTGCGCAGCCGCTCGCGGCTCGTGCCCGCTCCGCGCTGGTCGCGGGCGGAGAGGTAGCTCGCTTCTGGATTCACCGGCTCGGCCGGGCCCTCGGGCACCAGCAATACCTCGAGCGTCGGCAGGGGCTGCTCGTCGGGCGACGGGGCCGTGAAGCGGATCCCCAGGATCACCAGGCCATGGAGCAGCGCGGCGGCGAACACCGCCGTCGCGAGGCGGTCCTCCGGGCGGCTCTTGTCGACGCGCAGCTCCACCGTTCAGTCACCCCGCCGCTTCGCGATCGCGTCCATGAGCTGTCCCGCGATGTCGAGGCCGAACTGCTTGTCGAGCTCGCGCACCCCGGTCGGGCTCGTCACATTGATCTCCGTGACGAAGCCGCCGATCACGTCGAGCCCGACGAACAGCATGCCGCGCTCGCGCAGCGCCGGCCCGATGCGCCCGGCGAGCCAGCGGTCGCGCTCGCCGAGCGGCCGGCCGACACCCTTGGCGCCCGCGGCCAGGTTGCCGCGGTTGTCGGCGGCGGAGGGGATCCGGGCCAGTCCGTGCGGCACCGGCTCGCCGTCCACCAGGATGACGCGCGTGTCGCCCGTCTCGACGATGTCGGGGATGTAGCGCTGCGTGATCGCGTAGCGCGTGCCGTACTCGGTGAGCGTCTCGAACACCACGTTGGCGTTCTTGTCGCCCGCATCGAGCACGAAGATCGAGCGGCCGCCCATGCCGTACAGCGGTTTGCAGACGACGCGGCCGTGCTCCCGCAGGAACGCGTGCATGTCGGCCATGTCGCGCGTGATCAGCGTCGGCGCGCAGCACTCGGGGAACCAGGCCGTATACACCTTCTCGTTCATGTCGCGCAGGCCCTGCGGCCGGTTGACCACCAGCGCGCCGGCGAGCTCGGCGCGCTCGAGGATGTAGGTCGAGTAGATGTACTCGGTGTCGAAGGGCGGGTCCTTGCGCATCAGGATCACGTCGAACTCACCGAGCCGCCGCGCGGCGGGCTCGCCCCGGGTGAACCAGTCGCCCGCGTCGTTGCGCACCTCGATCGGGTGGGCGCGACCCCAGGCGACGCCGTCGCGCAACCAGAGGCCGCCGAGCTCGAGGTAGGCCAGCGTCCAGCCGCGCCGCTGCGCCGCCAGCATCATGGCGAGCGTGGTGTCCTTGGCCGGCTTGATGTCCTCGATCGGATCCATCACCACCGCTACGTTCAATCGCTGGTCGGGCATCTTCGGCTCCACGGTTCGCGCGCCGCCCTGGGCCGCGCCTGTGATACGCGTCATGGTATCGAAAGCAGCCAATGGCAGCCCCGCACCCAATATGTTAAAACCCCGTCGCGAGCACCGTCTCGCCATTTAGCGTCGTGCTCGCGACGCATATCACCCAGCGGGGGTTCGACGGCATGGAAAACAGCGCAGCCAGCAGCAGCCGGCCCCGGCTCGCGGGCATGAAGGTGCTGGTCATCGACGACAGCAAGACCATCCGCCGCACGGCGGAGACCCTGCTCGCCCGCGAGGGCTGCGAGGTGTTCACGGCGGTGGACGGCTTCGACGCGCTCTCCAAGGTCGCGGACCACCAGCCGGACATCGTCTTCGTGGACATCATGATGCCTCGGCTCGACGGCTACCAGACCTGCTCGCTCATCAAGCACAACAAGGTGTTCCGCTCGATCCCGGTGATCATGCTGTCCTCGAAGGACGGACTGTTCGACCGGGCCCGCGGCCGCATCGTCGGGTCCGAGCACTACCTGACGAAGCCCTTCACGCGCGAGGAGCTCCTCAGCGCGATCGAAACGCACGTGCACCGCTGACGCCTGCCCGACCCGGAGGATCACACTCGTGGCACTGGTACTGATCGTGGACGACTCGCCGACCGACGTGCACGTCATGCAGAAGGCCCTGGAGCAGGGCGGCTTCAGCACGGCCTCGGCGGCGGACGGCAGCGAGGCCATCCGCAAGGCGCGCGAACTGCACCCCGACCTGATCCTGATGGACATCGTGATGCCGGGCCTGAACGGCTTCCAGGCGACGCGCGAGCTCGCCAGCGATCCCGAGACCCGGTCCATCCCGGTGATCATGGTCACGTCCAAGGCGCAGGAGTCGGACCGGGTCTGGGGCCTGCGCCAGGGCGCGGTGGACTACCTCGTCAAGCCGGTCGCCTCCGAACACCTGCTGCGCAAGGCGCAGGCCGCGCTCGCAGGCTGAGATGACGGCTGCGTTCGAACTGCGGTCGCTGCGGGACCGGCCCTACGAGCTGCTGCGGGAACTCGATCGCCGCGCCCGCGGCGCGGCCCAGGGCAAGCCCGAAGCCGCCGTGTCCGGGGCCGAGTGGGTGGGCATCGCCTTCCGCCTCGGCGGCGAGGCCTTCCTGCTGGCCCGCGAGGAGACCCGCGAGGTCATGAGCTACCCGGCGGCGGTGACGCGCGTGCCGGGGGCCAAGGGCTGGGTGCGCGGGCTGTCCAACCTGCGCGGCCAGCTGCTGCCGGTCATCGACCTGCGCGCGTTCCTCGGCTCCGGCGCGACCAGCATCACCCGCGCGACGCGGGTGATGGTCGCCAACCACCGTGAAATCCCCGCCGGCCTGCTGGTGGACGAGGTGATGGGATTCCGCAGATTCTACGACAGCGAGTTCTCGGCCGACCTGCCGCCGACGCTGCTGCGCTGCGAGCGCTACCTCGCCGGCGCCTTCAAGCGCGGCGCCGAGGTCTGGCCGGTGTTCAGCGTGCGCGCGCTGCTCGAGAGCCAGCCCTTCCTGCAGGCCGCCGCCTCGTGACGGGCCGGGCCGCCAGACCGAACGGATGAGAGACATGACCAACAGATTCGACGCAGCCCGGTTGCAGCCCCTGCTGATCGGGATCGCGCTCGTCGCGACCCTGGTCGCCGCGCTCCTGCTGCTGTTCTCGGGGCGTACCGCAGGCCGCCAGGCCGAGCTGCGCGAGCAGGTGGCGGCGCTGTCTGCGCTGTCGCAGAACATCCCGCTGCAGGCCGGCGCTGCCGTGCGGGGCTCCGGCCCGGCATTCGACGCGCTGGCGGAGTCGCGCGCGCAGCTCGAGCAGGTGCTGGCCGGGCCGGGCGCGCCGGACATCGGCGGCGAGGCCGGCTGGGCGGTGCTGCTCGAGCAGGCGCAGGCCGTGCTCGACGGCCGCCAGGCGGCGCTCGACGCGCAGCGCTCCGCGGCCGCCGTCCGCGAACTCACGCCGCAGCTCGCGGCCGCGGCGGCGAGTCTTGCCAGCGCTGCCGGCGGTTCCCGCACCGACCCGTTGGTGCTGAACCTCGAGCGGGTCGAGCTGCGCGCCCGGGCCATCGAGCAGGACCTGACCGCGCTGGCCGACGGAACGGTGCCGGTCGAGGCGGCGTCGCGCCGGCTGACCGACAGCGTCGCCTACATCGGGCAGGTCGTGGACGCCATGAACGGCGAGCAGACGCCGCTCGGCATCCCTGCCGCCACGGGCGCCATCGCCGAGTCGGCGCGTGTGTTCGGCAACGTCTATCGGAGCCTGGGCGACCAGGTGCGCGTGGCGCTGGCGCTCGGCGACCAGCTCGAGCAGATGCAGGCCGCGCGCAACGCCCTCGCCGAGAGCGGCGCCTCGCAGGCCGCGAGCGTGCGTTCGGCCGCCCGCAGCCTCGGCACCGGCGCGGCCGGCTGGCTCGCGAGCCCGTGGCTGCCGCTCGCCTTCGTGCTGGTGGCCCTGCTCGCACTGGCGATCGCGGCCTTCCTGCACCGTTCGCTCGCCTCGCTGCGGCGCGCCGCGGAGCAGCAGGCGCGGCAGAACGAGCGCAACCAGCAGGCGATCCTGCGGCTGCTCGACGAGCTGTCGAGCCTCGCCGACGGCGACCTCACCGTGCAGGCAACGGTCACCGAGGACATCACCGGCGCGATCGCCGACTCGATCAACTACGCCATCGAGGCGCTGCGTGAGCTCGTGACCACCATCAACGACTCGGCCATCAAGCTCGACGCCGCGACGCGCCAGACCCAGGCGCTGTCCACCCACCTTGCCAAGGCCTCGGCCGCGCAGTCGAAGCAGATCGGCGCGGCCTCCGAGTCGGTCGCGGCGATGGCCGCGTCCACCGAGGAAGTCTCGGGCAATGCCGAGCGCTCGGCCGACGTGGCGCGTCATTCCGTGGATATCGCCCACAAGGGCGGCGACGCGGTGCGCCGCACCATCGACGGCATGAACGCCATCCGCGAGAACATCCAGGAGACCTCGAAGCGCATCAAGCGCCTCGGCGAGAGCTCGCAGGAGATCGGCAACATCGTCGAGCTGATCAACGACATCGCCGAGCAGACCAACATCCTGGCGCTGAACGCCTCGATCCAGGCGTCCATGGCCGGCGAGGCGGGCCGCGGCTTCGCGGTGGTCGCCGACGAGGTGCAGCGCCTCGCCGAGCGCGCCGCGAACTCGACCAAGCAGATCGAGGTGCTGGTGCGCACCATCCAGGCCGACACCAACGAGGCGGTCGTGTCCATGGAGCGCACCACCACCGATGTGGTCGGCGGCGCGCTGCTCGCCGAGAACGCCGGCGCAGCGCTCGAGGAGATCGAGCAGGTGTCGAACCAGATCGCGAGCCTGGTGCAGAACATCTCCGCGAGTGCGCGCCAGCAGGCGACGTCCTCGCAGAGCATCTCGCGCAACATGCAGGTGCTGCGGGAGATCAGCTCGCAGACGGCGGAGAGCACCACGGCCACCTCGACCTCGATCGGCAAGCTCGCCGAGCTGGCCACGCAGCTGCGCAAGTCGGTGACCGGCTTCCGCCTGCCAGGCGGCTCCGGCGCCAGCGTGACTGGCGAATACCCCTTGCTCCGACCGCAGGACGCCCCGGCCGAGGACGCCGATCGGCCGCGGCGCGTGAGCGGTCTCCCCGGCTGAGTCGGCCCGCACCCGTACAGTGAGCACCCAAGCCGCCAGCCTGAACCCGCCCGACGAGACCCACGCCTCGCTGCAACTGGTCTCCCGGGAGATCGCCGCCGAGCTGAACGAGGCCCGCGTGGCGCTCGAGGCGTTTGCCGAGCACCCCGACGACCGGGGAGCCCTGCACCGCTTTGCCGCCCACGTGCACCTCGCGCGCGGTGCGCTGCGACTCGCCGAGGTCTACGGCGGCGCGCTGCTCGCCGAGGAGATGGAGCAGGTCGCGCGCTACGTGGACGCGCACTCGGGCGCCGGCCGCGCCGACGTCGACGGCCTCGACGCGCTGATGCGCGCCATGGAGCAACTGCCGGCCTATGTCGACCGCGTCGCCTCCGGCGGGCGCGACGTGCCGCTCGCGCTGCTGCCGCTGCTGAACGACCTGCGCGCAGTGCGCGGCAGCTCGCTGCTCTCCGAGGGGACGCTGCTGCTGCTCAACCTGCGCTCCGACGAGCAGGCGCGGGCGACGCCCGGCGAGGCCCTCTCGGCCGCCGACTTCGCGCGCCGCCAGCGCCCGCGCTTCCAGGTCGCGCTGCTCGGCTGGATCCGCGGCGAGCAGGTCGAGCAGCACCTCGACGCGCTCGCCGAGATCGCCGCGCAGTTCGAGTCGCATGCGGCGACCCAGCCGCTGTTCCAGCTGTGGTGGGTGGTCGGTGCGGTCGTCGAGGCGCTGCGCGACGGCGGGCTCGATGGCAACGTCTCGGTCAAGCGACTGCTCGGCCAGGTGGACCGCGAGATGCGCCGCCTGCACGAAGCGGGCGAGCCCGCGTACGCCGCGGCGCCGCCCATCGAGCTGATGAACAACCTGCTGTTCTACGTGGCGCGTGCCCGCAGCGCGGGCCCGCGGGTGAGCGGGGTGCGTGCGTCGTTCCGCCTCGACGAGGTGCTGGTCGCGAGCGAGCAGGCCGACTCGGCCTCGGAGACGCTGTCGGCGCCGAGCGTGCGCCTCATGAAGACCGTGGCCGCCGCAATCCGCGAGGACCTGACGCGCGTCAAGGACGTGCTGGACATCTTCGTCCGCAAGGGGGCGAACCAGGTGGACGAGCTTGCGCCGCAGCTCGACATGCTGCGCAAGATCGCCGACACGCTCGGCGTGCTCGGGCTCGGCGCGCTGCGCAACCGGGTGCAGGGCGAGATCGAGACGCTGCAGGGCATCGTCGATCGCCGCCTGCCGCCCGACGACGCGGCACTGCTGTCCGTGGCCGCGGCGCTGATCGAGGTCGAAGACAGCCTCGACGCGCAGCTCGTGAAGCTGATCCTGCCGGAGAGCGCCCGCCCGCCGGGGGCGGCCGAGGAGCCCACGGACGAAGAGTTCCGCCAGGTGCAGGACGCGGTGCTGCGCGAGTGCATCGTCAACATGGCGCGCATCAAGGAAGCCATTACGCAGGCCATCGGCGCGCCGGCGGAGGCGCAGGGCCTCGACCAGGTGCCGCAGCTGGTGCGCGGCATCACGGCCGGGCTGCTGATGCTCGGCAAGCAGCGCGCGGTCGAGGTGATGGAGAAGCTCGGGCGCGCGCTCGGCGGCATCGTGCGGCCGGACGCAGGCTCGCTCGAACTGCCGCGCCTCGAGCGGCTCGCCGACGCCATCGTCGCCGTCGAGTACTACATGGAGATGCTGCAGGCGGGCCGTCCGGAACCGTGGCGCATGCTCGAGGCGGCCGAGCAGGGCCTCGCGGAACTCGAGCCGGCCGGCGGCAAGATCGTCACGCTGCGGCCGCGCGTGGAGGCGGAGATGCCGCCGGTCGCGCCGCTCGCCCCGGTGGAGCCCGTGGCCGCGCTCCCGTCGGCACCCGAGGTCGCAGCCCGCGAGGTGCCGGCGCCGCTGCCGATGCCACCAGCACGTCCAGCCGCCGCGGCGGCGACCTTGCCCGATGCCGAGTTCGTGCAGCTCTTCGTCGAGGAAGCCCGCGAGAACCTCGCCCGGCTCGAGTCGCTGTTCCCGCAGTGGGAGCACAATCCCCAGGACAGCGACGCATTGCGCGAAGTGCGCCGCGTCTTCCACACGCTCAAGGGCAGCGGCCGCATGGTCGGGGCGCAGCGCATCGGCGAGTTCTCGTGGAGCATCGAGAGCCTGCTGAACCGCGTGATCAGCCAGACGCTGGCGCGCTCGCCGGAGATCGTCGCCATCGTGCGTGAAGCGGTGGCCGCCCTGCCGGCGCTGGTGGACGAACTGGAGCAGGGCGTCCCGGTTGCAGCCGACCTCGACGCGCTGATGGCGCGCGCGGATGCGCTGTCGGGTCGCGAGGCGCCGGCCATGCCGCCGCCCCCGCCGGCCGTCGCGGTCGAGGCAGTTGCCGCCCCGGCCTTCGCCCCGGAGGCGGAGGTCGCGCCGCCCGCTGCGGAAGTGCCGGTCGCGGCCGCGGCCGAGCCGCCCGTGGAGGCGCCCGCACCGGTCACCATGGATCCGGTGCTGCAGGAAATCTTCCGCAAGGAGACGGCGGGCCACGTCGCCGTGGTCCGCAGCTTCATCGAGCGCTGTGCCGAGTCGGTCGCGCCGTTCCCGGTCACCGAGGCGCTTTACCGCGCCTGCCACACGCTGAGCGGCATCGCCAAGACCGCCGGGGCCCGCCAGGGCATCAAGGTGGCGGAGCCGATGGAGAACTACCTCCGCAAGCTCTACGACAACGGACACGGGCTGCCCGAGGAAGGACTCGCGCTGCTGCGCGACACGGTGCGCAGCCTCGAAAACGTCGTCGAGCACGTCGAGGAGGACACCGGGTTCTTCCCCGACCACGGCCGCCTGATCGCCGGCTGGCACGCGCTCGAGCGCGCGCTCGACGCGGAGCTGGCGCAGCTCACCGAGGCAGCAGAGCGCACGGTGGCCGCCATCTGGCCGCCGCTGGCCGCCGAGCCAGAGGCGCCGCCGCCGGTCGTGATCGAGGACCACACCGAGCCGTCGCTGCAGGCGCTGGCCGACAACCTCGCCGAACGGGTCGAGGTGCCGGCCGAGCCCGACCACGATTACACGGCGCCGCACATCGTGATCGCGCCGCTGCCGCCGGCGGTGCCGCCTCCGGCACCTGCGGCAGCGCCCGCGGCATTCGTGCCCGAGCCGCTGCCGTCGCAGGAACCGGAATTCGACGCGGACATCGCCGCCATCTTCAGCGAGGAGGCGAGCGAGCTGCTCGAGCAGGCGGATGCGTCCCTGCTCAACTGGACGCGCGACCGGGCCGACCGCGCCCAGGTCACCGAGCTGAAGCGCCTGCTGCATACGCTGAAAGGCGGCGCGCGCATGGCTGGCATCCGCGCCATGGGCGACCTGAGCCACGAGATGGAGTCGTTCCTCGCCGCGCTGGAGTCCGGCACGGTGGCGTCCGACCAGGACGCGATCGGGGTGCTGCAGGCGTCGCTCGACGAGCTGCATCGCATGCGCGACACGGTCAATGCCGGTCAGCGCATCGCGCCTGCGCTCGGCCTGATCGAGCGTGTGCACGCCGTCGCGGCCGCGTCTTCGCGGGCACCGGTTCCGATGGAGGCCCCGATCCCGCCCGAGGTTGCCGAGGTCGCCGAGGCCGCCGAGGCTGCGGCGCCCGAAGCCGCGCCTGCGCCAGTCGAGGAACCGGCACGCGCCGAGGGAGAGCTGCCGGGCATCGAGGTCGCCCCGGTCGAAGAGGACGCCTGGACGGCCGCAGCATCGGTTCCGCCGGAGCAGGCGTGGGAGGAAGTGGCCGCCGCGGCGCCGGAGGTGCCGTTCGTCGAGCAGCCCGCCGTGGAGGTATTCGTCACGGCGCCGGTCGAGGCTGCTGCGCCGATGGCGCCGGCCGAGGTGCCGATGCTGCCCGGCCGCGAGCCGCCTGCGCCGGCCGAGCGCCACGAACTCGCGCGCGTGGCCGCCGACCTGCTCGACGAGCTGCTCAACAACTCGGGCGAGGTGAGCATCTTCCGCGCGCGCGTCGAGCAGCAGATGACCTCGATCGGCTTCAACCTCGCCGAACTCGATCGCACCGTCACGCGCCTGCGCGAGCAGCTGCGCAAGCTCGAGCTGGAGACCGAGGCGCAGATCCTCTTCAAGCACCAGGGCGAGGCCGAGGGTCGCGCCGATTTCGACCCGCTGGAGCTCGACCGCTACTCGACCATCCAGCAGCTGTCCCGCGCGCTCGCCGAGTCGGTGAGCGACGTGGCGAGCATCGAGGGCCTGCTCGAGAACCTCAATCGCGAGGCACAGAACCTGCTGCAGCAGCAGGGCCGCGTGGTCGCCGACCTGCAGAACGGCCTGATGCGCACGCGCATGGTGCCGTTCCAGCGGCACGCGCAGCGGCTGTCGCGCCTGGTGCGCCAGGTGGCGCAGGAAGCGGGCAAGCAGGTCGATCTAGTGGTGGAGGGCGCCAGCGGCGAACTCGACCGCCAGGTGCTCGAGCGCATGCTGCCGCCGTTCGAGCATATGCTGCGCAACGCCGTGGTGCACGGCATCGAGCTGCCGGAGGAGCGGCGCGCGCGCGGCAAGCCGGAGAGCGGCACCGTCGCGGTGCGCCTGCAGCGCGAGGGCGCCGAGGTGGTGATCACCGTCGAGGACGACGGCGGCGGCCTGAACGTCGCAGCAATCCGCGGCAAGGCCCGCCAGATGGGCCTGCTGCGCCCGGATCAGGACATCACCGACGAGGAGGCGCTGCAGCTCGTGCTGGAGCCCGGCTTCAGCACCGCCGACCGGCTCACGCAGCAGGCGGGCCGCGGTGTGGGCATGGACGTGGTGGCGACCGAGGTGAAGAAGCTCGGCGGCGGCCTGTTCATCGAGTCGACGCCCGGCAAGGGCGCGCGCTTCACGATCCGCCTGCCGTTCACGCTCGCGATCACCCAGGCGCTCATCGTGCGGGTGCACGACGAGTTCTACGCGCTGCCGGTGGCGACGGTCGAGGGCGTGGCGCGCCTGCAGAAGCACGAGATCGAGCGGCACCTGGCCGAGGAGCACGCGACCTTCGAGTACGGCGGCCAGTCCTACCGCTTCCAGCAGCTCGGCAATTTCCTAGGCAGCGGCCCGTCGGTGCTGCCCGAGAGCGACGTGGCGCTGCCGGTGATCCTGGTGCGCGCCGGCGAGCATTCGACGGCGCTGGTCACGGACGAGCTGGTCGGCAGCCGCGAGATCGTCGTCAAGTCGGTCGGGCCGCAGGTGGCTTCGGTGCGCGGCATCTCGGGCGCGACCATCCTCGGCGACGGCCGCATCGTGATCATCCTCGACATGGGCGCACTGGTGCGATCCGAGTGGCGCGCACGCCCGGCGGAGGCGTCGGTGCGGCCGACGCGCGACGAGCGCATCTTCGCCATGGTGGTGGACGATTCGATCACCGTGCGCCGCGTGACGCAGCGGCTGCTCGAGCGCAACGGCATGCGCGTGCTCACCGCGAAGGACGGTGTGGAGGCGATGGCGCTGCTGCAGGACCACGTGCCTGACGTCATCCTGCTCGACATCGAGATGCCGCGCATGGACGGCTACGAGGTGGCGGCGCACGTGCACAACGACCCGCGCCTTGCCGACGTGCCGATCATCATGATCACCTCACGCGTCGGCGAGAAGCACCGCGCCCGCGCCATCGAGCTCGGCGTGGACGACTATCTCGGCAAGCCGTACCAGGAGAGCCAGCTGCTCGACGCGATCGAGCCGCTGGTGCTGGCCCGGCGCCGCCAGCCGCTGTAGGGGAACCCGCCATGACGGCCACGGAAGAACTCTACTGCCTGCTGGTGCCGCTCGCCGACGATCGCCTGCTGGTGCCGCGTTCGTGCGTCACCGAGGTCATCAACTACCAGGCGCCTACCCCGATGGAGGGCGCGCCGCCGTGGTACCTCGGTACCGTCGCCTGGGGCGGGCGGCGGGTGCCGCTGGTGTCGTTCGAGGCCGCCTGCGGCCGCAATGTGCCGCGCACGAGCGGCCGCACGCGCCTCGTGGTGATGCAGGGCATCACTCCGCACACCGACGCCTCCGGCGGCCACTTCGCGGTGCTCACCCAGGGTTTCCCGCAACTCGTGCGGCTGAGCCCCGATGTGCTGCACTCGGATGACTCGCGCAACTTCGGCGAGCGCAGCCCAGTCATCTGCCAGGTGCGCATGATCAACGAGTACCCGCTGGTGCCCGACTTCGAGCGCATCGAGCAGATGATCGCGGAGGAGACGCGCGTCGCGTAGCGACGCGCAGTGAACAGCGGATCTACTGCAGGTCGCCCCACAAGGCCTGCAGCACCGCCAGCGCGACGATGCCCGCGGTCTCCGTCCGGAGCACGCGCGGCCCGAGGCGCACCGGGGCAAAGCCGGCCCGCAGTGCCGCCTCCAGCTCAGCGTCCTCCAGCCCGCCCTCGGGGCCGATCAGCAGTTCGACGCGCGCAGCTGCGCTCGCCAGGCCGGCCAGCGAGGCGGGGCCGCTGGGACTCAAGACCAGTCGCTGGCCGTCGCGCGGGGCCTCGGCCAGGAACCGCGACAAGTCGAGCGGCTCGCGCACGTCGGGCAGCATGCTGCGGCCGCACTGCTCGCAGGCGCCGGCGACGATTGCCTGCCAGTGGCGCAGCTTCTTCGCGCCCTGGTGCTCGTCGAGGCGCACCACGCTGCGCGCCGAGAGCACGGGCTGGATGCGCCGCACGCCGAGCTCGGTCGCTTTCTGCAGGGTCCAGTCCATCCGCTCGCCGCGCGAGACCGCCTGCACCAGCGTGATCGCGAGCGGCGACTCGCGCAGCCCGCTGGATCGCTCGCCGACGAGCACGCGCACGCGGTCGCCCTCGACCGCGATGATCTCGCCGCGGAAGTCCGCCCCCGAACCGTCGAACAGCACCAGCGGCGCACCGGCCCGCAGGCGCAGCACGCGCGCGACGTGATACGCGGCTGCGTCGGGCAGGGCGACCTCGGCGCCGGCGGCGAGCGGCTGCCCCGTGTAGACGCGATTCAGTCGCATGTGGCGGCCTCGATGCCGGCGCGGGCGGTGGCGACCAGCCCGTCGATCTCGTCCGGCGTGATGACGTAGGGCGGCATGAAATAGACGACGTTGCCGATCGGCCGCAGCAGCGCCTCGTGGCGCAGGCCATGCTGGTAGACGCGCAGGCCGCGCCGCTCCTGCCAGGGGAACGGCCGCCACCGGTCGCCGTCGCGCGCCAGTTCCACCGCGACGATCATGCCGTGCTGGCGGACTTCGGCGACGTGCGGCAGCCCGGCGAGCTCGCCCGCGCGCCGGCCGAGGTGTGCCGCGAGCGGCCGGTTGCGCGCGATGACGTCGTCGTCGCGGAAGATGTCGAGCGTGGCGAGCGCCGCACTGCAGGCGAGCGGGTTGCCGGTGTAGCTGTGCGAGTGCAGGAAGGCACGCAGGCTCGCGTACTCGTCGTAGAAGGCTTCGTAGACCTGCTCGCCGGTGAGCACGACCGACAGCGGCAGGAAGCCGCCGGTGAGTCCCTTGGACAGGCACAGGAAATCCGGGGCGATCCCCGCCTGCTCGCAGGCGAACAGCGTTCCGGTGCGTCCGAAGCCGACGGCGATCTCGTCGGCGATCAGGTGCACGCCGTGGCGGTCGCAGGCCTCGCGCAGCAGCGCGAGATAGGCCGGGTGGTACATGCGCATGCTGCCCGCGCACTGCACCAGCGGCTCGACGATCACCGCGCAGACCTCCCCCGCGTGCCGCGCCAGGGTCTCCTCCATGGGGGCGAACATGCGCCGGCTGTGGGATTCCCAGTCGTCGCCCGGCTCGCGCGCGTAGCAGTCGGGCGAGGGGACGCTGATCACGTCCATGAGCAGCGGCTGGTAGATCTCGCGGTACAGCTCCACGTGACCCACCGCGAGCGCGCCGAGCGTCTCGCCGTGGTAGCTGTTGGTGAGGGTGACGAAGCGGCGTTTCGTCGCGCGCCCGGTGTTGCGCCAGTAGTGGTAGCTCATCTTGAGCGCGACCTCGATCGCGCCCGAGCCGTTGTCCGCGTAGAAACAGCGCGTCAGGCCTGCCGGCGCGAGCGCGGTGAGTCGCTCCGCGAGCTCGATCGCCGGCTCGTGGGTGAATCCGGCGAGCATCACGTGCTCGAGGCGACCGAGCTGGCGCGAGACGGCGGCGGCGATGCGCGGGTTGGTGTGCCCGAACAGGTTGACCCACCAGGAGCTGATCGCGTCCAGGTAGCGGCGCCCGTCCGCGTCGTGCAGCCACACGCCCTCGCCGCGGACGATGGGGACCATCGGCAGCCACTCGTGATCCTTCATCTGAGTGCACGGGTGCCAGACGGCCCGGAGGTCGCGGCGGGCGAGGTCGGTCGAAGCGGTCATGGAGCTTCCGCGAGGCGGCGAAGCGACGATTCTAATCCGTCCGCCGCGCGCGCAGGCGTGTGGCGGCGAATCCGGGCCGGGCGCATCATGGCAGCATGCTGCGTACGCTGAGCGCCACCCCCGCCCTGGCCGGACTGCGCGTGGATGCCGCGAGCGGCCGGCTGCTCGGCGCGCGCCAGGTCGACTCGCCCAACTTCGACGACCGCCCGGCCGGGCAGGTGCCCGAGCTGCTGGTGGTGCACGGCATCAGCCTGCCGCCGGGCGAGTTCGGCGGTCCGTGGATCGACGCACTGTTCACCAACGGCCTGCCGGCCGAGGGGCATCCGTATTTCGCCACGCTCGCCGGCCTGCGCGTCTCCGCCCACCTGCTGGTCGGGCGCGACGGGTCCGTGGTGCAGTACGTGCCGTTCCACCGGCGCGCCTGGCACGCGGGTGCGTCGCAGTGGCGCGGCCGCGAGCGCTGCAACGATTTCTCCATCGGCATCGAGCTCGAGGGGACGGACGCGACCGCGTACACGCCCGCGCAGTACGCCGTGCTGGCGCGGATCGTGGCCGAGCTGTGCTGCGCCTATCCGACGCTCTCCGCGGACGCAGTGGTCGGCCACAGCGACGTGGCGCCGGGACGCAAGTCCGATCCGGGGATCGCCTTCGACTGGCCGCTGCTGCGCTCCCTCGTCCGTTACGGCCTCGAGGTCCGAACCGCATGAGCCTGTTCGCCCTGCTGGTGGCGCTGGTCTGCGAGCGCGGCCTGACCCACCTGTTCCACCTGCGCGAGCCGCGCTGGCTCGACCATTACTGCGACTGGATCGCGCGCCGGATCGGTGGCGTCGGCCGCGGCCTGAGCGTGCCTGCGGCGATCACCGCACTGATGCTGCCGGTGCTGCCGGTGGCGGCGATCGACCTCGCGCTCGGCGGGCACCTGCTCGGCCTGCCGCAGCTCGCGTTCGCGGCGCTGGTGCTGATCCTGTCGCTCGGGCCGCGCGACCTGCACGACGAAGTGGACGATTACGTCGGGGCCCTGGAGCGCGGCGACCGGGAGGAGGCTGGGCGGCGGGCCATGGAACTGCTCGAGGTCGATGCCGCCGGCCGTGGGTCCGGGCTGCGCGATGCCGTCGAGGAAGCCATTTTCGTGCAGGCCAACAACCGCATCTTCGGCGTGATCTTCTGGTTCATGCTGCTCGGGCCGGCGGGCGCGTGGCTGTTCCGCGTCAGTGACATGATGCGCCGGCGCGCGGCGTTCGAAGCGACGCGCGGGGACGGCTCCGTGCAGCAGTTCGGCGCGGCGCTCGTGCTGCTGCACGGCGTGTTTGCCTGGATTCCCGCGCGGCTCGTGGCCGGCGCGTACGCGCTCGCCGGGAGCTTCGAGGACGCGGTCGGCAACTGGCGCGTCGTGGTCGATCGCGCCGCCGAAAACGCGCTCGACCGCAGCGAAGACCTGCTGGCCCGCGTCGGTACCGCATCGCTCCAGCCGAGCCTGGCCGACCTGCCGCCCGAGACGCTCGATGCCGCGACGGCGCGCGGCGCCTGGCGCATCGTGTCCCGGTCGACGTGGATCTGGCTCGCGGTGATCGCGCTGCTGGTGCTTGCGGGCTCGGCGGCGTGAGGCGCGCGCTCCTGGCGGCGGTCGCGCTGGCCGCAGCGTTCGCGAGTGCCGCCGAGCGGCCGCGCATCGTCAGCCTGGCGCCGCACCTGACCGAGATCGCCTACGCGGCCGGTGCCGGGGATACGCTCGTCGGCACGGTCGAGTACAGCGACTATCCGGCAGCCGCGCGCAGCCTGCCACGGGTCGGCGACGGCTGGCGCGTGGATTTCGAGCGGGTGCTCGCCCTGCGGCCGGACGTCGTGCTGGCGTGGACCTCGGGTACGCCGCGCGCGACGATCGCGCAGCTCGAGGCGATGCGGCTTGAGGTCGTCGAGGTGCCCACGTTCCGCCTCGCCGACGTGCCGGCGGCGCTGCGACTGATTGGTGGCCTGGCCGGCACGCGGGCCGCGGCCGAGGCCGAGGCGGCGCGATTCGAGGCGGAAGCGCGACGCCTGCGCGAACGCCACGCCGGCGACACGCCGCTGACCGTGTTCGTGCAGATCGACGACGAGCCGCTGTTCACGGTGAACGGACGGCACGTGATCAGCGAAGTGGTGGAACTGTGCGGCGGGCGCAACGTCTTCGTCGGGTTGCCGCAGATCGCGCCGCAGGTGGACGTGGAAGCGGTGCTCGCGCGCGATCCGCAGGTGATCCTGAGCACCGACGACACGATCGCCGACCCGCTCGGCTTCTGGCAGCGCTGGCCGCAGCTCGCGGCGGTGCGTCGCGGCACCATCTACGCGTTGCCTTCGGACACGGTCGCGCGTGCTTCGCCGCGCCTCGTCGAGGGGGTGACGGCCGTGTGCGCCGCGCTGGACGACGCGCGATCCCGCATCGGGCAGGCGGCCACGGGCCGCTGACTGGCGCCGACCGGACTCAGCGCGGCCGGTGCCGCCAGAGCACCTCGGTGCCGTGCTCGTGGCGCGCCAGCACGCGTGCAACCACGAACAGCAGGTCGGACAGGCGGTTCAGGTACTGCGGTACTTCCGCAGCCACCTGTTCCACGCGCGCGAGCGCCCAGACCCGCCGTTCGGCGCGGCGCGTCACCGTGCGGGCCAGGTGGCAGGCCGCGGCGAGCGGGCCGCCGCCGGGCAGGATGAAATCCTTGAGCGGCGGCAGGCCATCGTTGAAGGCGTCGAGCGCCTGTTCCAGCCGCTCGACATCCGACGCGACGATCACGCGGTGTCCCGGCATGCACAACTCGCCGCCGAGATCGAACAGGTCGTGCTGCACTTCCGTCAGGCAGTCCCGCACGGCAGGCGGCAGCCCGGGCACGGCGAGCACCACGCCGATCGCGCTGTTCGCCTCGTCGACGGTGCCGTACGCCTCGACGCGCAGGTGCTCCTTCGGCACCCGCATGCCGTCGCCGAGGCCGGTGCTGCCGTCGTCGCCGGTGCGCGTGTAGATCCTGCTCAGTCGGTGACCCATGCCTGCTCCCCGCCCTCGTGGCGCAACGATGCAGAGTATGCGCCCGGCACTCGAGGCGAGTCGCCAGGCGCGGCGGCGGCAACCGCTGCGGATTCGCCGCGCGCCGGGGCGTAGCGCACCGACAGGTACACGCCGCGGTCGGGCGTATTGAACGTGTGCGCGAGCTCGTACTGCTCATCCAGCAGGTTCTCGATGCGCGCGACCAGCGCGAGCGAGCGGCTCACCTGCCAGCTCGCGGTGAGGTTCGCGAGCACGTAACTGTCGAGCGTCACCGGTTCGGGCCAGCCGAAGTCCTTGCGTTCACCCGCGGCCAGCACGTCGAGGCCGAACTGCATCGGACCGACCGTGCGCTGGGCGCTCACCGTCAGGCTGTCGCGGGCGCGGCGGTAGAGCAGCTCGCCCGTGGTGAGGTTGCGGGGGTCCTGGTGGATGGCCTCGACGCGCAGGCGCCACGGCGCGGCGTCGTATTCGTAGGCCGCCTCGAGGCCCTCGATGCGGGCTTCGTCCACGTTGCGATTCTCGCCGTCGAAGGGTTCGTAGGACAGCGTGACGAACTCGATCAGGTCGTCGATGTCGTTGCGGAAGGCCGACAGCGACACGGCGTGCCGCCCGGCGAAGCGGTGCCGCACGCCCGCCTCGAAATTGCGCGAGCGCTCCGGTTCGAGGTCCGGGTTGCCACCGAAGCCGTAGCGGTCCGTCGCGTCGGGCGCGCGGAAGCCGCTGCCCGCGAGCCCGTAGAGCAGCGTCCCGCCGGCGAGGGTGTAGCCGTACTCGAGGTTCCCGGTGACGGCGTCGCCGGCAGTCTCGTGGTCGGTATAGCCGATCGCCACCAGCGCGCGCTGCGCGCCTGCCTCGATGCGGTCCTGGACGAACAGGTTCAGCTGGCGGGTGTCGGCGCGCATCCGCTCGCCGTAGCTTTCGCTGCTCGCCTGCTCGTCCGAGATCATGGCGCCCGCGCCGAGCGCCTGCCGGGGCGTCCAGCGCCAGTCGAGCTGCGCATCGAGGCTGTTGCGCGAGGTGCGCAGGAAGTCTGCCGACTGGTTCTGCTCGATGCGATCCTCGAAGTGGGTGGCGCGCAGCTCGGCTCGCGCCGTCGCGCCGACTGGCCCGGCCACGGCCAGCGCGGTGGTCGCGTTCTCGAAGTCCTGGTCCACGGGCGTGAGGAAGAAATCCGAGTACTCCGAGGTGCCACGCGCGCTCCAGTGCCGCAGTGCGACCTCCGAGCGGCCGACGTCGGCGCGCAGCTGCAGCGACGCGCCCAGGTTGTCGTAGCCGCGGTCGAGGTCGTCGGTGGTGCGCGTCGGGAGCCCGTCGCTGTCGAGCCAGGACACGCCGAAGTCGAACTCGATGCGCTCCGTCGCCAGTCCGCCGTTGAGGCTGGCCTGGCGCGTGGCGTAGTCGCCGTAGCCGACTTCGGCCGACCAGCCGTCGCGCGCGCCGCGGCGCGTGATGACGTTGATCACGCCGCCGATCGCGTCGGTGCCGTAGAGCGCGGAGCGCGGGCCCTTCACGACCTCGATGCGTTCGATCATCCCCGGCGGGATGTTCTGCAGCGCGGCGAGCCCGATGGTGCCCGGGTTGATGCGCACGCCGTCCACCAGCACCAGCGTGTGGTTGCTGTCCGCACCGCGGATGAACACGGCCGTGGTCTGACCGGGCCCGCCGTTGCGGCCGAGGTCGAGGCCCGCGTGGAAGCGCAGCAGCTCGGCGACGTCGGCGGCTGCGCTGCGCTCGATGGCTTCGCGATCGATGACGATCACGGGCGCGAGCACCTCGTCGATCGGTGTGGGCGTGCGCGTGGCGGTCACCACGATGTGGTTGGCCGGCGCAACCTCGTCGGCTGCGGTGGCCGCCGCTGCGCACCCGGCGCAGGACAGCAGCAGGAAAAAAAGACGCATCGATGCAGTCACCCCGTGCACGCCCAGTGGGCTGGCTCATGTCCGGCCACGTCGGGGGGTGGGCAGGGAGGCGCGCGGACGCGGAACCCGGCCGCTCGCCCGCCGCGAGGCTGGTCTCGTCCGACAGGCCGGTCTCCGGGCTCTCGAGTGGATCTTCCGATCCCGCCCGCATCCCCTTCCCGCGATCGCTTCGCAGTGGGTGCCGGAACTGCTCCGGCCGATGCAGGCTCGACTCGACTACCGTTGCGGGGGCAGCGCCGGCATTGGTCCGGCTTCCCGTTCTCCTGCGCCAGACGCGCGGGATCACCTTTCGGTCCGCGCAAGGTAGGCAAGGGGGAGGGGTGTGTCAAGCGCGTCCCGATTACACTAACCGCTAACCGCTAACCGCTAACCGCTAACCGCCAGCCGCTCTCCCATGTCTCACTCCGTCTTCCTCGCCACCGCCCTCGAGGCCGCGCGCGCCGCGGCCGAGGTCGTGCGCCGCTACTACCAGTCGAACCTCGCCGTGACGATCAAGACGGACAAGACGCCGGTCACCGAGGCGGACGTCGAGACCGAGAAAGTGATCCGCGCGATCCTGACGGCGCGGTTCCCGGAGCACGGCTTCTATGGGGAGGAGACCGGGCAGGAAGCACTCGATGCCGAGTACCTCTGGCTGGTGGACCCGATTGATGGCACCAAGTCGTTCGTGCGCGAGTACCCGATGTTCTCGACGCAGATCGCCCTCATGCACCGGGGCCGCCCGGTCGTCGGCGTCTCGTCGGCGCCGGCTTACGGCGAGCTGGCCTGGGGCGAGGCGGGCGCAGGCGCGTGGCTCGACCAGCGGCCGATTCACGTCAGCGACATCGACTCGATCGAAGACGCGGCGCTCTCGACCGGCAACCTCAAGACGCTCGCCACGGGACCGCGGTGGCCGGCGTTCGGCCGGCTGGTCGGGCGCCTGGGCCGCATCCGCGGCTACGGCGACTTCCTGCACTACCACCTGCTCGCATCCGGCAAGATCGATGCGGTGCTCGAGTCGGACGTGAACATCCTGGACATTGCGGCCTGCGCGGTGATCGTCGAGGCGGCCGGTGGTCGCGTCACCGATCTGGAGGGCAGGCCCCTCACGCTGGCGAGCACATCAGTGCTCGCGACCAACGGCCGCCTGCACGACGCGGTGCTGTCGGCGCTGCGCAGTTGAGCGATAGAACCCTGAGCGCGAAGAGGATCATCACGGAGTTCGGCGCGGTCGCCCGCGCGCCCGAAGGCTAGTGTGGCCGGCTACGCCGGCACGAACGTGCGGCCACCGTCCCAGCGCAGTTCCTTTACGACGATGCCGTAGAGCTCGGCGACCGTCGCTTCGCTCAGCACCTCCGCGACCGCGCCATGCCGCCAGCGGCCGTCGCCGAACAGCAGCAGCACCGAGTCGGCGAATCGTGCGGCGAGGCCCGGGTCGTGCAGGCTCAGCACCACCGTGCGGCCCGCGTCCGCCAGCCTGCGGAAGCGGTGCAGCACGTCGAGTTCGTGCGGCGGATCGAGCTGCTGGACCGGTTCGTCGAGCAGGAACACGCCCGGGTCCTGCGCCAGCACGGTGGCGATGGCGAGGCGCCGGCGTTCGCCGCCGGAGAGCGTCGCGACGTCGCGCGACTCGAGGCCCGCCAGGTCCATGGCCTCGAGGCAGCGCCGCGCAACCGCCCGGTCGGCGTCCGTCTCCCATTGCCAGAAGTCGAGGTGCGGGTGCCGGCCGACCAGCGCCGTTTCGAGTGCCGTGCCGGGAAACGGGTCCTCGCTCGCCTGCGCGAGCAGTCCGAGCCGCCGGGCGAGGTCGCGGCGCTGCCATGCCGCAAGTGACCGGCCGGCGAGCAGCACTTCACCTTGCGCGGGCGCGGCGAGGCCCGCCAGCACGTGCAGCAACGTGCTCTTGCCCGCCCCGTTGCGACCGAGCACTGCGGTCACGGTGCCGGGCAGGAACTGCGTCCGCAGGTCGCGCAGCAGCTCACGGCCCGGCACGCGCACCGCGAGCCCGCGGCACTCGAGCACGGCTGCGTCGCGACACGTCATTGCCGCCATCCGATCTCGCGTGCCGTGGCCGGGCCGACCAGCATCCGGTCGAGGCCGTCGGGCATCTCGGCTTCACGCGCGCTCCAGGCGATGCGACCCGCCATGATCTCGCCGAAACGCTGCGGGTAACGAGGCTGCTGCTGCGGATCGCCGAGCCCGTCCGGCTCGAGCGGCTGGCCGCTGGCGCGCGCGTACTTGTCGGTCGCGCCGAGCGTGTGCAGCAGTTCGTGGGCGACGACCACCTGGTTGCCGCCGCTCGCGGCCGCGTCGGCATAGAGGTGGGTGATCGCCATCAGTCCCTTGCTGAGGCCGAGCGAGTCGGGCGCTGCGGTGCCACCGTCCGCCGGGTGGTAGAGCGCGAATACCTGCACGTCCGGCGGCGGGAGCGGGTCGTCCATCGCAATGCGCCAGGCCCAGTAGCGGAAGCGCAGGCTCCACGCGGCCACGCCGAACATGCCGGCGCCGTCCGGGGGCCGTGGTGGCAGCGCGGCGGCGTGCGACACGCGTACCCGCACGGGCTCGCCGAGCGGCAGACCGTGCCGCTCCGCTTCCTCGGCGAAGAACTCTGCGACGTCCGCAAAGTCCTGCGGCGCGAGTGCTGCCACGTAACGGCGTGTGCCGGCGTCATCGGCGGCTGCGACCGGATACACCGTCACGCGCAGCGGTGCGTCCCAGTCGGTGCTGCGGCGCCGGTCGAGCCACGCGCCCAGCGCGACGAACACCAGCACCGCGAGCAGGATCGCGATGCGCAGCGTGCCGAAGAAGGTGCGCCCGGCCACGCGCTCACGGGAACAGGCGGGTCGCAGCCCAGGGGGCCGCGCTGAACGCTTCGCCGCGCGCCTCGAGCGTACGCGTCCAGCGCGCGCGATCGTGCACGCGGAACGGCCCCTCGATCCACAGTTCGACGGACTCGGGCCAGAGCTGGTAGCCGCCCCAGTGCGGCGGGCGCGGCACGTGCGCACCGAAGCGCGCAGCCTCCGCCGCGACGCGCTTCAACAGCGTCCGGCGCGCGTCGAGTGGCTGGCTCTGCAGGCTGGCCCAGGCGCCGATGCGACTGTCGAGCGCGCGGCTCGCGAAGTACTCGTCGCTTTCCGCGCCGGGCGAGCGGACGATCGGACCCTCCAGGCGCACCTGGCGCCCGAACGCGTCCCAGTGGAACACGGCGGCGGCGCGCGGGTTGGCCGCCAGCTCGGCGCCCTTGCGGCTGTCGTAGTTGGTGAAGAACACGACGTAGCCCGGGCTGGCGATCAGCTTCCTGCACAGCACGACCCGCACCGACGGCCGTCCGTCCGGCGTGGCGGTGGCGAGCGACATGGCGTCGGGGTTGGGCTGGGCCTTGGCCTTGCGCGCTCCGGCGAACCACTCCTCGAAGAGCGGCATCGGGTCGGCGGGCAGAGTCGCAGGCAGGAAACCTTTGCTGAGCATGGCGGCGCCCGGGGATATGGCGAGGGTCCGTGAATTATGCCCGAGCGTGACGCAGGCATCGCCTGCGTGAGGCTCGCTTGCGGCCGACGCGGCCCGTCCGGTAAAAGACAGGCATCGAGGCACTGCACGAGACCGCATGAAATCGCTCGACGAATTGCGCGCACGCCTCGACGTCCTCGATCGCCAGCTCCTCGAACTCGTCGCCGAGCGGCAGGCCATCAGCACCGAGATCGCCACGGTCAAGCGCTCCACCGGCCAGTCCACGCGCGACTTCCGCCGCGAGCGCGAGGTGCTGCTCAAGGCGCGCCGCGACGCCGAGTCGATCGGGGTCGCGCCGGCCCTGGCCGAGTCGATCCTGCAGTCGCTGATCCGCGGCTCGCTCACCACCCAGGAACAGGCACGCGTCTCGGCCCAGGGCCGCGGTTCGGGCCGCAGCGCGCTGGTGATCGGCGGCCGCGGCAAGATGGGCCGCTGGATGGCGGATTTCCTCGCTTCGCAGGGCTTCCGCATCGTGGTCGCGGACCCGGCCGGCGAGGTGGCGGGCTACGAGTGGCGGGCCGACTGGCGTGCTGACCCGCTCGATGAGGATCTGGTCGTGGTGGCCGCGCCCCTCAAGACTTCCGGTGAAGTACTCGAAGCGCTCGCGGCCCGCCGGCCGCGCGGCGTCGTGTTCGACATCGGTTCACTCAAGACACCGCTGCGCCATGGGCTCGACGCGCTGCGCGCGGCAGGCGTGCGCGCCACGTCCGTCCACCCGATGTTCGGACCGGACACGCAACTGCTGTCCGGACGGCACGTGATCTTCATCGACCTCGGCGATGCGGAGGCGCTCGCCGAGGCGCGCAGCCTGTTCGCCTCGACCATGGCGGACCTCGTGGTGATGGGCCTCGACGAACACGATCGCCTGATCGCCTACGTGCTCGGCCTGTCGCACGCGCTCAACATCGCGTTCTTCACGGCGCTGGCCGAGAGCGGCGAGGCCGCGCCGCGCCTGGCACGCATGTCGAGCACGACGTTCGACGCACAGCTCGAAGTCGCCACGCGCGTCGCCGGCGAGAACCCCGACCTCTACTACGAGATCCAGAGCCTCAATGCCTATGGCGAGGATTCGCTCAAGGCGTTGAGCGTGGCGGTGGAGCGGCTGTGCCGGGCGGTTCGCGAGCACGATCCGCGGGCGTTCACCGAGATGATGCAGCGCGGCCGCGAATACCTGCTGGTGCGCCAGGCGGCGCGCGAGCCGGCGGCCTGAACGGTGCCGGGCAGCCTGGCCGCCACATGAGCGCACCACTGGATCGGCTGCTGTCGTGGGAGCAGGGCCTGCTGCAGGCGGAGTCGCTCGACCGGTGGCTCGAGCACGCCGGCACGACGCCCGACGGCGTCGCCGCCCGGTTGCTGCTCGTCGACCCCACGCACGAGCTGCAGTCGCTGGTGCAGGGTTCGCGCGAAGCGGAGGAGACGGCGGCCGCGCTGCATTTTGCTCCGAGCCTCGCCGGCGTGGCGCCCCAGGTGCTCGCGATGCACGCTGCCTGGCGCGGCGAATACCACGCTGCCGACCACGCTCTGCTGTTCCCGGGCGGTGCGTTGCTGCACCACGTCGTGTTGCTGCCGCTGCTGCGGTCCGGGCAGGTCGTGGGGCTGTACACGGCCGCGACACTGGAGGCCCCGGTCCCGTTCGACGGCCTCGGCACGTCGCTCCTCGGCCACGCGGCCGACGTCATCATCGCCAGCCTCGACCGGCATCTCGAGCGGGCGCGCGTGCTGCGCAGCGGCCTGCTCGACCCGCTGACCGGGTGGCACTCGTCGCGTTACCTGCAGTCACGGCTGCGTGAGGAAATCGCCCGCGCGCAGCGCGAGCAGTGCACCGTCTCCTGCCTGATCGTGGACGTGGATCGTCTGCAGTCGGTCAATGACGAACTCGGCTACGGAGCCGGGGACCGCGCCCTGCAGGAACTGGCATCGCGCATCGAGTCGCAGGTCCGGGCGAGCGATGCCGCGGCCCGCATCGGCAGCGATGCCTTCGTGGTGGTGTTGCCGGCCACGGAGGCGGCTCGGGCCGCGCCACTCGCCCGGCGCATCCTGGACGCTGTGCGCAGCGCTCCCGTGGACACGGGCGCGGGCCAGTTGCGCGAACTGCGCGTGTCCATCGGCGTGGCCGACTGCCGTCCGCAGGCGGGGCACGATCGAAAAAACCTTGCCGACCAGCTACTTGCCGACGCCATGGCGGCGCTGCACCGGGCCAAGCGGGCGGGCGGGGACGGCTTCGAAATCCAGGCCGGGTGACTGGGCGGAGGTTCGAAGTCCGCCGGGCGCTTATCGAAACGCCCTCTCATCGAATACAATGAGAATCATTTGCGTTCACGCCCCCCGGCACACCCACCATGACCCGGACCCTCCTGCACCGAACCCTAGCCACCCTCGGCCTGATCGGCAGCGCGCTGCTGACGCCGGCGGCCGCCACCGCCGAAACGCTGGTCGTCTATTCCGCCCGCAACGAGCAACTGATCAAGCCCGTCTTCGATGCCTACACCCGCGAGACCGGCGTCGAAGTCAGGTTCACCACCGGTGACGCCGCGGTGCTCATCGAGCGACTCGCGGCCGAGGGCCGCAACAGCCCGGCCGACCTCCTGATGACGGTGGACGCCGGCGAGCTGTGGAATGCGGCCGAGCGAGGCCTGCTGCGGCCGGTGCCGTCGAAGGTGCTCGAGCGCAACATCCCGGCCCATCTGCGCGATCCCGGCCGGCGCTGGTTCGGGCTGTCGCAGCGCGCGCGCACCATCGTCTACAGCCCGCAGCGCGTGGATGCGCGCCGGCTCAGCACCTACCAGGCGCTGGCCGCGCCGGAGTGGAAGGGCAGGCTGTGCCTGCGCACCTCGAAGAAGGTCTACAACCAGTCGCTGGTCGCCACCCTGATCGCCGCCGACGGCGAGCAGCAGACCGAGCAGGTGGTGCGCGGCTGGGTGGCCAATCTCGCGACGGACGTGTTCGCCAACGACACGCAGCTGCTCGAGGCCATTGCGGCCGGCCAGTGCGACGTGGGCATCGTCAACACCTATTACTACGGCCGCATCGTCAAGGAGCGGCCCGACTTCCCGGTGAAAGTGTTCTGGGCCAACCAGGGCGCGGGCGGCACGCACGTGAACATCTCGGGTGCGGGCGTCACCCAGCACTCGCGCAACGGGGCCGCCGCAACGCGTTTCCTCGAGTGGCTGTCGGCGGGCAAGGCGCAGCAGCATTTCGCCGCCGTGAACCTGGAATATCCGGCCAACCCGGCCGCAACCATCGACCCGATCGTTGCGTCCTGGGGCAGGTTCAAGGCGAGTCCGATCAACGTCTCGGAGGCCGGCCGCCTGCAGCCGGCGGCCGTGCGCCTGATGGACCGCGCCGGTTATCGCTGAATCATGAGCCTCCTGCCGCCGCGCTTCGCTGCGGTCGCGGCGGTGGCGCTGCTCGCCGTCCCGGTGCTGCTGCCGCTGCTGTCGGCTGCCGCGGCGTGGGCGGCACCGACCGGCGAAGTGTGGCAGCACCAGCTCGCGCACGTGCTGCCGCGCGTCGCGGCCAACACCGTGCTGTTGCTTGCGCTGGTGGGCGTGACCACGGCCGTGCTCGGCACCGGCCTCGCGTGGCTCGTGGCGGGGCACGATTTCCCGGGGCGGAGCCTCATCGCCTGGGCGCTGCTGCTGCCGCTCGCCGTGCCGGGCTACGTGCTTGCGGTGGTGTTCGCCGGCGCGCTCGATTTCGCGGGTCCATTGCAGGGCTGGTTGCGCGAGTCGGTGCACGCCGGCCTGCGGCTGCC